>Ga0247778_1000645_pt1 | contig 35044 bp, 35 predicted proteins | sample UWRJL049202B5_FD_179939 | JGI IMG/M metagenome (GOLD analysis project Ga0247778, IMG submission 179939) | Plant litter microbial communities from Arlington Agricultural Research Station in Wisconsin, United States - UWRJ-L049-202B-5 | ecosystem: Environmental > Terrestrial > Plant litter >...
AAAATAAAAAATTTTATTTTTTTTTAAAATTAAATTAAAAATTTTTTTTTATTTTTTTTTTTTTTTTTTTTTGCACCGCCACAAATACTGCTATAAATATTGCTATATTTTATTTAATATTTTATTATTTATTTAATTTAAATCCAAATTATATAATTTTAATAATATTATAATTTATTATTAAATTAAAATAAATTGAATTAAAAAAATATATTAATATCTTTTTATATTTATTTTATATTATTATATATAATATTTTATTTTATTTAAAATTTTATAATATTATTAGTTTTAAATATTAAATAATAAAAATTATATTATTATAATACCCTGAATCGGGATATTATTATTAATTAAAAAATATACTAATATATTTCAGTGATGTCAGCAACAAGTCAGCAATAAGCTGGCGACATCAGCAACAAGTTGACTTTTCAGCGATATGTGAAAAATTTTACCGATGTATATTCGGATAGTATATAAACCTTCGTTATACTATTATTATAAGGTTGAAAATAGTAAATTTTAATATAATTTATTTTAAAGTTTTATTTTGAATAAATCTTTTTATATTGTCGTGAAATATTTTATATTTATTAATATAATGAGAAAGAAATTATAGAAGTTATAGATTCTTTTTTAATATATAAAATATTTACCAAATATCTTAAATACATTTTTATAAATTTAATATATTAAAATACTTAGAAATTTTAAGATATTTCAAAAAGTTGATATTTTTTGAAACTAATTATAACAACTAATATTAAATACAAGAAATATGAGAATCTCAATAATAATAAATAGTTATAAATCCTAATTATAATTATTTTTAGTAATATTCTAAAATACTCAAAAATCAATTTTTTGATATAAAGTTTTTAAAGAATTTAGTTTTGTGATATTATAGAAACGTGCAGAAGATTTTGTATTGATGGTAGGACTAGGTTTATATCGAATAGCCAATAAAGAAGAGTTGTCTGACCCTTGTTACGTAGGGTTGAAACGGCGAAGGTTTTATTAGCGTGAATTCGATGGTTGCGTCTACGGATAGTTTTACTCGCGAACTGGCAAATCCAAGTTTTCAACTGATTGGTAGGATAGTATCCTGATCCACAAAGGATCAGTATGATTGGGGCAAAGTGCTCGCCTACAAAATATGTCGTGAATGTTATGCGTGTGGCTTGCAGGATGGAGTGGGCAAGTTCAAGAATAGAAGGTGACGCCGAATTTTTCGGGACGATATACGCACCAGCCTTTCGGCTCCCCGAGTTCTTGTCATGATATGGCGTGTAAAGGGGGGGGGGGTTACATCGGCTCACCGAGATCCTGTTATTCTATGGGCTGCAAAGGGGGTTACATCCAGCCTCTAAATATTCTACTCCCACATATGCAATTAGATACCTACGGAGGGATATCACCGAAGGTCTACAGTAGCTGCAACCCGGGTGAGTTGCCTGTTATGACCTAAGAAGGGTGCCACCAACAAGGTCAATGTCCGGGAAGTTTCGCCGATTACAGTTATGCGTTGAGCTACCTGAAGGCTCAAAGCATCGCCAATGAGGCTCTATATTTCTCAGGGTCTTTCATACTCCCCTTAGCTCAGTGAAATTTCTTATTTTTCTTGTTAGCTGCAACTCAAAGTTGTAATAGCTGCGTTGCGTTATAGAGTTGAAGCTGCTATTCTGCTCTCTTACGCCTGATCTTTGTTTCTCAGATTACTTAAAGATTTCAAACTCTTACAATGAGTTCATCTACTGTATTATCACCCATGCAATGGACTGTATCTGCGCTCGTCAGAAGGGTCTGGGATCAACTTGCTTCTTGCAATAATATATCGTCGATGTCTACGTCAGTTTACGATACCGCCTGGGTCTCAATGATCATAAAGAAGGTTGATGGAGTGGCAACATGGCTCTTTCCTGAGGCATTTCAATATCTTTTAGATAATCAATTGCCCGATGGAAGTTGGAACAATAGTTCAACACAGACTGATGCCATTTTGCACACTTTAGCGGCTATTATGGCAATGCAAAAACATCATCTTGAAACCGAGTGTGCGAACCATTCAGCACCAGCAGATCTTGCAGTTCGCATTGCAAAATCCATAAAATCCTTGGAAGCTATGCTCAGTTCTTGGGATGTTAAATCGAGTCAGCAAGTTGGGTTTGAGATTTTGATACCAGCTCTACTAGCCATCCTAGAAAAGAATAACGTGAAATTCTCGTTCAGAGGAAAGAGTAGCCTCATGGCCGTTCATCAAGCCAAAATGGAACGATTTACGCCAACCATAATTTACTCGACCGAAGAAACTACGCTCATTCATTCTCTTGAGGCGTTTGTCGACAAAATCGATTTCGATCGAGCTCGCCATCGTGTATTTGACGGTTCGATGATGGCTTCACCAGCGTCGACTGCAGCATACATGATGTACAGCACATTTTGGGATCCCAAGGCGGAAGCTTACTTGCGAAACTCAATATGCAACAGCGCAGGAATAGGTTCTGGAAGTGTACCTAGTGCATATCCGTCGTCCATTTTTGAGTTATCATGGGTACTCTCAACACTTCTAGAGAGCGGGGTTTCCAAAGATGATCTTGGAACAGATACATGTGAGAAGTTTGGTTCGTTCTTGAAGACTGAACTGGAAAGAAAAGGTGGAACTGTAGGTTTCGGTCAGTCCTAAAAGAATTAAGCCATCAAAAGTCCCTCGAGTCTAACTCTTTATGAAGCACCTGGGATCATGAGCGATGCAGACGATACAGCGCGGACAATCCTGACTCTGAGTTTGTTAGGCCAGGAAGTCGACTGTCACGCAATGACGAAGGCATTCGAGTCACGCTCATGGTTCAAGACCTACCCTGGAGAGCGGGATCCATCATTCAGCGCGAACTGTAACGTCCTCAACGCATTACTACACGTTTCAGACAGAATGGCATACCAGAGTCAAATCATAAAAACTTTGACATTTATATGCGATTTATGGGACAAAGGATTAGCGCAAGACAAATGGGTAAGTCAACTGGCGTACCGGATCAGTTTGTGCTGACTTGAGTGTACTAGAATTTATCCGTTTACTATCCTATCATGCTTGTTTCTCAATCTCTATATTATTTATTTCAGCTTCTGGACGGTAGCTATTCTCTTGAACTACCGCCAAACATCGTCCAAACACGACTTCCTATCATTGTCACGCAGATAATGGCGAAATTGCTCCGGGAGCAGCAATCAGATGGGTCATGGGGTACCATCTCATCTCATGAAGAGACCTCTTACGGATTAATAGCCTTGAAGTGTGTTTCTTCAAGTCACTGGACGCCAAGTATATCCTCGCAAGCATTGGAATCAATCCTAAAGGCGACCGTATTCCTGGAGGAAATCTCACCAAACTGGGGTCGAGCTGAGCACCTGTGGGTTGAAAAGGTGTCATTTGGTTCGCCAAACCTTTCACAGGCATATTGCATAGCCGCCTTGAAGTGTCCCGGCCCCTAGGAAGAGTTTCGTTCCCCTAGGAAAAACGAAACTTAAGGAATCTCACGAAAGTTTCTTTGAAAGCAATTCAAAAATATTCAACATTTTTCCAAGGTCTACCTTTGTTCAATAACACCCCGGATTGGCTACTTCAACTTTCAGTTACCGAAAGCTTCCTTTTTCGTTCATAGCTCGAAGGATGCCCCGCCCAAATATTTCCCCGGCGAGAAACTCATAGCTAGAGATATCTAGATTATATTCCAATCACATGGGTGGCCACTAACAACACGCTTCCTACTAAACTGGACAATAATTCCTTATTTGAAATTATGAGGCTATCATTTACCAACTTTCAAGCCGACGAGTACATGGAAGCCACCATATCTCCTCTTTTCCAACACAACTTACAGCCTGTCCGCGACATAATTACCTCCCTGGACACAACAAATTCTTCAGAGAAAAGTTTTTCCATGAAAGATGGCATACCAAAGTCTCTGGAATCATCAATTGCTGGAGTCAAAGAAGTTCTCTCGAAATTTAACGCCTACATAATGACACGAGAACCAGTACAACAAGCCCCTCCATCAACCCAGAAAGCGCTTCAAGCCTCTCTTATCACCTTCCTCTTAGCGCACATCACTCAAATTGAAGACAACACCCGCCTCAATTCAAAACTCGAAGTACTTTCTAATTACGACACGTCCATTCTCCCGCAAAAATCATATTCCTGTTGGGTCACCACCACGTCAGCTGAACACACTAGCTGTCCATTTTCCTTCATCTTTTACCAATGCCTGATCTCCATCACTCCAAGAAAAGACAGCCCGCATACAAGCCGTCAGAAATACCTTCTTGAAGACCTTTGCCGGCATCTCGCGACCATGTGTCGGCAGTACAAAGACTACGGCTCTGTGGCACGGGATCGCATAGAGAGAAACCTGAATAGCTTGGACTTTCTGAAGGGTGAAAATGTTAAAGAGAAAAAGCGGGAATTGATATGGCTTGCGGAATATGAGCGAGAACATTTGATGCTAGGTTTAGAAAGATCATGTGAGATTACTGATATAAAGGTTATAGAAAAATTGAGGTTGTTCATTACTGTTACGGATTTGTATAGGCAGATTTATATAGCCAAAGATATTGGGATTTGAATAGCGTCAAAGTAAGATTTTAGATAAAAATATTATTACAAAACCAATATCAAAATATTATATTTGGAAATCTTTTCTATTATATCCTTTTCTCCTTAATTAAAAATACCAAAAATAAAAACTATAGTGGTGGAAAAGGGGTGTGGCACGTGGTTCGCAGACATATGCCACCCAGCTATATAAGGCGTTTCCTGTAGCCTAGACACTTAGTTCTTCAGAAAACATTTACCCTATTGCTCTCCCTTTATATGATAGTTGTATACGTCCTTACAAAACTAGTACTAAAAACCATAATTAAACATTATATTATATTTTGATAAAAACCATATTTTTAATATTATAAAATTGAAACTTTTCCAAATAAATTATCTAATTAAAAAGGTTAAAAACTACTAAAATTAACGAAGAAGACTTTTGATATAGTTTAGCAAAATAATTAAATACTAGAATTTGATATAAATTTTATTTATTTTACCTAAGTTTTATTAGATTAAAAATCTCTAAAAAACTTCAATTTTTTTAATATATTTAGAAGGCTTAAAAGGCCTATTTATTCTAGAACTAATTAGAAAATATCTAGTCCTTTAATTACTTGCTATCTATATCTTGTAAAGAGAACTAGTATATGATCTAGAAAAAGTAAAGATTGCGTTTTTTATTATTGTTATTAATTATTTTACCAATTGCCCTAAATAGTTTCTAGTCTTTAATCTCAAAAACCTCTTCTTATTAAATAAGTTTAGTTCCAGATATTATTTTATATCTTATATCTTATAAATTGATATTTGTTTTTTTAAAGTTCTCAAACTTTTAATACTTTTCGTAGTATAAAGAATGCCCGAGGATTATATATCGCCTACTGAAATACTAGTAAAATACTTTAAGTGAAGAAAGTAGAGTAACAAATCTTGAATTTTATTTTCTTGAGAACATGGATATTTCTAGTTTACATAGCAACAACAGTAACACCCTGAAAGAATACGGCAGCGGTATTTTCAACATCCCAAAAATGTCATTACGGCATCAAACATCGTCGTAACTCGTGATATCGCGCCAAATCCGCCAACAAAGAGAGATATACATAGCTCAACACAGATGCCCATACCTTACCGTAGTCTTGTTGTAGAACCACTGACCTCTTAATCTCAGTATGCGACCCTGTTCATCTCAATGTCCCCTTGAAGATGCGAAGTCGAGGACGATGACAAATCCACAAACCCCGAATTACTATTCGAACTCTTCTTCGCATCCAACGAGTTGACACCTCCGCTCCCTGTCCCCTCACTCCTGAATAGCGTACTGAGTTTACTACGCCCCCACCAACTCGCTAAGATCGACTCATTGCCCTTCCCTGAGTAGCTGAATAGCGGACGCAGGCTCGGCAGCGACGCCGCCACGACCGCCATATTGGGCTCAAGCTCCGCCCAGTAAAAGGCCTTGGTCAGCAGCGTGTACTGGTTCGGGTCACGATTGACCTCGTAAACACCCTGCCACAAGAGCCGTAGGCGGACTGCCGCCGCAATGAAGCAAATGGAGCCAAGCCAGAAGACGAGCATGACGCCGATCTTGCGCTGGAGTGGCATTTGCAGTGTCTGGATCACGAAGAGCGGCATTAATAGGATAATGGCGTCGAAGCCAAGGCTCATGCCACCGCAGGCGAGTGAGTAGGCATTGTAATCAATCCGGTAGTGGCCGGGATTATTCCAGACCGCGTCGATGGGATCGGCCATGAAGATGGAAGCCTATGTCCTGTTAGCTTGCGCATCCACAAATCTGCAATTCGTTGGTTGCAAAAGGATACGGACCAGGGTAATGGCTATGGTCCATGCGGCAATGATCCATACCATGATATAGGCCACGATCTTGAAATAACGGATGGAAAACAGTCGCCTGTAGAACAGAAGTACCGAGATCTTAGTAACTCCCAGACAAATGCTGAAAAAAATCTCGTTGACCCAGAAGAACTGTTAAGAAATATTAGACGAATTGCAAGGAGGTTTTGAATCAGCGCCTTCTCTAACCTTGAACGTATTTGTTACGGCGGCATAAGGATTATTTGGATCGAATTTGGTGGTATCGATGCCCGTCAAGGCTGCAAAGACGAACAAGTTGATACTCATTGCCCAGCAGAATATCTTCAGCACCTCGTCAGTATGATATTGCTGATATAGATCGGGGATACGGATATTTCCTTACTAGAGAAGCAATACATGTCCAGTCATCCCATCCGAACGGTTGCGCTTTGAGCTTCCGAACATAAACTCGCAGGGCCACAAACAGGCTTGTGATGACTGGAAATACGACCGAGACAGCAACCAAGCCTGTCGTAAAGAGGGAATAATTGGGATAGCTCGCCATATCTACAGGTCGGGAAAGAGAAGAAGGTTGAGATCAGTTTGACGAACTGATTTGGAGCTATCACTGTTTGTTCCACCGTGAACACCAAAAGATATATTGACGAATAGTAAAGGTATAGAGCTCCCTATAATTGAATATTATAACCGCTTCTGCTTCTGTGTGGCACGGCAGCACCCCGTAATCAGAGCTGGTTGGTTTGAACTCCACGATGGAACGAATCAAGGAGGGCACTGCCGCAGGGCAGTAGGATCTGAAAATAATCTTCAAGTTGGTGGCGTTTAGTATGCAGTGAGAAAATGGCGGGGCTGAGTTACGTTGTAATTCGTGAAAACTACCCTAGGCTACTTGGAACAATCATCCCTGAAAAATTGTTTATCCCATATTTTATTTATTTAGGATATAAATACAGGCATTTGTTACTCTATATATTATAATATAACATAATAAATGATTTTGCGTTATAAAATCGTTATATTAAAGTTTAAATAACTATTATAATTATAGATAAATTTGAAACTAATATTATATATAAATAAAATCTTGAAATAATAATTATATTAATAAATGAAACATTGATCCGTATTGCAATAATAATAACAAGAATTATTAAAATAATTAAAATCAAAATCAGACTTGAAAAATTATAAAACTATTAGTAGTTAACTGACTTTTATTTAAAAAAAAAAAACCACTAGTTAAGAATTATATTAGTATAATTCAGCGAATAATAAACTTTTATTATTTAAATATAATATTTTAAAATATTAGAAGTTTATTAAAATATAAATAAAGAAATTAAACAAGAATTTATTGAAGTCAATAATTCGAACTCAATTAATAAAAAATCTATAATTAAGAATTTACAATAAAATTTCAGAAATATATAATATATTTTCTTTATATAATTATATGATATTATGTAGAGGAGGCCGGCTAGGAAAGTCTATTTAGCCTGAAATCATTATGCAGTTTCCTCGTTCTCGCGGTCGACTTACACAATAGTATTAGTGGCTGGCCGACCCGAGGCTGTCCTATCTGATATCAGGTTTCGGCCCACGCATCCTTTGAAATCTGTCTGTCCCGAAAGCCGCCCAAACCTGTCGGTGTACGTGATGACTTGGGACTAGTGGATTGTGGGAAAGCTCCCCACCTGCCTGTACTACTATTCAAAATAAAGCAATTGTCGCGAAAAGTTGAGATGGAGTAAGACTCTAAGAACTTCAATATGGCTTCAAAAGAGACACCTAAAGACGCGGAATATGCCTTTGAACGCAACTTCAAAGACGCGATGCGGTACTCTCTCTCCTCTAACATGTTTTGGTATAAACTAAGATGACCCAGGATGAATTTCAACCACTTCCACATGTCAAGACTGACCGACTATCTCCTGCACCCAAAAATATCAGTTGATCCGAAGACTGTCCGAGTTGCTGACATTGGGACAGGTACCGGGTAGGTCAACGTACTCGATATCGGCTTTTAGGAATTGTACTGTGTTGACATTAAGATTCTGGAAAAAAGTATGTGGGCGTCCGAATTGGCGGCCAAGCTGCCCCAATCTACAATAGACGCTTTCGATATCTCACCTGCCCATTTTCCGCCTGAGGCTTGGAGACTCCCGAATATACGGTTCGTAACACACGACTGTTTCAAACCATTCGCGGAAGAATTCAGGGGACAGTACGACGTAATCCACATTCGTTTCTGGGTGTGCGTCGTCAATGACAGCATTGTGAAGCCGGTGCTAGATAACATCCTCACACTTCTCAGTAAGTCTGCATCCTGCAGAATTTCCCTTCCGGATTACACGATTACAGCCACAGTTCTAACAAGTAAAAAGAGCCCGGGGGATACATCCAGTGGTTTGATGGCCTTCCACTTACGGCCCGTGTCATCGCTAGGAATGGAGGGGCGCCCACACCAGCCTGCGAACAATTTGTCACTTTGTTCAAGAAGCCACTGCCTACTAGTTCGTTTGGGTGTGTAGGTTCACATCCGCATTATCAAATACTTATGCTTACTGTCTAGGTGGACAACCTCGCTACCGGGGCTGTTCGAAGAGCAAGGCCTCGAAGTGGTCGCCAAGGAAACCTTCTCGGATCCAGATCACTACCAGATTATCGGGGGCCAAAGCTTGATCGCGGGGCTGGATAACTTTGTCTATCGGGATCAGGATGGCGAGGCGGGTAAATTCCAGGCACAGCTTGCCTCGGAGTTTGCGGCAGGTGCGGTCGTGGACCATTCTTACACCTGTGTGGTCGCTGTGATGGCTCGGTGAGTTGGTTCGTCTGCATGTTGGTCTGCATGTTGGATTTCGAGTGGGGGCATATTTCTTGTCTTACATGGTGTGTTGCATGCGCAATCCAATATTCCTTCACTAGATTATGACAGGGCAAAGGCAAGGGTATTAATCAAATCAAATATGTTGTGCAACCTGCGCGGTGTCACCTCGTATCAATGTTGGTAAACTGTAAGAAGCAGTAGTTGAGTAGTGATGTCTGTAAGAAGCAGTAGTTAGTAGTGATGTCCGAACGGAAGTCTCCGTGCGACGTAAAAGTCCACCAACTTTCCTTCTTGGGTTTTGGTCGTCTGATCGTATGATGTGCTGGCCTTGTTATGCAGGACTTTACAGTCGTGGAGAGGATAAAAGGGTTTTCCGCCGCGCGGAGTAGGTTCTTGACCTGGTCTAGCCTGATGTCAAGCTAAAGCACCTTTCCTTGCAAGTTGCGACCCTGATCTACGGAAGACTACTCCGAGGCCCGCGCGCTCACACGGCACGGTCCTGTCCTCGCAAATATTACATGCAGCATGCATTAGTGGAGAAAAGGCTTGAGACACACCCTAGCACACCTCTTGCATAGCAAACCAACACACCAACATGCACGTCGTTCTGACATGTCTGCCTTGGGCGACCCTGATTGAGACCCCTCATCGCTCTCTCACATGATCACAGCAGAGCCTCAAAGTGATCAAAGTTCTGTCCCCATCGCAAGCCACCCGGCCAGCCATGATGTATGCAAAATGGCGGGAAGCAAAACGGAAAACGGCCTAGCAAACTCAACCATCGTCGAAAACACGTCAACCAGAGATGGACATGCCGATTCAGATTCATCAGATGCACATGCCGATTCGGATTCGTCAAGATTTCTGCTGCAAGGATGGAGGCTGCAATGCCTCATGTTGGGGCTTTGTCTATCGATGCTCTTGATCGGACTTGTAAGTTTGTTTAGTCGAGTCTGTACGCAAAGGCCGACTGACGATTGTTCGCCCAGGATTTCACAATGGTTGCGACGGTAAGACAACAGCCAAGCCCGACACGAGAGAGGAAATTGATCTTTGACAGGCTGTACCCACAATCACCACACAATTCAACTCGCTAAGAGACGTGAGTTGGTATGGCAGCTCCTTTCTAATCGCCATGTTAGTACCCTTTCAATACTCAACACCCCGCAGAGCCAGTAGAGCTAACGCTACGTGATCCCAGATGCGCATGCCAGCTCCTGGCCGGCAATCTCTACGAAAGATTTCCCCACAAATGGGTATATGCTTCCTACGTCGTCATCTTCGAAGCTGGGAGTCTAGTCTCCGCGCTCGCGCCTTCGTCTGCGGCCTTGATTATCGGGAGGGCAATAACAGGCATTGGGGCTTCGGGGCTCTTTTGCGGTTCTCTGATCGTTATTGGAGCTGTAGCGCCAAAGAGTCGACAGCCTGGTGAGTTGGTAGCTCGAACAAAGGGACCTGGCTAAGCGTGCAAGTCTGTTTCGGCATATGTCAAGCCTGCTATGTGATCTCGGAAGTAATTGGGCCTCTGCTTGGGGGTGCATTCACAGGGCATGCGACATGGAGATGGTGTACGTGCTATCTAGACCTGAATTCTCTTGGATGATCTTTCGTTAATGAACCAAAGGCTTCTGGATCAACCTACCCATCGGGGGAGTCACAATCGTTATACTTCTTCTGTTCGTCAATTCTTGGCCGAAAGCTAGCGATCGAGGCGACTCAATTTTGTCACGGCTCAAAAGTCTTGACATTCTTGGATTCGTTTTGTTCAGTGGCTCAGTCACTCAACTCCTTTTGGCGCTTCAATTTGGGGGCGAGAAATACCCTTGGAGGTCATCGGTAATCATTGGTCTGTTCTGCGGGTTCTTCGTCACCTTCATCGCATTCGTCTTGTGGCAGATCCGGCTTGGGGACAAAGCATGTGTTCCCCCACCCACCTTTATGAACCGAACCGTATTTTTCGGGTCTTTCTTGGCGGTTTTCGGGAATGGTGCCTTTTTTGTCATTCTATACTACTTACAGATCTGGTTCCAGGCAGTAAAAGGTGCCAGTCCTCTGAATAGCGGCATTAGGTACTTGCCAACTGTCATAGCAAATATTCTGGCTGCCATAGTCTGCGGCGGTCTTGGTAATTACATTAGACATTCACTTTGGATAATCACTGATTAGCCCTTGTAGTCGCGAAACTGCCCTATTACAACCCTCTTCTCCTCTTTGGTATCGCCAGTCTTGCCATCGGTGCGGGTCTCGATACTACATTGCAGGTGGATAGCTATGCAGGGCGCTGGATTGGGTTCCAGATATTCTGCGGCATTGGTTTTGCCATGCTGGTGCAGACGGTAAGCCTCGACAGAAAAACGTAGTCAGGCAGTTCCACTGACATTGCCTGAGCCTTTCGTGGCTTGCCAGAGAGATCTTTCTCCCACTCAAGGCCCAATGGGGACCACAATCATCATATGGTGTCAAGCTTTTAGTGCTGCCGTCTTCGTGGCCGTAGGTCAGCCGGTGTTTGACTCTGTACTGCGGTCTTACATTCGAGACCATGCCCCCAGAGTGGACGTGGAGGCTGTCATTACGGCTGGTGCCACTGGTTTGCGGGACACTGTGACCCGAGAGCAACTGCCAGATGTACTGAAGGCGTACAATGAAGCTTGCACCCGCGTATTCGTAAGTCCATAAAAATAAAATACAATAGTTCTCGGGACGGAGGTCGGCTGACTTGTTGGGGCCTAGTTCATCGCCGTGGCATGCTCAATTGCCTCGTTCTTCTTTGCGTGCGGGATGAAATGGAACCGCCAAATCAAGCCTGAAAAGCCAGAGGGGGGCAAAGAGACGCCAGAAGGCGAAAAGACGCGGGGTGATGTCTGAATTTGTAGCCGTGTTGCCAGATCCGTAGCGTGGCTTTTGGGTGCTTCGTAGTATGTCTCAGCACCTTTGATGGCTTTGTCCATCGTTTTTAGATGATGCTCGAATAGATGATGCTCGAAAAGCTGTGAGTTGAAGGATTGTCGCGAAACTCACGAGTAGATTTCTATAGACTGCCTTTGTTTGAAAAGAAAGACATAGTTAGAGCCCGAGACCGAGATAGAGACAATCCCACGTGGCTCCAGAAGCCATCCCGTAGCCTGCAGTTGTGATGGCGTTACTGTGCCTGCGAGACTGCATTGTGGCCATTATGCCATGTGCTTTTGCCGCGGTCTTGCATGCTTGGACGCACGCATTGGCTGGCGGCACGGGAAGCCCGCCCCTTGGGTGTCTCGGTGTTGCTATTTCGGGGCCGGAGCCCTTGCAAATGGCAGGTGGAGGCCAATATTCTCAGTTCATTTTCCGCGAGTGCGAACAAACAATACTGTACGGAGGTATCCCCAATATCCCTATCCCTCTGACTAATCAGGATAGGATGCAATTACTGTAGCATCCAGGAACGGCTTTCTTTTTCTTCCCCTTCCCGCCATACCCCGCACCCTTTCAGAGCCAGCCCGATCAATTATTCCACCTTCGGCTTTGTTACTATTGACGCTATCAAATTTCAGCTCCCCTGCCGCCGTGCAAATAATCTACTTCTACTTCGACATTCCCATATCCCGATGTCTCGTCTCATCGGTCTTCACCCCGGGCAGCTTCTTGTCTGCCTCGCCGGTCTCCTCGCCCTCGCTCCTCTTCTTGCGTCGGGAGTGCAGTTTATGCCCAACGGCACCGATTTATCCAAAATGTACGAGTTCCTAGGACTTGGCTTCTTGGCTGCCCAGCTCCCCTTCTCAGCGGCGGCGTCTTCAGCGGTGTCTTCCAGCTTGACATCCAAATTCAACACCTCGTTCCTCTCTTCGCCAACCTTTGCATACTCTGCCGGCGGGAAGGCCGTGTGCGTGAGCGCCAACATACCAGTGCCGGTGAACGCGTCAAACATCGATATCACCGTGACGGCTCCCGCCAACACCGCGGCATTGACCAACTTCTTCCGCGACTTGTTCACCGTGGGCAGCACAACCGCTCAGTCTGCCATTGGCGGCCCCGTCCAAGTCACCGGCACTTACAGCATCTTCTCCAAACTATGTGTACCGGTGACCGGGCCGATCAAGCCAGCCGTGCACTTCCTCACGCATGGAGGCACGACAGACTACACATACTGGGACTTTGCATCCAACTACAGCTACGTCGACGCCGCCGCCGCCAAAGGATACGCCACGTTCTCGTACGACCGTCTCGGAACGGGAAAATCAGATCATCCAGATCCCATCAAGGTCGTCCAAGTCGGTGTGCAGACGGTACTCGCGCACACGCTGGTCACGTACTTGAAGGCAGGAAAGTGTGGAGTCTCCTTCACGAGTGTCATTGGAGTGGGCCATTCGCTGGGATCAGCCCTTACGCAGGCAGTGTCCGCCAGCTACCCCAGCGATTTCTCAACGCTGCTGCTTACGGGACATTCAATGTTCCAAGGTGGCGTCTCGATCGGTCTTGCTTCTGAGGCCTCAACTGTGGCGCATGAGATCTCGCTGCCGCAGTTCCAGGGTCTTCCAAACGGTTATATCACGGAAGCATCACTACCGCAGGCCATCCAGTTTCCCTTCTTCTACTATCCACACTTTGACGAAAATGGTATGCCAGAACCCTAAATGCCGTCCCCTTTTCCCTATTCCCTCGGGAATCAGCGACCTTTATCATATTAAAAAGTTTTGTTACTAAGTCTTCTTCACAGTTCTACTCAAGGCCCTGAACACCCGCCAAACCAACGCCCTCGGCGAGACGTTCACCCTCGGGTTCGCCTACGTCCCCACGGCCTTTTCCGGACCTGTGCTCATCCTCAACGGCAACGAGGACTGGTTCTACTGCCAAGGAAACTGCGACGCCATGAACACCACGCAATCTGCTCTGACTACCTTGTTCCCCAGCAGAGCGCCTTCTAGTAAGGCGGTAAATGTGCCTGACACGGGCCATAATGTCAATTTACACTACAGTGCGGGCCAGGCGTATGGGATTATGTTGGACTTTCTGGGTTGAAGGGGTGGATTTGTTTTCTAAGAACGCCGCGCATTGGGAAAATGAAACCCTGGGTACGCCAGTTTTCATTCTCAAGAATAATAATTGTCAATAAGAGCAATCAGGAATCAAGATATGAGTTCCTTGCGATGTATTCTTCATATTTTATCATTCAAACCGGGATGGATTTAATTATCTAACAAGAGGTTTAAACAAGGATCGATAGAAGCACAGTCAACTGGATCAAATGCCTTTAAGCCCACGATTCCACACACTATTGAGAAGCGAAGCAAAGCAATTCAGTCTGCTTGGAAAAAGCAGAGAATAGACCAGCATTTGAAGGAGCTCAATACTCACTCCGCCATTCCTTATATTCTCGGGAATGGCAGGTCTACCCCTTTTCGTCCCAATCCCTGTCCATTCCCAGCGCGGTCGTGCAACCACAACCCAAAATGAATACACCAACTTGTCGTTAAATTAAGGAGGCACTTTCCACCATATTGCAAGCGGGGTGAAGCAGTGAATTTTCCGCAACAATAAGCGTGAACGGAAACAAGCAATTCCTCTTCTCATTAGACAGACTCTACTACTCTAGTATCTTAGAGATTTGGAAAATAATTTAGATTTCCAATATATGTGTATCTATTTTATTCATTTGTTTGGGGGCTACCTCGCAACCAAAATTTTGAACTTTTGAGTATTTTCAGCCCCTTTTTAGCATAACGCTTGTCCTTGATATTTTAGTTGATCTCTTGTAAAACAGATCGTGTTTCCTTTACTGTTTTTAATAGAGAAGACACGAACTAAATTTCTTAAAGTGCATGAAAGAAAAGGATAAGTTTGCGAACTTTGCTCGTCTGGTGCCCAGGGAAAGAAACGACCCCGACGACGAAGAGATTCAAACAAAACGGGAAACCTTTTTCAGCAAATCATTAGGGCGGGACCCAGATAACAGAGCAGCAAGCAGAGCACCTATGATCAACGAGATACTAGATCTCCTAGGCCCCTCGCAGTGGATTTATCTCTAATCATTGGAGACGTTCACTCATAATTTTTGTAGGACATCATCGAACCTGCTCACGATGGAGCATATATCCTACCATCTGTCAGATCTACACTTTGAGGTAAGCGGCCCATTCTGTAGTATTTCCATCGCTAACGAGGTTTCTAGGTTACGTCATATCCTAGCTCGTTCTATAACTCCGACTACGGTGTGCGTATCTGCTTGACCAAAACCTTGGAAGACCAGGTCGAGGGAAAGAGGCTAGAGTCTCTCCTGACAATTTATGCGGAAAATCTCCTCTTTCACCTCTCAATGTGTTACAATATGGGATTTGGGACGGCAAGAGATGCCGCAAAGTCCACGAACCTTCTGGAAAAAGCCGATAGAAGCCGGGACAACCGTTCAATTTCATTGAAGCAATGTGAAACTTCAACGCAGGTCATGGCCTTAGGGATACTGTACGGTTCTCTAGCCCGCCTCGGACAAGCACTTCCGATCACACATTTCCACTATTACGTTGAAAAGGGGATTCTAGAGACAGCCAAGGTCATCATGAACCGAGAAATCCAAGATCTTGGAAACGCTATGGGGGACAACAGCAGGCTCATAGTGTTTCTGCAGACCCAACTGGGAGCTATATGTTGTGAGAAGGGGAAGTGGAAAGAAGCAGCAGATACCTACTCCGACATTGTCAAGAAGAGTAGAGATATAGATGGTAAAGATCCCCAGTATACCGTCAACGCAATGATGTCTCTTTTTCCCGTATATCAACTCCGGGGACGATGGAATGAGGCAATTCGATTGGCAGTCGAAGGGTTGCGGACCATGAAGGAAAATCTTGGCTCAGATCATCTTACCACCATCGCAGCCTCAGCACAGGTTGCATCTATATTTTGTGATCAAGGCCAATGGAAGGAGGCGGCAAAAATGCTTGAGGACGTCGAGGATGCTGTGACGAAAATGCTAGGACCTGAACACCCAGATACTCTTGCCAGTAAAAGAAACCTAGCACTTGTTTACAGTAACCTAGGCCGTTTAAAAGAAGCCGAAGTTCGTGAGGATCAGGCAATAGAAACTTCAAAGCGTATACTTGGAGAGTGACATCCTTACACCGTCACCAGTCTCATGAATCCTGCATCAACATATCGAGGTCAAAGTCTATTGTATGCTGACGAAGAGCTAGAGCTAGAGGCCAGGAAACTGCACGAAACGGTATTTGGAGCCGATCATCCATCAACACTGGCTTGCGTCAATAACTTGGCGTTTACGTATCGAATGCAAGCCCGCTGGACAGAGGCAGAGGAAGTCGATCTTGGGGTTATTGATGCAAGCATACGTCTTCTTGGTGATAAGCATCCTTTCACGATGGCCTCTAAAGCAGATCTGGCCGCGACATACCGAGATCAGGGAAAATTGAGCGAAGCGAGAACGTTAGAAGCAGGCGTGTTGGAAGAAAAGGAAGGTCGATTTAGGGGAGAATCACCCACACACTCTGATGAGCAGGTGGCCAACTTGGTGGTGACGTACCAAAAGCTGTCGCAATGACAATCGGCCGAAGCCCTAGGACTCCAAGCATTCCAAGCATAAAAAGAGCATCTTGGAGAGTTGACCTTGGCATTAATGGACAATTTGGCGTCAACTTACCGATTGAGGTACAAGGTTTTGAACATACCGAAACCTCGAGCAGTATGACAAATTTGGCCTCAACATATCGAGAGCAGGGAAAATGGAAGGAAGCCGAAGAACTTGAGCACAGAGTTCTGGAAATAAGAACCTGAGTTCTAGGAGACGAGCACCCTCTCACTCTCACCTTGAATATCATGGCAAGCCTGTCTTCAACATTGGGGCCCCTACGAAAGTATTCGGAGGCTGAGAAGCTGTCTCTCGTGGTTTTAAACACCGCAAGAGCAAAACCTGCAAACGACAACCTCTTGACTCTCGTTGGAATGACAAATTTCAGATGCCATATATCGGGATCAAGACAAGTCGCTGAGCGGGGCTGCGGAAATGGGGGAATATGTCCTAGATACGAGGATAAAGTTGCCGGGGGAGAGTCATCCTCAAGTCGTGGACAGTATGGGCAACTTAGCCTTGACGTATGAGGCCCAATCAAGATACAAGGATGCCCAGGTCTTGCTTCTGAGAGCGATAGAAATCACGAATGCGGCGCTAGGCGAAGAGCACACTGCTACTTTGACTTGAAAAACTGCCCTTGCGTCTATCTATAGACGATTGGGGAGCTATGAGAAGGCAGAAGAATTGCTCTGCCAGCCCCATCCAGGTATTGGCACGGCTTCTTGGGCTAGAACACCCCAAAACCTTAGTCGCGATGATCGACTTAGGCTAGACGTATCGTAGCTTGAATGCGTGGAAAGATGTCGAAGAAATCTCAATTCAAGTAATGGAAGCTTCTAGTCGAGTATGTGGTCCGCCGTGGCCTAATTTATGGAGAACGAGATATCGGTCACCGTCTCCTAGACAGTCTCCGAGATGGACAGGATGGTATGCGCCGGCCTCGTAGAACTCGAGATCTTCGACACCTTCCTGAACACCAGCGAGATACCATGAGAAGTGGCGCGAGCGTGATCGAGGGTGCTGTAGCTGGCGAGCGATATGTCATCTGGAGAACCAGCGTTATGATCTTCAGATTCTCCCTCGAATGGGGGTAGTGGCTCTCTTTCGTTTGTCATGATTTCATGTGTCTGGTGTTTCGATGGGATTCTGAGAGGGGGCCTGCAACGAAGCTTATTTTTGGGCGTGCAAAATACTTCAAGGAAAGGGTTGGGTGGTGTGAAAAGTTCAGTTGGTGTGGGGTAATAAGAACGGTCTTTCAAATAGAAATGATAAGGGCCAAGTAGGCTTTGTTGGTGTTTCAATGGGGGTGAGAGCGCTCAGAGGTGCGGTCCACTAAACGCTGGAGCCAGGGGTAGGGGTCGCTCGCTAGAATTTAAGGGGAAAGCGGGGTAATTTGGCGAATGAGGGGTCGATACAGGTGCACAAGTATATTTCGATCAAACTTTGATAGGTATGTCCTTCTCCTCAATTCAAAAATCCTTTTTAAAACGCCATTATGCCTGCGTACTCCTTTCGCTGCTTTATTACAGCAAGTTGCCTGCCGCGACATTGTCCTTTGCAGCTGTCACCAGGACTGGGACTTCGGGACCTGGGCTTGCCGTTGGTAGAGCCTCCTTATTTTCACCTCCCAACACCTCCTTGTCGACAGGGTGCTCCGGAACCTCGAAAACGACCAACGTCGTGGTCGGTATGCAAATCACAAACATGACGAACGCAACGATCAAGTTTGTCATCGGAGCCACCCCCGATGCGGCACCCAATCCATAGGAGACAGCGGAGCCGACGGACTCGAAGGAGCGCACGAGACCGACTATTAGTGTGAGAGTTTCGAGGTCATTGTTGAAAGCTCCGATGAGCCAGTATACGAACATGTAGTGGGATTCGTTCATGAATCTGTGCCTTTTGTTAGCACTGGAGCAAAATCTCTGAGAAAATTCGGCCGGGGTACCTGAGCATCACGGTAACAGCAAACGCTCTCCCAAAACCGGGATCCGCCCAATCTATGGTGATCTTCGGCACGATTTCTTGATACAACTTCCGGTTCGCTGTTTGCCAGCCGAATAGCGATAGCATTACAATCACGAAAGAAAACCAAGCGATTTTCGCCACGACGGGACGGCTGAAGCATTTCAGGTCTAGGAACCAGCCCCAAAAGATGTTTGCAGCTGTGGCAGCGATGCTACTCGTTAGTGCACCGAGCGCTCTAGATCTTACGGAGAAGTATTTCGTGAGGTAGATCCCCAGGTACGTCGCATTCCAGTTGAATCCGACAAGGATAGGAATAAGTAGAAACACTCTCTTTGTTTTGAGAAGTGCAAAGGATCTTTTGAATTGGCCCAGAACACGCTTGTTCTTGGTGGGGTCTCCAAGTCTGGTGCCATCGCCACGGATGATTTTCTCTGGTGGGGAGATGAGGAGTGCCAAAGGGAGACCGAGACATTGGAGAGCGATGAGGATTAGGTAGGTGCTGGAGCCTACTTTTCCGCGCTTATTCTTGTGCACGTTGAGGGACAGTTGGATGGATGCGCCGATTAGTTGGCCAAGTTCTCGGAGTCCAAGCCAGATTCCAGCTTTTTGGTGTTAACTTGTCCTCGTCCGATCTGAGTTTGGGAAGGAGTGACTTACTGAATTTCCCTCTATCTTTCACTTGTGGGTATCCAACCGCGATTGCACCCTCGGAAGCCCAGAGTGCTGATGCAGCAATTCCACAGGTGACACCTCCGAACAGAACGAACCATTCGGTTCCATATCTATTGTTCACGTACAGAGAGGCTGAGTATGGCGCGTACCCCAAGGTGCCGAGGATGAGGATCTTTTTCACGCCGAATTTATTGGCTAGGACGCTGAAGATTGAGCAACCGAAGACCATCAATCTGGGAGGTATTTCATTAGAACTTCTGTGGAAGATTCTAGGGTCTTTGCTTGGTGAAGCTTACCCAAAAGTCAACGCATTGGCACCATTGACCAAATATGGCTCTTGTTGTCCTCCAGCGCCGGTACCTATTCTCCATTAATTTCAAGAATCTTGATTGGGTAAGGGTATCCATACTATTCAAAGCATTCCAAATACCCGGCTGAGTGAAGGAAATGAGCCCGACGATAATGACATTGAAGAGTGGCGAGCGATACCATCTCGTGAACCTCGAGACAGGCTTCGAGACCGCAGACTCCTCGAGCTCTGAAGTATCGCTCGATGCATCAATTACAATCTTGGGATCTTTATCGACACCCATTTTCAATTATCCGGCGATCAAAAAGGGAGTCCGAGCCTCTCTCTTCCTCCAAGATACTGATGCTGTGGTTTTTGTAGTACAGATGGAGATGATTTGAAGACCGCACAGAACTTTCACCTTTTATGTCCTACTTCTTGGCCAGAAATGATACCATACTTATCATTACCCATAGATCTGGGCCCCAAGATCTCCCATTCCTTATTTGCCCGACGCGGGGACCCGCAAGAACGCATATTCATGGGATTGTGGATTTATGCTGCAAGTGTGGATATACCTACCGTATGGTATTTGCAGAGTTGGAGGTGCAAAAAAATTGAGCTCGTAGCTGTTAGAGGTCAGGGCGTGAAAAATAGGGTGGGTTTTTAGAAGGCGTGCTCATTGCCAAGCATCGCGACATACAAAATTTGACTTCAAAGATGGGATATGAGATGAAGCTGCACTGCACTACACTACTACGCTACCAAGATGATACATAAGAAGAAAGACTCAAGAATATGTTGATACCACTTGGTATGCTAGATTCTGGGAAGACTTGACGACCTTCCTTCAAATCGTGCCACGCTATGCCCTCCAAAACATGAATGATTAAGTTACTTCTTGCGGAACGAAACCATTAGACAATTTACTTTCATCATCAGGGATGATCTCCTAGCTAGCCTCAAGGTTTAATCTACATCGTCGATTTGTGAGAGGGCAAACAATAATATCCCTTCGCAGCACAGCAGCGAAATCCAACACGTCGACATCAAATTGCTGAAGTTTTATCTCTGAAAGCACCACACTCTCTATAGAGCGCCCCCTTGTCGTAAAACGGAATCAGTGACTCGAATCGCAAGTCGAATTTGATTGCAAGTCCTGCCGCGTTCGGGACCTGTGAGAATATCTCGTCGAATGATGAAATATGAGCCTGACTACCATCCGTAGTAGATGAAGCAGTTTCCAAGATGATAGCTACTTCTTCGAAAATTCCGTCGCAAAGTAATGGTCGCATTTCTTGAAGGAGAACCCCCATGCCGGGCTGGCCAGAGTAAACCACTAGATGCTTGATCTTCCGAACCTGAGTGGCGGGGAAGTTATAATACTCGAAAACATCTAAGTCAGCGGTTAGACGTAAGACATCTCTGAAGGTGCTATAGAAGAACACGAAGCGATCTACGTTGAAGTTTACCCCAAACAATATTTTGGTAGTCGTCAACAGAATTTTCCGCCCACTCAACCAGAATAATTGCCGGCAAATGTGCAGTACGAGGAGCATTCTCTAGGCAGAATGTATAATACTTCTTGCCTTCCGATCGGGATTCTCGATTTGTGTGCATCAGGCTGGGAGCGGTTGTCTATGGATCACAACATTTTAGTACCCATTTCTACTAACCCCGCGAAAAAGGATTCCCGTACTTGACCGTGAATGCGAGACTTGCGACGCATTTTGAAATACACGAAGATTCTGATGTCCCTCGAGACATGACCAGCAAAACCCCATACCATGTGCCGAATTTCTATGATATAGATGTGAGTCCAAGTTTGGTATGATGGAATAATGCACTCCAAAAGTAAGATCTCAGCGGCACTTGCCAGGGGGGAGTTTCGGGAACACGGTGAATTGCTGCAGTGGTTGACTTTGATCGACTTGACGGAGAGGAAGCCCATCAAGCAATTGTTCGACGGGCATCATAGAAGAGTTGGGAAAGGGCTGTTTCCTTGAACATGAGGCTCTGTAGACTGGAGCGACCGTTGCAATCACGGTAGTGTTTCGAATAATTGATATCCTGAGGAGGTCGATAGTCAAGTAGTCGAATAGTTATTGCAGGCGAGAATCGGCTAAGAGTCCGTTATGATTACATGATTGAATTGGAGCCCTAGCCAATTTCATTTAGCGGTCCTCGTAACTAACATAAGGTGAATATCCTCCAGAGCCATGGCTGTTCGCCATTCAGCTTTTGTCTTTTACCATAATTTACCCGAACTCCTTCTTTCCTTCCTCGTATACTTAAACAAACAAAAACTTCCAACAAACAAGGGCGACCATCAGGCTTAGGTGGTTCAGGTCAAATTTTTAATGTTAAGAGTCGGATCAACAACAATGCGAAGTCGGGACGCTCCTCATGAATTCCTAGAGATACTGAGTTGACGCGAAAACAAATCTAGTCTTTTCTTGTGCAATTTTAGGGGGGATCTGAGGAAGTCGCTTTTCAATGCTTCGAGCAATTGGGAAATAGGCTCCTCATGAATTCCTATAGACGCTGAATGACGCACACAAAAAGACTTCTTTTTGGCCATTTTTTTGGCAGTTTTTGGAGATTAAGATAGTCGCGTTTCAAAAACAGCACAACAACACCGGACTTTCAGAATTTAATCTCAGCTCAAGGCTTGGTCTCATCCTCCAACACCCGCCCATCTGTGAAAATGACGCACCTGCAAGTCCACAAGTCAAACTTCCGAATATCCTACCGCATTCACACCCTTCCCCATACCACCGCGAGAGCTCTGAAACAAACATGGGGAAACGCCATCGTGGAGTCAATCGTGTTATGCACAGGCCGAGGGGCCTAGAAAATCCTCGGTGGGGTAGTATCACAATTGAGGGCTCATTTCATCATTACTTCAAGTAAGAAACTGATTCTTATGCGACTTGAAGGTACCTGCAATCTTGAGCACCAGGCGCGACCTGAATGACAACGACATGACACCCTTTGCAGGGAAAAGCTTCGCGGGAAGGAAAGACATAAATTCAATGAGCTAGATCGCATAAGCGGTGCAATATATTGGAACCACCAGCAATTTCGGACCTCAAAACCACGGCACTCCCACAGAAAATGGATCAATCCCGAGGTGGACACATTCACTTTTTCAAACATGTTCCTGCAATACGACTTCGTTGGGAGACTTCAATTTTGGAGAGCGCATTTACGAAAAAACAAAAGATCTGGCAAAACATGATCATTGGGATAAGCAACTTTTTTGATGCCGAACCTGTCAAGTTACGTCGACTTCTAGAGCAACGACAAGGAATGAGGCTGAAGAATTCGCTCTCGTGACCAGACAGGTCCGAGGTCGAAAGAATCAATAGGATTCATGATAAGCTGTTCAGAACGGATCATGGCTTTGCCTGGCGAACTCGCCTTCGATGTGGGACTTGATTCACTTCGATCTACCACCCTATCCGGCCACTTCTAAGATAGAATTGAGACGGGGGAAGGAGCTGGCGAGAAGGGCAAGTGCCTGGCAAGATCAAGGTCAACGCCTTCGCCGAAGAGCACAATTCTGACCAAGTGGCAGAACGACTAGAGTTAGTAAATTCAATCCTCTGTCATAGATGCAAGGAAGAAGAATTTCGAGAAAAGCGGTCTTCGAAAGAGCTTTACGAGCCTACTAGCTTAAGTCTGTGCTTTCAGGGCATTTTCAGCGCTTACCGAGCCCCGCTTCAGGCTCCTAAAAACCAAGAATTAATTATTAAATACTTTATTTCCAACCAATTACAATAAGAAAGATTTTTGTATTTAACGAATAAATAAAGTACCAAGTAAACTCTTCTTCTATTACTAAAAATTCAAATATTTATTTGTTCTCAATATTGGTGCTGGTGCGAAATGCCCTGAAAGCACAGACTTAAGCTAGTAGGCTCGTTAGAAGGAGCGGGGTTGCAGCAGCGACGAGGGATGCGCGTGTGGGACGGCTTTTCCAGTCAATCTTCCGGCTTTTGAAAGTGATTTGCTTTCTGTCCGAGGGAATAAAGAACAAGCATATTCTCAATCGAAGTGCCACGTCCTTTCGGCGAGCAATTATTATTCTCGCGTTCATCGTTCTTCCTCCAGGCTTCGCTTAAGCCCCTGAGCGTGGCAAGTGCGCGAAATGCAGGCCAAGAACCCCTAAAAACCTTGGAAAGCTTCTGCGGACGATCAACCACATTAATAGCAACTCATTTGTATTTCGCATCATGACGTTTGTATTTTAAAGTTGATACTCAGTAAAAGATGGCTATTGCAATGTCACCTGCACGTTAGCAGCGGGCGCTAGCAGTAGCGACTTCTAAAAAAAAAGCATATGAAATCGCGGCTCCCGCTGAAGAGAAAAGGCGGCACTGATTCTGAGTGGGCCAGGTACTTTAAATCCGCAGTAATCAACGCCGCTTTCTGCGACCTGCGTGCTGGAACGCTCGGCTAGAGCTCGAATAGGGCAATTTGGATAACATGCCATTGAAAATACACCAACGATATGAAACTCGGGAACATTCCTTGGAGTCGGAGAATCTCCAGACGCAACCCTGTGGCGTAATCTTGGCAAACGAGATCAGAGGCCAAGTTCAGATTTATCCCCTCCATAAGGCTTCACTAAGCCTTCAGTCCGTATGCCTCTCAGATCAGTGTTTATGTTGATGAGATTGTAAACGTTCGACAATCCATACTGAGCAGCTAGCTCCCGTATACAGTTTCCCAAACCAGATGGTGCTGCGCTTGGCAGCAGTATTGATAACGGGAAGGCGGCTCCAACACAAGGCTTGTCCAGGCATCCGTCGCGAACATGCATTTGTGCAAGCGACGTCCTCAAGAAGTCTAGCTTCGGTCAAAAAATGAGCCGATTTTCGTCCCGTCAAATCAAAGCGCCCTTTTGTTTCCCGCTCTGGGTCTGAGGTGCCCACCTTTACGACGCATACGAAGGGCAACAATTCGTTGAAATATATTCATGATGCCTCCATGTAAGCCGTGTCCCTTTTTTCTGCATTGCTGCTATTTTTTTCGTAGACACACTCGTGTACTTCTTTTAATAGAAGAGAAGTCTGTTTCTATTCTTTCTTTATCGGTGGGAAGTTGAAACAGCAACATATCCAACTCGTTGGAGCTGAACCTGTCAAACGCCGCATCTTTGCAGTACGCCCGAGCCGCAACACACAGTTTTCTATATATACCAGATCTCTCTCCCAGAGGCTCCTCCGTTCCTCATCAACAGCAGTCATGGCGTCTCTGCTACACTCCGCGATGGAGACGATCACCCGAAGAGCCCGCGTCGACAATTTCGCCGCTTGTACCATCGATACTTGTGACATCAGTACTTCATATTATTTTTACCGCGTCTCCCTTGCGGCAAATGCGACCTTTCTCGCCCTGTTCGCCATCTCTCTTGTCGGATTCATCGCCACTTATGCCATCACTAGACGCGGTACGGCTTTCACATTTGCTATGTGCGCCGGAGTGATCCTAGAAGTGATAGGCTATGTGGGACGGATACAAAGCAACAAGAATCAGTGGAAACAAGATGGGTTTTTGATGCAGATCGTATGCTTGACGATAGCGCCTGCCTTCATGGCTGGCGGCATCTATTTGTGTTTGAGGAGGATTGTGTATGCTTTCGGACCCGAGAATTCAAGAATCAGCCCGGAAGCATATACTCGGATCGTACGTTTTGAATTTTCTGCTTCAGGGACCGAATTTAACGGCTAATCTTTGGGCACAGTTTATTCCATGCGATCTTCTCTCGCTGCTTCTTCAGGCCGCTGGTGGTGGTCTCGCCTCTTCCGCTTCTCACTCGAACAAGTCGCCAGATACCGGAGATAACATTATGGTAGCCGGGCTTGCCTTCCAAGTCGCCACACTACTCGTCTTCATGGTGCTGTGCATCGATTTCGCTGTTCGTACGCGCCGCCGGTATACCTCCATGGGCGAGGCTGCTTTCGATCAAAACCCAATTTTCGTCACCTCGCGAGGAAGTTGGCGATTCAAGGGCTTCATTGCCGCTCTGGCTCTGGCTACGATTTGCATCTTCTGGCGAAGCGTGTATCGTGTTGCAGAACTTGGCGAGGGCTGGACCGGAAACTTGATCCGACGCCAGTGGCTTTTTGTTGGATTTGAGGGAGTCATGGTCATCGTGGCTTGCTTCGCGCTGAACCTTTTCAACCCTGCATTCGCGTTCAAGGAGGCGATGACTGGACTTGGAGGGCTCGGAAGTAAAAAGAAGATGGCGAAGCAGGAGAAAGCGGCAGCTGGGAGCTCAAGCAACAGTGATGTTGAAAGGGTTGCTCATGATCCGAAGGTTTCAGATTTCTAGACTTATTTGATGAAAAGGGAGTTTGACTAGAGACTAGACTTGGGTACAGGTAGAATTGGTTAATGATATCCCACTCGGTAGCGTTTGTTCACAGCTATTTTTGAAACACCGCCGCTTCATCTCTTGTCAAGTTCTCAAGTGTTTGAAGCAAGTTGCCCTGACTTTCTTAAATATCAAGTCTTTTTTCTATACATTGCGATTGCGCTTAAGCCGCTTGGCAAGCGCTAGAGTGCTACTGTAATGCAGGCGTGGCTTAGGGTCCTTCTCCAGATTAAATGCAGAAGCGCGGGGTATCCCAATGCAGTTTGGGTTACAGGATTATGGTTGAATTCCTTTGGATCACATTATGGGTCAAGTTATTGGTGCTGTCGATCAATTCTCCTCCAAAATCACTATTTGTTACTTCGTTGAGTTGCTGCCGTTGCCTCATCAAGTACATCCGTCCGGTCCCTATCCCATCCCGTACAACCCAAACACCACATCTATTCGCATGCTCCTGTTCCTGCATTGAAACGCCGTAATCTCATCTCATTCATCATCGTCATCAATCATAAGTCATATCATATCCGATGCAAGGCCCGTATCAATCATATCATCGTTATGTCGTGATCGTCCTCCGAGAAGCTGAGTGGCAATGTCCGGGATGTATACAAGAAGCGCTGTCGTCCTCGAGCCAATATCTACATTCTACCATAGATTCATCATAATTGTCGAGACGAGAGCCAATCTGCGCTTGACTCTCACCTAAGAGAACTGCGGATATAAATTCCGAATGATATCCACAATGTCACCTCTCAACGCAGGATGAATCAACTCAGGGTCTAAACACTTTTCCCGACAGGAACGAACCAAGAATGCGCATTGCCCAGCAATGAAACGACGCTGCGGACTACCGACATTGCTGTTATGGTAAATACAGTGCCAGTAACCCACGACATCAAAGTTGTATGTTTCCTGCAGAGACCTCAACAGTGTTATTGCCACATCCTCCGCCTGCCTCTGCAATTGCGGGACCCGATATTTGTTGGCCAGTGTCCATAGCTGTTCCAACTGCTCATAATATTCCAACGGCTGAGCGATTCCCTCATCCACAAAAATCCCTTGGTAGTAAAGCCAAATCGTGAACCGATTGAAGACTTGCGGGTCGATGTCCATGTCGAACCTCAGCGTCTCGATCTCCATGAGATTGCAATGGTAGTGCAGGTCATAGAAGAACATCGAGTACTCGGCCAAAATGCTAAGAGGCACATGGAAGGCTTTGTGACCCCTCGCTTCCGTGCCCACGGTAAAAGTTATAGCGGGCCCGCTACGGTTGTGGCGTCAGCATCTGCGTCAGTAAGTTGTATCGGCGGCTGCTTACCCCAGGTAAAGTTCCTTCGTCATAAAGCAAGAACCAAATGCGCCATCTGATAATGTAGGCGACATCGCTAAGAGCATGTCTTTCGAAAGTCGGTGAAGAAATATCCAGTTTTCTTCAGTGCAAAAGGCAATGATAAGATAGTGTACAGCTAGCTATGCGCAGGTCCCAAAGCCCCTTTTCGCAGCATGTCTCAAAAAAACAAGGAATGCTCCCTGGAGATACTTAATGTGCTTCATATAGGCGCCCGCGATGGCACGATGGCACGGGGAGATAAGAAACAGAGTAGACCAGCCGGGAGCCAGCCGTGAAAGAAGGCGAACGAGGCAAGGAAGTCACCACGTTCGGGTACCTGAGAGGCGACGGGAGAATATCCATTGTCCAACGGCACTGCATCGTGGTGGTGGGGGTGGCCAACCAGATCTTTACATGATATGCACGGATGCCTAACTATCCACAAAGCTGCCTATTGGCCCAGTCGTCGGCAATTGCGAAGAAACGTGGTTGATAGAAGTCCAAGGGTCTCTGGGGTAGCGGGGAGCATTGCAGCATAGCATGTCAAATAAGATCCGCTGCAGGAAGTAAGGATGATAGCGCCAATCGATGAAGAAGGCGCACATATTTCTGGTTGGTTGATTAGTTTTCAATTGGCCATTTGAGTGTTCGCCATGGGTTGCATTTCTCTGCCTGGTGCGCATGAATTCCTATTGGACCTTTTCTCAATTGTACAGGTCATAGACTTGATCAGGTGGTACAGACTTTGTCCACCCCACTTTTGAACGAGTCACTATTCTTTCCTTTGCGCAATACAGAACTCTTCCTTTCGGTTTTTGTCCTTGCGAATCAAGTGAAAACGAGGCCAAAGGTATGAATATGCACATTGGATTTGATAGTTTGCTGATTCACTGCATAAGGAGAGCGGCTTCAGACGGGAAAACATCGAACAAGTGTTTGAGCAACCAATGTGAGCTGGAATTGCTCTCCCAGAACAGGATGCATAGAATCCAAAGGAAGGTGCCTTTCTTCGTCACCACTGAGAAAGTGCCTGAGGGATGCCAAGTCAGTTGTCTTGGGTTCCAGTATGCTCCTGAGTGGGTGAATCTTAGGTTGGGCATTCTTGAAAGAAATCTTCGACCGGGCACACCTTTTTTCCAATTCGGACTTTACAGGTAAAGGGTGGTATTGATTGGTCGGAACATAGTACTTCAGAGCGAAGTTTGCGAGTCTGCTAAGATAAGGCATCCCCCATCCATTACAACGCATCCTGACTTGGAGAGATAAGACTCATCACGGAGTTCTTGAAGGTGGCCTGGTGGGGAGTGTTTTGGAATCTGTAGTTTGCCTTTGTAGACGCCCTGTATTGCATTGAAAGTGAGATAACAGAGTTCCTAGGCAGAAGTTTCTCACACTCCCTACCACTTTAAGAGTCCGGATAATACCCAGTCTAGCTTCATCAGGCGCGGACTTATAATTCGGATTTCAGACGGGTCAGTGCTATTTTGTAGCAGCAAGATTTGAATAATGTCAGCCAAGCTCCAAGCTCCAAGTCTCCAAGATTGGGACTTTTGTTGAAGTGTTGCTAAGATATATGAAAACTAATACGAAGTTCTTTTTACAATCTTGACAAGGCAGCCTTCTGCCCTCCACATCCATACCATTTTAGACATTGTAGTGGCTTTTAGAATAAACAATACCCACAATCCTGGGAATGGCACATTGCTCAGTCTAGCTGCCTCGAAGGTTTCGTAGTCGACAGTGAATATATGGGCCCGCGCCGGCATCCGTTGAGCTAGCGCTTAGATCAATACTAGCCCACCAGTAACATCTCATTTGACATTTCCAAAAGTCCGACCTCTTACTCCAGTACAATTAGTTGGGTTATTTGCTCCCAAGCAGTGGAAATGAAGCACTCCTAATCAATCAACGACGAACAAAACTTGAAACAGCAGCACAACCGAAATTTCAAAGAGTAAACGTTGCCAAATGTGATCGACTTGTAGAAGAAATCAAAGCTTTTGATTTGTGAGGAATTAGGAGGTGCTCTGCTGACTATAGGTGATTATTGTTTTACCAATTGGAGTCATCATGTTCAGATCAGTAAAAGTCGCCCGGGGTGTATAACAAACAAGAAATCCAAGGCGCGTGGACATATAGTGGCCTGAAAGAGATTCCCCCTGCCATTCATTTTCAAACTATCAAACTTCTTCTTGAGAGAATTGATCGAGCGTGGGCAAAGTTCGTTTGCAAGTTGTAGTGAAAGGTGCTTGTCTGAGTGCCTTAGTCACTCGAATGCTTGCTATCTGAAAGTATGCAAGAGACAAACACAGGCAAGCACGCTTGAGACCCGGTTCAAATTCCCCGCCATACCGTTCTATAGGTCCTCATGCAAGTACCTTATTGCGCAGAGAGAACTTTCTATAAGAGAAGGGGCTTAGATCTCTACAAGTCCGATAGTCAACGCTGCTGGCCTTGCAATACCCTGTGAACCATTTAATCGAAGACCAACGCTGTTACCTTTTCAATCCAAGGTACCTTCAGAGCAAGCAACGACCGGTGCCGTCGAGCAAAATGTCAGGTTCAATAGCTGAAGCCCCGCTAGGCACCCAGAAAGCAGATAAACCTTCAGCCACTTTGAACTCCGAGCCCATGATCATCGGCCTGTTCGGAATCAACGGCTCTGGCAAGACCTCGCTATTGAAAAACTTGAGAAAAGTGCTCGGCAAAGATGAATGGGTGTTCTACGATAGCTCTCAACTCATCGCAGTCTTTTATTCGGGTGGTGTTGAGGGATTTACGAGTCTTTCTGAATACGACAAGCGGCTCCAGCGCGGACTTGCTAGCGAGCGGCTGAAGAGGGAGTGCGTCAAGAGTGGCAAAGATGGAGTTGCCGTAGGACATTACATGTCCTGGGATGTAGGCCAAGCGACGGGGAATGTGGTGTGCACGCAGCAGGAACTCGATGCTTTCACGCATATACTCTACTTGGATACTCCAGTCGAACGTATTGCGGAAGGTGACAAGGGCGTTCCAGATAGGAAGCGCCAGATCGAGCATTTGGCGAAGTGGCAGGAGGAAGAGAGGACCCGGTTGCGGGATCGCTGCCGTGATAGCAAGATTACGTTCACCGTTGTGCCACTTCCTGATAAAACGGTCCTGACCAGGATTATAGCACTGCGTAGCGCCACAATACCTAGGTAGGATCACAGTCAGAGTCCTCATGATGTGGAGTGTGATAATGGGAAAGGATGGCGTCTGCGGCGAATGTAATAGTGGTCTGAGATAATGAGGATGGGAGTTTTTGGGGGGCGTTATTTGTTAGAAGAAAGCATGGAGAGGAGGGTTTGAATTTGAGAGGGGGCGCATGTTAGTGATTTCATTTGAGAGATTTGAAAAGTGGAAGAGCTAATTGAGGAATTGAGTTTTGATGCCACTGATTTGATTCAAGGAATGCACTTTAAACTAAGACGTGAAAAAAAGCAGATGCATTTGAAATTACGTTAACGCTCATAAATTGATGCCTAGCATCGCTTCAAGACCAATCCCCTTCCATCGGCACTTGCCTATTATTTCTGATATCTTCTAGAAGTTCATGCATTGTCCACGGTTTGTACGTCGACCCAGGTGGAACATTCGTGCTGACGAACGGTGCAGCGCCATCTTCAAAGGACTTGACCACATCATCATAATTGTCGTAGACATACTTCTCTGGATCGTGCGTAAAAATCCACTTCGGTACTATTGGTGCAAATTTTCGTGGATCTGCTTTGGCAGCTTCCCAATCCACGCCTTGCACGCGTTGCTTGTTGTAGAAACCAAGACGTTGGGCGTTGGCGACGCGCTCAAATCTGAAGGACAAGGACAAGGATGTCAGCATTTGCTCTTGTGAGGCCGAAGGAGAAATTGGGAGTTGGAAGAAGCCCCCAGTGTATGGGTAGGGAATGAGATCCAGAAAGTTGCCATTCCCACAACTTACCGGAGCTTAGCATGGACTCTAGCGGCAATGGGCACATGTTCTTTCCCACCAGCCAGTTGAAGACAAGAAGCGATGGTTATGGCGTCTTCAATTGCTTGCGTCGCTCCATTGCCTGATGTGGGGATAAATGTGTGAGCACTATCACCCAAAGTGACTACTCGTCCATTTGGAGACACCCATTTGGGCTGGGGATCCCGAAAGACCAGAGGATAGTCGACGACAGCCTCTGGAGGCGCGGTCTTCACTAGCGCTTTGAATATGTCACCCCATCCGGGCGTCTCATCCATGGTACGTAAGACTTCTTCATTGCTGATCGTCTTATTCCACGACTCCGACTTCCCTTCCCCGCCCTATCAAGCATTAATGACCAGCACTTTCGGAGATTGTTAGTTACTGACCGGGTGATCAATTGCCCACGTTATGATGTCCTTGGTTGATAGGACCATCGCATGTGTCTGAGGCCTGCCATGCATGCATTAGGTAAAGAAAGCCCCACGAAATGTCAATTCTTACCCGTAAAAGGCTCGCAAGACTGGTCTTTCATCAATGAGATGAAAGTTCTCTCTCACTATTGGATCTTGGAAAGCAAACTCGGACGGATAGGCTGTGCGAAAGACACTGTGTCCAGAATACATCCCGCGAACCTGTTCTCCCATAACTAGGCTTTGGGCCTTGGATCCAATTCCATCTGCTGCGATGACGATGTCGGCTTCCGTTCGGTCCCCGTCAGAGGTCACTACTCCGCCGTGATTCTCTGTCTCGAAATATTCGACAGTACGTTTATTACATACCACCTCTATCCCAAGACGTTGAAGTTGAGCCCACAACATTGAGTGGAACAGCGAGCGCAATTGAAGCAACATGGGCGGGCCACCAGCTTTTGGGGGACCTGGAGGACCAGCTCCTCGAGGCAGATCTGCGTATGACAAGGCAGGAATCACGGTTTCGCCAGTGTGTTTGTGATACTCCATAAACATCCCTTTCATTGATATTTGAGCAAGTTCTTTGGCCATTTCTGGCCAGTGGGAGAACCATTGCCGGCCACTTAGTCCAATTGTGAAGAGATCGCCTGTTAAAGAGTCAGCTCAGCCTCCAATAAGATTCAATGTCCTGCAGTGAACATCATGAAGTTATGCAGACCTCCGGACGTTATTGCGGCTTCTCTTTCAAAGACGCGAACAGAATGACCTTTGCGGGCGCATTCTAAAGCAGCCACGAGCCCACCAACGCCTCCTCCAACGACGAGAACTGATATGCCACTAGCAGGTGCGATTTTGACGTCTTTGCTATCTCCATTCGTTGGATGTGAGTCCCCATTAACCGTTTGCTTTGAATTTGCCATGGTTTATTGGCGGAATGAAGTCCAGAGAAAGCGGAAATTTCTTGGCTTAAAGAGAAAGCACAACTACTCTCGGGAACCGTGGAGATCAAGAACTTTATGCCAGAGGGAATCGAACGGCAAGGCTGAGGAGTTCCAACGATCTATAAGTATCTCGAGTAGAGTTCAAGGTCGAGAACTAGCTCGAGACTAGGCTTGTGCGAAAAGTTGGTGGCCGGGATAGACTACCTTCCGTCGTGCGACCGGCACCCCGTATTTCTTGTGCTGCAGGATGCTAGTTTACCCATAGTATTAAGTGGTAAGAGCGATGCATATTCTGTGAGGGAAGAGGACATAGATCCGAGGGGGGACACTCTTCGCATCGCTGCATCGCAATCGGATGCCGCATTAGGCGATATTTAGCGCGCTAAAGTGGGTACAAATTGATCCTTCAACAGCCATTCACCATCCGGTGTCAGTAAGGCATATACTGTTTATTCGTAATTACACATGTGTTGTATCAGATCGTGCAGCCCATTTAGGTATGTAGTACGAGGACCTCCGCTGTCGCTTGATTGACATCCAGATGGCTCGAGCATGAGAAGGTGCTCCAAAAGCAGGATAAGCCACTGTACTGATGTGAGGAAGGAAATATGATCGAGGAAGGCAGATGATGAGGGTCATAGAGAAGTACCGATATTTAGAGCTGAATAGACGGTCATACAAGACCTCACCTCACCAGAACAAGCGCTTTCAGGTATCCATGAGACTCGAGAAATTGGAACCCCTATAAACGAAAAATGACACGGAAACGATGCGTAGTGGAAAAATCAAAAGAAGACGCCCCAGAAAATCTTCTGCACGTCCTTGTCTCTCTTCGACCTCTCGCGGCCCACGATTCTGGGAGCGGGGAAGGCTCAAACGGCAGGGCCAACGCCACAAATAATCAAGCTATCAATAGGGCAGACAAAAGGATGGAACGACGATGAACAAATTTGGAAACGAAGACCAGAAGAGATGCGTACACTGGGAAAAGACGAATCATGCTCTGAGGTTGATATCGGAGACATAAAATCTCTCCGAACAGCCTCAAGCCCGAGATGGCAGCTTGCAGTGGGGTTGATCTGCCGCCAAAGCGTTTTCCGGGTGGAACCAGAGCCTTGGAGGGAGCAGGGAGACAAACTTCAACCACTTATATGCCAAGCGAAGCGGAGCTACCCAAGAGGTCGATGGGCCGCAAATGGGTGTGTACTACGTACAGGCCATAATAAATGTTAATGAGCATTGACCAGTATTTAGCTACAAATAGCAATATACCACAAAAGCCGAACAGGTGATTGGTCTGGCGACCCTTGGAGACACGGCCACAATCACCTCACATTTAACATTTATTAAGGCCTGTGGGTAGTAGGGCTGATAAACGAATATTTTGGGGAAGCTGCGGGGAAAGAACGTTGCTGATGCTATCGGCCTTAGGTCCGATAGAGTCAGGGGTCTGGCTTTCGACTTTATTGGGGAAGCGGGCGGTTTCATTCCTAGGAGGTTAACACGATTTTGCCATGTTTTAACGATGCTAGTAGCTTTTGATCTTGAGATCAAGTAGAGGGCAGATTGCGAAAGAGAAGAGTATATCACGTGACAATGATATCATACAAACTCGGGCGTTCGAGCCCTCCGGAAGCTATCAGAGGTATATGGTCTTTTGTGAATATAGATTTGAGCTGTATAAACCCAGTCAAATGAATGTCGACATCCTGATGGTAAGTATATATCACGTGATTATTTTCGAGTGGTTTGACATCGAGGCTCGAGCATAATAATGCATAGCATATATATCAATTACTCTTCATTATCCGTCCCGTAGAGCTTCCACCATTATTCTACGCATTACATAGGATCGTTCCGTGTCAAGTGCCTGAATGTTGACAAAGGCAGAGCTGTGTTTGGAGGGCGAGTGCAGCTCGCTTCGATAGCAACACCAAAAATCACAAATCCTCCCATGACCTCCCTTCATCCATCAAACATCAAACATCGAATACCCGCGAATTATTTCCCATAGTCTGCGCTGTGTCAACTATCGCCATGCGATTTCTATGCGACAAATTCTAGCGAATTTGGAACACCAAAATCTGGGGTGTGGACTTACAGGGGTCAATTGGCTGCGGAGTGCTAAGCGAGATCTCTCCCCATTTCGGAACGACAACTCCACCGTTTGGAGGCATTGCGACGCAGAAAGTTCGTGAAAACGGGTGTGGGGACTTGAGTGGGACGTTAAGCGAGGCGAGGAACGTCAAAACTTGGGATTTGTT
>Ga0247778_1000646_pt1 | contig 34947 bp, 19 predicted proteins | sample UWRJL049202B5_FD_179939 | JGI IMG/M metagenome (GOLD analysis project Ga0247778, IMG submission 179939) | Plant litter microbial communities from Arlington Agricultural Research Station in Wisconsin, United States - UWRJ-L049-202B-5 | ecosystem: Environmental > Terrestrial > Plant litter >...
GGGATAGTGCTGTTACTAATTTTATCTCGGACACCGAGCTACAATATTGGCTGCCCGCAGGATCGCCTTCGATGAGCCAACAACACGCACATTGATATTCACACCGGAAGTAGAAATTCGACGAATTCCGCTCTCTTACCACCAAAGGGTCTCGGATTCCGAATGTTTGGTGACTGCTCTAGAGTAATGAAAACGGGACATCCATCGATTCATATACTCATCCTGCGGATGTAATTGCTGTACTCGTTTATCTAACTTCTCTTCATCAAATATTGACCTTCTGATCAAAACCAAAGAAAGCTCTGGGAAAGGAAGAACGTTGAGATGGCGTCGATATGGTCCAACAAGTCGGTGTTTGTGGTAGTGGCGGCACCATTAATGGTATTCAAGCTCACGTGCATGTGAATGAGAGTGTCATGAGGCTAATTTGACTCTCTGCACAGCTCTTCTGGCTTCTGCATCTTTCGTATAATGTGTTTTTACACCCATTGCGGAAATACCCTGGCCCGACTCTATGGTGTGCTACCCGATTGCCGTGGTGTTGGTACCAGTCTCAAGGCACCCTGAATAAGAAATTATTGGAACTCCATCTCAAGTACGGTCAAACTGTTCGCGTGGCGCCGAATGAGCTGTCCTTCACCTCAGACCAGGCGTGGAGGACAATCTATGGGCCACGAACAGATGAGATGGCCAAAGACCCGGTATTCTCTCTTCATACACCTTCTGGAGTACAAAGTAGGAAATCCCATTTTATATCTCTTCCAATTGCTCACCATGTAAGATATCTTGACTGCCGACAGAACGACCCACACTCGCCAAAGACGCCTGCTCTCACATGCGTTTTCCGAGAAGGCTTTACGAGAACAGGAGGGCATCATCGGCGGCTATGTGAATACACTCATGGATCAACTCTTTGTAAGGGCATCCTCCGGGCCACAGAACATGGTAGACTGGTTTACTTTTATTAGTAAGTAATGCACAAAACCCCGAGCCACTAGATCCCGCTGCTCACTAGAAGCACAGCGTATGACCTGATTCGTGACCTTTCTTTTGGAGAAAGGTTCAATTGTCTGTCCCATGGAAAATACGACGATTTCGTGGGATCAATTAGAGCGATTTCAAAGGAACTTATATATATTCAAATGTTTAAGTATTACGGTCTATTACCTCTCCAGGGATTCTTTACGCCTAAATCGATCGCGGGTGCACGAAAACGAAATATAAAACGAGTGGTAGATACGGTCAACCATCGAGCGGAGCGCGTGACTGACCGGAAGGACTTCTTGCATTACATCCTTACTACAATGGAATCCGAGAAAGGGATGTCCCGGGAAGAGATGAACGCAAACGCCTTTTCTTTCTCGATTGCTGGCTCTGAATCATTGGCAACCTTGCTCAGCGGCTTTACTTACTACATTCTCTCACATCCAGAGGTTTACAAGAAGCTTGTAATTGAAGTTCGAAGCACCTTTAATTCCAAAGAGCATATTCAGCTTTCGAGTATTAACAACCTTGGATATCTCAACGCTGTTCTTCTAGAATCACTAAGGATCTACCCCCCAGTGGCCGTAACCCTGCCGCGTGTGGTATCCTATGGAGGCGAGGTTATTGATGGCAGATTTGTTCCTTCTGGGACAACCGTTGGCGTGAATCACTTCGCCTGCTATCACGACCCGAGAAACTTCCATCGCCCAGATGACTTTCTGCCGCAACGGTGGTTGCCGGAGACAAAAGATCACACTCCTTTTGACAAAGACAACAGAAACTGTTTACAGCCTTTCTCGTTTGGCCCAAGGAATTGCCTGGGGAAGAATTTAGCGTGGGCCGAGATGCGTATGATCATTACGAACCTTCTATTCCACTTTGATATGGAGCTTGACCCAGGAGCCAGTCAGTGGCTAGTTGATCAAAAGATTTTTGGGTTTTGGGTCAAGCCCCCGTTACTTGTCAATCTGAAGCGAAGGGGAATAAGCTCTTCATCACGACCTACTGTGGATAGCCAAGAGGGGTCGTGAATGGTACGCAATGTAGCTCTAGTAACGTCAGCGGCTAGAGATCAGATGAGATGTGATAGATGCAAATCAGTTTGAAAAGAGCAAATTTTGTTCATTTTATTCATCGAATCAGTAGAAAGCTAGTGATGAGCAATTATGAATGTATAGAATTTGTTAATTGAGCCCAATGAGGAACAAGTCCTCGATGAAGGCTGTTTAAGTCCTCTGTATCACAGAGGTAGGTTGATCTTTGCGACGATAGATTAATCCATCAAACAGTACAAAGCACCGTCCAATATGGTAATTGGTAATCTATGGACTTCTGCAGAATGCTCTTAACGTTGACAGGAATTTCCAGAAGCCCGGAAACCCAGTCTTGTTTAGTCATTAAGGCATCGTTCCGGACTGAACTCCAAATATACAACAAAGATGTCTCTATGCCCTCCTTGTTCATTCAGTCTATCTAAAGTCAATTCGTAAGGATCTTGCTTGACCCTATAATTGCGTACTTAGGTGGATAGCGACAGACAAATCGCAAGTCACTTTGATCCCGACAGCCTCGTTACCCTTATTATATACCTCAAAAGCAACTTTCTGAGATATGGTAACAGTAAATTAGAGTTTATCTGTTATGTAGGGGGACTGTTTTCACTTCTGTAGCTAAGACATAAACTCCAATTTAATATCCAACTTTCTTGGGTTGCTATGAGGGTAAAAGTTCTTAATCCTGACTTTAGATTTTGGTGTAAAGACAAAATAACAGTGGAAGTAGATTCTGCTCTAAACCTTGCAAACGAAGCATAACATCTACGCCTCCAGTCTGAGCTCCCAAATCCCTTTATAGACATGTGAAGTTCTCTCGCTTTCAGTGTATACCTTCGCCACATCAGTAATGTTGTCAGTGGCAAATTGAAAACTCACCTTTAATGAAGGGTCAACACGGGCAAACAATTGAAGCCATTCAGACAGAGTCCTCTGTTTGACGTTATGCATCGTCATCGTGGTTATATCCCGTCTACGATAGCCGATTTCAATATGCGGAGGAAAGTCGTTCGGTAACGGTGACACGCCATCCGTCACTAGAATCCGGCTCGATGTAGTTGCCCTCAATGTAGGGAGTAGTGGTTTGAGAAGCTTCACGGCATCGCCGTCGGACCAGTTCCACAGAAGATTGCGTATCACATACACCGAAACATTGCTCGAATCATCAGATGGAGGAGGGTTGAATAAGGAGGTGACATAAGTGAAAGCAACCTTGTCTTCAAGTTCGACGTCAAGTGATGTTTTTCCACGTGAGAGAAAATCTTCCGAATCACAGCGGACTTCAAATGAGAGGTCTAGATTTTCTGATGCAAGTGAGCAGGATGAAAAGCCGTATCTTCCACCGATTTCGACGACTTTGGAATGTTTTGGCGGATCGAGACGCTTGATCAGCTTTCTTATCAGAGCGTCTGCAGGATCCAGAGCTATTGTTGTCAGCATATGCTGGAGGAACCTCAATGGGAACCGAGCATATTAGATGTCAACTTACATTGGGATACACCTTTCATTGCCCTACGAAATCGGTCACCTTTTTCAGGGTTGTGGGTGTGCCAGTCGTACATCTCCATCCCCCATCTACGATATTTTCAACACAATTACCCAATTACATCAACTATTCTGCGGTGTGACTTACGCTTGCTTGAATCCCGATATGCCGTTGCTATAACTATTAGGCTTGGCGGCTAACGACTCTGCCAGATGAGCACTCGCAATGCGCGTCTCGAACAGTCTGGAATATTAACTACTCTTCTTTTGAATAGCGACCGGGATGAAAAAAAGGAAATACGTACTGGAATTCAACCCAGGCCTTAAAATCACTGTCAAGAAGTAGGCCCTCCGACACGACTGTCAATGCGAAATCTCCAGTTTCTGTCATTTGAACAATGTTCCTACAGCGGAGGAGCCCTAGAATGCGGACCAATTTATCTTCTGGAATACCAGACTGCTGCGAAAGACTGCTAAGAGTGGCCACGCCCCCAGATGAAGCCATGTAGTCTAGTATTTGTGACTGGAAAAACGCATAAAGTGCGCCGTGATCCCAGTTCGAGGCGACTAGCTCATGAAGGTAATCATGAGGTCCTTGGAGTAGTGTAGTGAGTTCCTGTAAGAGACCAACGGCGCTTGCCCGCGCCGCTATCAGCTCTGGTGAGCTCTCTAACCAGAATGCTGTACTGGTACCGGCCGATAGAGTAGGTAACGCGGTGCCGTTTTTTTGGCACTTCTTCTCCATAAACACACACAGGTCAAGGATCTCTACTGCCACCTGGCTAATATTTCTCTGCCCAGAGCTTTTCTGTAAAAAGGAGCTGCTCGCCATTTTGAGGATCCCTCGTGCACCAACAAGAGACGTTACGAAATTAAAACTGACACCAAAGTCGAAACACTTCCATAAATTGAGATATTCAGAAGAACTGCGTTCGGGCTCGTAATCCACTGAGTGTTTACTATATCTGCTAAAATCCACCATCGGTCGTTATTTGATGATGTGTGCATGGCCGCGACGGCTCTCGGGATCCGTGACAGCGAATTTGAGATACCGCTGGAATGGCCGACATCATCTGATTCGAGCAGAATACTCGCTATGCCATGTTGCAACCACGATTGAATGCTGATTTATTATTTATTACTGTATTGTTCCAAATTTCTCGTCACATGCGATTGTGGCATGTATCTTCATTTTTCCTTTTTTTTCTCTACTCTATTTATCTGGAAACCCTTCCAAAGTACCCCTGATTGACTATACTGGGCAAACGCTCCGCAGCATTGTTCTTGCCATTAAGCCTGGTAGAGTGACAACCGAATTTCTCATCTAATACTCGTCGAGCGGTATCATTTCATCTGACTCCGCTAGCTGCGGGTTTAGAATGGGTTGGTTAGATATAGAAATAGCTAAAACAACGTCTCTACCAATTCTTCCACCTGATCATACAACATCCCTTTCGTAACACCTCCAAGAGCCCGCTGAACAATGATTGGTATCTCATCCTTATGAACCCCCAGAGCAGAAAGACAAGGAAGGTCGAGATCCAGAGAAGCAACAAGAGCAATAATTCGATCTCCAACTTCAAGCGCATCTTGCAGTCTGTCACTCGTCGACTTTCCCCCTATTGCTGGCAACAGGCGTGCAATTTGTCTGGCATTACTAGGCGACTCCCGAGCCTTTAATCTGACAACCTTCCCCAAAGTCATGCAGGAGGTAATTCCGTGTGCAATGCCATAAGGACTACCCAGCGCATGGCCCAAGCTATGAGACAACCCCATTCCTTCCTTGAGAGCTTCACCCTTTAGACCTGAGCTCGCATACGCGGCCAGCATCAGCCGTACGGTAATGTCTTCGTCGTGGGGGTGTGATTTCTTTGCCTTGGGAAGACACTCAAACAGCTCTTGTGCTGCCCACAGCGACAGAGCCTTCCAAGGCACCTCGCTTGCATAAGGATGGTACATGCACTCGACGGCGTGGTCCATGGCCCGTATGCCCGTGCTCAGCCAGAGGTCCTTGGGGGTGTAGCGGGCGTATTGAGGGTCGTAGAAGATTGCTGAGACGCCCATCTCAGGGGCCCGAAAGCCAACTTTCACGCCGTCTAGCTTGGTATAGCCTCCTCCAGCAGTGCATTCGGCCGCACTGAGGGTGGTAGGAATTGTGATATGGGTCAGGACGCATCCCCGAGTCTTCTTGATGCGTAATGAGATGACCTTTGCAGAGTCAATCGGGGAGCCGCCGCCCAATGATATAATGGTATCAATACCAGGATGTTGCAGGATCGTGTCTACAGCGTTTTTGACATCGTCTATGGGGCCATGTTGGCGGATACTAGAAATAATACCAGCATGATGATCTCCAAGTAGGGTCTTGAGTTGGTGCACAAGAGGTGTGTTGGTGGCGATCGATGTGCCGGTAATGATGAATGCCTTGGAAGATGTAGTCGGTAGGGTGCTAACGAGATGTTTTTCAACACATCCGCTGCCGTACAAGAGGATCTTCGAGTTTATACGCGGCTGCCAGGCCCCAGACAGCGCTGGATTTGGACTCTCAGCAGACATAGTGGATATGCCGTTGAAACAAAACCTAAAATCGTCGAGATACTACGGGTCTGATATTGAAGGTTGAAATAAAGACTGTTCGGAGTCCGAGTGCCGTTACCGGCTACGAAAAAGCATTTCATTATCGATTGATTCTTAAACTATTATAAAATGATAAGTAGTAAATAGAAATCATACTACTATACTCCCTCGAGGTAACATTTTAATTTGATCGTATCCTTTTGGTATCTCATCATCACAGTCCTGCGGCCTGCTCCCGGGAATCGGGAATGGCGGTTACCATTGCAACTTCAATATATGCAGCTTGAATTCCTCACTCCTACTCGATCCTGCTCCTTTTTCACTCCCTTCCTAGAAAAATAAATAAATAAATAATAATAATAATAAAAGCAGGCGAGCCTGCTAGCTAAGATGGTCGAGCAAGACAGAATACCTGTGCAGAGATCGGAAGGTAATACCCCAACCATACACTTCCGTCACGGGTTTAAAAGCCTTGTATGAGAAGCACTTCTATCTTTTAATACAAGTCTTGTGTATCTCACAGACAAAAGCAAGGCCGATTCCTGAGAAGAAGCATGCAGGTGATTGCGGGAATGATTTCCAGTTCAAACGTTCTATATCTTCATTTAAAAATGTTGTTAAATTTCCTAGTTCTGCTGTACCTAGATTTTCCGTACTCCTGAATATCACATATATTTCGTGACTTTTGTTATTCTCTAGTAGACCCGTCGTGTGTTTGAGTCGAGTGAATCTGGTTGAATGATATTTTCTACTCTGTCTGAAGACACCTTGACTAAAGGACGTCGTCAGTCTTGCGGACACGAATTAACGGCTCTCTTAAAGTTTCAATACAATTCATCGCTTTTTATTGTTTCTGCAAGCGAGTTTGTTTCACCCGGCAACTATGACTGAGACACATATTGTCAATGGGAAACTAGTTTAAAATCAAATGAAGTGTTTTATCTTCCTATCTACGACGATAGAATTATAGATAGTGAGCTACGCGTATGGGTATTGCCCCATACCTACCCCCTTTAACACTGAACAGTGACTAAGGAACATCTTCCGGGGACGTACGCGCTCATGCTTCGGTATAAATTTTGTATCACCGATAAGCCTGTTCTCGTTACTCATTGGATGTCTTAATTTCAAGCTACGGAGTGCGTGATGGCGGTCCCGAAGAGGCAGAGCATCTCGGACGGCTTTGTTACTTTACTAGCTTCCGGGTCTTGGAATCCGTCTAAACAGAGGCGGCGTTTGAGGGACTATCCCTTGTCTTCCGTCGGATCTCACATCCCGAGAGTTGAGGCTGACTTTGATAATGAGCTTGGAGCCCGGACGCCGAGCGACAAATCCATAACTGGCGATCCTGTCAGTCTGACTATAATCGGATGATATCCCCCGCAATGGAGACTGCATTTGATACTTTACCATTTGGTCATTGTGAAGTTCTCGTATTGTCATCCTCTGCTCGATCTCTCGGTTCTTTTCCCCTCAATAATGATGGAAGTCTCAGGCCTTTCAACGCAGGATATGAACCACGCTAACCATAACACTATGGAAAAGACTGCTCAGGTGCTTCTTTTCGGTGACCAAACAATACCATTCGAACATACACTACGCAGTCTTCTCTACATCAAGGACGATGGAATGCTAGTAGCCTTTTTTGATAAACTTGCCTTACACCTTCGACGCTACGTGGGGAACCTCCCTACATACCAGCAAGATTGGTTTCCGTACTTCACGACACTTATTGATCTTGTTGCTGAATACGAAAAGCTTCGGGGAGCTCCTGTCTTAAAGTTCGCTCTTCTCTGTGCTAGTGAGATAGCACAGTTCATCAGGTCAAGATCACCGTGTGGTACTATATGGAATCCTTTCGTACTGATAAGTAGTGTCGAGTTAGGTATCTTGGGAAGGACTCAAGACCTTATCCATCCGCCACAAACACATATCTCGTCGGCGCCTGCACCGGGGCATTTGCAGCCGCAGCTATAAGTACATCACGGACGCTCGCAGAACTGCTTCCCGTGGGGGTTGAAACGGTGCTCATTGCCTTCCGATGTGCTGTACGCTCTTTCATTCACTGTAATGATCTGGAATCTCCTGGGCATGGGGATATACACTCCTGGGCAGCAGTTGTGGGTATACAGGACTATGAGGCACTGGAAATGATAAATAAATTCTGCTCTGAAAAGGCAAGCAAACTCTCACTGTCTCAAATCAGCAATATTGAGCACAAAATACTGATCGATAATTAACAGGAGCTCCCAGCCATCTCCAAGCTTTATATCAGCTCCGTTAACAGCAATAATGTTTCTATTAGTGGCCCTCCCAGATTTCTTTCTGAATTTGTGTCCTCATATCAACTGAAACACAGGTTTTTGCCAATAGATCTTCCCTACCATGCGCCGCATATATTCCGCCGGGTAGACGTAAATGATATTGTTGGAAAACTTCACGAGCCGGCTCTTGCTAATTACAAGCAACGACTGAGAATTGTGTCTGTTGCTTCTGGGCAGATCATCACCTCTTTGAAATTCATAGACCTGATACGAATTGCAATCTCCGAAGCATTGTCAGAGTCCCTACACTGGAACATTATGACGTCCACATTGCTCAGCGAACTTTCATTACGGAAGTTCACCGATTGCAACATTTATCAGTTCTCATCTCGAGGTGGCCAACTGCTATCTTCGGCCCTAGCTGCCAGTACATCTCTAAATGTTGACATTCTGGATGGACTGGAAGCGGATACAATGGATGATCACCCTTCCAGCAACACGGGCAAGTTTTCCCACTCCAAAATCGCAGTCATTGGCTTCTCAGGCAGATTTCCCGAGTCGGCGTCAAACCAGGAATTTTGGGAGTTGTTGATGGCAGGCCGTGATGTCCACCGCGAAATCCCCGAGGATAGGTTTGACTGGAAATCCCATTACGACCCCACTGGGAAGACCAAGAACACAAGTAGGATAAAATACGGCTGCTTTATTAAAGAACCCGGATTGTTTGACGCGCGGTTTTTCAACATGTCTCCGCGGGAATGCGAGAGCTGCGACCCTGCCCAGAGACTCGCCATAACCTCTGCCTATGAAGCCATTGAAATGGCCGGATTAGTTCCTAATACTTCTCCCTCGACGCAGCAAGACAGAATTGGAGTATTCTATGGCCTGACAAGTGATGACTGGCGTGAAGTGAACAGCGGGCAGGATGTTGATACATATTTCATTCCTGGCGGCAACCGTGCCTTTCTCTCTGGCCGTATCAGCTACTTTTTCCGATTCTGCGGACCCAGCCTAAGCATTGATACAGCTTGCTCCTCCAGCTTTGCAGCAATCCAAACGGCATGCGCTTCCTTGTGGCGCGGCGAATGCGACACTGCTCTGGCTGGCGGTGCCAATATTCTCACCAATCCGGACAACTTTGCCGGACTCGATAGGGCCCATTTCCTGTCTACGACAGGTAATTGCAATGCTTTTGATGACGCGGCCAGTGGCTACTGCCGTTCTGATGCCGTTGGAACCGTGATCCTTAAGCGCATGGAGGACGCTCTCGCAGACGCCGACCCGATCTTTGGAGTTATTCGTGGCGCGTATACTAATCACTGCGGCCGCACTGATTCAATCACAAGGCCCTTCGCGGGAGACCAAGTTGCCGTCTTCAATAAGATTGTGCGATATAGCGGAGTTAGTCCCCGCCATGTTGGGTATGTTGAGATGCACGGTACCGGCACCCAAGCTGGTGATGCGACGGAAATGAAGTCTGTCTTGTCGGTCTTTGCAGAGCCCAACCTCACCAAGAGAGATCTTCCGTTGTATCTGGGCACAGCAAAAGCCAATGTAGGGCATTCGGAGTCTGCCTCTGGTGTTACATCCCTCATTAAGGTGTTGATGATGATGGAGAACAATTCCATCCCGCCACACTGCGGAATCAAAACAAAGATCAATCACGGCTACCCAACAGATCTAGACGCACGCAATATACACATTCCGCTAAAACCAATACCCTGGAATGCACATGACGCCCCCGGAAGAAAGAGAAGAGCTTTCCTCAACAACTTCAGTGCAGCCGGCGGAAACACCGCAGTGCTGCTTGAAGATGCCCCTTCTCGTTCAGAGCGGTGTAGGGTAGAAGACCCACGATCCAAACTCCTGGTAACTGTGACTGCAAAGACCCTCAAGTCCCTCAAGGGGAATATCGAGGCTCTCATAGCGCACCTGGATCAAAACCCAGATGTCTCCCTTTCCTCACTTTCATATACGACAACTGCGCGGAGGATCCACCACACGTTTCGAGTCATCGTTTCTGGCTCCGATGTTGCCTCCATTCGAACTCGACTAGAGGATACATTGCCAAGTATCACTGAGCATAAACCCATTTCCAATGTTACCAGTCGTCCGAAGATCATTCTTGTGTTTACCGGACAGGGTACTATGTACAATGGCATTGGAAAGCAGCTCTTTGAGACAGTCCTAAGCTTTCGAGAGAGTTTAATGCGGTTTAACCTCATCGCAGAGCAACTAGGCTTCTCCAGCTTCTTGCCGCTAGTTGATGGAACCATATCAAATATCGAAGACGCTTCACCAATCCAGACTCATCTGGCTCTGGTTTGTGTCCAGATGGCGTTGTTTACTTTATGGGAGTCCTTGGGTGTTAGGCCAGCAGCCACAATTGGTCACAGCCTTGGTGAATATCCCGCCATGTACGCCTCGGGAGTTCTTACTGCTGCAAGTGTCATCTACCTAGTCGGAACCCGAGCTCAGCTTCTGACTGAGCGGGTGACTGCTAGAACTCATGCCATGCTGGCCATCAAGCTACCAGTCAATACAATCGAGCCAGAACTCTCTGGTACCTCATGTTGCATTGCCTGCCTGAACCAGCCGTCTAGTAACGTCGTCAGTGGGCCTATTGGAGAGGTAGTAGCACTGGGAGATAAGTTCAGATCTCGGGGAGCTGAATGTGTTCTACTGGAAATTCCATTTGCTTTTCACTCTGCCCAAGTCGACCCTCTTCTTGAACCCTTTGGAAAAGCTGCCGCCAGGGTTTCGTACAGATCTCCTACCGTTTCTTTCATATCCCCTCTACTGGGCAAGGTGGTCACTGTGGGTAATACTGAGACGCTTACTTCTTCATACCTTGTAGACGCATGCCGGCGTCCTGTGGACTTCCAGCGTGCAGTTGAGGCTGCCCAATCAGACTCTGTTGTCAATGAAAAATCCCTGTGGCTAGAAATTGGGTCCCATCCCGCTTGTTCAGGTATGATCAAAGGTATTCTGGGCAAGAATAGTCTTACCGTAGCTTCTCTGCGGAAAGGTAGTGGTTCCTGGGGAGTGCTAACTTCCGGCCTGGAAGCTCTCTACTCTAACGGAATCGATCTTCATTGGGTTGAGTATCACAGGGGTTTTGCAGATTGCCAAGAAGTTCTACCACTTCCACGCTACTTCTGGGATGCGAAGAACTATTGGATCACCTACAAAAATGACTTCTGTCTCACCAAGGGCGATTATGCGGCTCCGGTAGCGCCAGACAACATAGCTATTACGCGACCAATCAAGCCTCGCTATCTCTCACCATCTGTTCAAAGAATTGTGGAGCAAGAGGATGGGCAGGAAGCTTCGTCCCTTCTCGCTGAGTCTGACGTTCACGATGAGCGACTTGCCTCTATTTTCACAGGACACTCCGTCAACCATGCTAGACTTTGTCCATCAGTATGTACACTATTTCCCTTTCAGCATATGCAACGACTAACTACTCTACAGTCTCTTTATGCTGATATAGGACTTACAATTGCCCGCCACTTGATGAAGGCCATCAATGCCGACGAGGAAAAGGTTGGACTCGACGTCAGTTCCATGATGGTGCAAAACCCGTTGGTTTCGCGAACAGATAGCGAACAGCAGCTGTTCCAAGTATCTGCATCCGCTGACTGGAGAAACAACGTTGTGGCTTTTAAGCTGTTTAGCATAGACAACGAGAGGAAGAAGACCACGGACCACGCAACATTCACAGTTCACATTACTCCGAATCAGACTTGGATTAAAGATTGGCAGCGCGGTGCGTACCTGATTCAGAGTAGAATTCGCGCACTCTATGAAAACGCTGAAGACGGCGATGCCCACAGACTCAAGCGACGCCTGGCGTACCAACTCTTCTCGTCCACCGTCGACTACAGCCAGGATTACCAGGGCATGCAGGAGGTCATACTCGATAGCGAACACCACGAGGCTACCGCAAAAGTCAATTTTCAGGTGGACAGTAATGGCTTTATGTTCAATCCTTGTTGGGTCGATAGCCTAGGACACATTGCTGGTTTCATCATGAACGGGAGCGATGCTACGCCCTCGAAACCCCATGTGTATATAAACCACGGCTGGCAGCACATGCGGTGCGCTGTCGAATTTTCCCATGGGAAGCTATACCAGGTTTACAATCGAATGCAATTGGAAGATGGTACGACCTATGTCGGGGACACCTATATATTTGAAGGCCAGGCCTTGGTAGCCATTTTCGAAGGAGTCCGGGTTAGTTCAAAGTATGCCACTGTCCTGCAAAATACAAACTAACAACACGCAGTTCCAGGGCGTGCCACGGCGCCTTCTTGATCTCATCCTGCCCTTCGATGGGTCATCAAATAACATTAGAGAAGCTACGACCGACAAGAAGTATGCACTCACAATGCCACGAGCGAAAGCCGCATCAGTAGGCCTCGCATCAAGCGGACCTAAGAACCAGGCAGCCAAAATTATCCCTAAAGCAACTTCAAAGACAGAACCTGGTGATCTAACAGCCCGCGTGATGGAGATAATATCTAAGGAAGCTGGCGTTGACCTGGGCGAGTTGGGCCCGAACGAAGAGTTTACGAATCACGGTGTCGACTCTCTTCTATCTCTAACTATCGTTGGTAGGATCCAGGAGGAACTTGGTTTTGAAGCTCCCTCTTCTCTATTTATGGATTATCCAACACCGAACGATCTTATAGGTTTCTTTGGTGCTCGGGATGATTCATCTATGTCAAGGCCATCCTCAGAAATCAGCAGCGACATTGGGACTCCCGAAAACGGCGGATCTAGCTACGACACAGCCGTAACATCAGACCAAGAGCTGGAACCGTCTGTCATTGATGTGATCCGCGATACGGTTGCCAGGGAGACTGTTGCGATGGTTGAATTGACGCCAACCACAAGTTTCAGTGAAATTGGGATTGACTCTCTCCTCGCACTGACAATCGCTGGAACGTTGAGCGAGACATTGGAGATGGAAATCCCGTCGACGCTATTCATGGAGAATGGGAATTTAGAAGAAGTCAGCAAGGCGTTAAAACTCGAAAAAGCGGCCAGGAACCACGCTGCTAAACCGGCACTTGGGCTGCATAATGCAATCGATTTGGATCCCAATTCTGACCCGCAGTCCACTTCAATTCTGCTCTGGGGGGATCCCAAAAGAGCGAAGAAGACCTTGTTTCTTTTCCCGGATGGATCTGGATCGGCGACATCATACGCTTCACTGCCCAAGATCGGTTTGGGCACCGCTGCGTATGCACTCAATTGCCCATGGATGAAGCGGCCGCACGAAATGACCTGCACGCTTGAGGTGCTCACCTCCAAGTACCTTATCGAAATACGACGCAGGCAGCCATTCGGCCCTTATTATCTCGGCGGATGGTCAGCGGGGGGCATCTGCGCGTACGAGGCCGCGCAGCAGCTTGCCCAGGCCGGTCAGAAGACGGAGCGATTGATATTGATTGACTCTCCCAATCCCATCGGCCTTGAGAACCCCCCTCAGCGCATGTATGACTTTTTCCAAAGCCTAGGCATCTTTGGGGCCCCTGGCAAGGAACCGCCGAGCTGGCTGCGACCACACTTCGATGCCTTCATCCGCTTGCTGGACAAATATGAAATTCAACCTTTCAGGACGGAAGGAGGCATCTGTACATACATCCTGTATGCTTGCGATGGCATTTGCAAGCACCCTGATGACCCACGCCCAGAGATACACCCAGACGATCCGCGGGAGATGTTGTGGTTGCTTAACAACCGAACGGATTTCAGCGGCGATGGTTGGGCATCGCTGGTTAGGAGACAGAACTTACATGTGGATATCCTACAGGAGGTAAATCATTTTTCAATGATGGAGCAGGGGCCTCACATGCCTGCATTTGGTGACTTTCTTTCTCGGTCTATGGTATAGATAGTCACAATTCTGGTATTGATTGCTTTTTATCCTATCTATTCAAATTATAAGCGTGCTAATATAGAGTCGATTAGTATTTATGAAAGATATGACCCTAATTCACTCCATGAGTCTATTTAAGCTGCCCATGTGTATACGAGAGTCTCTGGTAGAGGGTGGTGCCTTTGCTGCTACATTCTAACTGTTCAAGGACACGCTCCTCTTTATGAAGACAAATCTGGCGCCACAGGACTTCCGCCCTGGTCCTAATTGCGGTTTCAACGAACAGAATCCTTCCCACCAGCTTTAGAAATCCTGGGGGAGTAAAAAGAAATACCGCGAAAATGAGAAACGGCGCGCCAAGGTGCCAGAGTGTGGGGTACTGGAAGAATGTCGAAGTTTTTGGGAAGCGATGGTGCTTATTTTGCTGGTCGTGCACAAAAAACCCTCTACATGCGAGATTTGTGAAGTAAGTTTCTCGGACCTTGTACGTCAAGGAGTGACGTTTAAGATCTTCGAAGATCATTGAGCGGATTATTACGGGATAGGAGTAGTCTATAGCGTAGCGCATGGCCACGAGAGGGCCCCAGACTATCCGCCCAGTCAATTTAATCAAGAAGTGCGGCGCAGGCACCAAACGCCAAAGGGTGTTGTTTGAGATGTGACGCCACAGTGGACCAAATGTCCAGCCCTGCAACGGTTTCCAACCAGGATTGAACCACACCCAAATGGCTGTTTCACTCCACAGAATTAATCAATTATATTTTTATAATTTTTATTAAATATTTTATAATATTCCAAATTTATAATTTTATTTATTATAATTCCCATTTTTTATTTTTTTTTTATTTGTTTTTATCGACTTATAATTTATTAAATATATATATTTTTTTATTTTAAAAAAATTTAGTTTTTCAATTTTTATTTTGATAATTTATTATAAAATTATAATATTATTTATAAATAAATTTATAAATATAATTAAAATCAAAGATAAAAATAATCTAATATAATTATTAAATATTGTTGCGACATGTGAATGGCTGTAGTCCTCGCGTAATCCAAATGGGGACTAGCGTGGTCCGTTGCCATATAAATTAAGGTCTCTAGCACTTAAATACTACAATACGACAATATTACTCCCTACCTTCCATGTTAACCGCTGCCTGTGCAAGATATTGCAACAAATATATAGTAAAATATTATGTTTGAGTTAAATATAAAATTTTTTGTAATTTTTACATTATTCGGATTTAAATAATTTAAATCTAGTTATATAATATTTATTTCTTATTCTTTTGTTTTAGTTCTATTCCTAGATAGTAAAAATATTCCTCCTAAGGATTCTCCTATTACTACGTTATAGCAACTGACTTTAAGGTCTCTTTAGTTATATGTATCGTAACACGCAGTTATTGGTAAATTTCATACAGCGAACCACGTCCAGAATCTGGAGGTACTCGCCCATACTATAATTCAGAGCAGTCAGGAGTAATTCGGTGGCTTAAAACCAACCGTAGTATACAGACTATACGATGAATAAGCTCTACTCTTGATATCTCGCCGTGCTATCACCTTTAATTTATCAATTTTACTGAACTTTAACATTTTTGTTATATTAGTTACTATTATTTTGTTTGTAATAACTATGAGTATAATAAATCTATTCTTTGTTAATATTTGTCGATTTTCCGTTAATCGATTATAATTCACGATATCGATTTTTATTATTAATTCTGTTTTTTATCAATCTTAATAAAATATTTTATTTATTTTCGAAATATATAATTAAATTGTTTTAATACAGCAGTTAATAAAAAACGTCCTAGAAAGTTCCATCCCGACCAGTAATACGAAATTCATATTATATTAAATATTATAATATATACTCGATTATATTTGAAATTAGGGTTATAAAGATTTGGCGGTAATTAATAATACGGTTTATAATAACATTAATACTCCAGCCTGGAACCTGTCCTAATGATCCAAATTTGCTCTCTGCTTTCTGTCCTTTCGCGCAACGGACAGTCGAACCACATTTTCACAATCTTGAGGACGCTGGAGCTGCATTGAAGTCCGAAACTAGCATATCAAAGTTCGGTAAATCTTTGGGAAGAGTTGGAAGAATAGCGTCGACTTTTACAGAGTTATTTTCGCTTCAAGCCGAACGGTGCTAGCAACGAAAAGATCATACGAAAAAATGCAAGAGAATTTTGGACCACATTGCTAATCTAGCTAGCTATCTGATATAGGTAGATGAGAATAGATTCGATGTCCTAGGGTTGAGCTCGTTCCCGAGTCAAGTAGAGGCTTCAGGTCTCACAAAATACGCCGCAATCCCTATCAAAACCGAATCCGCAAGCAACAAAACCTCATGAACCCAATGTACTTTCGCATCTATGACCAAAAAATTGAGAAGCAGAATTGTCGTAAACAGGCTCACAACCTCGAAGCCATCAAATGCCAACGTGACTCCCGGAACACCCATCCACCACGACAGCAGCACCACCATCGGCTCGACCAACAGCGCCGTCTGAATGCTGCGCCCCACCGTATATTTCATCGTCTCCTCAAGCAAGTCGTCGACAGCTAGTGAGATTGGCGCAAAGTCGCAGTTTGGAATTGGCAGTAAAATTAGAGCGACGAAAGTCGGTGATAGATTTCGTTGTTCCATCAGGACCGAGATACTATCCACTGTTGCTGAGATGCAGAAAAATAACAGCACAATTGTCACAGAAAATACCGTCGTCGCTACCCAGAAGTTTAAGTGCGGACCGCGGATCTGGTTGTCGGATTTTTGATCTATTGATTCTGCATGGTTGGGCTCGGAGGGGTTCGGAGAAGCGTTACTGCTTGGGCGCATCATTGCTTGTTCGATGGGCATTTGCGTGGTTTGCGTTCCGCTCACAATCACCGCCAGCTCAATGCCATTCTCGGGAGGTTGGGGGCGCAGCGTGCCTTGGTGGCCGGCTGCACCTTTCCCCCGCTTTCCTAAGTTGTTGTATTCATCCCTATGCGTTCCCATTTGGCAAATTGTATAGGTGATGTACACAAAAAGAAGAGCAAACGCAGCACCACGCGACTGTAAGACGAGTCCTTCTGGCGTGCCTTGCTTGAGTAGCTTCACGGATGTAGGAATGAGAAGGCTAGTGGCGGCGATGGATAAGAGACTCGACGCTCCCTGTGCTCCTGTGCGGATAAAGTGCTGCTCGTGGTTATTTACTCCGCCGATGAGGAAACTCAGGCCCAGGAGCATCAAAATGTTGCTGAGAATTCCTCCAATAAGCGACGTTTGTAGTATCGAAAGCTGGTTGGCATTCAGCAATAGAACGCTAGAAATTACTTGCACGGTGTTGGTAGTGAAGATCTCGAGTAGGTCTGCCGGTGCCCAGCCGATGTACTGCTCCATCTCTTCTAACGCATAGTCGCACATAAACCATAGGGGAAATTCAGCCATATAATTAAAGACAAATGTTTGTGGGGATATTATTTGTGAACCGTAGCGTAGAGATAGTCCAATGGGTACGCGGAGTAACAGAATGTTGATCCAGGACGTAAGGATCGTTCGTTTGATCTGGTTCGCAACGGTAAACGGTTCTTCTGGATTGGGACACTGGTATTTGAACCAGCCTTTCCCCCGAACCGTCGGAACTGTGGATGGTAGCACAATATTAGTTTGAAGTCAAGGGATATAGAAAGGTTCGAAACGTGCCTTCATTTGTTCTCCGCCGTTGAGCCCCAGCCTCCACATCATTAGGGTATTTGGAAACCCATGCGATGTGCCGAAACGGGTTGAAGCGATGCACCCCTTTCCTTACCCGGAATACTTTATGAGCATTTCGATGCACACTGAAAAATTCGGCCTTAGGTGGCTCTTGCTGTTCAGTGATGGATAGCATTATTAAGATGAAGAATGGAGGATTAGATGATATTTTGCTTGACCATAGAGGTGCAACTATGAATTGCAAGTGTATGCGCTTCGAGTAACTATGTACCACAAACAAAAATGAGGATAATCGCGAGCATAAGTAAGAAATTGCATGTAAGTGCACAGATCAGTTTCCATTTCTCGTCTGTGACTCTCCCATTCCCAAATGCAAGGCAGCTGTCTATCAGGGTTTCGCATAAAAGCCTCTCACCTGCCAAAATCCTTCACTGTCGGCCATGGCACATGCAAAACCAAATGTAGGGGCAATTCGCGAATAGTGTGGTTGCACGGCGGTTATTTCCAGAGAATTAGGTATTGAACCTCACCGTTAATATAACTCTAGCCCCCAGATGTCGGCGCGACGATGATTCGCCGCCGTTTTTCTAAGCGGGCTGCAGCCGTTGGATGATATGCATAGCTCTACTTGTGTCAGCAATTTCGGTCCATTTTAAAAGGCGCCGGTTGGTGGGAAAGCTTGCAGGCGCTTTTTTGGAAATCAGAGACCTCTATTTAGGGTTTGCATGGGTATGGGAAAGCGCGATTTTCGCAAAGTAAGGCGAATAGATCATGATACTGAGATGCATCCTTGAATAGAAATGTCAGTACGCATTTTTATCTAAATTTCTATTCCTGCAACTAGCGATATCCAACTTGGGGCAGACCGAAGGACAAAAGGGGCTCTGTGACCTCGACTTCATGGAATTCAAAAATCCATGGATTTTCGCCCCATTCGATCAAATTATATATCTTTTTATAAAATCGATCTAATTTATAAATATTGATTCTTAAATTTTCGATTCTTTAATTTCGGTAGGATATATTTTTCACAAATAAATAAAATAATAATATAAATAAATATATCCCCGCCCAATTTTCCCTTTTTTTATTATATTTTTTATTATCGTATCTATTTTATTACTTTTCCCTTTCCTGTTTTCTTTTTCTATTATTTCAATATATATCTTAATTTTTATTTTAATCGATAATATAAAAATATTTTATATAAATAATTATTTCTTTTTTTTCTCTTTTTTCTAATTTTATTTTTTTATTAAATCTTTTAATTTTTAATTGATATTAATTTTATTTTTCATTTTAATCCCTTATTTTTATCATATTACCAATTATTTATATTTATATAGTTAAGAAATCGATTAACATTAATAATCCTAATACTCGATCTTCAGGAATTATTTTTTTATTAAATCTCTTTTTGGTAGATATAGAAAAAAATTTTTTTATAGTTCTATAGGGATTTGATATTAAATAAAAATGGTATAATTAGTTTCAAAAAAAACCTAATTGTGTTATTTTTTTTTTATTTAAATGTTCGAATATATATTTTTATTTGCAAAATTTTTATTATAATTGCCGGGGTAATAAATACGAAGAATATACGAAAAATATCAAATTGAAATTTTGGACTTAATTTAATTTTATTTTTCAAAATAATTAGATTTATCGCAAAAATGGTATTAATAAAAAAAACAAAATCTATTATATCAAATATATTATTTATGATTCAGATATTTTTGATTTGATCCAAAAAATACATTTTATTATATATTACACTAATAAATTATTTTTTTTAGAAATATTTTTTGATTAATAAATAATTATTTTTAAATTTTTATTTATAATTTTTTTAATAAATTGATATAAAAAATTGAAAAACTAAATTTAAAAATAATTCGAATTATTCTTTTTTTGCATCGAATTTATTTATTAATATTTGGCTAAAAACCCCCAAAATTAATCAGAAAATATAAAAACTATATTATAATCTTATTAAAACAAATTATGATTGAATATATAAAATTTGCAATATTTGTAATCAAATTACTCCGCCTAAAGTTAAAAAATTTTTTGTCAAGTTTATTATTTTAATTAGGATAATAAATAAATTTGTTATAAATTTTATAGATTTTATTAAAAATTTTAATAATAATATAAATTGGATTTAATATATAAAAATTTTTTTTTCTAAATTTATCTGGATTTTGGTTTATAAAAATAAAAAAACTATTATTACAAAAACGATATTTGAAACTTGGTTTAATATTTATAATAGAATTAAATATATATAAATCAATTCTATATAATTTATATAATTTTTATTTATATTTATTTAATTATTATAATAATAGTATTAAATTCAAAAACAAGAAACCAAATAATTTCAAAAATATCTACAAAAAATAGAATATTTCTATTATTAATAACAGAAAATATTATCCAAAAACTCAAGGGATTATAAAAATTACTAATCGAATTTTCAAATATCGATTCAAAATTTTACAAACTCAATTAAGTATTCGCAAATAGATCAAATATCTCCCTTAATTTATTATAATAATTAATATTATTTTTTCCGATGTTTTATTTAAAAAAATCATTTTATATAAAATTTTTTATAACTATAAATCTCTAAACTAGAATAATTTTACTATTGATATATATTATAAATAAATTAAAAAAATTAAGAAACCAATTGCAAAATCAAACGATAAAATTTTTGATTTATTTAATAATAAAATTATTATAAATAACAATAGGGTTTTTTTGACCGATTTAAAATAATTAATTGTTCTTAATTATTTAAAAATAATAGATTGGATAATAAAAAAACGTGGAGATAATCAAATTTTGGTTTATAAGGGATAGATTATTTTTTTTGAATTCTTTAAAAAATTATATATTTTATTTGAATCGTTTATAATTTTTATTAAAATTATAAAATTGAGTGGAATTATAAATTATTTTTTATTAAATATTTAGCCAAATAATATTAATCTAGACCTAGGTTATGAAATTTTATATTCAATATAACCTAGTTAAAAGTATACATCTAATTTTATAATATATAATTTATTTAATAATTAATATTTGGGAAAAATTTATTCCTAAAACTAATATTAATAAAATAATTTTAATTATTTTAATTAGAATTATATAGGCCAAATTTGGCCGGGATATTATTATTTTTTTATAAAAGGTTGGAAAAACTACGACTATTGTTTTAAAAATTAAGAAAACTAATAAAAAAATGGCGCCTATTATAATTTCAAGTTTTTTTATTTAAATTACAATTAAATTATTAATAAAAACTAGTAAAAGGAAAATGGCTGTTATTAACAAAACCCTGCTAGCAAAGAATATATATGTATTTAAAAAAGCGAAAAAATGAAAAAAAGGTTGAAGGAATAATAAAAATATTTAAGAAAAATTTATTTTTAATTTTTATTAAGGGATTCAATTTTTTAATATTATACAATTAAGATTATAAATAATATATTTTTATTTTTTGGTCAAATCATATAATATTAGAATTTATAAATTTTATTTTATTTTATAGATTTTGGCTAATTTTATAAAATTGAGTTATTTTAATGAAATGTCTCGAATGAAAATATATTTTCAGATACCCCATCTCAAATTTGTAATATAGAATCCATAGAATCGATCGAATCCATGGAATAGGGTAAAATCCATGGATTTGGTTATTCCATGAACTCGAGGTCACAGCTCTCGTCAAACGTCGATACTTCAAACCGAAAACGCCCCTAACAAGACCCAGAAACGAGGCTGCGCTATGGGGACCCCAGACCCAAGGATTCGTGCTAGTTCTTTCTAGGCACCAGCAGTTTTGGAGTCCCAATAACCAATCCGTTAATATCTTATCAGGAGTCGACATTCTCTCCGACCATTAATCAGTTATAGCATGCACCCTCACTCCCTTTTGGTCGCGATCTCAACGTTCAGTGCTTGCACTTGCAGCTAATCTTGTCTAGCGGAGCCTTGCCTAGGTAGCTTGAGTTTGAAGCATGTAAAAGAACGAGTACCGCAAACACACAGAAGAATAAAAACAAGAGCACTGACTCGCTAATGCTACGAGTTACTGTAATTTGAAAAGAAGTGCGCCTTGCTGTGAGCCTCGACGATGTCCGGGCGAGAGTCCAGGGCCCTGGTCAGTGGGCGAAGCGAGGAGGCTGTGCATCTCGACGATCGACTATATTTTCAAGCCAGATTTCTCCTTTATTCCAAAAACTTCATCACACATCGAGAACCGCAAAAATTCAAAAATAGAAAAGAAAAATATACAGTATTCTTCTTATTTGATGGATTAGTCGTAAAAACAATAATATAACTATTCAGAACGATATAAGAAAATCCGTAATCAATATAGGAATTATGAAATTGATATTAGTTGAAAAAAAAGAAACAAAAAGTTTGAAATTAGTTCAAAATGGAAGGACGTACGAGAATTTAAATGTTCCAGAAAGTAGCTAGGTAGTTCGACGGCTTCGCAAATAAAATGGTTTTATTTAATCATTATTTAATAGATAATAAGAACTTTTTTGAATTAAATATTTTTATATAAAAATAATAATAATTTTATTAAATTAAATTAAATTAAATTTTTTATTTTTAATTTTTTATTTTTTGATATATATTTATTTAATAATAATATATATATTTTTTTCAATTTTTTATTTATTATTTGATATAATTATTTAAAATAATTAATTTTTTCGATTTTTTTTATAATTAATTAATCTAAATTTTATATTATAAATTAAATTTATTATGTTATTATCGTTTCGTTTGCGATTTATATATAATTTATTATAATAGGTGATGAAGAGGCTAAAACGAAAGAAGAGTATAGTGGGTGATCAGGTGATGGGCTTCATTATATCATTTAACTGGTTTCGTGAGATTTTATATATAAATACAATGAAGAGGCCAAAACAAAAAAAGAATATATCATATTTCTTCAAATAGTGGTTGTTATTTAATAATAAGGAAAAGAAGAATTATATTTATTACTTTTTTATTTGAAGAAAGATTTTATATTTAAATATTAAATATAAAATCTAAATAGATTATTTAACAAATATTAGTCAATTGATCCACTATTATAACAAAATCTCTTTTTCTGTAAAAAAAATAACCAATATAAGATTCTTTTTCCTTATTATTAAATTCATACTATTATTGGAAGGGATGCGGTATATTCTTCTTATTATTTGGCCTTTTCATTATATTATAATTAATATATTTTTGTTTTTATTTTTATTTTTTTCAAAAATTTTATTTCAAATAAATTGTAATATATTAATTTAAATAAACGAATTTATTTTTTATTGATATTAGGAATAATAAATATAAATTTATATAATCAATTATTATTTCGGAAATATATTAAAATCTTACTTATGAATCCAATTAATCAATTTTATTCGAAAATTATTATAATTTTTTTTTAAATAATAATAAAAAATTATTTATTTCAAAAGAAAAAAAATTATTTCTGTATTATTAAAAAAATGTAAATTTTAATAGTTATCGATTATAATTATTATTAATGTAGTGGGTGATCAGGTGATGGGCTTGATCATGTGATTTAGCTAGTTTCCTGAGATCTTGTATATAAATGCAAGATCTCTCTTTCCGTAGAAAGGATAACCAATACAAGATTCTTTTTCCTCATTATTGAATTCAAACCGCTATTAGAAGGGATGCGGTATACTCTTCTTATTATTTGGCCTTTTCATTAATTTTTTTATTTAAAAATTTACTTTTAGAGTCAAGGTAATAATATTTTAATCCCTGGATCTAGGATAGTTATATCGCTGTTTTTGGGGGATCGGAACACTAAAATTAAGCAAGCATCATCAAAGGCAGCCGAACATAGATGGGCAGCTGAATATAGAGGGCCTTATTCCTATTGCCATGGCTATCGCCTTCCCCATTTCCTTCCCTTGCATAGGTGGAGTAGGCCTCACGTAGTCATCCGTTACTCTCCGATCTCAAGTGGGCGGAACAGATCTTAGCTCATACTGCTCCATAGGCTACTATAGTAGCCTATGAAATAACTTGAGTCATCTTTAGGCTTTATGCTACAGGATGCAGGCAGGTATAGTAGCCTATAGGCATTAGCTACAGCAGCATGGTCCGTTTCAGTAAAGGCACGTGACGTCTGAACACTCACAAGAACCGACTGTCTTTTAAGGAGAGCCGCGGCTGCTGACTAAGTTACTTCGTACAATTCATCAGATTCGGCGTGGAAGCGACGACATCCGACACACGTCTCCACAGTCCATCAGATTTCGGCAACAACAAATATTTTGATATCTACCTCCATATATGCACATACGCCTTGATCATCGATAAATACTTATTGATCCAATACGTCCACCCCTAACATGGAGCCAGCGGGTCTAGCATTGAGCGTGATATCGTCGTTTGGTGTCTGTAAGGCCGGATACAAGTTCATACGCTCAATGAAAAACGCCTCATCTAGCACTGTTCGGGCCCAGTGCAAATGCGAGATTGAAGAAGCCCGCTTCCTATTATGGGGTAGGAGCTGGGGTCTTGTTGACGATACTGGAGCTCTCTTGCCCACCGCACATATCGAATCAAAGCTCGCAAAAGAATCGGTCTCAATCACACGGCTAGTTGCTAACATTCTCGGGGAGATAGCTACTATTCTCGGTGGCATGGATTCTATCAAGGAAAAATACGCTTTAGAGGCCACAGTCACAGCAGGCGACAAACAAAATATCAGCGATACAGTCCGATATGAGAGCAGCTACTCTATGACTCTAAAAAGAAAAATAACGTGGTCGACCGGCGACAAAGAGTCCTTCCTGGCTCTTGCAGTTGAGCTTCGTGATCTCAACAGCGGGCTATATTCATTGTTGCCCATGAAGACCCAATCGCTCCTATCGGATGCCCTAAATACAGAGATTCTCTGCACGAAGAGCACCCAGACAGATATTGAGATGATAAAGGAAATTTCGGAAGAAGACGAACCTAAGCTCAGCAGTGCCGCAGGCCTCAAACTCTTAGGATTGGACGTAAGCGCGGACGACGCAATGTGGAGCTCTTTACCCACTACAAAGATGCCCAAGGCAGCCTTCAGGGTTCAGACATCTGAGTTCGGCGTATCTGAGACCCGCACCTCTTCTGCAATGATAAGACCTATTTCTTATGCGACACACGTACCCGGAGAAGGCAGGGATCCTGCCACTGTGATGATTGAGTGGAAACCCTACGACCAGCGTGCTGGAGTATCTCGGGCATATGTCACAGCTATGCGTGCAGATAGTTTGTGTCGTTTGCTACGCAAATTCTCGTCCATTTCCCTTGGTGTCTTGTCATGTATAGGATTCTTTGACGACATAGCCACAGGATGCTTCGGCTTCGCATTCAAGCTTCCGCAATGCCCACTTTACGGGACTGTGTCACAGCCGTTGACACTAAACCACTTCATTGGAAATCAACCAAGCTTGCCTCCTTTGGAGGACCGCTTCAGGCTGTCGTCTGTTTTGGCTCGGACCTTGATTGCTTTCCATTGCTCGGAGTGGCTACACAAGGACTTCTCATCAAAGAACATCTTGCTGGGCACGAGTCCAGGCGACACCTCCAAGCCAGATCTCACAAGACCTTATGTTATTGGATTCACGTACTCTAGGCCGGACGATCATGAGGGAATATCGTCAGAGATCCGGCAACCCGCCGCGGATGAACCTTTCTGCCAGCACCCTAGTCTCACGCCAAATAATGGACGAGTTGCACCGAGATATTGCAAAGCCTTTGACTTGTGGGCGTTAGGCTGTGTGCTACTTGAGGTTGGCCTCTGGAGACGCCTGGATGATCTCTGGAAACCAAAATACTCTGAGACTCGGGACAAATGGGTTGATAGGCTCAAGAAGAACTGGACCAGGGAACTTCGAGGCCGCTGTGGCGGGACGTATGAAGAGGTGGTCAATATTTGTCTAGAGGCTCATGACGTGGTGCCTTCGTCTCAGAGGTATCTATTCTGGGACATCTTAGCCAAGCTGGATAGTTTGCATGTATGAGCCGATTGACTGAAATATCCTGGTAACTTCACGGTATCATTAGAATTATCAGATATATTAATACCTCGAGATTTAGGACCTTGTCTTAACAAGCTCCGAAATTTTGCAAAATGACACCCATCAGTGTCGATCTAAATTAGGCGTACTAGTAGAATCCTTGAGAGTGTAGAGACACATCTCGTCTATGGCTTGAGTGTCCGCCTGGGATAATTCAGTTATTCATGGGCCACTACCCGTATATGTCCTATCGATGAGTTATATTTTAGACAGTTACAAATCCTTATACGTCGCTACTCTATCCACCAAGGCTACATCGTCAAACACGAAGCGAGCTACTTCGCCATTCGCCATAATCTGATCCATCGACGTGCTATTATCCGTCTCATCCAGCCGCACAAGACGTTCATACCCTTCCGGCAGCCCATCCCCACCATAAATCGATTCCATATGCCCACAGCCTTCCGAATCTGCCACACAGCCTCGCACTCATAGATGCAATGCCTATACTTCAGCGCCGCCAAATGCCCAAACCGCAGCCTCTTAAGATCCACGAGCTCAGCATCAGCACCAATATCCAGTAGCGTGCGCACCAGCGAACTCCGAAAGCGCACGGCGGCTAAGAACAGCGGCGACCGATCTCGTCCATCGACATCATCCACATCTACCCACGGCAAACTGACGAGCAACCGCACAGCCTCGTGCTGTGCGTGCTTGCCCGTCGTGCTCTGGCAGCACAGATGCAGCGGTGCAAGGCCGCGGTCATCCGTGGCGCGCGCATGACGCCAACATTGTGCGAAGCCGAGGCCACCATGAGCGGCGTACGATGCTGGCTGCTTTTATGCTCTAGATTGGACCCTGCTTTTATGAGGAGTTCGGCGGATCTGGTACTGTCGCTGGTAGACAGTAGGGCTGCGTGGTGCAATGGGATGCATCCTGTGCTGTCTCGGCGTTGACATCAGCGCCGCGGTTGAGGATGAGCTGGGTTATCTCGGGTGAGAAAACGGCGAAGTGGAGGGCTCGCTGGGTTTTGATTTCGTAGTTGGGGTCGGGGCAGGAGTCAAGGAGAAGACGAGCTCTGGCTGTGTCTTTGCCCTTCAGAGCCTCATGTAAGCCTTGGTATTTATCGATCTGCTCCGAATTATTTGTGTTTTTCTTACTATTGCAGATCAATAAGTCTGCGACTGCGGAGGACGGAAGGGATACATACTCGGATTCATCTTCACGCTGTATCAACAGGCTCGGCTTGGAAGTCAGCGGCAGATTCCTGAAGCGTAAGGTAGGTAGGCCATTCTGCGGTGTATATTTATTTGAAGCACGTCGTTTTGAACCAAACTTCTTGAAAAATTAAGGCATTTCGGTTTAAAAAAAACAAAATATGGTTTGAATTTGACTACAGACATACAAAGTAGCTATTTTCAGCTCTGTTTCAGCTGTCGTAGCTCAAGTGACTAGACACTGCATGTGGCGGGAGAAACATCTCGGGTCATGCCGAGGGGCTTCGGTTTGACCAATAATCTATGCCGTCTTCTGCATCTGTATTTAGCCACAGCGGCAAGCAATCAGTTTGGTGGCATGAATCGTATGATTCGATGATATTTGATAGTTGGGTTCCTTTGTTTTCATCTTACACGTCCTTCTCATCCTGATCACCGTCATCCTCATCATGGCTTCACACGCATCGAAAACAAGTGACTCCACTCTGCACATCTCTCGGTCAGAGCCGCCAAATTTCAGCAGCGCAAATATTCCTCTTTCCACTGTCAATACTATCCGCAATCGTCCATCCGCGTCGCATGCCGTTCAGCCCGCAAATGCTGCGTCTATTCCGTTTATTGTTACCTCGACCTTCTCCAACGGTGACCCAGATACGAAGCAGTTTCACCATCTATTCCCAGATAGTTTCCCCAAAATCGACTCCGATCTTGGCTACGGTGCCTCTTTCATTGTCCAGAAAGCCTTTCTAGAAGACCTCCAAACCCTAGACACAAGAAAACCCGCAGTTGCGCTAAAGCGCATTCGACCTTCAGGCCCCAGGGGACTTGAGAGCTTCCACAGTGTTATCAAAGATCTACTCTGTCTCACACATCCACCACTTCGAGGATGCCCAAATGTGGTCAGTCTCCTTGGTCTCGGGTGGGAGAAATCGCCCTCAGAAGGCGACTATCGTCTCTGGCCGTACCTCATCCTGGAATACAGTTCAATAGGAAACCTGGCAGACTTGCAGAGCGTTCATAAAGACCTATCCCTTCGTTGTAAGAAGGCCATGGCTCTAGATGTAGCGCACGGACTATACTCAGTTCATTGTTCAAATATTATCCATGGTGATGTTAAGTCAGAGAACGTCCTAGTGTTCCCGAACCAGCACGACAGTTATATTGCTAAGCTTAGCGATTTCGGCTTTGCTACGCTTGATGTCGACTTTCCGGCCAATAAGGGACGGAAGCTTAACATCGACGACGTGAGGCAGACAGCTCGAATTTCCACCGGCACGCCACCGTGGACGGCGCCGGAGTTTGGTAAGGTGATGAAATGGGAAATTGCATTCAAGACCGATGTCTATTCTTGGGGTCTTCTTGTTTGGCGACTATTTCTCAATGGCCAGAGTCCTTTCGCTGTCTTCAAGGGCCAATTCGACCGTTCAGCAACCTCCGTTTCAGTTTCGCCCCAGGATATACAATCCTGGAAGGAGAAAAACCTCTTGCTTCCAGTGGCAATCTCGTTTTCTCAAACAATCCAACATCCTATAAGTGGAGAATTGGAGAACGCCTTTCGTCATAGCCTCGCTATTGAACCTGAAGATCGAGACCTACGACGTGCGTTTCTACCATGGAAGTTTGGCGATCGGTATGTCGTAGGAATCCATAATTATTCTACTTATTCCCAAGATTTGCTAACTCAACTGTTAGTGGGCATCAAATGGATTTCCAGTACAAACTGCCTTTAAATCGGCGGAGAATATACCAGAAGGCAAGTATTCTTACTCTTGCATCTCGTTCCTGAAGTTGCTGCTAACCCATACCATTAGATCGTGCTTAACACGCTTCAGAGTTATAATCCCCAACTGCGTCAGCAATTTCTGAGAGATCTAGATGAACTCGGAAAACTTTCATCTCCTCTGGGGGACGGGGACGCCTCGTTTTGTCCAACGAATCTCGCCTCGATGACTGTCGCTGAGTACCACATTGTCACCAATGATCTAGGACTCGCATATAACCACATGGTTCGAGCTGCAACGAGGTCCTATCCCCACGCATTTGCTTTAGTTGCTCAGCTCGAACCTTACCATGGGTCTTTTGACCGCCTGATCGACAATAGCGACCACCCAGCAGACTTGACAATCAAGACTAGCAACATGAAGCCACCGACCAGAGCAATAAAGTGGCTATATCTCGCGTCTTGTAAGGGCTCAATATCTGCACTTCAGCAATTGAAAGTCTACGATACTGAAAGCTATGCGGCCGCTTTGAACGTGTCCAGAACAATTGCCATGGGTGGCATTGGTCTGGACCTATTGACAGTTCTAGATCTCCGACATACTAAGGAAAAAGGGCAAATCACGGCAGCATCAGAGTTAGAGGAGACTGCCTTCTTTCTAAGCTCTCCCACAGATAGTTTACAGCACTGGATCGTAAGCGGCCCTGTAGTTGGACGGGATATTTCCCCTTTGCACGTCGCTAGTGTGAAAGGACTCATCGAGCCTATCGGTATCCTCTTGGAGAGTGGTGCATCCATAAATAACCAGAACTGTCCGGAACGCTATACGCCACTCCTCTTGGCCTGTATAAGCGGGTCATTGAATGCCGTTAAGAAGCTCCTCAAGAATGGAGCAGACGTCGCCATTGGAAACAAGAAGAACGAAACACCGCTCCACTGGTTGAGCTCATTCGACCGAGGTAGTGTGCCAGTTGCCGCAAAACTGCTCTTCCAGAAAGAGAGCCAGCTCTCAGCACTTGCTCATGGTGGGGCTTTAGAAGTGGAAGGTAACTTTGACTGCCTCGCGATGGTACGGGGAACTCCACTACACCGCGCGATTGGACGGCGGAACATAGAAGCAGTACGCTCTCTACTGGACCTTGGTGCGGATCCTCTTCTTGTGGATCAGTATGGGGTAACTTCATTCGCATTGGCTACTAGGCTTCATTTGACGGCCATTATGGAACTTCTTCACTCACGGATTAAGCCATACAAGCCGGACCAAGATCACGGGCCCAATCTGAGATTGTTTAATTTCGCAATCAATTCTGCGGAGCCTCTGGTTCTTTTCATGATCCACGGAGACTGTTGGCTCGATAATGCCGAGAAGACATTGTTGTTGCTCTTGAAATTCGGCGAAAGTCTTTACGGTTACGGGGGTGAGGACAATTTCATTAAAAACGCTATCTTTGTCGGGAACTACAGAATGGCCAAGGTCCTTTTAGATAACGGGGCCACGAAGTACATGGAGAAGATGGACTTTGAGTTTGGTGGGGAAACAGCGCTCATGTGTGCGGTATCCAGTGGACATCGTCACATCTTCACCGAACTCTTGAAGCATGGCGCTTCTGTCCATACACGACTTTTACCAGCAAGTCTTCGCCAACCTGGGGCACAAATAGATCTCGAAGTACGACCGGATAGGTCGACTTTCATACACTTTTGCGCCGAGATGGGCACTGACACGTTCTTCGTTGACGAATTTGTGCGCCAGGGGCTCCCAATCAATCAGCCTGACGCCGAATGGAACACCGCGCTCTACTTAGCATTAAGATCAGGCCATCTTCATGTGGCTTCGAGACTGATTCACCATGGCGCAAAGCTGGGCGAGGTTCGAGACGGGCTGACTCTCCTCGGCCAACTAGCAGAGCAAGGATTTGGCATACCAAAGGAGCGGTATCAGTGGATTCTCGAACGATCACAGGAAATCGGCACTACTGGGTTTCTTACTAGTCCGAGATATCGAAAATCCATCTTTCATCATATTGCTCAAGATAAGCGTACCGTTCGACAGCCAGTGTGGGCGAGAGATCTCATAGCCTTTTTCATAGAAAGGGTTAGCGATATCAGGATATTAGATCTTCAAGACGTGATGCTGAATTCGGCACTGCATCTCGCCGTGCAATCCTACAATATCGAGGCTGCCAATGCTCTGGTTGAAGCTGGTGCAAGGCTAGATCTTCTTAACTTAGATGGGAAGTCCCCATTGGACGTTGCCCGCGAGGATGGCGGACTTAAGGCAAAGGAGCTCATTAGAATCTTAGAGCTACACAGAGCGGGGGTTAAAGATGCCTCTGTAATAAAAGCGCCAAGCAGCGAGTCGGCCATGGTGCTGTGGAAAGAGCTTGGATTCCAAAAGCAGCTCCGAGAATGGCTCGATACTGCACTTATACAAATTCTCGAAGCTCTACGGCAGATTTTGCTTACACTCTTTCGATCCGATGGGTTCCTTCTCCAGGAGAATCCATGGAAAAGCGCGACCAAGGCGGTTTTTGACATCTTAAATATCAACCGAGCCATTCTAGACCGGGAGGAGCGAATAGGGCAGTTTGAACATGTCGTAGGAGAGATGCTGCATGGGTTCGTGGACTCGGTCATCGTTAGCCTTACAGCTGGCCGAGAGACCATGATTGTCAAACTGGTGAAGCCCCTTGACGCCCGCCCTAAATTTCCTTCTAATCTGCTCAATGAGGAGATTACATCTATGAAACTATCGCCAGAGGTTAGCCAGAACACGTTCCATCATAGCTTCCCTAACAATCCATCCTCAAGAGTTGGTATACCACACAGGTCCAACCAATCAGCGGAGATCAGTCTAGCAGAGTCCCTATCAAAGCCTCCCGAGGAATCCGGTAAGAATACTATTATGAGAATTTCCAGCAAAGATTGTAGGTCGCTAACTTATCGATAGGAAGATCTCTCGGGAATTGGATCCGTCTTCGCAGGATTGACCATGGCAGATTCATCATCGAAGACAGCCAAGTGCGAGAAGGCTTCCTGGGCGCCCTTACAGAACCCGACGCCAAAGATCCGGAAAATCGTTTCGTATTTAGAAAGGATACCGGTGTGATGCTAACTGGAGACGACAGTGACTTCATGAGGAGGATGATAGTGGATCAATTACTAGAGAATGAGCCAGTAGTGGAAATCACCGACACGACTCAGGAGGGCCAGATTCACCGAAGTACATCGATTGCAGGCCTGAAGACGCTGACCGCGGCTGTCGAGGCAAGGAATCAGTCTGGGCCATTGGCAAAACCAAGATGGAAAACCTCAAGCCAACGGTCAACTGCAGGTCCCGAGGTGACAGTCCCTACACCCTCACAAGAACAGCAATTGCCACAATTACCAGCCTTGCCTAAGGTCAGTCAGAGAACAGACCTCTCGGATAAGGAGAAGGAACGTCTCAAGAAGCTGCTAGCGGAAAATGAAGAGCGCGTTATTACGCAGGGCGATGAGCTTGGCCTCCTACTCTTCAACTACCCAATCCCGAAAGGTGTGTGGGTTTTTGTCAGTATCATAGAAGGCAACTTCGGAATCGCATTTCCATGTAGGAAGGATATTGAGGGCAACCCGGTCAAGCTGAGTACTCAAGAAGGATTAGTTGCTAATCAGTTTACAATGACTCTGGATTTTTAATTCCTTAAATATAACTATTAATCTATATTATGGCACTGTAGCGGGCAGGCTATAGTGATATTCTAGCGTGGACTACCCTTCATAGAAAACGCATATGTACAATAAGCAAAAGAACACGGGAAAACAAGCAACCAACATTCAAAACTCGTTTCTGGATTCCCCCCAAAAATTGCAAACTTTTAGACCTCAAAACAAAGGATGCCCGTTTATCAAGGAGTAAATGGGGTCTCAAGGACGCCCGATTTTAACCTCCGCTCGAAAGAAACTCTTCGAGAGTTACGTGATAGGCCCGACCTCTCCAGATAACACTAATACTCTCTACCCTGTGCGCGAATCCAGGGTTGGTCCGCGCCGCGGCGGGCAGTGGAACTCTTCGATTGTAGGGTTGATCCCTTGCGCTCGCTATCGTCTCTTCTTGCGCTCCCTGCGCTTGTCCATTTCTGTTCTACTGGGATAAGGGTTGGCTGTCTTGGCGTCGGTTATGACATAATCCAGAGATTGTGGCACATGCACGCGTGAGGGACGTGTTAGAAATCGCGTCGGATATATAATAGAATATCATTTTCCTCCGATCCAAAGTTTTTTTTGATATATTAACTCGATATAAAATTTATATTAGATCTTTTTTTTATATATCTCAATTTATATATTTATTTCTAGAAATACCACTTATTGTGGCATATTATGCAACTTTGTATGCAAAATGATCCTAGATTAGGAAGATTTATACGAACTAATATATTGTAATAAATATATCGTAATATAAATTTCCTCTTGCAGTTTTGTCGAGGTTAAAAAAAAGCAATTAATATATATTAAATAACTAAAAAAAGATCAAATTATTTACAAATTATAAATAAAAAATTTTTTGATAAATTAAAATAATAAATATTATTTTATATAATATACGATTATTGTATTATTTAGTTTATATTGCCAAAATCAGAATTATTGAGGAGAAAAAAGAATTATTAAGAATGTGGCTTATTATTTTTATATAATTATATATTGTGATTATATTTATTTTAAATATCGGTTTCGATTATATATATATCCAATTTATTATATATATTAATAAACTAGATTATTTTATTGATTTTGTATAAAAATCTAGACAGGCTGGACAAAATAGACAAAAAATTTATTTAGTTATATTCTTACCTTCTCGATAAATATTATAAATAATTATTATTACAAAAATAAAAAATAAAATATTTTATCGTTATTTGCGAAACCAAAAATACTATTGGATCTATTTAAATATATATTTTGACTTTATGTCTCAATTCTAATAATATATCAAAAACAAAAATATAATTTATAATATATATAATAATGATTTAATTAAGATAGTTTTATCTATAGGTTTTATTATTATATTATATATTAGGAATATTATAATCTAATAGAAATAATATATAATTTATCTCGAATTTAACTAATATAAAAAAGACCTATTCGTAGTCCAAGGGATATATTTGTTTTATTAAGGGCTGGACAAGTTATAGAATTATGTATTTGTTATATATTATTGCTAATTCGATTTTTTCCAAACCTAGGATTGGATCAAAAAATAATATAATAAAACTTAGATTGCAATATTCCAAGCATATTATTAATATTATTATTTACAATTTATTTATTCGCGAACAGATTCTATTAATAAATATTAGAATTATATTTATATTGATATAATTATATTATTTTATTATAATATTGTCTACAAAAATAAAACAAAATTATAATTGCAAAAATAGTTTTTATATATATTTATAAAAATCGATAAATTCCTGGTATAATATAACTAGATAATAAATTTTGGAAAAAAAAAAATAATTTAAATTTTTTATATAATTATTATTGTTTTTATTTAATTTAAATTTTATTAAAATTAAAATATAAATCCTTTTTCTGGAAATAAATTTAAATTTTTTTTTTTTTTTTTTTATAAATATAAATTTTTTTTTAAAAAATAAATTTATATTTTTTTTTTTTTTTTTTTTTAATTTAAATTTTTTTAAAAAAAAAAAAAAAAATTTTTTTTTTTAAATAAATTTAATTTTTTTTTTTTTTTTTTTTATAAATATAAATTTTTTTTCAAAAAATAAATTTAAATTTTTTATTTTTTTCTTCGATAAATATAAATTTTTTTTCAAAAAATAAATTTAAATCTCTTAATTTTTTTTTTTATTAAATATAAATTTTTTTTAAAAAAATAAATATGAATTTTTTTTTTTTTTTTTTTTTTATTTTAATTTTTTTTTTTTTTTTTTTTTTAAAAAAAAATAAT
>Ga0247778_1000647_pt1 | contig 34931 bp, 28 predicted proteins | sample UWRJL049202B5_FD_179939 | JGI IMG/M metagenome (GOLD analysis project Ga0247778, IMG submission 179939) | Plant litter microbial communities from Arlington Agricultural Research Station in Wisconsin, United States - UWRJ-L049-202B-5 | ecosystem: Environmental > Terrestrial > Plant litter >...
GACATCCAGGAAGGGCTCAATGAAACGGTCGAAACGCTTCTCCCAGGGGCTCGCGTACTTCACGCCCCGATATGGAACATATGGCGGCGCGGATGGAAATAAAAAAATGACTGAGTAGTGCTAGCCGGCGTCCGGGATCTCCGGCTCCACGATGCGCGCGAGCATGCCCAACGACTCTTGCCAACCGAGATAGCACAGCTCGACGGGGATGACCGCCGGAACGCCCGCCTGTTCGATGCTCAAGTCGGTCCCGCAACTCACCTTGCGAAGCGTCACGGTGGTGGTCATCTCGCCCGGTAGATTGGGATCATCGAACTCGTCCGAGTAGCGGATGAGTTCGTTCGGCCTCAGCTCCAAGTAAGTGCCGCCGAAGGAGCGGCGATGACCGGTCCCGAAATTCGTGAATGAAATGCGGTAAGCGCCGCCGACCCGCGCGTCCAACTCATCCACCGTCGCGGTGAAGCCGTGGGGTGGCAGCCAGCGAGCCAGCGCTTGCGGATTCAGAAATGCGCGATAAACGCGCTCGGGCGGTGCGGTGAGCACGCGATGTAAGCGCACGGTGTTGGTCGTGGCGGTCATGTTCGTTTCCTCCTGCTGGCGACGTGGGTTGGCGGCTGCTCGGGGTCAAGCTAAGATCTGCCCATGCGGATTGGGGCGTGGCTATTGGCCGTTGAACTGCTGGCGAGTGCCTGTGGCGGAGACGCGACGTTGCCTGGGGCGAAGCAGGCCAGCTCGTCCAGCTTGGGCGGGTCGGCCGACGATTCGCTGGTGGCGGCGGATTCGGGTGCGAGTCCGAGCGTCGGTAAGTGCAATTGGCCTACGAGCCTCGATGGCGCGGGGCCTGGGGCGTGTGGCGTCGCCAGCGCGCTCGTGAACTGCACTGGGGACAGCGGTGGCTGTAGTTGCCTCTCCGACGATCCCACGAAGTGCGCCGGTTGCGCGGAGCAATTTCCGGGGCCACTCACGTGCGAGAATCAGTGCGCGGCCAACGAGTATGCCGTTTCGTGTGGGGGCCCGCCGCGCCTCGACGGCACGACGTACCAAGCCGTACCAGCGGATTGCCGATTTGTTTTTGGCGGACCGGGCGGAGGCGTGTCCGCCTGCTGCCCGTGTCAGTAGCGCCAGAAGTCCCAGGTTACTCTGCCGCCTTGTTGGCTTGTGCAAGAAGGGGGAAGCCGAGTGCTTCACGCTGCGCGAGGTACGCTTCCGCCACGGCGCGCGCCAGGGTGCGCACGCGCAGGATGTAGCGTTGGCGCTCGGTGACGCTGATTGCGCCGCGAGCATCGAGCACGTTGAAGGCGTGCGCGGCTTTGACGATGAAATCATACGCGGGGAGGACGAGCTTTTTGAGCGGGTCTTCGTCGCGCGCGAGCAGGCGCTTGGCTTCGCTCTCGTTCTTGTCGAAGGCGGCGAAATGGGCGGCGGCGTCGGCTTCTTCGAAGTTGTACGTCGACCACTCCCACTCGGCGCGCTTGTACAGTTCACCGAAAGAGACGTGAGCGTTGTACTTGAGGTCGTACATGGTATCGACGTCTTGCAGGTACATGGCGATGCGGCCGAGACCGTAAGTGAGCTCGCCGCTGACCGGCTTGCAGTCGAAGCCACCCGCTTGCTGAAAGTAGGTGAACTGGCTGATCTCGAGGCCGTCGAGCCAGACTTGCCAACCGAGACCCCAGGCGCCGAGCGTCGGGCTCTCCCAGTCGTCTTCGATGAAGCGCACGTCGTGCTCGAGCGGCTTCGTACCGATGGCCTCGAGCGACTCCAGATAGAGATCCTGGATGTTGATCGGGCTTGGCTTCAAGATGACTTGGAACTGATCGAACTGCTGCAGCCGGTTCGGGTTGTCCCCATAGCGCCCGTCCGTTGGACGACGCGAGGGTTCGACGTAAGCCGCGTTCCAAGGTTCCGGACCCAGCGCTCGCAAGAAGGTGGCCGGGTTGTAGGTGCCGGCGCCGACCTCGGAGTTGTACGGCTGTACGATGAGGCAGCCGCGCTCCGCCCAGAAGCGTTGCAGGGTTAGAATGATGTCCTGGAAGTACATGGCGGGCGGAGATTACCCGTTTTTCCAGCGCTTGCACGCACTCTCGCGGCCTGATCGAGGGTGTCGATTGGACGTGTGCGTCCACGACGAGCGAAGCGCGCGCCTGACCGACGCAGGAAAAAGCCGTGTTCGAATTCGAACCGGATTTTTCAGCACCGACCCGAGCTTTTCAAATCGAGACCCGCGCCGTCCCCAGTTTCCGCCCGCATTGCCATCGTCCCCCATGCGGGCCGGCGTGGCTGCCGAGAAGACGCTGCGCGGCCGTGCGTGGCCTAGCATCGCGCTCCCCGGCAAGCGCGCCCTTTTCAGGGTGGCCCCGAATCAACCCCGCGACACGCGCTCGCGACTAACTCTTTTTCGATTTCGGAACCTTTGAGCTGCGCTCGGCCGACGCTTTCGAAGCGCGCGCGGCCGTCGAACTGTCCGGCGCTTTCGACGCACGCGATGCCGGCGCTTTCGATGATTTCGGCTCCGGCTTCTTCGATTTGCTGGCGGCGCCGCGAGTGCTCTTGGGCTTGGGCGCCGCGATCGACGCTCGAATCGCCGATAGGTCGGGCAGCTCGCGACCGTCGAGCGAGGCCCGCAGCTGCTCGGCAAAGAGCGGCCCTAGCACTTCGTGTTTCAAATAGGCATACGCGCTCTGCCAGCCTTGCGCGGCAATGCGCGTGCCCCAATCGACGATGCCCGCGGGGTCGTAGTCCAAGCGGCGTAGCCGCAAATAGCCAAAGTCGGCAGTGGGCACCAGCGGTGGAGACTTCTCGGCTTCTTCGAGGTCGCCGCCGACCAGAGCAACATTGCTCTGCGACAGCACACCGTATACGTCGTCCGAGAACCAAGAGGGATGACGAAACTCCATTGCGGCGCGGCGCCCGGCAGGCAGGTAGGCCAAAAAATCGCGCAGCACGGCCAGGTCTTTTTTTAGAAATGGTGGAGTTTGGAAGAGCACCGGTCCAAGCTTTTGGCCGAGCACGTTGACCACGCCGAACAGTTGCGCAACGTCATCGGCGACGTCGGCGAGCTTTTTCTGGTGGGTGATGCGCCGGCTGGCTTTGACCGCGAAGCAGAATGAATCGGGCACTTCGTCGCGCCAGGCCGCGACCGTGTCCTGATTGGGCATGCGGTAAAACGTGTTGTTAATCTCGACGGTCGCCAAGCGAGTGGCGTAGTAACGAAGCATCTGTGAGCCGGGCAGTGCCTCTGGATAGAAGCGCCCGCACCACTCGGGATAGCTGAACCCACTCGTGCCCGTGTAGATCTGCATCAAAGCTCCAGTTCACACACACTAGCCGAACCGCGTTCCAGTGAGGCGCTAATCAAGTGTTCAAGCTTTCAAGCGGGGGCCGTGAGGGCGCGTCAGAAAAGCACGCAATGTGCGGAATCCGCATGGCGTACCCGGGGCCGATTCGAAGCGCGTGTCCGGCAGGGCGGCCGAACACGTAGCAGCGTGCGGAATCCTGGACGACGACCGTGGTTTGGTGCGACGCTACGGACGGACTGTGCGCACCTCGAAATCGTTTCGACCCGCAGGAGACCAGGGCTTAAGTGAGTGAAACGGTGAGCGCCGGACTCGAACCCGGATTGGTCATTGGCTCGCGCTACCGCGTCGAGGAACGCCTCGCCGTTGAGGGCGAGCCCGTTGCCTACTCGGCAGTCGATACCGAAAGCCAGCTGCCGGTCGTGGTGCTCGAGGTCAACGCCGCCGTTGCCAAGCTGCTGGCCAAGGCCAAGGGCCTCGGCCATCGGCACCTCGCCAATGTGGTCGATACGCTCGAATTCGACGGCAGACCATTGGTCATCAGCGAGCGGCTCAAGGGCGAAACCCTGAGCGAACGCTTGGCGGACCTCGGTCACAAAGCGGCGGTCGATGCCGTGCGCTCGGCGCTGCGTGTGGCCGACGCGCTGTCGTCCTTGCACGAAGCGAGCGGCGCACACGGCACCGTGCACCCGGACAACGTGATCCTGAGCCCCGAAGGGCGCGACGGACCAGTGCTGGTGTTCGGTCCTCTCGCGGCGGGCGATGCCGCATTCCGTCAACCGGAATGGGAGCACGGTGACTTTCCCTCGGAACCAGACGACAGCTGGGCCGCCGCTGCGTTGCTATTCCTGATGCTCGTCGGCGAACCGCCGGCACGGGGTGGCTACGAATCGGAGACCGCGTTGGCCGACGCGGGCGTGCTCGATCCGGTTCTGCGCGTCGCGCTGTACCACGCGCTCGCGCGCGATCTCGGCGTGCGCAGTCACGATCTGCGTCCGCTGAAGCGCGAGCTCGCTCGCTGGTTCGTGGAGCACGCGGGCGAAGAGCCGATCGCGCCCGGGCCTCACTCCACGTCGCCGCCGCCGCTGCCACCCAGCATTCGGCCGAGCCAGTTGCCCCGCCCTTCGCAAGCACCACGGCGCAGCGTGCCTGGCCCGCCACCCAAGAAAAAGCCGTCCAAGCTGCTGATGCTGGCTTCCTTCGGAGCCGCAATTGGCCTGATCGGTGGCTGGACCTTCTCTACCTTTCGTTCGAAGACGAACGTCAAAGTGATCGAAGTTCAGAAGCCGCAAGCGGCAGCCCTCGCGCCCGCGGAACCGAAGAAGGCCATCGATCTATCGGAAGTGCCCGTGAACGGTGAGAGCGAAACCGCGAGCACGGACAAAGCCGGCTCGTGCGTCGCGGGTTATCTGCCGAAGGGCACGTTCGACAAGCCGCCGGACATGAGCTGGGTGTGTGAGGAAAGCGATCCGCGCACCGGAGCCGAAAAGCTGCGGGTCGCCGTGATCAACGGCGGCAAAGGCAACGTCAGCGAGGCGATGAAGATCTTCGCCCGCATCGGCTGGTACGACATGGCTGCGTTCGCGGTCGTACGCGCGGGCTGCTGTGAAGGCGCCAAGCCCTTTACCCTTCCGCCCCCCAGCGCCGGTTGCGGCGCGATGGATGATTCACTGCGCGAGATCGGCAGCGCCGTGGTCGCCTCACGCAGCTACGAAGAGCCGATGAAAGCGTACACGGCGGCCATTCATTGCGAACTGAATGCCGGCAAGGGTGGCGCCTTGCGCCATTCCGCGCGCCCCGCGGGCGGCGAAGACAGCGCGTTTGCCGAACTCGTGCACGCGGTTCAGCCGTAGTCGATCCGCTGGCGTTCGAGCCAGGTCGAGGCAAAGCGCTCGTGTCAGAAATTCTGGTCCTTGCGCAGAGCCTGGTCTTGAACGCGCTCTTGCCATATTTGATCGTGCGCCGCGATCTACGCGGGCTGTCCGATGAGCGTCTGGCCCGAGCGTGGACCGATGCCAGTTTCTTGTCGGCCGTGGTCGCCTTCGGTCCGCTCTCGCTGCCGGTGCACTTTACAAAAACGCGACGTTCGCTGCTGGGCTTTGGCCTGGGAGTCGGTCTGGCCGCGCTCAGTCTGGCCGCGCAAGCATTGGTGACGGTGTTATTGAGTACGGCCTTAGGTCTAGAACCGAACTGAGCCCGGAATAAGCGCGGTTTGGTAATTGTCTCCCGCGCGCCCGCCGCGCTAGAAGCGGGTGCTCGCCCCCCAGGAAAATCATGCAGGACGTACGCGCGCTCAATGAACTCGTGGCCAAGGAAAGCGCCTTCGTGGACGACCTTATGGCCGAAATCGGTAAGGTCATCGTCGGTCAGACTTACATGATCGAGCGGATATTGATCGGCCTGCTGACCGGCGGCCACGTGCTGCTCGAGGGCGTCCCCGGCCTAGCCAAGACGCTCACGGTGCGCACGATCTGCAACGCCATCCACGCCAAGTTCGCGCGCGTGCAGTTCACGCCGGATTTGCTGCCCGCGGATCTGATCGGCACCGTGATTTACGACCAGAAGACTGGTCAATTCAGCTCCAAGCTCGGTCCGATTTTCGCGAACTTGGTGCTGGCGGACGAAATCAACCGCGCGCCGGCCAAGGTGCAGAGCGCGCTGCTCGAGGCCATGCAAGAGCGCCAGGTCACGATCGGCGACAAGAGCTATCCCTTGCCCGACCCGTTCATCGTCATGGCCACCCAGAACCCGATCGAGCAAGAGGGCACGTATCCCCTGCCCGAAGCGCAAATCGATCGCTTCATGTTGATGGTCAAGGTCGGTTACCCTTCTCGAGAAGAAGAGCGGTTGGTGATGGATCGCATGACCTCGGTGGTCAACACCACCGCTGCCTCGAAGACCTCACCCGAGCAGCTGCTCGAAGCACGCAAGGTCGTGCGCGACGTGTACATGGATGATCGGGTCAAGGATTACATCGTGGATGTGGTGTTTGCCACCCGCGAGCCCCAGAAAAAGGGCATGAAAGACCTGGCGCCGCTGATCGAATACGGCGCCAGCCCGCGCGCCAGCATCGCCTTGAATTTGGCGGCCCGCGCGCATGCCTTCCTGCGCCACCGTGGCTACGTCACGCCGGAAGACGTGAAGGCGATCGGCCCGGACGTGCTCCGCCACCGCGTGGTGTTGAGCTACGAAGCGGAAGCCGAAGAGGTGACCGCGGAAGACATCGTGCGGCGCGTGTTCGAGGTCGTCGAGGTTCCCTGAGGTTTCCGTTTGCTCCCCTCGCAACGTACTGAGGTGCTGCGGTGATCCCGAAGGAACTGCTCAAAGCCCTGCGCAAGATCGAGATCACCACCAACCGGCTCGCGACCGAGCAGCTGGCTGGTAGCTACACCTCTGTCTTCAAGGGTCAGGGTTTGGCGTTCCGCGAGGTACGCGAGTACCAACCCGGCGACGACATCCGCACCATCGACTGGAACGTGAGCGCCCGCATGGACGCCACGCACGTCAAGGTGTTCGTCGAAGAGCGCGAGATGACCATGATGTTGGTCGTCGACCTTTCCGCGAGCCAGCGCTTCGGCACCCACACCGCGAGCAAGGCGCGGCTCGCCGCGGAGGTCGCTGCGCTGTGCGCCTTCAGCGCCATCAAGCACAACGACCGCGTGGGGTTGATCCTGACCACGGATCAGATCGAGAAGTTGGTGCCCGCAAAAAAGGGGCAAAAGCACGTGATGCGCGTGGTCCGCGAGATCTTGGGCCGAGTGCCCGAGCGCACCGGGACCGACCTGAAGGTCGCGCTCGAGACCTTGCACTCGGTCGCTCGGCGCCGCAGCGTGGCTTTCTTGATCAGTGATTTTTTCACGAGCGGCTACGACCGCGCGTTGTCGCTGGCGGCCGCGCGTCACGACATCATCCCGGTGATGTTGGTCGATCCGCGCGATGAAGAGCTGCCCAACGTGGGCATCGGCAGCTTCGAGGATTTCGAAACCGGTGAGAGCGTGATCGTCGATACGTCGAGTGCGGCGGTGCGCGCGCACTATGCCAAACAAATGCGGGGCATCCGCGCCGAGCAGGTGCGCTTGTTCACCAAGCTCGGGCTAGATTATTGCGTCGTACGCACGGACCAGCCGTACATCAAACCGCTGCGCGATCTGTTCGCGCGGAGAGCTCGGCGAGCCCACCGATGAGCCCCGTCGCGCGCGCCTTCGCGCTCTCCTCGAGCGCGTTCTTGTTCGGCCTCTCCGCCGCCGCTCAGACGGCGGATGCGGGTTCGCCTGTCGCTTCGAGTGCAGCGAACATAGCCAGCTCCGCACCGCCGACGGTCGTCGACAGCAAGAACGCCGAGAGCTGCGTCGAGCGCATCCCCTCGGGGAAAGATCGCCCGCATTTTACCGAAAAAATCGCGCGCCGCGCGCTGAGCGGGCACGCGCTGACGCTGGAAGTCACGGTCGAACACGGCAAAGGCGAGACCGTGCTGCCCACCGGCTTTCGCCTGCTCGGCGACAGCCCGGAGGCCAAGGCGCTCGAGCGCGAAGGCTTCGCGTTACCCGATCCCGAAGGAGCCGCAGGGCCCAAGCTCGAGCGCACGGAGCAGGGCGAACGGGCGACGACCAAGGTCAAGCTCTCCGTCGTGCCCCTTCCTCCCAAGCCGGGGCGACACGAGCTCGTACTGCCACCCTTGCCGATCGCGGTCTCGCGCGCCAGCGGCGAACTATTGACGGTGTGCACCGCCGCTCACACGGTGCTGGTCGAAGATCCGATCGCGAATACGCCGAATCCGGCGCCCCGTGGCAATCCCACGATGCGGCGCCAGCTCGAGATCTGGACGGCCGCGAAATACGCGGCCATGGTGGCCCTGATCGCGCTGGCCCTGGGCGCCCTGGGCGCGCTGCTCATCAGCCGCTGGTTGCGCCGGCCAAAGGCGCTACCGCCGCCTCCCCCACCCCGCCCCCCGTGGGACGTCGCGCTCGAAGCGTTGCATGACATTCGCCACGCGGGGCTCACGCGCGAAGGGCGTTTTGCCGAGGTTTTCGACCGAGTCTCGGACGTTTTGCGCCGCTACCTGGGCGATCGCTACGGCTACGATGGCCTGGAAAGCACCACGCGCGAGGCGCTTTCGTCGCTACGAGAGACGACGCCCGCGATTGAAGATCTCCCCGGCATCGAAGGCTTCATGCGCGACGCAGATCTGGTGAAGTTCGCGCGGCTCACCCCGAGCGAAGGGGAGTGCCTCGATCTTTTGGCGCGCGCCGAAAGCATCGTCACGCGCACCATGCTGATCGCACCGCTTCCACCACCAGCTCCGGAGCCGACCGAAAGCGAAAGCGATGCCGAAGCAGATTCGGACGAAGCGGCCGAACCCAAGCGGCCAGGGGGCAACTCGTGACCAACCCTTCGCTTCCGAGTGACGCGACCCAGCCGGGGTCGGTGCGGCCCGAGCCGGCGGCTGAAACCGCCAACAAGGCGGACAAGAACAAGTCTGCGCCGCGCTTCGACCTACGCGCTTCCGCCGCCAAACTTCGCCGCGCGCTGCGCGGCGGCTTGTTGGTCTTGTACACGCTGCTCGCGCTGGCGCTCGGCCTCGCCTATCCCGCGTTCATGCGTGGTGAGGAGCTGCTGCGCGCTCACTGGCAAACACGCTGGTTTTTGCTGGCTTTGCTGCTGGTTCCCGCGATCTTTTATCGCGCCACGCTGGGTGAAGATCGGCGCATGCCCCGGCTCAAGTTGGGCACCCTGGCCGCCCTCGGCGTCGGACCGTCCGGCATGCGCGTGTGGCTCCGGGATCTGCCCGGGGTGTTGCGTGCGGTCGGCTTCGGGCTGTGCGTACTCGCGCTCGCGCGGCCAGTGAATACCCTGCGCCCGCAAGCGGCGGACGAAGAAGGCATCGACATCGTGGTCGTGCTCGATCTCTCCGGTTCGATGAACGCGGCCATGCCCAACCTGCCGCCCGATTTGCAGAGCTACGTGCCGCCCAAACCGCGCGGCGTACGGCCCACCCGCATCGACGCCGCCAAGGCGGTGATTCGCGACTTCATCGCCCGTCGCAAAACCGACCGCATCGGGATCGTGGTCTTCGGTTCTAGCGCGTACGTTTTGTCGCCGCCGACGCTCGACTATCACTTGCTCGATGCGCTCGTCGGTAAGATGGAGCTGAACGTGATCGACTCCAGCGCGACCGCGATCGGCGATGCGGTCGGTGTCGCCTCGGCCCGTTTGCGGCGCAGCCACGCCCGCAGCAAAGCGATCATCTTACTGACCGATGGCGACGCCAAAGGTGGCAAGATTTCCCCGGAGTATTCGGCGCATTTGGCCAATTCGGTGGGGGCGCGCTTGTACACGATTCAAATCGGGCAAGGCGAGACGGCCGAGGTTCAAGATGGCTTCGATCTGTTCGGTCAACCGCGCTACGTCTCGGTCGGCTTCCCGGTGAACCCGAAGCTCTTGAAAGAGCTGGCCACCAAGACGGGTGGCTCGACGTACGTGGCCAGTGACGCCAAGTCCCTGCAAGCCAGCTTCCACGACGTGCTCGACAAGCTCGAGAAGACCAAGTTCGAAGCCAACATCGCCAACTACGAAGACTTGTTCGCGTTCCTGCTCTTGCCCGGGGTGCTGCTACTCGCCGGCGATGCCGTGTTGCGCGCGCTCGTGCTGCGGAGGTTTCCGTGAAGTTCGCAGTCCCAGTCTGGCTGTTCGGCGGTACGCTCGCGCTTTTGGTAGCGCTGGCCCTGATCGTGGGCGGCGTGCTGCTCAGTCGAAGCGTGAAGCGCTTCGGCGATGAGACCTTGGTGCGAGGGCTCTTGACCGCCAACCCGAGCGGGCGGCGCGCGCTGAAAGGCGTGCTGCTCGTGCTCGCCGTGGCGCTCGCGTTCGTGGCGCTGGCCGAGCCCCAATATGGGCGAGGCACGCGGCTGATCCCGGCCACCAACCTCGACGTCGTGATCGTGCTCGATTACTCGAAGAGCATGTACGCGAAGGACATCGCTCCCTCGCGAATTTTGCGGGCAAAGTCCGAGGTCGGGCGGCTGATCCAGGATCTGCCCGGAGCGCGCTTTGCGGCCGTCGCCTTCGCGGGCGAACCGATGGCGTTTCCGCTGACCAGTGACGGAGCCGCGATCGCCCAGTTCTTTCGCCAGCTCTCGCCCAACGACATGCCGGTCGGGGGCACCGCCATTGCGCGCGCACTCGAAGCCGGTCGCGAGCTACTCGAGCGCGATCCGAAATCGAAGCAGCACCGGCGCGTGATGCTGCTGGTCACCGACGGTGAAGATCTCGAGGGTGATCCGGTGGCGGTCGCCGAGTCGTGCAAGCAAGCGGATATCACGATTCACGTCGTGCAAATCGGTGGCCGTACCCCGGAGCCGATCCCGGACGTGAACGAAGCCGGAGAGGCCCACGGCTACCGCAACGACGAGCAAGGTAAACCTCTCACCACTTCGCTCTCGGCAGAGGGTGAAGAGCAGCTGTCCAAGATCGCCAGCAGCACCGGTGGCGTGATCGTGCAAAGTGCCCGCGGGGAAACGGGAATTACCGAGATCTCGCGGCGGCTGGGCCGACTCGTCACCGAGGAGCTCTCGGAAAAGGTCGAGACCGTGTACGCCGACGTGTACATGTATCCGCTCGGGCTGGCGCTGCTCTTGGTGCTCGTCGAAACCTTCGTCAACGAAGCGGCGCGTCGCAGCAAGCCGAGCGCGGTGCCACCGCCGAAGAAGACGCGCCGCGTCGGCAAAAAGCGGCTCAAAAAGGCAGCTGCGGCCGCCACGGCCGGCTTGCTCTCGTCGCTCGTGTTCGTGGCCGCTTGCGGCAAAACGACCGATTCTTTGTTCGAGCGCCATGCGCCGAGCGTCGACCAAGCGATCAGCGCGTACGACGCGGGAGACGCGGGCAGCGCGGTCTCGTTGCTGGAAGGCTACCTTGCCACCGGCAAGTGCGAAAATGGCGAGATTGGCACGCCCGATCCGGTGCGCGAGCGTCCGAACGCGAGCTTCGATCTCGGACTCGGCCTGTTCAAATTGGCGGAGCGCTTCGGGCGGCGCTTCGGCGAAGAAGAACCGATTGGTGACGGCGGTCCCAATTCGCAAGAGGACGCCAACCTCGCGCAACGGAGCAAGGGCATCGATTGCGCTCTGCGCGTGTTGCGCTCGGTCGCGACCGATCCGAGCACCCCGGTCGAATTCCGGGCGCGCGCCCACTATTTGGCTGGCAACCTAGAGTTCTTGCGCCGTGACTACAAAGCCGCGGTCAAAGAGTACGACACCGCGCTCCGCCTGATTCCAGGCGTAGCCGAAGACGGCGGCGATGGCATTGGTCGCGATGCCGCGTACAATCGCGCGATCGCGCTTCGCCGGATCGAAGACGAAGAAAACAAGAAGAAGGATGCCGAGCCGCCCGACGCTTCGAACGACGGCGGCGAGCCTGATTCCGGCGACCAACCCGATTCTGGCAAGAATCAGGACCAGGACGGCGGAAACAAGGACGATAAGAAGAACGACGACAAGGACAAAGACAAGGACAAGCAGAAGGACGCCGGCCCAGACGGCTCCGCGCCCAAGCCCGAAAATCAACCGGACGGGGGCAACGAGCAGCAGCAACCCAAGCAGCCGCCGCCGCAGACCGCGAATCAAGACGACCGCATGCTCGATATGTTGGAACATGCGCCGACGATGCAGGAGCAGGACGCCAAGAACCGCGCCATCCAAGGCCGCACGCGCGGCGGGATGGAGGACAAGTGAGGCTCGCCTTCACGGCCGCCGCCACTCTGGCCGTGCTTGCCGCAAGTCCGGTCGCGCACGCGTTGGAAGTCAAGACCGCGGTCAGCTCACAGCGCGTGGGCGTGGGCGAATCGTTCGTGGTGCAGCTGGTGGTGATGTCCGATGGCCAGAACGGCAATGCCATCGGTGATGTGCGCTTGCCGTTACCGCCCGGCATGACCGCGAGCCAGCCGTCGCGGAGCCCGCAGTCTCAAGTCAGCATCATCAACGGGCAGATGTCGCAGCGCGTGGGCGTCACCCTGACTTGGAACGTGACCGCCAACAAAGCCGGCTCGTTCAAGGTGGGTCCGCCCAGCGCGACCTTTGGCGGCGAGCGCGCACAGGGCAGTCCGATCCCGGTCGAGGTCGTCACGGGCGCGACCGGGAGCGGTTCGCCACGGGTTCGCCGTGGCTTCGACCCATTCGACTTCATGGATCCGTTCGGGCGCGGTAATTCGCCGTTCCCGCCCGGCTTCAACTTCAAAAATCCGTTCGATGACGATCCGAGCGAGCAGCAGCAGCCCGAAGAGCCAACCTATCCCGACGAGCTGCGCGTGGATAAGGCGGCCGATCCGATCGCGTTCTTACGCGCCACGGTGACCCCCAACCCGGTCGTGGTCGGTCAACAGGTCACTTTGCGCGTGTTCGCGTATGGCGGGCGCGGCCAGTTCAGCGCCGAAAATCCCAACGAGCCGTCGCACGCGGATTTTCTAACCTTCGACAGCGGCCCGGACCAGGTGAAGGCCTATTTGGTGCCAGCTTCGGGCATTCGCTTCATCGCCGCGAAGCTCCGCGAGTTGCCGATGTTCCCGCTGCATGCCGGCACCCTGCGCGCGGGCAACATGAAGATGGGCTTCGCAGGGCGCGGCTATCCCGCAGGCCCCAAGGGCGGGGCGTTGGTGCGCGAGAGCAATTGGGTCGACGTGGTCGTGACCGAGCCGCCGCTGCGCGGGCGCCCGCCGGGCTACAAGATCGGGGACGTGGGTGATTATCGGCTCGAGGCCACGATCGAGCCGCGCCAGATCTTGGCCGGTGAAGCCATCTCGGTGGTGGCCAAGCTCTCGGGCACGGGCATGGTCCCGTTCAAGCTGCAAACACCGGAAAGCCACGGGGTCGAGTGGCTCGAACCCGCGCTGAGCGAAAAGATGGAGGCTCCGGGCGGGGTCGTGCAGGGTTCACGCACGTTCAGCTATGTCGTGCGCATGACCGAGCCGGGCAAAGTCGACCTGGGCGAGCTCAGCCTGCCGTACTACGACCCCAAACGACAACAGTACGCGATCGCCCGCGCCAAGCTGGGCGAGATCGAAGTCAAAGCCAATCCCAACGCGCCCAAAGCGAAGGTCGAACCGAAGCCGAACGATCGCTTGGCCGGCGTTCTCCAGGCCAGAGACACCCTGGGGCCGCTCCCCGCCGTGCAAGCTCCAATCAGCGACCGACCGAGTTTTTGGGCAGCGCTCCTGCTCGCGCCGTTCGGTGTGGTGTTTGCCGGAGGCGCGCTCAGCCTCGCCACGCGGACACGAGCCAGGCTGCGTGAACGCGGCGCCTCGTTGGGCGCACAGCTCGAAGCGGCTCTGCGCGAAGCGCGCGAGCTGGCCGCGCGGGACACGCCCGGCTCGGTGGCAGCCATCGAGCGTGCGGTGTTCTTGGTGATCGAGCTCAAGTTGAACCTGAAGGCGCGCGCCATTCTGAAGAGCGAGCTGCGGAGCGCGCTCGTCGAGCGCGGCTTGCCGAGCGCACGCGCGGAAGCCTTGACGCGGATCCTGGAAGACTGCGACGCACTGCGCTTCGTGGGTGCAGAGAGCGGCGTCGATCCCGCCGAGCTCGCGCAGCGCGCCGCCAAAAATATCGCTGAAACGCGCAGCGAAAAGCTGTCGGCGCCGAGCTGAGGATCCGTGCCGCGCCTGCTCCTCGTCCTGCTCTCGTTGCTGCTCGCGTTGGGCTCGGCCTCCGCGTGGGCGGCGCCCAGTGAGTCGGAGCGCGATTTCGCAGCGGCCAGCCAGGCCTTGAAACGCGGCGCCTACACCGAGGCCATCGATACCTTGGAGCTCTTGGCCGATCGCGGGTTCGTGCATCCCGATGCCAGCTTCAACCGCGCCGTCGCCTATGTAGAACGCGCCCGCTCCAGCGCGGCCAGCCCCGGCGATCTCGGGCGCGCCGCGGCAGCGCTCAGTGAAACTTTGTTGCTCCGCCCCTCGGACGAGCAAGCGGAAGCGGGGCTGTCGCGGATCCGCGCCGAGATTTCGCGACGCCACGCGCGCGAAGGGACCGCACCGGTGATGGCGCGTGATTCGCTCGGTCGCGCCGCGACTTCACTGTTCGACGAAAATGTCTGGGCGTACCTCGCGCTCACTGGTTCCTTGCTGCTCACGCTCGGTCTGGGCTTGCGGCGCTTCGTGCGACTCACGAGCGCAGGCTTGGCCGGCGCGATCGGCATCGGGCTCGGTGCAGTCATGCTGCTCGCGGGCGCTGGGCTGACCGCCGGTGCGCGACACTTTCGCCGCACCTCGTCGCCCGCGGTGATCGTGGCCGACGAGGCACGCTTGCTCGACGAGTCCGGGAAGCCCCTGCCGCAAAAACGCGGGGCGGCTGACTCGGTGACGATCCCCGAAGGCGCCAGCGTGTACGTGTTGGAGCGACGGCCCGCCCTGTATCGCGTGGCTTGGGGGTCGAGTGAGGGCTGGCTCTCGCCGGGCCAGGTGCGCGTTTTGGCTACTCGCTGAGCGACGAGAACCAGGGCGTGCCTGGAGCTGCGCTGCTGGACCGCGATCGCCCCCTCTTCCTGGTTTTTTGCCAGTCCGGGAACTTTTTCGATCGCCGGTGTACGATCGAAAGATGAGCGTTGCGTGGTCTCGCGGTGCGTTGGCTTGGCTCGCTTTCGTTGGCTGTGCGTCTCCGCACCCCGCTGCCCCGCCCCCGCCGCCGCTCGAGCAGCGGCCAGCCGCTACTCAGCCGATGCCGAGCCCCGCGCCAGCGGCGTCCGCGCCCGCCCCCACGCTTTCCCAAGCACCGCAACCGCGCCCGTGTGGCGCGCTCGGTTGCTTGGCGTTTGTAACGCCCGAGTCCGCGTTCCAATACGTCCTCGAGCAGAGGCCACGCGTGCTTGCCATCGGTGAAGCGCACGCGCAGGAAGGGACGACTGGCATCCGCTCCAGCACGCGGCGCTTCGCAGAGCAGCTTTTGCCGCTGCTCTCCGGTAAGGCCAAGCACATCGTGATTGAACTCCTGATCGCGAACTGCAAAGCCAAAACCGTGGAGCGCGTCGCTCAGGCTCAAGCACCGGTAACCGAGCACCAAGCCAAGAGCAATCAAAACCAGTTTCTCGCGCTGGGTAAGGTCGCTCAGCGCTTGGGCATCGAACCGCAAGCGCTGGCCCCGGATTGCGCGGAGTACGAGCGCGCCGCCGCCGCGGGCGAAGACGCGGTGGCGCGCTTGCTCACGCTGATCGCAGCGGAGACCCAGCGCTCGGTCGAAGCGCTGCTCGCCAAGCCGGATATCAGTGGCGAGCCGATCCTCACGTACGGTGGGGCGCTGCACAACGATCTGTCACCGCGCCCAGGGCAAGAAAGCTGGTCTTTCGGGCCACAGCTGGCGGCCGCAACCCACGGGCGGTACCTCGAGCTCGACTTGATCGTGCCTGAATTCGTGAAGGATACGGCTGCCTGGCAGGCCATGCCCTGGTTTTCAGCCTTCGACCGAGAGCGGCTCACGAGCGAGACGCTTTTGTATCGACCGAGCCCCGGCTCGTTCGCACTGATCTTCCCAAAGACGGAGACCTCGCCGGCGCAACAGCGCTAAGCTCGTGCCTCAGGGCACCATGCGGCTACTCGAAAACCCGATTCAAAATTATGCCTGGGGTTCGCACACCGCGCTCGCCTCGCTGCGCGGTGCCGCTGCACCCTCGCGCGAACCGGAAGCCGAGCTGTGGATGGGCGCGCACGCCAAAGCGCCGTCGTTGGTTTTGCCCGGACGCGAGCCGTTGTCACAGCTGATCGAGCGGGAACCCGAAGCCATGCTCGGCGCGACCGTGCGCGCGCGTTACGGCGCTCGCCTGCCCTTCTTGTTCAAGGTGCTCGCGGCCGAGACCCCCCTTTCGCTGCAAGCGCACCCCACGCTCGAACAGGCCCAAGCCGGCTTCGCCGCTGAAGAAGCGCAAGGCGTGGCGCTCGATGCGCCGACCCGGAACTACAAAGACGCGAGTCACAAACCCGAACTTTTGTGCGCGCTCACGCCATTTTCAGCGCTGTGCGGCTTTCGCAAAATCGAAGACACGTTGGCGCTGTTCCAGGCCTTGAACCTGCCGCACGTCAGCTTTCTAGTCGATATCTTAGAGGGCCGACCGACGGCCGAAGGCTTGTCTCAACTCTTTTCGACCCTGCTCGGCTTGTCTGCCGAGCGGCGCGCGGAGCTGGCGCGTGAAACGCTGGATCGCTGCACGTTGTTGGCCGCCGTCGCGGGCCCGTTCCAACACGAGTTCTCCTGGGCCGTGACCATCGGCGTGCTCTATCCTGGTGATGTCGGCATCATCAGCGCGCTGCTATTGAATTTGGTCAAGCTCAGCCCGGGCGAGGCAGTTTATCTGCCCGCCGGGAACTTGCATGCGTACCTGCAAGGAGTCGGTGTGGAGATCATGGCCAACTCGGACAACGTGCTGCGCGGTGGTTTGACCCCCAAGCACGTGGACACACGCGAGCTCTTGCACGTGCTCCGCTTCAACGCAGGTCCGGTGGACGTGCTGCGCGGAGAAATGCAAGGCAGCGCGCGGGTGTACCAAACTCCGGCCGCCGAGTTCGAGCTGCAAAGCTTCCGACTTTTGCCCGGTGAAAACCCGACCGTCACCGATCGCCGCGGCCCGGAGATCGTGCTCTGCCAAGAGGGCCAGGTCACGGTCCTGCAACCGAACGAGCAGCACACGCTCAGCCAAGGCCAAGCGCTGTTCATCGCCGCGAACGAGCCCAGCTACACGCTGCGCGGAGACGGCAGCTTATTTCGCGCCAGCGTCGGCCGCGGCTGAGTCTTCGGCTTCGGTCTTCTCGGGCACCGGGCAACGCTCGCCGGTGTGACCGGGTTCGCCCGCCGGGATCCGGCAGGGGTGCACCTCGACCCGGCGCGCTCGTGGCTTGTACGTCACTTTGCGGCGCTCTTCTTTGGTCTTGCCGTCGGCATACGTGAGCGTGCGCTTCACCGTCACGGTCCAGCCGATCATGCCGCCTTCTCGCGTCTTTTCTTCGTCTGCCTCGAGGCGCGGATTGGGAATGAACTCGACCGGCGGCGTGACGATGTTCTGTTTCTCCGATACCTCGGCGCGCACGCGGCGCCCGCCGTTGTTGCCGTAAACCTTCACGGTGATGCTGGTCTCGGTATAGGAGGCTTTGATCAGCGCACACGCTTCGGTATCGTTCTTGAAAACGATGTCCGGGTGCGGATAGCTGAGGGTGGCATCGTAACCCATGGGGTAACGGGTGAACCAATAGCTGTGCGGTTGGCGTTCCAAGATGTCGTAGCCGCCGTAGAACAGCGCATTGAACAGCGTGGTCGCGAATTGGCTCACGCCGCCGCCTACGGTGTCGACCATGTCGCCATCTTCGATGCTGGGCGCGGGGCGAAAGCCGTTTTTGAGCGTGCGCGGCCCGACCAGCTGATTGACGGAAAACGTGTCACCCGGACGCACCAACGTGCCATCGATCAGATCGGCGATGTGATGGATGTTCTCCACGCGCGGCTGACAGCAGGCATGGCGCGTGGTGTAGCTGCCGACCAAGCCGGCGATGCCGGCCTGCTCGGCGGCGGCCGTCGAAAGTGCCGGCTCGGCCCCCGGGCTGAGCGGGAGGACCGCGCTTTTCGTGCTGCTTTGCGCAGCGGCGCACAACGCGCTGGCCACGGCGCGGTCGTCCAGAAGCAGGCCTGGGCGACCGGGCTGCACGTGCACGCGCTCCTGAGCGTCGATCACGAAGCGCGCACTTTCGGCGACCCGTTCGAACTCGCCGCGCTGTGGGGCGAGCAACTGATGCGTCGCGTCTGGGTCACATTCGAGTTCGAGCTTGCTCTGCGTTGCGTCTACGACGGCGCGCAAGATCCCGCCCAGTTGCGCAGGGGTGACCGCGAGCCGGCGCGCGTCGTCCGGCGTGCTCAGCAGCACGTCACTGCTCAACATCGCGCGCGCCTGCGCGGCGATGCGATCCACTTCGGAGCGCTCCACGCGCGGTGACTCGCTGCGCACCGCGAGCGGTCCCGGATCACGACCAGAGCGCAGCGCATCGGCGAGTTGGCCTTTGACCCGAACGCGATCGAGCCGAGAACCGGTGCGCGGGTAGAGTGGAGTGACGGTGGTGCCGTCGATGTTGAGACCGCCCGCGAAGGGCGGATCCTTGATGGCATTTTTTTGCCATTCGTCTTCGAGCTCCGCCAGCAGTTTGGGCTCGAATCGGACGTCGACCGAAAGCGACTCGGGGCGCACCATCCGCGCGAAGAACCCAACGGCGCGGGAGAACAGGCCGCCGCTCCTGCCCAGGGAAAGCGCGCGAGCGGCGCTGGCCTGCTCGTCCACCGAGAAGCCAACCGCTTGCGGCGAGAAGTCGAGCGTCGCCCCCGCCAGCGAAAGCGCAATCTTCTGCGCGGCTCGCTGGCTCTGCCAGGCTCGAACACGCCCCGCAATTTCGGCGCGCGTGAGGCGCGAGACATCCTGTCCTTCGACATGGACACCGGGCAGCGCTCGCTCCGTGTCGCGCGTCACGAGCACGAACCACACGCTGAGCAGCAGCGCACCGACGCCCACGACCCCAAGGCCGATGAGCAGCGCTCGCTGGCGTCGCACGCCGTCACGCGCTGCCGATTTCTCGCCCTGGGCCGCGGAGCCGCGCGATTCAAACATTCGTCGCACTATTTCGCATTTATTGGTCCGCTCGCGTGACCTTTTCACATGCGCCGCTTGGCATGCTAGACCTGTCGTCATCGTGTGGGTTCGTCGTTCGGCCATCCGCCCCGTCCCTTCGTACGCGACCCTTCCATCGCATGCGCTCGAATCCGTGCGCGACAACCTCGCCGAGGATGACGAAGAAGCACGCTCTCAGCTCGACGAAGCGTTCGAGCGCTTCGAACGTGCCCAACCCGCCCTCGCCGCTCACGTGGCCGACGCGCTGGGCAAGCCGCTGGACGAGACGGCGCTGGCGCTCGGCTATTTCCTGGCGCTCACGGTCTGGCTGGCGTTCGAACGCACGCACGGCTCGTATATCGACGAGGTAAAAGAAGAAGAGCTTCAGGCCACGGATGAGCTGCTCACTTTGGATGAAGAGCTGCGCCGCGCCGATCCTGCCGAAGCCCTCGATAGTGACGACGTGATCGCGATGGAGCAGCCGCACGTGCTCGCCTACATTCACGAGCACATCGACGCCACCCTCGATGCCCACGCCGAGGAGATCGACGTCGACGACGTGCACACCGTGTACCGGGTCGTGCTGGTCGAGATCTTGGCGCTCTCGTACTCGGTGCGCCGGCCCGAAGGCTATCCCGTCGCCAAGACCGAGCTGCTCGCGTAGCTCAGCTCTCGGCCATCACCACGCGGTTGCGTCCGCCGTGTTTGGCGGCGTAGAGCGCGGTATCGGCGCGCGCGATCAGGTCTTTCATGGTGCCCGCGCAGCCCGGACCGCAGACGGACGCCACGCCGAAGCTCGACGTCACCTTGAACGGCCCGTTCGGACCCGGCATGTTGATCTCCTCGATCGACCTCCGCAGCCGTTCGGCCGCGATCTTGCCGCCGACCAGATTGCTGCCGGGCAAGATCAGCAAGAACTCTTCGCCGCCATAGCGAGCCGCCAGATCGCCGCCGCGCAGCTTGGAACCGAAAACCCGGCCCACTTGGCGCAACACTTCGTCGCCGGTGAGATGGCCGTGCGTGTCGTTGACCTTCTTGAAAAAATCGATGTCGCTGAGCACGATCGTCAGCCACGTTTGATCGCGCTCCGCGCGAGACAAATCACGAATCAGTGCTTCTTCCAAGGCGCGCTTGTTGGCCAGCCCAGTCAACGCGTCGGTCGAGGCGAGCCGGGTCAGCTGCGTGTTGGCCTCTTGCAACTGTTTGCCGAGCAGCTCCTTTTCGGCCAAAAGCGATTCCAAGCGGCGCACCGCGGCATCGTAGTTTTGGGTCATTTCCAGCAAACTGCGATTCACGTCGACCAAAATGCCTTCCACGCTTTGTTGCGGGCCGACGTCGCGATCGAAAGCGGTCGCCGCGGCGACCACCAGCTCAGGCAGATTTTGCAGTGCGGTCTGCGCGTCTTCCTGGCTCAGGCCCAGCGCCAGCACGGCGTCGATCGCCGTTCGGCGATTTTGCACCGCATCCCCGCCTTCCCAAAGCGCAGCCAAGCGCTCGGCGGCCCACGCGACACGCGAAGCGAGCGCTTCCGGCGGCGCGTCTGCGTGGTGCTCGCGGACCGCCGCTTCGACGTGCGGGGGCAGCATGAAGGTGGCGGCCAGCGCGGCTCCTGCAACCGGATGGTCCGTCAGCCCGGCGGCGCGTTCGTGCATCACGCGGTGCAACGCCGGCAAGCGAGCGACCTCGGCCGCTCCCTCTAGATCCTCGCGCGCGCGGGAGAGCAAGCCGACTTCGAGAAATAACCCCGTGGTGAAGAACTCATCGACCTCTTTCTGGCCGAGCTGTTGCGCCAGCAATTGCGAGGCGACGGCGCGACGCAGCGAATTGCCGAGCAAGATCCTTCCTGCTTCACCCACGGGTACCATGTCGGACAGTGCCAGACTCATCCCGATGCCGCGCAGACCGCGGATGCCGACCATCGACACGGCCTGGCGCACGTCCGAGACGTGCCGCTGCGGCCCGAACGTAGGGCTGTTCACGACGGCAATGATGCGCATCGCGAAGCCCGGATCACTCGCCGCGAGCTTGGCCAGCTCCGGCAGCGAAGCCTCGGGCGCCAGAGACTCGCGCACGATCTGGAGCGCGATCAGCGACAGTGGCACTTTGCTCTGCGGCTTGAGTGGGCGGGAGGCCTGGGCGATCATGAACGAATTCCGATTTGACCTAAAACCCGCGCCGAACTCCGGCACAGGTCAATACGTCACACTCGGACACATCTAAAGGGTCAGAGCAGCGGCAAATCGAGACCAATGAACGTTGTTCGATGGCAAGCGGCAAACGCTACGGGCCGGGCCGCTTCTGCGCCCGTTTAGCTCGCGTCCTTCCTGCTAGCCGCGGCCAAGCGCTCGCCGATGATGCGCCGCAGCGCAAGCAGGTCGTAGCGGTCGGGGCGCTCATCTGACATGTTCGCCACATCCTGCGCGATACCATCCACCACCTTGCGGGGCTTTTCGGGCACTTTTAGGGCGTCTCCCAGTTGGGCGAGCACGCCCTGCTCGGCCTCGCTGACCACGCCGTCGAGCCGAGCAATCCAGGAGGCGACGCCGTACACGAACAAGCGATCCTCTTTGGACAGATTTTTGCGATCGATCACCCCAATATCGATCGGATTTTTGGTGGCTTCTTCGATCTCGGCGATCTCGTCGAGCTCGAGGCCCTCTTCCAGCGCGGTGCGCACGATGGCGTCGGCTTCTTCTTGATCGAGCGTTCCGTCGGCCCAACCCACGGCCGCCAGCGCCAAGTACACGTCCCGACCCAGCCCTGTCTTCTGTTCCGTCATCGCAAACCTCCGAGAACTCAAAGCCATAACACAATTTCAGCGACTTCTCTCGCGCTCGAGTCTCGCGCGCGGGACGAGCAGCAGCACGCGGCCGCGCGGGCGAACCACGCGGTAGTTGGATGGGCGAGAGTAGTTGAATGGGCGAGACAGGGGGCGATCGCGGTCCAGCATCGCACCTCGGATTCGAGCGCGAAGGCGATCGACTTTGCCATTCGAGAGCCCTAAGCTCCGGCGCGTGGTTCAGGTCCTGTACTTCGCAGCACTTCGGGATTTGCTCGGGCTGAACGAAGAAGCGCTGACGATCCCGGAAGACGTGCGCACCGTGGCCGACTTCGTGCAGCACCTGCAGCGCGTTCGGCCCGCCTTGAATGGCAAAATGGCCTCGGTGCGCGTCGCCTTGGACGAGGCTTTCGCCGGCGATTCCGAGCCATTGGCAGGTGTGCGCACGATCGCCCTCATCCCGCCCGTCGCGGGCGGTTGAGTGACCGCTCAGGCGCATTGCTCGCACCTGAACGCGAGGCTAGTCTCTCGCCCCAGTGCCCGCCCCTTTGCCATTCCAATTTCGCGTCGGAGCCGACGAGAATGGGCTCGGCGCGCGCCTCGGGCCGCTGGTCGTCACCGCCGTGCTGGCGCGGGTGAACGAACGCGGTCGCCGCACTTTGAGCCGCAAGCTACCGCGTGCCATCCGCGCCGACTTGGACGACTCGAAGCGCTTGCTGTCGCACACCGACGTGGCGCTGGGCGAGGCGTGGGCCCGGGCGCTCAGTCGCGTGCAGGTGAACTCGCCGACCGAGCTTTTCGAGCAGCTCTCGCTCGAGGGCTCGAGCAAGCTAAAAAAACGCTGTGAATCCCACGTCGCGGGTCAATGCTGGAACGATCGCGGCGAAGCATTCTTGGCCGAGGCCGGCGACGTATTGCGAGTCGCCCAGCACCGCGAGGCATTGGCCGAGCGCGGCGTCGAGCTACTCAGCGTGCAGAGCAGCGTGGTCTGTACCAAGCAACTGAACGACGCCAAGCAGCGCGGAACCAATCGCTTCGTCGCCGATCTGAACGCGATGGAAGAGTTGGTGCTCGCGCTGCGCGCCCAAGCCGGTAGCGAGATAGAAGCCGTGTGCGGAAAAGTGGGCGGCATCGCCGAATATTCCAAATTCTTCGGCCCGCTCTCGGGCCGCCTGCACGCCATTTTGGAAGAGGGGCGAGCGCGCAGCGGCTATCGCTTCCCGGGCCTCGGCGAGGTCCACTTCGTGCGAGACGCGGACGCGGCCGACCCCTTGGTGAGCCTGGCCTCGCTGGTCGGGAAATACGTGCGCGAATTGTTCATGTCACGCATCGGCCTGCACTATTCCGATAGCGAGTCGGAAGAGAAGCGCCCGAGCGGCTACCACGACCCAGTGACCGCGGGTTTCGTGGTGCGCTCCGCGTTGCTCCGGCAGAGCCGCAAGATCCCCGATCATTGCTTCGAGCGCGAGCGCGCCGGCGATCCGCTCGATGGAGTCTGAACCGTGACCAAAAGCCCGTCGGAGCGCATCCTGTCCGGACCGCTCGGGCGTGAAGTGGTGCGCTTCGGCGCGCCGCTCGCGCTCGGCATGGGCCTACAGACTGCCTTCAATCTGGTCGATGCCTTCATCATCTCGCGCTTGGGCGGGACCACCACGGGGCCGGCCCTCGGGGCGATCGGCATCTGCGATCAACTCGCCGCCCTCGGCACCATCGTCAGCTACGGGCTGAGCACGGCAACCGCCACCCTGATCAGCCGCAAGGTCGGCGAACGCAACCAAGATGCCGTCCGAGAAATTGCCTGGCAGTCTTTGATCGTGATCGCGGCGCTCTCGCTGTTCTTCGGCATTTTCGGCGGTTTTGGCGCGAGTTTCGTGCTTCGCAACTTGGTCGGAGCCAAAGGCGAAGTGGCCAATCTGGGCGTGCCGTATCTGCGCGTGATGCTCGCGGGCTCGTTCACGATCTTCTTGCTCATGCACTTGACCAGCGTGCAGCGCGCACTCGGCAGCAGCAAGACGCCCGTCGGCCTGCTGATCGGCTCGAACGTGTTGAATCTGATCCTGGCCGTGGTCATGGTCTACGGCCCCGGTGAAGCGCCGGCCATCTTGTCCTGGGGTCGACCGCTCGCACGCCTGTTCGGCATCCCACGCATGGGGCTGATGGGCGCCGCTTGGGCCACCCTGATCGCGCGCTTCATCGCGCTCGTGCCGCTGATCGCGATCTTGATGAAGCGCTTCGGCTTGTTCCTGCCTCAGTCGCGCATCGCCCCGCAGCGTGAAGCGATCGCCGCCATCGTCAAGCTCGGCTGGCCCTCCAGCGCGCAGCTCGTGGTGCGCATCATCGCCATGTTGGTCACGCATTCATTGGTGGCCCGCGCCTTCACGACGCCGACGGATCAGAGCGCCACCACCGCGCTCGGCATCGTTTTCCGGCTGGAAACCATGGCCCTGTTCGTCGGCTTGGGTTGGGGCAGCGCGGCGCAGACCTTCGTCGGCCAAAACCTGGGCGCCCAAAACCCGGAACGCGCCAAGTTGAGCGGCTGGTACGCGGCCTTCTGCAACGCGGCGATGATGGGCGCCTTGGCCATCGTCTACACCGTCTACGGATCGAGCATCGTCGGCTTCTTCGATTCGGACCCCGACGTGCTCCGGCCCGCGCTCAGCTACTTGAAATGGGTTGGCGCCAGCTACGTTGGCTTGGGCATCGGCATCGTGCTCGGCTCCGCGATCCAAGGCGCGGGCGCGACGCTGCGCGCGCTGCTGCTCGATACACTCGTGATCGCCGGCTTCCAACTGCCCACGAGCGTCCTGTTCGTCTTGTCCAAGAGCGCGACCTACGTCGGCGTCTGGCAAATCGTCGCGCTGACTTATTTCCTGTTCGCTCTCGTCTACGTGATCAGCTACCGGCGCGGCCGCTTCTTGGACGCCACGCCCGCCGCTGCCTCCTGACGCGAAACCGAGCGACGGCACGCACCTGTGCACGCGAGCTGCCGAGAGGCAGCCCCAGGAAAGAGAGACAGGGGGCGCTCGCGAGCCAGCAGCGCACCTCACAGGACGCTGAGTTCCCAGCTCAGGAATGCTTCACGCTCATTCAATCCGAGCACGAATTTCAAACGCCGCGCCGATCTTCGCTCGAGTCGTCATTCAGCGCGGTCCACCGCCAAGCCGCAGAATCGAGTTCGGGTTCGAACTCTTTTTCTCGCGCGCGACACCACCTCCGCGCAACCTGGCGCCAGGAACACGGCCGAGCTCCAAAATCGAGTGCGAATTCCAATGCCGATCGGTTAGCAGTCCAAGGGATCGAAATCGTTTGCGAAAGCAGGCCGCTCTTTCGTTGTGCCGCGAATCACTCACGCTCACATTTGGCGTGGTGGGGTCGACTCGCGAAAAATCGAGTTCGAATTCGAACAAGTGCGAATTCGCACTCTGTCTTCTCACGCGCGGTGCTCCTGCGGGGACGCCGAGTGAGGACTGCAACGCCGGCTCCGGGAGAGCCCACACCCTGGTTCGAATTCGAACTCCCGTTCGAGCGGGCGTGGGTGTGCGGGGGAGCGCTTCAGGCCGCGCTGGTCGTTTTGCGCGCGGAGAGCAGGCGCAGACTCTCGGCCACGGGATGATCGAAATGCACGTCCACCTGTGGAAACGCGATCATGATCTGCTGCTCCTTGAAGGCCAGCCAAATGGCTTCCCTCAGTTTGGAGCCTGCGATGCGGTGGTTCCAAGGATCGCGCATCCAAACCGAGGCCTCGAACTCGAGCGCCGAAGCGCCGAAGCCCAGCAAGAGCACCCGCGGTTCGAAGCCCTTTTCTCGATAATCCATGGACCGCGCGCAGCTCTCCAGCACGGCTTTCACCTGGGGCACGTCCGAGCTGTACGATACGCCCACGGTCACGCGCACCCGATAGATGTTGTCCTCGAGCGTGAAGTTTTTCACGTTCGATTGCACGAGCGAAGAATTCGGAACGATCACGTCTTCTTCGTCCAACGTGCGCACGATGGTGGCGCGGATGCTCATCTGCTGCACCTTCACGATCTGCCCGCCCACTTCGATCACATCGCCGGGCTTGATCGTGCGCTCGAACAACAAAATCACGCCGGAGACGAAGTTCTGGGTGATGTTCTGCATCGCGAAACCGAAGCCGACGGCAAACACGGCGCCCGCTGCGAACAGCGCGTCGAGCCGGATGCCCGTCGTGCGCAGCGCCACGAGGATGCCCATGAAGACGATGCCGTAGTGCACCAGCCGCTCTGCCGCTCCGGCCTCGCCGGATGGAGCCAAGCCGGTGCGCTGGAAGAAGCGTCGCATGCCCGCACGAACGACGCGCGAGAAGAGATAGCTCGAGAACACGATCACGAGCGCGATCACCAGCGTCGTGGGCGTCACCGTCGTGCTCCCCACCTTGAACAGCTCGACTCGGATGAACGGCTGGGCGAACGCATGCTCCGTTGGCTTCATTGACCTCTCCCAACGGCCACTCTACACCGAAGAATATCGGCCGTTTCTGAACACCTACATGGTGGTAGCCAGAGCCTGGGCTAGAGCCGAGGATGATCTTGCGGATATGCTCGAGTCCGTGCCTGAACTCGAACACTTCGACTTGGTCGTGATTGGAGCCGGTCCCGCAGGCGAGAAAGCCGCGGCGCAATCGGCCTTTTTCAAAAAGCGCGTCGCGGTCGTCGAGTGCGAGCCGGAGCCGGGCGGCGCCGCCGTGCACACCGGCACTTTGCCCAGCAAAACCCTGCGCGAGACGGCACTTTATCTCTCCGGCTATCGCGCCCGCGAGTTGTACGGCGTGGCCCTGGAGGTCGATCGCGACGCCACTTTACCGCGGCTCATGTCACGCAAAAATACCATCGCCGCCGCCGAGTCGCGTTCGTTTCGGATGAACTTTGCACGCCACGACGTGCACTACGTGCCCGGCCGCGGCCGGCTCTTGGATGCGCACACAGTGTCCGTGAGCTCGCAAGCCGGCGAACGGCGCCTCAGCGCAGATTTCATCCTGATCGCGACCGGCTCGAAGCCGCACCGTCCCGCGGACATCGATTTCGCAGACGATTGGATCCACGACAGCGACGAGATCCTGACCATCCACGATCTGCCCACGTCCCTCACGATCCTCGGCGGCGGCGTGATCGGCTGTGAATATGCTTGCATGTTCGCGGCCCTGGGCGTCAGCGTCACGCTGGTCGACGCGCGTTCGGAGATCTTGCCCTTCTTGGACGCTGAGATCGTCGCGCGTCTGAAAGCGGCGATGACCAAACTCGGGGTTCGCCTGCTCCAGGGCCAGCGCTGGACCACGGTCGTCCGCTCCGCTGGCGGCGTGGTGACGACACTCAGCGACGGCAGCAGGCTCGAGAATCAACAGCTCCTGTTCGCCGCAGGACGTACCGGGTGTGTTGCCGATCTCGGTCTCGAAAACGTGGGGCTGGCCGCCGACTCACGCGGCTACATTCCGGTCGACGGCGAGTTTCGCACCAAGGTCCCCAACATTTTCGCGGCCGGGGACGTGATCGGCTTCCCCGCGTTGGCGTCGGTTTCGATGGAGCAAGGGCGGGTCGCGATGTGCCACGCCTTCGGCTTCGGCTACAAGACGGCCGTCGCCGCCGAAATGCCGTATGGCATCTACACCATCCCCGAGGTCAGCGCGTTCGGCGAAACCGAAGAGACCTGCCAGCAGAAGAAGATCGAGTACGTGACCGGGCGTGGTCTGTTCGAAGACAACGCGCGCGGCAAGATCACGGGGGACCTGGAGGGCATCACCAAGCTGGTCGTCGACGCCAAGACGCGCAAACTGATTGGCGTACACGTGATCGGCGAACGCGCCACCGAGCTCGTGCACATCGGCCAAGCGGCGATTCACCTGGGCGCGACCGTCGACCTATTCATCGACATGGTCTTCAACTATCCGACCCTGGCCGAGTCGTACAAGTACGCGGCCTATCACTGCCTCGTCGCGCTAGCGGCGAGGCAGTGACTCAGCGGGCGCGCGACGCAAGCCTCAGAGCTTGCCGTTGAGCGGATCGTAAGCGCTGCCGCCGGACTTGAAGCCGCCAGAGCCGGCCACTTTGCTCTTGGCGCGCGGAGCGGCGCTGGCCGCTGCGGCGCGCCCCTTCGCCTTCTTCGCTTTCTTCGTCTCGCGAGTCTTGTCCGAAGCCAGCAGGGCCTGCTTCATGTCCTCGCTCAGCCCAGCGCTCTTGGGCGCTTCCGCGGCCGGCGCAGCGGCTGGCTCTGGTGTGGGCGCGGGCGCCGCAGCGGCGACCGGCTCGGGCTCACTGGGCTTGTTGGCCTGGAGGCTGGCGACCGTGAGCGACGCTTGGCTGTGGCTGGCCGCGGCTTCGACCGCCGCCTTGTCCGGAATGGCGGAGGCCAAGGCGCTCCCATTGAGGGCAAACACGGTGCCGCCACCGGCAACCGCGAGCACGGCCGCGGCAGCGAGAACCAAGCCCCAGCGGCGCTTGGGACGCATCGCGAGTTCGTCGAAATCGAGGCTGGAATCGAGATTGCTGGTGACCGGCGCGTAGCTGAGCGACGGGCCCGAGGCGAGCGGAGCGGCCGGCGGCACCGACTGCGACTGGAAGCGCGCGGCCGGCACGGTAGCCAGCTCGGGACGACGCTGCGGCATCGGCGGGCGGCTCTCTGACGAACCGGACGCGACCGGCATTTCCGGACGGCGTTCCGGCATCGGCGGGCGGCGTTCTACCGCTGGCGCGGCTTCGACCTCGGGCTCTTCCTCACCCAACCCGGCGACCTCGGCCAGCGTCAGCCATTCGCTGTCGCCCTCGCGACACACGAACGTGTTCCCGTGGATCTTCCCCTCCTCGAACGCGGCGGCCAATTGGTCGAGCGTCATCAGCTCGACTTCGCGCGAATCGAATTGCGCGTAGAAGCGGTCTTCGGAGTCCTCGTGCGTGGATTCGTCGTGGGTCATCGCGGATCAAAGTAACTCGACGCCACACCCTCAGCCACAACTCTCGACAGCCACGCACAAATCTGATCCGCAATCCGGGCGGATTAGTCCATGGACAGCGAACGTCCCCAGTGGAAAGTTCTGTAGGACTGTAAATTGGCGTGTTTTTACCGATGTGAAATCGGTTCCTTAACTCACTTCCCGGCCGGCTTGCTGGCTCGTTGATGGCCCGGACCGATGATCTTGGCCCACGAAGCGGTCACGCTCCAATCCGCTTTGACGTGCGGCGGGTGGTGGCATTGAGCCGCGCACAAGCTCTGCTCCGGCAAACTGATTGCCTTGTCGGCGAGCGGCGATTCCGCATGGCGTGAGCCAGGCCCGTGACAAACCTCGCACTGCACGTTGCTCAACTTCTCGACGTGCACCACCGTCGAGCCACCGGGCTTGTCGTAACCCGTCACGTGGCAACTCACGCAATCGAGGTTGAACTCTTTGTGAGCAGACGACAGCGTCGCGTATGCCGCCGAGTGCTGAGTGAGATTCCAAAATTCGCGCTCGCTCTTGTGGCACGAGCTACACACTTCGACGCCGACGTAGTGGCTCTGCCCTTCGGCCGCGGGCAACGGAAGCTTGTCTTTGAAGACCTCGTGGTTGTGATCGTTGACGCGCCGATAATAGCCGTCCATCAAACTTTGCACCGTCTGTTCCGTGCCCAGCGAGTCACGCACTTCGACCAAACGGTATTGGAAAAAGCTACCTTGGGCGGGAGCGCTCGGCGCAGACAGCGTCTTTTGTCGAGCTTTCATCCGCTCGAGATCGACGCGGCGCGCAGCCAAATCCGCGTCACTGGCCTTGCTCGCGTCACTGGCCGCCGAAATCCGCGCCTCGAGCTCGGCGATGCGCGTGCTCAGGCTCTCGCGCTCGGCGGCCGCCGCGGTGTTCGAACCATCCGCAAACTCGAACTTGTCGTCGCGCACGAACAGATCGACGACGCCCACCGCTTGTAAATGATTCGGCGCCTCCACGACCAAGGTCGCGCCCACGAGCTCCGGCGGCGTCGCGCGATCGTTGCTCTCGCCTTGATCGAACGATTTTCCGATCACGAGCACTTGGAAGCCCGGCACTTGATCGATCAGGCGCAGAGCATCACCACGGGGCATGGCCGTGAGCAGCACCCTGACCCGCGCCCCTTGGCTATCGAGCGCGGCCTTGGCGTTCTTGAGCTCGCTGAGCGTGTCGAGTGCGCTGATGCCCGGAGGCAAGCTGGCCTGATACAGCGGCAAACTCACACCGGCGACACCGACCTTGGTCCCGCCCACGTCGAACACTCGCACGGCTTGCAACCCGGGCCCCTTCAAATTAGCGGCCAGGGGGAGCGCCTGGGCCGCGCTCGCGAGCGCACTGAACGTGTCGACACCGGCCGCCCAGTCGTTGGCACCCGGCGCCCACGCGCGAAGACCGGCCGCCCCGAGTGAGCGCGCGAGCGCATCCGCCTTCCACGCGTCTTGTGTGGCTCGCTCGCTCGGCAAAGCGGTGTTCATGAAAAACAACGGGCCTGCGCCGAGCAGCACGCTGTGTGGCGCATCCGCCGACTGGCTCTTCACGAACGCGGCCAAGTGATCGACGCCGCCCAGCATGTCCTTCACGCAGCCGCAGGGCTCGAGCGCGCCAGCAGGCGAAGAGGCCAGGTACAAGCGAACGGTCGGGGTCTTGGGTGGCACGCTGGCGGCCTCGTGGCTGCACTTACAACTGCCGGCGAGCGAGGCACAAATGACGAGCAGCGCGAACCGAAACCAGAAGCGAAGCACGCGCGTCATGGGCGCCCTTTATCACTTCTCGGACGGAGAAGCCGGTTCATGACGAAGCTCACCGAACGGATCGGCGTGAAACGCCCGGCCAGCGAGTCGCCACCTACACGCACCCCTGCCGTCCAGGCTGGGAAGCGGCGGCGGTAGGCCAGAAGCGTGTCGACTTCGTGCGCAAAACGCCGGGCCGCCCGGGGTTTTTCCCTATCCCTTTTCGCTGTCCCGATTGCCGGAAAGCCGCTCTAATGGAGGGCTGTGGCAACCGACCGCAAAGGGTCCGGGGCCCAGCAACCATTCGGGCCATTCGTGCTGGAACGGCGTATCGCCGTCGGCGGAAGCGCGGAGGTATTCCTGGCGCGCCCGAAGATTGGCATCCAACCCGCAGCGCGGCTGGTGGTGAAGAAGTTACTGCGCGCCGCACGCGAGGGCGGCGACTTCGACGCGCTCGAGCGTGAGGCTGCGCTGCATCGAGCGGTCGTGCATCGCAACGTGGTCAACGTATTCGGCGCGGGCATGGTGGGCGACGAGCCGTACCTGGCCATGGAATACGTGGAGGGTGTCGACCTGTACCGGCTCTTGCGACGAGCCGACGCCGAGTTGCGTAGATTCCCCCCCGGCCTAGCGGCGTTCATTGCCATGCGCGTGGCGAGCGCTCTGTCGGCCGTGCACACCGCCCACGATCTCGAGGGCAATGCGCTGCACATCGTCCATCGCGACGTCACGCCGTCGAACATTTATCTGTCGATCGACGGCCAGATCAAACTGGGCGATTTTGGCATCGCGCGCTTCGAGCAGCGCGTGAAACCTGCCCAACCGAGCGTGGGTCTGAAGGGGAAATTTGGCTATCTGGCCCCGGAACAGGTGGCCGGTGAGCCATTCGATCACCGCGCGGATCTATTCGCATTGACCGCGGTGTTCGGCGAAATGTTGATCGGCGAGCGGGTGTTCCCGGGCAGCGGTCAGCTAGCGGTGCTGCTGGCCATCCGCGATGTCAATATCGGGCCGCTGCGCCAGGCTGCGGGCAGCTTACCGGAAGGGGTGCTCGAATTATGTGAGAAGGGCCTCGCACGCGATCCAGATGCGCGCTTCCAAGACGCGGCCGAGCTGGCGGCGGCGCTCAGCGAGTTCGAGCAACCGTCGCCCGAAGAGCTGCAGGTCACGCTCGCGGAGTGGGTCAACTGGGCCAAAGACTCGAGTCAGCTCGCCCGGCAGATCGAAGGCCAAGTGCGCGATTCGGTGCAGCGCATGCGCGCGGTGCGGGCGCGCAGCAGCGGCGGCATGGCAGCCGTGCGAGAGTCACCCATCAGCGAGCCGCCCCCCACGCTGTCACTTTCCAACGTGCGGCGCAGCGATGGCCAGACCTTCACCGGAGTGACCTTCCCGAAGTTGATCGAGATGATTGCCACCGGTGACCTCACCGCCGACGACGAAGTCTCGTTGATGGGCCAGGAATATCGCTTCATTCGCGATATTCACGAGCTCGGACGCCATCTGTTGCCTTCGACCACCGCCACCACCAGTCGCTTGTTCGAGCCCGGAATTCCGGATTACCAGGTGCTGCTCAAAGACACGCCGATGCTCGACGTGCTCGCGTACATGCGCCAAAAAGGCGAAAGCGGCGCGCTGTTCGTCGAACGCGGCGGCGGCAGCGGCAGCGGCAGCAACAGCAACAGCGGCAGCAGCAGAAAAGAGATCTACCTCGACAAAGGGCGGCTATTGCACGTGGCGTCCTCGGAGCGCGAAGAGCTGCTCGGCGAGTACCTGGTTCGCCGCGGCCGCCTGACGCGCGAACAACTCGAGACGGCCCTCGGTACCCTGTCGAACTATGGCGGGCGCTTGGGTGACACCTTGATCGGCATCGGCATGGTCGACGCGGTGGACGTTTTCCGCGCCATCCGCGACCAGGGGCGCGATCGCGTCGCCACCTTGTGCGGCTGGTTCGAAGGCCTCGTCACTTTCTACCGCGGCACCGCCCCGCAGCGCGTCGAGTTTCCGCTCGACCTCGATCTCGCCAGCCCGATGATGGCGGGCGCCATCGTGCGCGCCAAAGGCGAACCGAAAACGCTGCTGCCCGAAGGCAAGCGCCTGCTGCCCGGTCCGCGCGCGGAAGCCGTCCGCCACCCGCGCGAGCGCGGCTCGGCGCCTGCCTCGCTGATTTACGTCTCCACACTCACCCCCGAGCGTCCGACGATAGAGCAAGCCCTCGAGCGGCTGATGTCCTACCGCACCGGGCATGAAGCACGCGCCGTCGGCGCGAAAGAGGCGGCCGCTGCACTGGTAACGGCAGAGCGACTCGGCTGGGTGATCTGGGGGGAGTAGACCGAACGCCGAGGCGCGACGGGTCGCCCGCGAGCGACCTCCGCTGGGCGTTGAAGGCGGACCATCTTCAGAGTACACCCGAGCCCATGTCGTTCGTCGTTCGCGGGCTGCTCGGCGTCGCATGCGTCGCTTGCCCGACCGTGGCACACGCTCAGAGCGCGCCCGCAGCGCCGGCCACCGCTCCGCTGCCCGTAAAAGTGTACATGCGGAACGAGGGCCCTCCGCTGACCTTCTCGGCCCGCCCGGCTTCTGGGCACAGCGAAACCACGTGGTGCATCTCACCGTGTGAGGCTCGCTTGGCGCCCGGTGACTACAAGCTCCAGCTGAACAGCGTGAAAGTCGGCGACACGGTGAAGCTCCGTCAGACCGGCACGTTGAACGCCGAGTATCAGTCACACGCGGGCGCGCGTGAGGGCGCGTGGTTAGCGCTCAACATCGGGGGCATCATCGGTGGCGTGTTCATCACCGTGGGCATTGCCGGTGGCCCGAAGACGGCCTTCGCCGTCGGTGGTGGTGTGCTGGCCGGAGCCACCGCGATCTTTTTCATCACCTACCGAGCGGATCGAGCCAAGCTCAGCTTCAGCCCCGAACCTCCGCCGGACGTGCGCGGCATGCCGGATCCGGCGGCCATGAGCGGTTCACGTCAAGCAACGCTCGATCGTCCCTCGCTCGGCGGGCTGCCGCGCGGCCTCGGCTTTCGGATCGCTTTCTGAGTCGCATTCCCTTGGACGCTTTGCTTCGTCGGCTGGCCTCGGAGCGATGGTTCCTGGCCGTGCTCGCGATCGCGCTGGCTCTGCCGCTCACGCTATCGCGCGCGCACGATGTACCGTTCTTCGGCCTGCCGCTGGTCACGAGCGGTGACGAACCACACTACCTGGTGATGGTGCACAGCCTGGTCAGCGATCACGACCTCGATCTCAAGAACAACTACGATCGCGCGCGCCAGGGTTCGGTGGAGATCGGCGTCGGGCGCAGCGGCGCGGCCATCGACCATCAGGTCGCGTGGTATGGCGCGGATGGCCGTTGGCGCGGGTGGGACTTCGTCTACGACTATGCGCATGACACCCAGGGGAAAGCGGTTCCGCCCCCCGCGCTGCCCGAGCCGAAGCCTGGCGTATCCACGGAGTTCGAAGGCAAACCTCAATACTCGCAGCATCCCCCCGGGCTGGCATTGCTGCTGGCGGCGCTCGTCTACCCGGCGCGCGGCACGGCCTGGGTCGAACACTTGTCGATCGTCTGCTCTACTTTGGCGACGCTCGCTTACGCGCTGCTGCTCCGCGAGCTGCTGCGCGGGCTTTCGAGCGATCGCGGGCTGGTCAACGCCACGACGCTGCTGGCCATCCTGGGTAGTCCCAGCTGGCACTACGGGCGGATGCTCTTCAGCGAGCCGTGGCTCGCGCTCTGTGCGGTGGGCGCGCTGACGCTAGCCACGCGCAAGCAGGCATTCTTCCTCGCTGGCCTATTTCTGGCGCTCGGCATTCAGATGAAGCCGCCCTTCGCGCTCTTGGCCGGCCCATTGTTCATCGATCGCGTGCTCGCGCGCGACGTCAGGCGCGCGGCGCTGTTCGCGCTGCCCGTGCTGCTCAGCGTGGGGCTCGTGCTGTACGAAAATCAGCTCTTCTTCGGCGCTCCGCTGCGCGCCGCGCAGCCGTGGGAGAGCGGCAATTTCCTGACCGGCATCACGGGCGGCTTGTTCTCGCTGCAACACGGCTTGATTCCGTTCTGCCCGGCGCTGCTCGTGGCCTTGGCCGGCTTCCCCGCGCTGTTTCGCAGTCATCGACGGGAAGCCTGGCTGGTCGTCGGCATGTCCGTGCCGTACTGCCTGCTGATGTGGTCTTGGTATTGTTGGTGGGGCGGCTACTGCTATGGGCCACGCTTGGTTGCACCGGTCATTCCGCTCTTGTTTTTGGGCGCGCTCAAGGTGCTCGAATCTTTGTCGCAGCTGTCATTGCGGCTTCGCCGGCTCACGCTCGGGCTGTGCTCCCTGTCACTGCTCATCTCGGCCATGGGCGCAGTCGTGCACTTGGCTTTTTGGGGCAAACACCCGCTGATCGAACCGTTCGCACAGCTCGCCAAGCACTTGTAACGTGAACAATCATAGCTTTCCCAGTCCTGTGTCCGCTTTCTTCGAGCAACTTGAGCCGACAGCAAACGTCCAGCAGAGCGGCTGACTCCGTCGCCGAGCCGCGCGCCGTCAGATAGTACCGTCGCTTGTC
>Ga0247778_1000648_pt1 | contig 34820 bp, 34 predicted proteins | sample UWRJL049202B5_FD_179939 | JGI IMG/M metagenome (GOLD analysis project Ga0247778, IMG submission 179939) | Plant litter microbial communities from Arlington Agricultural Research Station in Wisconsin, United States - UWRJ-L049-202B-5 | ecosystem: Environmental > Terrestrial > Plant litter >...
GATTGAGGTGCTCAAGCAGTTTTGAGACAGCTTCCTCAGGATATGAAGGCCGGTATTTGTCGTAGTGTGAACCGTCTTGGAAGCCAGTCTGAGCACGTTCATTGAGTGTGAAACCTGACATATTTGCAGGCCTGCGTCAGCGGTTGTCTAGCTTGGTGTTGATGGAGATGGTTGAGAAATATCTAGGAGGAATATCCAAGTATTCAGCGGTACGTCAGTAAAATGCGGTATCGGAAGTGGGGTTTAGCGTGGCGATGCCCACCAAGACAACTTCCTCTATTACAGAATAGATCCGCTTGGCATTTCACGTCTTAGAATTCAGGAATTACAGAAATATCAGGACAGGAATGGAATAAGCTACGCTGGTGTTTTTAGTGCCAAGTCTAAGTAACACTTTGCACACCTCGAAGGCGGCATTAACATTCAATTAAAACTAGTATCCCAATGTTCTATGCAAATCTCTATCTAGTATGGAATACCATTGGTGAGCAGTTGGAACTGATCATAGACTCCAGTCGAGTAGCTGGACTGACTCTTCTTGATTAAACCTTTCATGAAATCCGCCGCCTCCCTCTCGCTCTTCTCCAAGACGAATCTGTCCTTGAAATGCTGGATTGTTTCCGGCTTGAAACAGGGCAGACCAGAATCCATCATCAGCAAAACAAGTTGAGATAACTTCTCCGTATATTGGCGTGATGCGAGGTATGCCTTAACACACAACTCTTCAAACCATTTGTAGGCCTGATGGTCAGTGCTTCCACCCATTACCGCCACCATCTCGGTCGTGAGTTTGAATGGCGCTCTTTCAAATTTGACTCCACCGGGTGCAATATCGAAGCAGAATCCAAAATCAATGTGCAAGATGTGCCCCGCATCGTCAATCATTATGTTGCCGTTGTGTCGATCTTTGAACTGCAGCAAGAACGAAATGATTGAGTAGGCTGCCATACTCTTGACAAAGTTACTTCGTGCTTCTTGGAAGCGTGGAGAATCCTCGTTGCCATATTTCGAAACAAAATAGTCGTAAAGACCATTGACAGCTTCTCGGCCAACCATATCTCGAGAAATTGAATTTGGCAAAACGTCGATAACGCCACAACCAGGCGCAGTTGCCGTAACACGGTAAGGAAATACGTAGACGTCGAGACCAACGTTATTGAATATTCCTCTGAAAGCAGCAATCATCTGTAGAGCCAAGACATCCTGACGGCAGTCGTCTCCGACCTTGAAAATGGCAGATTGCCAGATCTCAACTGTATTTTCCTGCGAAACTGGACCATTCTTGTTGGCCTCTTCTAACATTTCGTCGGTCCCTTCCATATCACTTTTATTCTTCTGGATTCGGAAAGTCGCCATGTAAGGAGCTTTAGCGTGACTCTGCAGCGGTTTCCCTGATTTTCGGTCGATGCCAATGACAACTCCGTCAGGATTACTAGGCAAGTAGACGCCAACCTCAACTTTGATCTTTCGTAGCTCTTCTTCGATCTTCTGTTTCTTTTCTGGCTTTGGCCGTTTGATAAATGGCTTAAGCTTGCCCGAAATACTCGTGACTTCGTCGAAGAACGAAAATTCGCGCTCATAAAAGGCTTTATCCACGCCAGAGAAGCTTGCAATCATACGATCCATCACTTTGTCCAAAGTTGGCTTGACGGCATCAGGCTAAATTCGTGTCAGTGCTTTATTCTTTGGATTGGTGATGCAAAATACTTACAATTTGGGAGTCTTCGTCCTTGTAGGCGTTGGCTTTCATATTCCAGATTATCTGGTGAGCAAAGAGTTGCGAAAACTTCGCAGTCTCAACTATATATCTCTCTACATATCCTAATGCATCGTAACGTAAAGTTTGCACTATCTGAGGTACGTAGAAGAATGTCACATCCACAGAGTGGCTCTCCAAAGCCCGCATGGCGTATTGAACAATGAATGAGTGGTTTCGATAAGCGGGTAAGAAATAAGTGACCGCAGTAATCGGATTCACGGGAGCCCAGTACAAGAGGTACTATAACAATTAGCTTGGGACATGCACGTTGGGTCTGGCGCAATCACCTTCAGTTGGAAAGAGACATCAGTTGGCAATGAATCGCCAAGTAGCAATTGCGCACCTTCCGGCTCAGATATTGCCTTATCGGGGAAATTGAGTACAAGCCATCGAACTTCTTTATGAAGCCTAGCCGACGGAAACCTGGTGACTAACTGTATTGCCAATGATGGGCTCTCCGTCCATGCAGTTCTCACAAGCCCCAACAGGACAGCCTGTAAATTATTTAGTCGCTGACATCAAATTAAAAGGGGAGCGTGTGTACCTCAGTGGGCCCTTTCGATTTCTGACTCTCCGGAGGGTCGCCCAAGGGAAATAGCCACACAGTCAACCTGGTGTGTTCGCTTTCCATGAGAACTTGCAACAAGCTCTCTTTTGCGTGGAGGGACTTTGAAAGCGGGACGGGTATATTTCCTGTGATTGGAACACTTTTCAAAGCTGCAGAAACGTCTGCAAGCAGACGAGTCTCTGCCTTTAACTGCAGCCTATTCCCACCGAAGGACCACTTCGGCGAAAATGTGAACCAGCTCAAGGCTGCTGATAAGAGCTTGTCTTTCAACTGGCATCTAGAAATCACATCAAGAGCCGTGACATGCTTGATGACTTTTAACCCGAAAAGAACTATCTGCAATCTAATCTCTCTAGCAAGTGGGTGCTCAGTTGCATGTTTTAGACCATCTAGGGTGACGTTCAAGAGTCTGAGAAATGCTTTCTCCGTGTGCGGGTTGCCCAAGCGGCTTGCATTGAAGTGGCTTCCTAAGAATTGCAGAAGGCGTGTGTGGGGGGCGAGAAGATTGTATGCCGATTGTTGCCGTTTTGTTAACGTCGCCCGGTCGCTTGGAGCAAATTCTCCCTTCACATAGAAAGGATCAGGGTGGCTATAAAGGTTAGTCAATTGAATGCAAAATTGGTTAAAACACTCACTGGAACTTCGAATTGAAAATGCCAAGCCGTCGATGCACCGTTGACTCCCACTGCAGCGCAACTTCCATCAGGATCCGCGGCTCCATGCGAGGGTTTTCGTTAATAACGCCCAGCCAGAGAGAGATTCCTAACTTGATAGACTGTTTGGTGAAGATGGTGAATGGTATGCTAACAAGATGATGCACTATAGCACATTCATCTTTCTTGGACCTGCACAATAGGGCCGCAGCTCTTCGGAGAACGTCGCGAAGTTCTCCAATAGGTATATACTTTCGTTTGAGTGTGCGAGACTCTATGTGGGCAAGAACAGTGGCTGCATCATCGCCATCCTTGCCTGGCCTCGAGGCAATGGAGCTACGTCGATTATCGAGGTGCATAAAGTGCAACCACTCTGGATCATGGTCTGGGAGTGCCTCCGCGTATCGATATTCTTGTCGGGTAGTGTACTGAGCGATAAAATCGGATGCAGTGTTGATATTGCAATCCCCATGGCGATCGATCGCGCCGAGTCTCTGATCTGAGCCTGGAATGACGGATCCCATTTCTGTTGCAAAGGATCTACCTAATGACACGTGCCCATAAGCACCATCATCGTCGTATTCCGAGAGGTACGTTTGCAAAAGTCCTTTGACATCTAATGGTGCGATATTGATGACTGACGTAACCCATGCTTTGGCTCTTTTGTAAAGGTTATTGAGTGTCCGCCGGCGAAGGCTATAATCATCGGAAAGCTCGATTGTGACCTTTCCGCGAGCAGATGTGAAGGATGACTTCCATTCGTATTCGTCTGTTTCTGCTTCCAAGCAGCTTGACCACATGAGAGACAACAATTCCAAAAGCGCAAAAAGGGACGACTTTTGGCAAAGCGCAGAAGGGACTTCGCGGACAATTCTATCTGCGCAGAGCATTGCTGCTTGCTGGACTCTCTCGATGCGGTAGCAGCACCCGCTGAAGATTAGCGCAAGCTGCTTCGCAACGTACGGTGCTGAAAATGTTGGATTCAGACCACTTAATGTCTTTCTCAGATAAGTATCCATGACAGCCCCGGTAATAGCCTCCATGGTAGTGCTCATGTCTCCACGGCGCATACTGGGCTCCATGAAGTAAATGAGAGCCTTTGCACAATCTCCTGAATCAGCTCGCAGCGTTTCAACTAGATACGCCGCTTGCAAAAAGATAACTTTGCGGTAGCTTAAACTTCTGATCTCCGAAGATCTTGATGGTAGAAGTGCGGAGAGACGTTTCTTTTGCATTGACTCATGCTCGGCACTCATACCACGGCGTAGGACAGTATTGAGTTCAATATCGCTCTCAACTTGTTCCCCTCGCTGCTCTCCAACCAGGGGCTTCGAATGTATCGCCATAAGTCGCAGTTCATTCATGTATTTTTTGCCACGATCAGTATTGGTGGCGAAACCGTGCACCACAATGTTGAACCACGCATCACGAAATAAGGATAATATTTCTTCATCCATATTGTCATCAGAGACCATGTCGTTGCTTGACATTAAAATCGCGAGTGGTTGCAAAAGCTGGGCAATCTCTCGAGCAGCAACTTCTACATCTGCCTCTCGGGTGTTCTGAGCCTGATGAACGTCACCCTTGCTTATAATCGTCTCAAGCAAGTGCTCGAGATAGATGTCGTAAAGTGGGGCATCTTTGCGCAGACTCGAAGAAAGAAAGCTTCGGGCTTTGAGTACCTGGGAGATTATTAGTCGAACTCGGATGTATGCTTCGAAGTCTTTTAACTAACGGCATCCAATAATATCTCACTGTTTTGCGTCACTGCATCTTGGCTTGTCCTGGCATAAAGCTTGAGGAGTCCACGGAATTCAAGTTGCCCACCCTTCAGAGAGAGTCCTGCGGTTTCAGCAATGATGCGAGCATCTGTGGCTTTGTTGACTTTGTTGATTTTCTGAACAAGCATAGACTGTGCCAGAGCAGTGATTTTCGGGTCATTGATGCTGCTAGCAATGCCACAAATTGCTTGAACCACGTTCCCGAACACTACTGAAGTCTCTTCCTCTCCACTTAATGGTAGAGAAATGCTACTCCCGGTCGATTGCTTTCCATTGTAGAATGTAGAGTTGACGCTGCCGTCTAATCCAAAATCACCATTGATGCCTCCTGCCAGGGCTCGCTCCGCGCTTGAGCTAGAACTCAAAACGTTTCCGAGGGTATACAGAGTTGTAATTACCGCATCCTGCGACAGATTCCGGAGAACATATGCTAAGCAGGTGGAGGCAAGCGAAATTATCTGACTCCGAGGCCCACCCTGGACAATAAAGCGTGGAAGTAGTCGGCTCACATTCGGCGCAAAACTGGGAGATATCTTGGAGATAAGAGCCATAGCACGGAGCACCACACTTGCAAGTATCTCATCTGACATTTGCACCGAGTCTGCGAGGGTGTCCTCTAACCAGGACATAAGAACATCGGGGTCTGCAGCATCTTCATTGAGCAAAGCGCAATTCAAGTAGCTGGTGAGGGCACCCGCTTTCACAGAAAATGCCAGTCGCTGCTGCCAAGTTGAGCCCAGGCGAAGATAGTCAGCTCCATCTTCTAGTAAACTCATCTCATCAGCGGCAATATCGGCCATTGTTTCGATAGTTGCGAATTCGACCGCCTCACTTCGAGAAGACGTAGGTCGAGAAACACCGGGAGTTGACATATGTATGTCCAGAATGTCACCTCCTTTCAAAACGCCAATATCGGCAACCAGAAGAGATGATCCAGCAACAAGTAACCACATAAAGCTTCGTTGGAGAATCATGGCTCCAAGAGGCCGTCCAATCGCTGCATAATGGCGAACATATCGTTTCCACTCTTTCACCAGAGGGTTCTGACTATTGGAATTGCGAATCGTAGAGAATGCTGTCTCAACAGCTACTAAAAACCCCTCTGATAGTACCGTCTTCACACGTTGTATCAAAGTTATTCGCTCGGGTGCAGTCCAGAAATTGGTAGAGGTGGCAGCAGCATCAAGGAACCCCAAAAGCGAGATAGTGACAGTAGCGGTCTGGATAGCATCCTCGACTTCGGCGGAACTTCCGTCGTCAGAATCTAGACCCTGAGCTGGAGATGCCGCCTCGGCCGCCTCGAAACAATGATGTAGATACTTCCATAATTTTGCAGAAATCGCATCACGCATATAATCATGGTTTATGCCTAAACCAAGAAGCGCGGTTGTGAGGTTGTTGCTCAAAGCCTCCAATGGAGAGGGCTCAATTTCGCGGAAATAGGGCGAAGGGACAAAGACCTGGCCGTGAGCTTCCAGAATATAGGGTGATAGTTGCTCCACCAATTTCTCTGCACTATGGGGAGTCTGAAGCAGTGGAGCTGCCTTGCAGAGAGCCAGAAGGACCTCAAATTCTCTTATGCTCTATTGTTCCTCAATCAGCGTCTTCAACCTCATTCAAAAAGTATCTGTCATTACCATCGGCGATCCAGCGAGGGAGCCCGAGCCACTTTTGACATGTCCATTGGATTTCCCATTGACCTTCCCTTGGCATCCTCTGGACAGTTTCTCGAGATCAAAAGTATCGTAGGAAGTTGTAGATGACGTAGCAGCCAGCGCTGCGATTTTTTGCAGCGCCTTTCGGCGGATGTTTCGAGAGGCGCTGTATTGAAATTAGCATGTATCGCATTGTATATAGTGAGATCAACATACGAGTCCATAATGCCCCTGAAATCCGCGTGCTCTCGTCGCAAAAAGTGTTGAATCCAGCGACGCGGATCCGCCCGCGTTTCCAGTTTGACCAGTTCCGTTTACTCGTTTGAAGCTACCCCTGTCGAATATTTAGCGCTAGTGACTGAAAGGCAGCGACGAGGCGCGTTCAACCTTCACGACAGCTGTAGACCACATCAACAGCTCTGAAACCAACATTCCACAGCGAAACCCGCATCTCTCATCTACGCCCCCGCAAATACCCTTTTGATCTGCAGTAAAGATGGCTGCGATGTTTAGTCAAAACCCGCTCATGAACGGCCCAAACTACTCCTTCAATCAAGCTCCAACGACAGCAGTGGCTGGCTTCAAGGAGCACTCTTTCTACCCGTAAGTACTATTCAAGAGCTTGACACTGCAGCTACTAATTTTCGCCCCAGATACACAGACAACGGCGGCTCGACTCTCGCGATCTCCGGCAACGACTTCACCATCATTGCAGGCGACACCCGATCCACATCCGGCTACAACATCAACACCCGCTACGCTCCCAAAGTCTTCAAGATCGGCGGAACAAACTCGTCTCAAGATGATGCTACGCTCGTGCTGTCAGTAGTAGGATTCGCCGCAGACGGAGAGGCCCTGAAGGAGCGTTTGGATGCTATTGTGAAGATGTACCGATACCAGCACGGCAAACCCATGAGCGTCAAGGCGTGCGCGCAACGATTATCAACGATTCTCTACGGAAAGCGTTTTTTCCCATACTACGTTACGGCAATCCTGGGAGGGCTGGATGAGGAAGGCAAGGGTGCAGTGTACTCGTATGATCCGGTGGGCAGCTACGAGCGGGAGCAGTGCAGAGCAGCGGGCGCGGCAGCAAGCTTGATTATGCCCTTCTTAGACAACCAAGTCAACTTCAAGAATCAATATATCCCAGGTAGCGGGGAGGGACATGCGTTGCAGGAGCGAGAGAAGATCCCGTTGCCGAGGAACGAGGTTGAGGATTTGGTTAAGGATGCATTTGACAGTGCGGTGGAGAGACACATTGAGGTTGGTGACGGCCTACAGATTTTGATCATTACGAAGGAAGGGATTGCGGAGAAGTACTTGCCACTCAAGAAGGACTAGAGTGCTTTTCGTCATCTGTAACATTAGACAAGGATAGCAATGAGATTTAGCGATTTGCTTGGGGTACGTATCCAACCTTTCTAGATCCATTTATTTCCTATCATTAAATCACCCTTGGTGGTCAAGAGCGGATGTTAGTCGCGCTACAGTAATAGCAACACAATGCTCTCAAGTATCGAGTTCCAATATCTCAACGCGAAGTTGGTCATGCTTTTCAGCTAGTGCCTCTGAAGGTATTCGAATAGCTTACGATATCACGAATAAGTCGTCGTCGCAATCCTTTACTTCTAATCGACATAATTACATGCGTTCCAAAACATTGTTTAAATAATAGAGTCATGTGATTGACTCATGATACCCCTTTCCCCCCTTTCTAAAGCGGATATGTACCTAAGTAACAAAGTAACTATGACGACACGACAAAATGTTGTAAAGTTCAAATTCCTTTTGCCATCCCGTAAATGGTATTTTTGTCCAAAGTGCCGTCATCACCCCGTCCACTTTTCGAGTACATGGGTACCGTCGGAACGTGGCGCAAGAGACTGAGTATCTGACCTTGAGTCGGCAAGGTATCAATTCCGGAATTTGCCGTGTGATGATGATGAAGCAATGACATATATAGAAGAGTTACAAAAGGGTGTTCTCAAGTGAATCCGCTTCAGGCATGGTTAGCGAGCGTGGGTTGAATTAGCCATCTATATGGGTTTTATAGTTGAAGTATAGTCTTGTCATATGCGCTAGTAGTCTAAATATAAACGGCTCGAAGATATTCTACAAATAAATAGTGGTGAAATATCTACCCTGTGCTTCCCCAAAGATATTATAGGCGAGTGATTTTATATTTGGTTAGAACGGGTGTGCATCACCCGGTGTGCTGGTAGGCCCTAGCTCCTTTCCACGATCTCTCAGAAGTTAGCGGTCCATAAATCTGTCATTTGTTTTTGTGTGTTCCGTTTCAATTCATACGTTATTTTATAGGGGTCTTTTCTTCCCACCTATCATAAGAACGCCACTCTTGGCCCACCCGCAATGAACCCCTCGATACGCTAGCACACTGTTCAAGTAAACATCTTGGGTGGGGAATAAGTAATTCACTAAATCCTCACTTTCTGTAATGAATTCCATCTACCGTTTTCAAAATACTTGCGATAATATGCATGACACGGAGGCTCCATAGCCAACCATTCTATAGCACGGAGCCCACTCCGAGGGTTCCAGTGGGACCATGAAGCTTTTGATACTAGCTCGCAATTTCCAAAATATCAAGCACGTATGCAGCGGTGGCTTTTCGACTTGATTGGTAGGACTATTGCTCCTGCACACCGCCACATATATCCAACAAAATCGGCCGCTGCCGTAAGAAATGTCGTACCTTCTGAGCCGCCTGATGCCACAACCCAGTGCAGCTGGTCTAGGCCTGGCGAGCTTCAGGCACTTTGTGAGCCACACAGCGAGTGATGATGCTGTATGCGAGAGCCTTAGCGGTATATCTGCTTGAAAGATGCAGGGTCTCCAGGTGCAGCTCGTGGATACTGCAGCCTTCATACGTTCGGAGAGTAAGAGGGTGTTGTCTCGATCTGATGTAGCCTTTGTCCGCATATTGGGTCATCCACATATCGAAAAGCCTTCGGCCGTGTGCGACCTGTAAGGTAGGGAACGCTTCTGTTGGGATATAGAGGATAGGAAATCGTTTGTTTTCTTTTCTGCACTGAAGCAGTTCTCTACGGGCAATAAAGTCAAAGACAATACACGTACTTTCTCCCATCTCGGAAGAAATTTCGTGATTGCGGGCGGTATGATAATACACACAATACAAAGCTGTTACTTTGAGCACCGGGAGGATGTGGGTAGAAGCACACTGAGCGCGAATGCCACGCAGCAGAGCATTGGACTGAACTGCCACGCATTCAGCGACCCACAGGGCATTGCAATATCACCGAACTTAGGGTGATCTTGTGTAATCTGGGCTGTACCCATGCTATGCGGCCTTGACACACCATGGCCATTGACAATGCACCGATGCACTGCACTATTCGTGTGGCACGATTCTTCGGCTGGCGATGTATGCAGTGTTATTTGTAGGGGCTTTCATGGCTGGAAACGCCCAAGCCAATAGGTATTCTTGCTGTGTTGTCGAAGAGACGGCCGAATGCCAGGGTACCCAAAACAAGGGACCAAGATCTGCCATTAGACTTGTGAATGGTCCCACAATATGGCCCTTTATACACGTAGTCCACCTCGTAGAGGAGCACAGGGGGTCTACAGCTCCTCGCCTTCGCTATTTCTAATGGCTCCCTTCCCACACCTTTGGAGGCAGGTTATTTCTGAAACTCACAGAAATGACTTTGCAAAGACTAGGGCAATCGTCACGAACGCGAGTCGAGACCCCCATGCCTAGTTCTTTGCGGCGGAGATGACGAGGAACTGAGAGCGAGGAGGCTGATTGTAGATATGCATCACTTGGTAGGTGTAGGTATGCTACTGCATTCCTAGGGAAGGCCGCATTGGAAATTAGGATTTGAAGCATTCTGAGGATCTAATCGATCCATCTGGGGCAGGCCGCGGGGGCGGGCGTCGCGGCCGAGGAAACAGGAGGGGAATTTTTGGCTGAAGTGTCAACCCGCGATACAATGAACGATCAATTGAACGTGAAGAGCAAGCTATTCGATATGTATGAGAGCGTTTTTGATCCCCTGAAGTACTGAATGCGCCGGACTTGAACTCTACACCTTCATGGTATCTCTGCGGCCGTTGACGATTTAAGGTTCTGTTGAACGGAAAACTCCAAAGTATATGAGACTTCAAGAAGGGGGCCTTGAGGGAGGTCTCTCCTGGGTAATTGCTGTCATATCTAGGACAACCGACATGAAGCTAGGGTGGAAGTATTCTCTGAAAAGTCAACAAAAGCAGCATTAAGAGAATGAGTGGCAAATGCAATCCTCGCTCTGACTTAACAGCTACTTTCGATGAACCTAGCCGAGCCGGCTGTCAATCTGACAGCGGGGGGCCTGAAACATGCTGTGCATTTTGCATGGCTACTGTATCTTCAGGCCCTGTCCAGAGTACGCCTAGGTCACGTTTGACTCTTTCTGCGGAATTTGTCGATGATCTTTGATCAAATAGGGCTGAAGCACCGCCGATCCCTGGGCCACACAGCCCAGTGTGGCGTTAGGGTTTCCCCCAGCAACTGTAGATGTTTGTTGCCAAACGACCTCATTTCAAGATCTCGCTGTGAGTTTGGTTCGCCCGTGCTGAAGCCAGCCGGAGGTACCGTCAGTATCTTGGAGCAAAAGCTTCGGCTCGAGTGCCTGCAGGTGACTGCGCTTTCAAGAAGGGGTTAGAGAACCAAGAAAGGCTGGCCTCAAGTGACAACTGTTCGCCATCAGCTCCAGAAGCGGTATAGAGCCGATGTCGAAAGGGGCCGGGTCCGGATGTCTTGCCGTGTAATAGGCATTGCTTCCTCGCAGGTGCCCTAGATTTCTGTGCAACACTTGTACTCTGAGTAAAGTCCCTTTGAGGCTGTGGCCGGGGTCCGAATCGCCACCATCATATTGTGGGAGATAGTCCAGAACCAGCCAAACTTGTGGCATTCTTTTGAGCCTCTACACCATCGTATTGCACTGGCACAAGCCATATTGCAATAACCTCGTGAACAACAATTCATTAATCCGATCATCAAGTTCTGCGCAAGTTTCCAGGAAGAAGTGCAATCATCACAACTATCAAAGACTTTCCACTAAACTTGCCTTTGTTAGGGCCGCACTATGCCGCCTGTAATGCGATTGGCCATTTTAGCGGGTGCTTACGTGATACAAATTTAATTTTTGAGAGTTACGCACGTTGTAAATCTATCGACCTCCTATTTGAATTTTAGATATGTTGAAATCTACAGAATGCCAAGAAGCGACCACCAAACACTGAGAAAACACCACCACGATAGTCACTCAGCTATGGCAGCTATTTCCATAATCTGCTAAACCAAAATGGTGAAATATCAGTTGGCGCTCAAGATTTGTCCCATTTGGCGCGCTTCCATTTCCGCGGAGCGGCCCCGTATTAGAGGACGACAGCCGTTGCGGTATATTCATATAGTCAGCAAACAGTAGTGTTCCTGGTTTCCGGCTTTGGAAGCACTTGAGGAGAAGCCGGCACCATGGAATTCAACGATTCGTCCGAAAGCCTTCATATGGCGATAGCGGATTAATTAGACAACAGACTGGCGTTTTTTGTTGGAAAAATGAGACGAAGCCACATACGTTGTCATTTTAACTACAGACCAGATGCTTATTTCAACGATACAGGGTGCACAATGGCATGTGAATGATATTCGCTGTTGTGAAACCGGGTCTCGACAACGTAAAGCCACAGCCCGAGGAATATGCCGTCGGTATCTCTAGCCTAGTGGGATCTTCGTCGGCAAGCTTCCTGGAACAGCTGAAGTCGACGAGATGAAAATGGCAGCCGCCGCCATATTGCAGTCGTGTCATGGGGCTTGACATGCCTGCTTCTGTAAGTTGCCAGGTTTCGACATCATCTACGAGCTCCTGAAGTCGCTGAGCAGCAGTACTGCACAGTACAGCCACAGAGGCAAAAACGGGCACGAAGGCGTTCGGGCCAGACCTAGCAGGGTCTAAGAGCTAAGAGCCCAGGGACCCTCGTCAGGAAAGCCACTTCCGGAAAGCTCCCATCTTTTTCGCCACCAACGACCCCGAACTCAGAGGTTCCACGATGCAACGGACTGCCGGTTGTATTCGCTGGACCACCCAAACCTGCGAGGAACGAAGAATAATGCTCTAAGCCCTTGGTAGGCCAGTAGTCATCCCCCACCATCCAAAAGTCCCCACCGCACTGCCCTCTAGGCTTTGTATCCCTGTTGGCACGTTCACGTTGACGATTGCCACACTCTTGCCCTGGCCTAGCGCTTCAGGGGATCGAATTTTGAGAAATCCCATTCATCTTTGCCTGTAAAAGCAGCCACGCACCGACAATTCCCATGTCTTGCAGTACGTGCACGCACCTGCAATGCCCTGTCTGGGCCCGGTGTCCAATATCTATCAGCTGCACAGCACATCAACAGAAGGCAGGAGAATGCTCGAAGAAATCCACAGCAAGTCTCGCCTGGGCCAAATTCGTTGCGTGGACGCTGGTCCCTGGCACTCCACACGGGAGAAGAGGCATAGACGCATATCAGTGAAGGCTCGACACTAGGCAGTGGATCTGTCCTGTCCTAACTCTAGCCCCTCATTGTATTTTTCAAATCATCAAGAATCATCTCCATACCATGTGCATTTCCCCGTTCAAAAACTCACAGACCATACAGTATACTAATATGTCTTCTTCCCCACCATCCTGGCTTCTTGAGGTCATTCGTGTTCATGGTTCCTGACGATCACTGCCAGTCCTTAGTCTTAACTCCTCGCAGGTTCCGAGAGAAAAAAAAACAAGCCACAGGACCCTTTAAAAAATCCCGATCTGCTTCCGTGCGCTCAGATTTCTCCCCTTCTTCCGTTGTTCTTAAACCCTGCCTAGTCTCTTCTTTTTATAAACTCAACACAAGACGCCGATATCTACGTATAAAGATCAACTCAATCATCCTCATTAACCAATCAAGTCAAACAGACCCTACCCGACAGAGGCAACTGAGGCAGTGACGACGGGAACGTGACAAGGGTTTCCAGAAAACCTCCGGAATACTCTTATTTGCAGCCCAGTGCTGGCACTTCATCGCAATTCTCTTGCTCGAGTACTACCAGTTGGTCCTTGCTCATTGTCGATCTTTCTACGCAACAAAAGCACACGAGCTCCTTTTGGTGGGGATTGGATAACCTCGAGCTGCTCGTTTATCAAGCAGGACGTAACCCTACCAATACCACGGAACTTAGCCTCCCTGCGCCTCCTCCACATTCGACTATCTTTTCTGAAAAACTCTTGACATATCAATCACATCTGTCGGCAGCGGGAGGCTTATTTTTGGCCTTTACGGGTTCTCAATATTCCGTGTTGATCGCCACCTTTTCCAATAAGTTCGAAGTAGAAAGCTCATCCTCTGAGCACCTCAAAAGAGAGGCTTACAAAGGTATGTCTTCCCATTGTGCTTTCTCCGTAGAGCGCTTTTGAAACTCATTTCACCACCCACAATCGTTTATATGTGCTAGACAGTTATGTATTTCTTTAGGCGCGTCAAAATCTCTTCTGTTTATTAAGAGTACTAATATGACTTTCATCCTGGTACAGTTTTGGGGCCCGTTACCGACCATACAAGAAGGATTCATGAGCGACATACATCCTGGGTCGCTGCCGTCTGGCGACTACCCGAATACCTCTCCAGGAACAAGACCAAACGTCACACAAATCTCAAATACCGGTTCGCCTTCAGACATAGATGTGAAAAGACCTGCTCAAGGATTCCCACAATCGAATTTTCCACAGAATACGTACTCGCAGGTACAATCTTACCCCCCTCAGAATCATGTCTCACGGGGCAGGCCGGATTCTTTCAATTTGACGGCCCTCGGAGGTGCACTACCAGACGCATCTTACCAAGCTCTCAACAGCACCTCCCAGAGGCAACCCACTGGTCACTCACCTTCACTGGTCTACCAAATGCAAGGGATTCCCCAATATGGTGGCTCTCAAGCCATTAGTGCACATCTAGCAAATGCACCATACAATATGCCCTTTCAAAGCCAGTTTCAAGGAATTTATACGCCAAATCACGTTCAATCAGCACCGCCTCTCCAGTCAGCAAATGCTGGTAGTCAATTCTTTCAAGGGCAAGGATACATAGGACAGCCACAGCAGACAAACTCGCAGTTCTATGTCCAACCGAGTCACTACGGCCCGCACAGCCAAATCTACTCTGGAGAGTCTCCGATTACGCCATACGGAATGCAGAGCGGATTTTTCGGCGACAGCCGGCACACGCAGCGTGGGAATGAATATGCGGGAACTGGATTCAGTACAGGAGCGCAAGGCAGTTCCGGCAGTATACGTAAGCTGATTTCGTATGTCCTGCAACTCTTTCCCGCATCGCTAACTGAATGTATAGCTTCTGGTACAGGTCAATCTTCAGTTGTTCGTGGTCCTCCTCGAAAACCACGTCAGAGTGGTAAGTTAATCAAATAGGCTTTAGCTAGCAAGGCAACTAATTGTTACATATCAGGCCATGCCATTTGGATTGGGAATCTACCCCCGCAAACAGATTTGATGAATCTTGTATTTCACGTTTGCAAAGAAGCACCTGGACTGGAGTCTTTATTTCTCATTTCGAAAAGCAACTGCGCATTCGCGAACTACAAAGACGAAACAACCTGCGCAGCAGCTCAAACGAAAATACACGATTCCCGGTTTCAGACAGTCCGGCTTGTTAGTAGACTTAGGAGGAGTTCTGTAGGAACGGCAGCTGGTCTAGCTGCTCCTACGGGACCTGCCGCCTTGACACCACCCTCCAACCCTCCCATAGCGCGAACCCCTTCGCCCGAAGACGATAACAAGCCGCAAGAAGAGACTACTCAATTGACTGACGAGTTACCAAATCACGAAGACGTTTCAACGCCTAAAGATAAATTCTTCATCGTAAAGAGTCTTACAGTGGAAGATCTCGAACTGAGTGTACGCAACGGGATCTGGGCAACCCAATCACACAATGAAGAGGCATTGAACAAGGCCTACCAAGTAAGTAGTGCATGGCCAAAGATACTTCTCTTACTTCACTAATGATGACTGTATTAGGCTGCTGATAATGTTTATTTAATCTTTTCCGCAAATAAATCCGGAGAATATTTTGGATATGCACGAATGACATCTCCAATTAACGAAGATCCAGCTGCTGCTATTGAATTTGCCCCGAAAGCTCAATCGGTAGAAGATCCTGAGCTTCCCAAAGCGATTGCGACTCCGGCGACCGAATTTGCCCCTAAAGGTCGAATTATAGACGATTCGGCTCGAGGCACAATATTTTGGGAAGCAGAACGCGATGATAATGAAGGAGAGGAAGAAGATGAAGTTCAAAGTAACGAGGGAGATGAAGATGCACCACCGTCTAAAGCGTGGGGGAAACCATTCAAGATCGAATGGGTGTCGACGATGAGACTTCCATTCTATCGAACACGTGGCTTAAGGAACCCATGGAACTCGAACAGAGAGGTCAAAATTGCACGGGATGGGACTGAACTGGAAACCTCGATTGGACGAAGGTTATTAGCCTTGTTTCATCGAATTCCAAGTCCCGTTGCGCCAAACGCACCGGGTTTGCCTTTACAAATGATGGGCGGTTATCCACAGATGCGACCCTTTCCTTAAGCTGGCTATCGCCTGAAATGAGTCAATCTCATTTCAAATTTCAAAGAGTCGAGTCGCGGGGGTCCTTACATTGCTGGTCATTGCAGTGGGCTCAAAGTTCTTTTCGTTTGAGGTAGCTTGTCATTGAGCAGCCTTCTTCGAGTAATGATTCACGGTAATGGACGACTGCATACGATACACAAACGAAGAGGACCTAGAGTCCCTGCAGGAAAGGACATTGTTGCATAGCATTTGGAGCGGTAATATCTTGTACATCTATAGATATATGTCGTACATGGATACATAATACTAAGAGATTGAACGCTTCATTTCCTGTTAGAACTGCACTATAGTTCTCGAGATATCTCGAACTTGATCTTAAGTAAGGATTAACCGTCACTCGATTCCTAGCAGAAGTATATTTTGAAAAACCTGGAGTACTACTACGTAATGGCTTTTCATTTTACCCGCGAAAAGATCAGCCTGACAAGCTACGGGCAGAATCCGGAATCCGAAATGTCGCCGGAGCAGTGCCATAACGTTCACGCCTTCAGTATCAATAGAGTCTGTCAACGCCCTCGGAGTTCCTCACCTAAAGCTCGAAAGCGCCCGAAGTGTCTCTGTGGATCATTGCGAAAACCCCCGGCAAGATTTGATCGACATACACGGGAGCTAGGAGCACCGGCACCACCGGCACACCGGCTTGACCGAAAGACTATCAAGAAAAGTTGTTAGCTTTCTCCGGCACTTATAGCAGCGCCAACTGTCAAGTTAGCCGATATGAGGCTCCTGTCGCTTTTGACAAATCCAGAAATCGCAAGACTTATCAGCTGGAACGTGATATCATCTTGCTTGCGAGATCTTCTGTCAGAAACGCATTTTACCCTGGGCTAGTTGATCCGAGTTGAAACGAGAAACCTTGATATATGCAGGTTGCCACCATGACGTTGCGGAGAGTGAGGTTCTTAAAAGATTTAGTTGTGGCGGTGCAGAAGCCGAGGCTCTAAACTATTTTCGTCCTAAGGTGGAGGTCTGAGCGCCACCACACAAGCGAGCTATTCTTGTTGGTTTCGGACTTCACCCCCTGAGAGAATCTCGTCCTCATCACTATCACTATCACTATCATACGAAGGTCATATGATGCTCTGATCACGAAAATGAGACAAACACGTAAGCCTTGGAGTGCAAGAGGCTCAACTTTGAGTACAACAATGAAGTTGACCCCGCTTTGTTTCATCGAGTGGCTTGGAATTTTCTAGTAACCTCCAGTTACCCCGCGAATTCGTCCACCATCAGACCATTCATGAATGCCCTCAATCCCTTGTTCCCTCCATCTGGTTCTATTCAATTCCAAAAGTGATGCCGGGTGATGCGAGATGATGCTAGAATGCCGTGCTCTTGAAGTTTCTCGTATGATCTAGAAGATTGTCGAATCGGTTTGCTCAGTATAAATTGAGGCCTTGAAACCCTCTGCTCTTCCGCTCTTCCTCAAGACAAACACACTCATGCAATCATATTCTCGAGCACTTTCAAGAACACCAATCCTTCACAGCGCTTCTCAAAGACTTTTCAAGCCAGCCACCCCACGCAAGATGTCTCTCTTCCACAGATCTGCAGTGTCCCCCTTTGTCTCGGAACCCTCCTTCACACCCCTCTTCCGCCTCCTCGATGACTTCGACACCTACTCTGGCGCCAACCGTCGTACCACCAATGCTCTGAAGACCTTCCAACCCAAGTTCGATGTCAAGGAAGTCGAAAACGCCTACGAACTCCACGGCGAATTGCCCGGCATTGACCAGAAGGACGTTGAGATCGAGTTCGTTGACCAGCAAACCATCAACATCCGCGGCCGCACCGAGCGCTCCTACGAACGTGGCACTCGTCCTACTGGCCACATCGAGGGTCCCACCGCAACTGGCGCTATCACCGAGAGCGAGAATGTCTCACACAAAGCCACTGTCGAAGACGATGCCGCTGAGCCCGCTACACCACCAGCTGAAAACTCTCAAGTCGCCAAGCAACAAGAGGAACCAAAGGAGCCGGCATCCAAGTACTGGGTCTCTGAGCGCAGCGTTGGCGAGTTCTCCCGCACTTTCAGCTTCCCTGCTCGCGTCGACCAGGACCACGTCAAGGCCTCGATGAAGGACGGCATTCTCAGCATCTTGGTCCCCAAGGCCAAGAAGCACGAGAGCCGCAAGATCGCTATCAACTAGACGACTTTCTCGCAACCACTCCCTCATCTGTTCGTCCCTTCGGGTTTCGGTGATTGGACTGGAAATTTGAGATTGAATTTGATGCTTGGGGCAGTTGAAGTTGCTTTTGCTTTTGCATGGATTTGGTGTTTGGTGAGAAAATTTGGTACTTGTAGCAGTGGAGTTGGGGTGCGCAACAAATGCAGTTGATATCCACCTAATGGCTTTGGCCTTTCACTCTCTTGTACCTTAGGAACGGAAATTAATAAAAAGTGATTCTTAGCAAAAACCATCCAATGAACTTAGTGCATCGTAACCTGTGACCTGTGCAATGTGACCCGTCTCCTGATGGACAGAAAAAGCGGCACTTTTGAGTGTGCCACACCGTGTGGGACATTCAAAAACCGTAGAAATCAGTGCTCCTTATTTTTTGTGCAGTACGAGCTAGCCACTTCCCTCTTAGTGATTCCCGCAAATCTCTGAGTATTCTTAATATCAGTGGCACTTACTTCTCAACAACAAGTATTCCATTGTAACCAGTAACAATCTCAACGAAAGTCAAAAGCTCAATATGTTAAGTCTACCTCTGTTCACCTTGACAGGAGGATCCATGCATTTTCCCTAAATCTTCAAACGCCAAATGAAGTATTTTCCCTGCCATATATACTCCCCAAACGCCATCGCATGTAAATCCCCCCACAGGCCCTTCAATCAAAATCTCTCCTTCATTCTCGAAGCCACTGTCCTCAGATTCCCATACACCTTCCCGGGTGGACTTCCAAGAATCAGACTCACAACCGCTTCCCGAGCGATATGGATATTTTTGAAACCGCCAAGGATATGGATCTTCGAATCGGCGAGAACTATGCGAGTCTTTGAGGCGTTCTCTATTGCGAACTTAGTTTTCCCGTCTTTTCCAGCAATTCGGCCAATAGCTCTTCCCAAATCTAAGATTATTAGCGATCAATCTTGGGATCTAGGGATGAAAACGTACGTTCTCCCTGTAAAGTTTTGACGTCTTTAATCTCAAATGTCTCAATATAAAGATCATCTAGTCGTAACAGCGCTACAGAGTCTGCTACATCGAAGCCCAAAGTAAAAGCCTTCACAAAATCTTCGCCCTTCTGCAAACTACCGGAATCGACTGTATATTTTGATGTGCGCAACTCTACTGCCTTGTTCTTCGTGTTCATTCTGACCTGAAGTTTGAGATGCTCGACAAGCGGTGGGTAAATCTGAGCCCAGTGGGCTTTTAGGGGCGAGAGTCTGTGAGGTGGGATGGGGACTTTTCGTGTTTCGACTCGGGTTGGTCCATCCTACAGTTCTGTAAGCATGCTGGAATATTTCAAATTCGAGGCGATCCATACGGTATTTCTTGCTTGAGGGAATCTCGGTCTTCCTTCTTCGTCGACATACATCTCCGTATCTTCACCTGCCGCTGGTTGAACAGCATTGGCGTCTGCGAGGATTGTATCTGGAGCGTCTAGTAACAACTCATCGTCTTGACCTAATATCTGTTAATTTTTTGTCTCGGAGTTAAATTCGTTACACGTACTCTCTGCAGGCAGGGGAACATTCGCAGCCTCAGCAAGCTCTTCAGGGCGCCGCAGCAGAGCGGTTGGCGCAGGCATCTTGTTCTTCCTTCTTCGCACGCAATTTGGGATCGATTCGAGTGGTATCGTGAGGGTAAGAACCGGGGTTGAGCAAGTCTCGCGGTATGGGGTATAATTTTTGCAGTGCGGCGGGGAATAAAATATAAAATCGATAAGCTTTGGCTAGTGGTCCGTGCAACACCGCTCAGAAAAGCGGCACTGGATTTGATGTGCCAGCGCGCATGAAACTTTCATATTGTCAGTGCTGCTTTTTACCACACGAAAAGTTCGCGTTTCCCGTCGATCAAGAAACGGACCGGCGCTCGTCATCAACCTCCTCTCTTCACATCAACCCCCGGATATCTGCAGCTCTCAACAGACTGCAATATCCCGTCATGTCTGAGCGAATATGACTTCGCACATAAACCGAAGATTGTGGTCCCATTTATGGGACCCGGGTAGTCATTTCATGACTTCCGCGCTTGGGAGGAGTCCAAAAGTCGCATTCCAGCATGTGACGCCAAAGGGAGCCTTCTCTTGGAGCAGACCGAGATTACAGCAACCTCCACAGCGGAAGACATCTACTGTCAAGAGCTTTGCCTCCTGCAGCTTTCTCTTCTTCGATGTCAGTCCAAATGCGAGCACATCTAGCACGATTGCATCCGGTACCGCTTCAGCCGAAAAATCTCTATATACCTCGAATACTCTCCCTCGACGTTCAATTGCCTCGTTGGCGCAGCACTCATGGCGGAGGGAGATACACTCAAGTGGAAGAAGGAGGAAAGGGGTTATTTCAAGCCGGAATAAGAGCTCCATTTCGAATGGTCAGCCTGGACCAAAGCCATCTCAAAATGCTTCCAAGGTGCCTCCGCCTGCAAATAAATCTGAATCTTCGAAGCCAAACGCGGAAACTTCTGGCTCCCAGAACTACTTGCACCTGCCGCATTTACCTAAAATGCCTCATAGACCGACGAAGGAGGAGCTGCTCGCAGCTGCAACAGGGTTTTGGTCTCGAATGAAAGTTCATTTCAAATGGTTTTCAATACGAAGTGTGAGACCGTGGAATGCTGATGACTGGAGTGCCTTCGTTTCTTGGTTCGTACTTGGAAACATTGTGTGGATCTTTGTGGGAACCACTACCTTCTTTTCACTAATTATCTTTTCTATAAACACCGTATTTGCACAAGGTATATTTTTAAACTACTAGACCTGATATTATTGAGCTAATAATATACGCAGAAACTCTAGCTAGATGGATAGGAGATTACTTGACTCAGTCAGCTGGCGTTAAAGTTGTTTTCGAATCGGCCATTGTACCAAAATGGAAAGACGGGGTTATTACATTTCACAATGTCTTTATATCCAGGAGACCAGGTCAAGGGAAGGCAAAAGTCAGAAAGGGATCATCTGTCACAGCAGCTGCCGCTGCAGCCGCAGAACGACAAGCTGAAATGGAAGGACGGCAAGGAGAAGAGGAGGACACAAATTATACCCAATTCGATTTGACTATTGGCACTGTCAACGTTACATTGTCGTTCGTCAAATGGTGGAATGGAAAAGGCCTTTTACGAGATGTGGAGGTCAAAGGGGTGAGGGGTGTGGTAGACAGGACCTCTGTACACTGGGGGAACGAATATATCGACCCGCGAACTTACCGTCATGAGCACAATCCGGGTGATTTCGAGATTGATTACTTCAAAATGGAGGATCTGCTCGTCACTATACACCAGCCGAATGGATTTAGGCCATTCTCAGTGAGTATATTTTCCTGCGAGCTGCCCCAGCTACGGAAACAATGGCTTTTTTACGATTTCTTATCGGCAAACAACATGTCAGGGGCTTTCGATGGATCTCTATTTACTATTCACCCGCGCCAGATGCACGGATTTGCTGGTACCCAGCACGATGAAGATGGAGAGCCGAATCCCTGGAAGAAACATAGCCGATTACGAATCGATGGATTGAAGATCGATCATTTGAACCGAGGAGTCGATGGGCCGTTCGGTTGGATTCATGAAGGAAATGTGGACATCGTAGCAGATGTCATGATTCCAGCAGAAGCGGACGATAGTATTGCAAAGGTTATGTCAGATTTCTACGACCGAATGGAAGCTACCGTAACCTCGAATCGTTACATGCACATCCTGGAGAACAACCCGAGGACAGCAGACCTCGATACCCCCGAGAATCGAGCTGCCTTCAAAGAAAGGATGAACAGGGAAGATGACAAACGCTTCTTGGTCATGGATCTTAGGGTCCACCTCAACGACGTCAAAGCAGCGGTTCCTCTCTTCACCCGGGATCTTTCTTACATCAACCAGGCCCTTATCCGACCGATCGTCGCCTACATCAACTCTCAGAAGACCTTCATCCCCATCAATTGCCGAATTGTCAAACGAGCAAGCGAATTTGACGGCAGCTGGACAATCTTCGACAGCGGCTTGATGGAAGATCTGTCAGCCGAGACCTATGAGGCCTTTGCAAAGGATGTCGTGGACAGCCAGCAGCGATTACGAAGATTGAAGAAAGTAGGCTTCTGGTCGATTTCCTTAGCGATCCAGGCGCTATTCATGGGCATGGCGGGCAATATTGCTTGAAAGGCCCTCGCTCCTTTCACGACTCTTCTCTCCTCCGATAACGAACTTCATTGTATAAAAGTTGGGACTGTAAAATATGGATGGGTTCGGGTCGGATGGATGGCTACATACTATACCGCAAAAAGGCGTTGGGGCTAGGGATATACTTTCTGTTACAAGTACATATAGATTTGGGCCCGCTGATAGAGGCTGCATATACCAATAATCATGAATAATGAATATCGCTGCTTTGTGTATACCCTGCATAATAACTTTACCTTTCTCATAACCCATATCGAGAAACTAGCTTCCAAATAGGCGACATTTCAGGAGTGATATTGTGAGCTGCAGGCCTTTGTCGTTTCAATTTGGTATTGACATTGATATTCAAATATAATAAATACTACAAACGCCCAAGTAGTTTCCAGACCCAGAATACGAACAATATCATCACGCAGCGCTTTTCTCCAACCCGAACCATCCCAAACCAGCATATGTACAAGTAAAGTAGTAAATCATTACAAAGTGTTGGAAATCTCTTCCTGCGGTGTGTATTCGAGATTGTGAAGTTTAATGGCATGAGAATAAAGCATTCATCTTACTTCAGTTGGTGAGTAAATGCTGTTTTCATGCCCAAACAGCTCTTGGTCGCCTCGCCCGCCTATACCCATGAACTCATTCGGATCCCGATTATGCGCAGGCGTCTCTTCTTGTTTGGGTGCCCCAGCTACGCTTTTTGGCGTGCCGTTTGCATTCGTAGCCACCGAGTTGTTGATTCTGTTCTGCGAGGCTTTGGAATTGGGGTTCTTTACGTAGACTCTAACAGGTTCTTTGTCAGCCTGGACTTCAATCACCTTGCTGATCTTGACGTCGTTGAGACTGCTGAGCAGTGTGCGTTCGCGCGCCATCTTTCTTTTGCTGAAGTCGAGACTTGCGATGCCGCCGACAAGGCCGTCGGTGCTGTCGTTGAGGTTTATGCGTTTCTGGGTCGTCCAGGGGTGTTCGAGACACTCATCGATGGAGTAGCGCTTGTCGACGTCCACAGTTAACATTCGGTCAATTAAGTCTAGAGCTGGGTCGCCGACAGAGTCCCAGTAAGGCGAAGGGTAGTCGAATCTGCCCTGCTTGATTTGCTGGGTGAGGGTGTAGGGATTCTCGCGCGTGTAGAGCTCGTCGGAGAACGGCGGAAAGCCGCAGAGGCAGATATAGAGGACGACACCAAGAGACCACACGTCTACTGCTCGCGTGTATCGGCGATGTCTGCTGTCCTCGAGAATCTCGGGTGCTACGTAACTTGGTGTTCCACATAGCGTAGTTGTGAAAGATTCCTCTCCAATGATCTTTGCTAAACCAAAATCTGCTAGTTTGACATGGAGATCTTTGTCTGTCATGAGGATATTTTCTGGTTTGATGTCGCGGTGAACAATGCCTCTCTCGTGCTACATCCGGTTAGCGATTTATAGCAGATCAGTCAAAACGAACTTACAAGGTACTTGACACCTTGGAACAGTTGGATAAACACCTTCCTGGTCTCCTCTTCCGTCAATTTCTGCTTCATGACGATCCAATTAAACAACTCTCCTTCAGCGGCCAGTTCCAGGACAAGGTAAACCGCATTCATTTCATCAAATGTATCCTTCAAACATAGCATATTTGGATGACTGACGCCCATCAAAACTGCTATTTCTTGTTGCAGGCCTTCTGTCTTTGATCTCTCCTCGACACCAGGTTGTTTCGTAAATATCTTCACCGCATAACGTTGTCCGGTGGTCTTTTCGACACACAAAAATACTTCAGCAAAATGGCCTTTTCCAAGCTTCTCCAACAGTGTATATTGCTGCAAGAAGCCGCTAGTTTGGCGGTTCTTCGGATATCTGAAGACAAATCTAGCTCCATCTAATATCGTTATTTCGTCTTGATCTTGTAACTCTCGGCGTTTGTTTCGTCCAAGCATAGCTTCATTGATGAATGTTCCATTACTCGACAGATCTTCCACCACAGCCACAGTATCACTGCCTTTATTCTCGGTGAAAATGAGGCAATGTCTGTTTGAAACTATCGGGTCATCAATAATAAGATCTGTAGAAATTAGATTAGTTGAGATGGCTACTGCGATAGCTGGTGCGACTTACCGCATTCCGGGTGGCGACCAACCAAATAACCCCCAGAAGCGATTCCTTTTAGTTTGGTCTCTTCATAGGCCTCCTCCTCTTTTCCAAAATCTTTTGACTCGCCTTTTTTCGACTTGCCAAATGATTTCTTGTCCGGCAGAGGGCATGCATTTCGCTTTTTCAATACCAGTGTCTTTCCGTATTTCGGATCTAATGGGAGCAAATAACCCCACACGCCTTCCTTTGCCTCATCCTCAACCTCATCTGATAACGCAGATGTGGGGTATACAAACTGTGAGAACGCTTGGGTCTCTTGCGGGGGAGAGGAAAAGCCAGGCGGGTCAATGGGAGGGTCCATTGGACGATGGTGGAGTTGACTCGGCCGACCCTCGGGGGGTGTGGCAGTCGCTTCTTTATACGCATCGCTCGAGCTTGAGGCATTTGAAGGCTCTTTGGTGACGGGCGACGGTAATTGTTGCTTCTTCGATACCGGAGTCGTCGGACCTTGAGTCTGGGACAATCGCTGCGATCGTCGTGGTTTCTTTGTGGACTCTCGATCTTCTGCGGTTCCGCCCTAATAAACCGTGCCTGTCAGCTTCGGATGATACTCGAGGCATCAACGTGCTTGAAACGTACTCGTCCCCGTTTCAATTGTGTCTTTTCCGCACGAGGAGCCATGGTGGTACAGGCAGAAGCTCGCTACTGCGAGCAATCGTGAGCTTGTTGGCCCAGCAGAAACGATCTGTTCGCTTTCTTTAAGCTAATCCAAAGGAACTCAAGTGTGCAATATGGCAAAGGCAAGTGGAAGTCTGCTGCCTAAGGAGAGAGTATAAGGAAGAGAGCGAGGTGGATATTCAATAGAGTTCCAAGATTAGGTTGAGAGTCGTTAAATTCCCAGTTCTCGAGCGACAATCCCAGCTTACGTCCGAGGGCCGATTTTGACTATTGGGGGCGTTTTTGAATGGCGTAGAGGAGTCCGAGCGTAGATCCCTTGCTGCATGCTCAGAACATGCGCAAACGAGAAGCAAAAGGACTTATAAATTGATTACAAATTGTTAATAGAGGGGATTTGGGTGGCGGAGAGCGAAAGTGTTCGCGCATAGATCTAAGTTATGAAAGCTTCTCAGCCCATCAACTAGTGGCCGTCACGCTCGATATTTCACTCGTCTCGATGTGCACATTCACTTAACCTAGATTAGGATTGGATGACGATCACGGACCCTGAATGGGTCTGGGTCTGGTGCTATAATTTTGTCGAGTCTAGATGACTTCGTCCCATACGCGCCTCTCGCGTCTAATAGAGGACTCCACTCGTGACCTAAACGCGTGACCCGGTCCCCAAGGTGAGTGACACGAGACTAATGACTCTGTTGTTCACTCTCACTCTCTGCCGCTCTTCAGGAGTCTTTGTCCTATCGACTTCAAAGACCCTCTCGTGGTCGCGCCAGCCATCCGTGTGCAGTATCCTATAGCCGTAGCCATCGAAGGAAGCAAAGCCTTGAGGCTCTGCCGGTCATCCAGGGGACCAGGTCGCATCGACTTTACGTAGATTTGGATACAGCCCTTCTGGGTCATCCAAGGTATACCTGAACGAGGGGACTTTCAACTGTCGAATCTTGATTTCCGCTTTAGACTCTGAACATGTGGTGAGCTCGAGCGATTTTTGTCTAGCCCTGCCATGACTCTTTCTGCTGCGCTCTTCTGGCTCTGTTTGCCTCCAGCCCCAGGTGTGCCACTCCGACTAAGTGGCTCCGTAGAAACAGAGGCGGGAACAAAATCAACACTTTCCCTCTGACCCCTAGCTTTTTCGTCCTCTTTTCTCTTCAAAATCTTTTGTTGGCTTTTGGCAAGTTCTTCTTTGTATGCGGAGTCGGGAAACATATTAGGGTCCCAAAGATCTTTCGGTAGAGTAGTCCCATATTGCCCTAATTCGTCTATGTCTGAGAAATCCATGAGCTTCTGCATGAGACTCGGATTCTTGAGTGCTGATGACTTTGCAAGCTTCTCATTGAAATGAACGCCTTGTTTCTTCAACTCGAGGAAATGCTTGAACTTTGCATTTGTGCTTGCCACAGGAGATCCTGGGGGTGAAGGAGGAATGTCGTAGTTCGGTATCGTCGGTAACGTAAGGTCCCGTAAGAGTGCTCTGTTTGCAGTGTATGGAGACTGTGGTGATCCTGTCTCTCCGTCTTCTTCTAGTAGTTCCGCCATTGGAAGCGCTTCATGTGTAGGAATGGTCGGGCCTAAGACTGGGCCAGCAAGAGGTGCCTCTGGTTCGGAAAAGGATCGCGAGGGTTCTAGATCACTGGCTGGGTGTACTGAATGCGCATTTCCATTTGGCTGATTTTCTGGCGCATATCAGATATCCAGAAAATAAATAATAGAATTCGGAGCTGCCTACCAGGGGGAACACCATTGGTCCTGTGGGTTATTGGGGCTTGATGCGCCTGCTATCTAGATGGTCAGCGATCAATTCTAGGTACTTTGAGAATATCTTTTCGGCATACCTCTTGCTGGACTACATCCTCCTGCATATTATCCTCCTCATCGCTGCTTCCGTAAGTGACGAGTCCGGCCATTATGCTTGTGGTTGTGAATGAAAGTTTGAGGAAGTCGAAGTCCTAGATTCGGCCTTGTCACTAGTGCGCTTTGAGCTTCCATAACGGCAGGCTCCAACGCGTCAAGCTCGGCCGCCTGCTGCAACGCAACCCATTTGAATCCCGCCCAGCTTGCCAAAACCACGATACCCAACTGAATTTCTTGAAAGCTCTTCAGATCCGCCTCTATCACTCTAACAAGCTCGCCCATCATGAATCATCTTCCACAGGCTTGGGGACGTGTGCGTACCAGCCAAAACAGCCTTGTTCAAGCTCGCTGACAACCATCTAGCCCAGAGACGATGTTTACGGTGCCTACGATAGCTCATACCTCCAAAGCAATGGACCAAATCAACATACCCAGCAGCCTATCGTCACTGGTACCTCGGTGGTCGCTCTCAAGTTTAAGGATGGTGTTATAATCGCCGCCGACAATCTAGGTCCGTCGTCTCAAGCAGCGAGTAAGCTCCTAACAAGCTAACATATGTGCTCTCAACAGCTTCCTATGGCTCTCTTGCCCGATTCACCGATGTCAAGCGCCTTCGAACATTCGCCGAGACCTCTGTCGTTGGATTCGGTGGCGACGTCTCCGACATGCAATACCTAGACCGACTCCTCAACTCTCTCGATACCGAAGAAGCCTACAGCTCGTCTGGACACACCCTGAATGCCAAAAACCTTCATACCTACCTATCTAAAGTCTTCTATAAGCGTCGATCAGACTTCAATCCATTATGGAATCAGATTCTTGTTGCAGGACTAGATGGTGAGAGTAAGCCGTTCCTGGCAAGCGCAGATCTACTTGGTACAACTTTCAGCTCGCCCAGTTTGGCCACTGGCTTTGGTGCGCATTTAGCACAGCCCCTTTTGAGAAAAGTTGCCCCGGATGAGGAAACTGCTGCCAAGCTGTCAAAGGAGCAAGCCTTGGAGGCTGTGAAAGAGAGCATGAAGGTCCTGTTCTACAGAGATGCGAGAAGTTTGGACAACTACTCTATTGCGGTAGTTACCAAGGATGGCATTGATTTGAAGGAGGATGAGAAGTTGGAGAAGCAGAGTTGGGCGTTGTAAGTTTCCAGCTACCATTTTTTCTCTTCGAAAGACTGACCATAAATTACAGTGCGGATAAGATTAGAGGATATGGAACGCAAGTCAATTGAGCAACTTACGATTCCCTGTAATACTAGGCAATTAAATGGCACGAGGCATGACCAGATACCGAAGCAGATGTGTCGAGAGTGAACTTTCCTACTGGGAGAAATACATCTTCGCAGGTCCTGCAACGTCCGATCAAGTGAGAGATATTATATGCGCCTGCCTTAAGTCTCTGAATCGTGACTGAGGGGAAGTTAACTTGTAATATTTTCTCATTGCAAATAATAATTTATCAGCATGTCTTGCCGCGTTCCAAAAGCACTTTGGCTAAGCACGCATTGCGTTATTGGTGTATGTCTTTTAAACTTTAGATACAAGCGCGATGTTTTTGCCTTTCTTTAGAGGCTCTTTCCTGAATTCAGAACGACGGGTTCGCGCCTCGAATAAAGTTTGAGTGGGACTAGAAGACGTTTATTCTCGTGGCCTGGCCTCGTGTCTACCCTGGCTTTCGGGCGCAGTCAAGTAGATCTCAAATCCTCCATTTCTTTCTTTTTTTGGAAGGGTCCGTCTGTGCCGCTGAGCCTTACGGTCCTACGAAGGTGAGAGGTTCTTGCGGCTACAAGTGGGGTCTATCTTCGCTTGGAAACCCGGTAAGCCTCCTTCAGCAGATCATCAACAAGGTATGTTCCTAAGATTATGGTAAGACCGGTATCAAATGCGAGCTTGGCAACAAGTAATCTTATGATCCTCCTAATTTTCTCATAAGTTTGACATGTCGACCGCCGTTCACTTCTTGACCTTTTCGCATCTACTTTTCAGCGTCTAGCAAGGCTGGACTTTTCACCTTCGTTTCATCCAACCTTAATTATTCAATTCGAACTGGAAAACTCCCATTTTCTGCACAGTTGGCATCACTAAGCAATCCCGGTCATTTCTCAGGAGGGTGAGCATGACGAGCAATAATTACGGGACCTGCGCGCAAGGCGGCCTTTGGTAAGTGATCTTGAACCCAAAGTCTCTACACTTTGTATTGACGAGCACCAGGTATACATGCGAAAATCAAAACCCAAGTATGAATATTCTACTTCCTAAAAGCTCGAACCACCATCTCTTGCTAGGTGATGGCAGCTATGCACTATGGAGACATTTGCGAAGACCCAAGCTGACATTTTCCTTGTAGCTTTCTTTGGATGCTGTACAAGTAACCCATGCAATGGGAGCGGGTGTCCAGCCAGCGATCTGAGGGCTGCTGGAATGGGGACAGGAGCTGGACCGGACTTGCCTGCCAACGATTCATCATATTACCCAAACGTCCAATGCAGTAAAGGGCAATGGTATACCTGTGCTGCCTCAAAGCCGTCCTTTCAAGGATGTTGCGAGAGCAATCCTTGTGGAGGCGCCGGTTGTCCCGCGAATGCCCTCCACCCAGCAGGTACGTAGATTTCTGGGATCGAAGGCTCTTGGCCGATCTCCTGTCACGTACAGGCAATACTAATACCGAGATTCTGATTCATAGCTTTCAAAACACCTCCATCCCAGATATCGTCGACTTCATCTGCATCTACGGCTTCTTCTACCAGGGCCTCCACAGGGGCATCTACTGCGACTGCAGCACCTCAAATAACTGTGACCGCGGAACATGAACATAAGGCCAATGTTGGGGCTATTGCTGGTGGAGCTGTCGCAGGCGTATTGGCCCTGATTCTTTTTGCAGTTGGCTTCTTCTACTGGGGTCGACGACGACAACATAAGAAGCTGAAGGAAAAGGCTCTGAATGATCCGACACGTGCAATGGAGATACCAAGCAACCCATCAGTTGCTACCCCTTTCTTAGCCGCTGGGAGCAAAGGTCATGGGCATGAAGCGTATGGTGCATATGGTTAGTAGTCCACTGCTTTTTCATAATTAATTGTTTAGGCGAAATATTGGTCAATTTGGCTGCGAAACTTTGAGCTTGCGTAGCTAATACGCTACAACAGGGCAAGGTTCTCCCGGGAAAGCAGCATTGGGCCCTGACGGCGCCACACACATCGCCCCTGGTTCAACACCTTCACCCGGTCCACCTCCATACCAAACGCCATATGCCACACCCAATCCAAATCATTATCAACATGAAATCGATTCAGTTGTAGTACACGAGATGGGAGACAGCACTCCACACATGCTAGATGGTACGCCTATTACCACTCCAAGGATGGGCCATGGGGAAAGAGCCGATACAGTTTCATCCCTGTCCCCTCACCCCCCAGCATTTGAGAATAGATGGCGACAGAGAAAGCCAGACGGACTAGCTAATTTGGGTGTTGGAGGAGGACAATCGAGTGCTGAAGTGAGCCCGGCGAGTACTGCGGTGCCGGATAATGATAAGAATAGGGGAGAGTTGAGAGCAAGCACGGGAACTTGGATGGTTAAGTCGCCTTAGAATAATTAATATAGGATGTAACTCCTGGAATAATTTTTTTCAATCAAGCCAGTGTAACGAAAACTAAGTGAGGGGAATATATTGGTGGCGCGTGGGGAAAATAGCTACTACCATAGAATTCTTTCCTGCCAACACAACATGGTCCACAAGCAGAAATAAAAGAGAAATGCATGTACCAGCTATTCTACCACTCCAATATTAGGAAAGAAGATGTCAATTCGAGACGGTTTCATAGAGTCACGTGGTACCCTTGGATTTCTGTTATTGGGAATCAGGAGTGTTTAACGATAGTTATGGTAGAAAAGTTTATCATACTTTACTTAGCTGATATGAGGATCGAGAATTATTAGAGCTTCCTTATAAGATTTTACCGTCAAAAGAGACATCCTTGAGACATTGATCTTTTTATAATAAGCGAATGCATGCCTGTTGGATGGATCCCCATTCAGGAACAACTGCAGGAAACAGGACGCCCCCTGCCTCACTCAAATTGTAACGGCCTTTATTCCCCCATACTCCACGATTGATCGCCCAGCTGAGAGCCCCAGAAAATATTTCGATGCGCGGAAGAACCTTCCACTTCGTCCATCATCAATCCCGAGATTCTAACGACGCCTCGAGGCCGACTTCCAACTTTCCCGTCGTCCCCACGCCGCGCAGGCTAATCGAACGAAGCACCGACTCCGCGCATCATTCTTGAATGTCAGAGCTTAGAGCAGCCGCTTGTTACCATAGCAGTAGGAGGTGTGAATGGTGACTGGTATGCAGACGGCAAAGCAAAAGGCTGATTCGCAAGTACGGAAAGCTAAGGTAAATCCTTCAACACCCGGCGCTCGCTGGAGCCGCATCTCAGGCTGGGATTTGAGGGTTTGGGAGCTAACAAGTTTGTGCAACAGCTTGCTAATTCATATCATGAGCTATTGGAGTATGTGCTACCTTTTCTGGGCCCTCGAGAACTATATACTGACTTGCCTTCCTCTACAGAGAGTTCTCGTCGAAAGACTTGCGATCGGTTGGAAACTATACACTTGGGCGTTTGATTGGGAAGGGATCTTTTGGCAAGGTCTATTTAGCAAACCATAAGCTCACGAATGGGTCCAAAGTACGTCAAGAGAAAGGTTAGAGGTAGATAATGTGGCTGACGGCGCAGGTTGTTCTGAAATCTGCCAACAAAGATGATTCGAATTTGGCCCGCGAGATCCACCACCATCGACAATTTCTACATCCCCATATCGCCCGACTCTACGAAGTTATTGTAACAGAAAACCTGGTGTGGTTAGTACTGGAGTATTGTCCAGGTAAGGAATGCTCGAGGGCCAAGCAATCATCCTACTAATTCGGTTTTGTCAGGTGATGAATTGTACAATTATTTGTTGAAAAATGGACCGCTGCCGGTAGAGAAGGTCCAAAAGATTTTTACGCAATTGGTTGGCGCCGTCGCATACGTCCATAATTCGTCCTGTGTCCACCGCGATTTGAAGCTCGAAAACATCCTACTCGACAAACACGAAAATGTCAAGCTGGTTGACTTCGGATTTACAAGGGAATATGAGGGCAAGGCCAGCTACCTGCAGACTTTCTGCGGTACTGTCTGTTATAGCGCACCAGAAATGCTAAAAGGAGAGAAATATGCTGGCGAGAAGGTTGATGTTTGGAGTTTGGGAGTTATATTATATGCCTTGCTTTGTGGAGAGCTGCCCTTCGATGACGACGATGATAATGCTACAAGGACCAAGATTCTCACCACCGAACCAAAATGGCCAGACCACCTAATCCCGGATTCTAGGTCGTTGTTAAGCCTTTTGCTTTCGAAAAGGCCTTTACTTCGCCCAGCATTATCTGACATTTTGACCCACCCGTTTCTAGCAGAGCATGCGCCTCAACAACAGGCTATTCTGAAGCTTCAGCAACCGGCTCCTTTTGCAACGCCTTTGGAAAAGGAGACGCTAGAGCGCATGCGCAGTGCAGGTGTCGATATTGACCAAGTTATTGAGAATGTCTTGGCTCAAAGATGCGATGCGCTGGCAGGCTGGTGGTCTCTACTAATTGAAAAGGAGGAGAGGAAGCAAATCCGCCGGGAACGAAAACGTAAAGAAAGAGAAGCCGAAAATAGAGCCTCACGAAGACTGAGCGGTGCCAGTAGCCGACTTGCTCCTACTTTACAGGGAGTTGACGAGGAGGGCCAGATAATAATGTTATCTGACCCACCGAGGAGCAGAGGCAGGAAAGAAAGACGAAGTGCACATTACCCTGAACTCGTTCTGACGGATCTCCCTGGATTGCCGGAACACTCCCAGTTGTCACCAGATGTCAAGACTCCTCCGCCACCGATTGAAAAGGATTCTATTAGATCTGCAAGCTCGTCACGGCATCGAAGACCTATTCCCCCTCCGAAAGAAGGAACAATTCGAGGGGCCAGGTCAAGAGGAAGCACGTTACAATTAGTCACATCAAATCATGACCTCCTGTCTCCTCATATGAACGGTGTCTCACCAAGACCGCGGAAGAAGCATCAACATGCTTTTATTAATCAGCTGGCTCACTGGAAACATTGGCTTTTGGATAATGCGAAGCGTGCAAAATCACCAGGGAAGAAAATGAGTCGATCGACACCAGATCTCACTCAAAAATCAAACAGTAGCTCAAGAACAGGCCCCAAAGAACCGAGTCCGCGGCCTGCTACTTCAAAGACACCACCATCAAGGCCTCAGCTACAACCCAGCCCACAGACTCACCCGCCCGTCAATCGAACATTTGTCACGCCTAATAATAAACGACACTCCATATCACCCGCACCATTAACACCACGGTCTACCTTCCGGAGATCCAGTACCGGCCTACGAGGGAGGAAATCGACCTCTTCCTCCGTCTCCTCGATTCGCACCATCCACCATCACCAACACACACATTCTAAAGCCTCATCGACCTCCTCCAATGGCTCCGGATCCATGAGCAAAATATCCCTTCCCACTCGAAGTCCCCATCACTCCGTGAAAGTCCTCCCCGCAACCCCAACAACGAGCGCCTTCCCCAGCAATATCCGTGTCGTCCGCCAACCCCCTATATCTTCCTTTAACGAAGGTATATCCTGGGGCAACAACAACTCAACCTCAACCGGCGGTCTCGTCTTCGCCAAGCGCAAGAAAAACCTCTTCAAGGGTCCCAGCCTCAACACCTCCTCGCCCACACCCAGTGGCAGCGGCAACCGAACCGGAAGTCACAGTCGGAGTACTAGCGTGGCGGGCCGTCGAAGCGGGGAGATTATTGAGGAAGAGGACGAGGATGAGATTGAAGAAGTGGAGGCCTTTTCTCCTATTACTGGCCCGGGGGAAGTAGAGGAGACGATTTTCGCACCGGGCGAAACGCCGGATCTGACGCCGAGATTACCATAATGCCTATCCTTCCACACACCGTGCTGTCTGAATAGAGGAGTTGTATTTAGCGATTCTCGGATTTGACACGCCACTCGTGTTTTTTGAAAGCTTCTTTTGCCAGCGTTGCATACTTCTTTTCTTGCTTTGTTTTTAGCACCTTTGCTGGGTTTCTCGAGTGGCTGAGGCTGCTGTTTGTAGGGTAGGGTATAATTTTTTGTATTTTATGCATAGGGATGATTGAGATGAAAGAAAGGCATAACAGTCGGTGGTGGTGGATAGGATGAGGATGATCAGTGGATAGAGTCTTATATATGAATGAGATCGATGTCGATACTAAGTTTGTTGCGAGGACATTATGAAGTAAGTGAAGGAATCAATGTATCGCAGCTCTGTGTTTCATCTAAGCTGCAATGAGCAAGCTTCAGGTAAGAAGTTTCGATTGAAAAGAGATGGTATATTCATCTGAACAAGCTGGTCCCGAGATTAGCTGCTCATGCTATAAGTGCTATCATACAGACCCGCGGTATCAAAAAAAATCATCCCAAACCCTCACTTAACGAAAATATGAATCCAAGCCAGCCCAGATTAACGATTAGCCGACAAACGAAACCCATTAATTATCCAACCATCCCCATATAAACCCCTCCCCCAATTACACCCCAGATCTCTCCCCCTGAATCTCCACCTGATCACCAGCCTCTTCTCTCTCTCCCCTCTCCTTCTTTCCCTTCTCCCCTGGAAGCAAATCCTTAACTGCCCCCTTCGGATTCTCCAACGCGTCCAGCGCCCTCTGCTTCCCGCTCTTCTTCGTCCGATCATCCAGCATC
>Ga0247778_1000649_pt1 | contig 34757 bp, 40 predicted proteins | sample UWRJL049202B5_FD_179939 | JGI IMG/M metagenome (GOLD analysis project Ga0247778, IMG submission 179939) | Plant litter microbial communities from Arlington Agricultural Research Station in Wisconsin, United States - UWRJ-L049-202B-5 | ecosystem: Environmental > Terrestrial > Plant litter >...
AGGGGAGAGGGGAGAGTAGAGGGAATGTGGTTGTTGATGAGAGGGTGGGGGAGAGCACTTATGTTGGGGCTACGCATTGGGCTGCTATTCTTGAGGATGTGTGTTTTTCCCTTTCTTTGTCTTGCCCCTTCGCAGGGGGTAGCTTCTTTCGATTTGGGATGGATGGGCTAATGAATGATGCAAGATCGAGGAAGTGAAGGATTATTTCGCGAGTGCTGATGCTCATGCGGACGAAGACGAGAATGAGAGGGGTGATGATGGTGAGATGGCTTATACAATGCTCACTTTCAACCCTCATAGTCCGGCGACGAAGAAGGAGTTGATTGAGATGTTGCCTGAGAGGGCCGTGGTTGATCAGTTGATTGCGAAGTATTTTAATGGCCATAGTCCGAGTTTGCGTGCGTGCCTTTTACCTCCCCTTCTAATCTAAAGCTGATTTCGATATAGCTTTGATACATCGCCCAACGTTTCTGAAAGAGGTATGCCACAAGATTCCATTTCTTCAATCTGATTTTTTTTTTTCCTTCCGTCTTCAGCTACCAAGGCTTTTATCTTGGATTGTCGACAAGAGTCACTTTCGAGTTTAGTCCAATTACTTTCATGGAGTCCAAGTCAGATTAGAATGCGAAAGAGTAAACCTGTCCCCATTACGAGCCTAATACGTCGGTTAGTACAAAAAGTTCTGGGCGGCACCAAGTGAAGCACCCGCCATATGGATCGGCTTGATGTACGCGATAATGACCCTTGCCACTTTCGCGGCGCTTGGAGCTATTGGGCGGCCTCCTAATCCTCTAGATGCGCAAATGCAAGCTATTCGCGGCTATCGAAATTGCTGCATGCAGGCTCTGGTTCTTTCTCACTACACAAAACCCGGGCCCTACACTCTCGAAACTATGGCCCTGTACATGGAGGGAGAATTCCTCATCAGCAAAGACGATCAAGCACATTTGTATCTCTTGATTGGTAATATTGTCCGATTGGCCCTACGGATGGGCCTTCATCGCGATGCTACCAAGATTGGCGGGAATATTACACCGTTTCAAGCAGAGGTTCGGCGTCGAATTTGGGCCCACCTCGGTCAAATTGACTTGCTGGGGAGTTTTCATATTGGCTTGCCTGGCATGGTTCCAGCCATTGAGAGTGATACTTTATTACCCCGCAATTATCGAGACGAAGATTGGAATGACGAGATGATCGAAGTGCCGCCATCTCGACCCGAGTCCGAGCTTACAGGATCTTCATATTTGATTTGCAAAAGCAGATTGACCCGTGCATGTGCGAGCATAGCTGCTTTGGCAAATCGACTCACTCCTCCTCCTTACGACGAAGTCATGAGAATAGACGGGATCCTTCGCGAAGCTTTCGATAGCATTCCTTCATTCTTCCAGATGCCTTCAGAATTTCCAATGTTCGATCCCCCAGAAATCATCATCAAGCAATTCAGTCTCGCTCTAGTCTACCAAAAGAGTCGCTGCATGCTGCACAGGAAGTATGTTGTAAACGAAGGTGGGAATACGGAGTACACGTATTCGAAAGAGACGGCCTTGGATGCTTCAATGGAATTGCTTAAATATCAACATATGAGTTACGAGGCGACACTACCTGGTGGGCCTTTTGCTCAAGATCGATGGATTCTTTCCACGCTGACCATGCACGATTTTCTTCTCGCGAGCATGATCATTTCCCTTACCATCACCCAAACAATATCGACGAATTCTCAAAATGGAGTGGATTCGAGCAACAAAACGCTTTACAAAATGGTCGAGGCTGTCGAAAAGTCATACAACATCTTTTTGGACCTGGGCTTTAACTCAGTCGAGGCAAAAAAAGCCTCCGGTCTACTCAAGATAATGGTGAACAAGACCAACAAGGCGCTTGGCCGGCCGCTCATCTCCAAAGAGATACCGGTCGCTGCCTCCAAGAACTTGAACAGTAACGGTGGTGCTACCGCGATTTCAAATCTATCTTTGGATGGTACGTTAATTTACCCATGCCACTTGCTCATACTTCCTCCGTCATTGAGCAGGGCGCTAATACTTTCCAGACGTGCCACCACCCCATGTGCTACCTAATTATGATATTCTAAACCAGAATGCCTGGTGCCCTGGAATACCAAGCGACACAACTTCTTCTCCTAGCTTGGGAATGCAATTCGACGAGTCTCAATCGCTGGTGCCTCCAATACCAGGAGATCTCCTAGGGAATATGATCGAAGTGCCAGATAACATCGATTGGGTACTCTTTCCCCTTCGCACCCACCTTTTGGAATTCAATAATCTTCAAAATACTGACTTCAGAATAACAGGATGCTTTCGACAGTCAAATATTTCCCCAAGCTACGAACTACGGGTCTTGGCCCGCCCTCAATCCCGCAGACCAATCAGACTTTGGATTCGGAAACTTCGATCAAGATATGCTTGGGCGGGGGTAGAATGGGATCACATGGAATGACCTGGATACACGTTTTACTTAGGCCACAAGGGGTTAACATATATACACGCAATTTACTTGGATTTTTAGATAGATACCCCACCCCGGAACTAAGATAAAACTGTACACGCAGTCTTTGCCCATTATTCTTTTTGAGTTCATATCTCACTAAACTCCAAGCTCCCTAATAAAAATATCCGCAGCCCTCTCCCCAATAGCAAACGCCGTATCTGCCGTATTAGCTGCCACATTCCCAGCCGCAACACTCATATCCGCAACCTTCAACCCCCTCACCCCATAAACCCCCAACTCCGCATTCACGACGCCGCCCTTTTCCAGTGGACCCATCTTACACGTCCCAAGACTATGCCACGTCGTATCAACATGCTCCACGATCCATTTCCTCAACACAACATCATCTTCTTCGCTATACTTGATATCCTCCAGTGTTTCCGGATCAAGTGCTGAAGAAATGGATATGCATGCAGCCTGGGAAGAAGCTGGGAATGGAGGGTGGGATGTTGATAATTCGCCCCGGTAACAAGTCATTCGACGCATTATTTCGCGTTGTTTCTTGTAGGCCCATATGTGTTTCGCGATATCGAGTGGGTTGTTTAGGAAGCCGGTGGTGAAATCGATGAGTGCGTCTAGGGAGGGGGAAGGGGAGGTGATGTGGATGTGGCCGCGGGAATAGGGGTATACTGAAAAGGCGGTTACGGAGAGGTATTGTCCTTGTGGGATACCGGTTGGATCTCCTGGATACCTGGGTTTGTCATGTAAGGTTAATTCGGTTTGGAGTTTTGGGGAATGGAGGGAGAAAGGGGACATACGCATTCACCAACGCCATCAAAAACAGCGGTTTATCCAAATTATTTTTGAAATCCCTCTCCCATGCCTCCTTGAACTCGGGCCCTAGATTCTCGACTTCAGATTCAGAAGGGCGCAGTTTACACGTAACATCCTGCGCATTCCAACCCAATATCCTCGCCTTCCTCTCCAACAACTCAGGCACATCCATCCGTCCCCCCGTCAATGCATCAGCTGTCTCCTCGGGCTCAAGGCTAGTATGATACGGATAACTAAGTAAATGATGATCTTGAAACTCCTTCCCCACCCCCTTCACCTCCGCAACAACGGGAACCCCAGCCCTCTTTAACACTTCAGGATCCCCGACCCCAGAACGCTCGAGTAGAAGAGGCGAACCCATTGCTCCTGCGGACACGATTACCATTTTCCTTGCCCTGACGACGGAAATATTGCCACCATCCCGAAATTTAGGATTTGCTTGGATTTCTACGCCCACAGCGCGTTTTTCGCCGTTGAATAATACGCGTATCACTTGCGTTTCTACCAAAACGTTTAAATGGGGATGAGACCCGGAAGAAAGGAGAGGGTGCAGGTATACGTGTGCAGTATCTTGTCTTTTTCCGTCCGGGGAAATGAAACGCATTGCGCGCTGTACGCCTTGCTTGGAGGCTAGATCCTGCAAATCTTCGTATTCTGGATAACCTACTTTTGCAGCGGCAGTGATGAAGTCGTTTTGTGGACGTGTGGCGGTGAAGGGGCCGTGAGATATTTGGGTGGGTCCGTTGGTGCCGTGTGTGGTTCCTGGGGAGGGGGAGTGGTATGTTTCGAGCTGTATTTCGTTACACTTTGAAAAAGGGTGAGGAGGGAAGGGGGAAATGACCTTGCGTAAATAAGGTAACATCTCATCCGCGCTCCAACCTGGCATATTCCACGCATCCCAATCTGAGCGTTGCGCCCGACTGTACATCATCATATTTATACTCGATCCACCACCCAACACTCCTCCAGCTGGCACAACCAACTCCCGCCCTCCGAGCTGGGGTTCGGGCTTGCTCTTGTAGAAGAGCGTCTTTGTGCTGGTTGGGGCTAGGTGGCTTAGAAAGAGCAGCGGGTTGGTGATGCTTGGGTCTTGGAAGTTGTTGGGTCCTTGCTCGATGAGGAGGATTGAGAGGGTGGGGAGGGCGGCCCTGAGGCGGGATGCGATGATGCAGGATGTTGTTCCGCCTGGGTGGGTGTTAGTTGTGGAATTAGTTTCCATGGTTATATGAGGGCTTACCTCCTGCGATTATTACATCGACTTCTGTGAGGTCAGGGGGGAGCTCGGTGTAAATCCCCATTTTGATGCAGTTCAATTGATGTAGAGAAGATTTGAGGTTTATGAAAAGAAGATGAGGAAATAATATGAGTGAGTTAAATGGATGACATGCATGCTGGTCGAATAAGCTGACAAAGACTTGGTTGGTTGGAGGTCTGATTAGCCACTTCGCATGCGGGGATGCGGGGCAATCGTATTTGACCCCTCTATAGTGGATCTCTACGCAAGGTTCAACATTACCCAACTTGGGTATAATATGACAGTAAACAAGGCCCCTTTGTGGTTATTTACAGGTTTGACGAATGAGCAATGGAATGTGTATGAAAAGATCAGACTTCCTGTCCAGGGAAAAGAAATTATATCCTGTCACTACGACTGTAAAAATTGCAAGGCTTTCGAGTACGTGAAGCAGAAAGAGCTCTGAAGAAGAAAGAGAGCCGAGAGCATGTACTCTGAGCCGGATATCTCGGGATACACCTATTACTACCTAGGCATCTAGCTCAAGAAAAGGAGAGAATTCAATTCTTGCTCTCGGTTTAGTCAAGGCACTTCCTCGACCCCAAAAATTTGTGAAGTAAACTTACTCTTTGAATCTTCTTTCTTGCCTAGGGCACGCATTACTAACTACGAATATTTGTACTCATCGTCAGACTCGGCACAGATGGTCCCCGTCAAGTTCGACCATGGAGTCCTGTAACGGGTTGGACTCGAGGCGGTTCGTACCTCGTTGTTGAAGTAGTGGTGATTGTTGGGAGGTAAACGAGGTCTAATGGTTTGATCTTGACTGCCTCCGAAGCTGTTGTATTTACATTTAACAACGCATATAGTAACACTCCAATTCGACTTCGAATGTTGTGCAGCCAAGGACAATGTGGTTGAAAGTTCCCGAATCACCGCTGAAGTCGCCGCATTCTATCGTGGCTAGTGGTGGAGTAGCTTGGACGCAGGGGAAAAGAGCTAGCAGCCCCGTCAGAGCAAAAGACGTGACAAAGAGGTGCAGCTTCGACTCTGAAAGCAGGGGAGGAATTCAGTATCGGAATAGGAATGAAATTCGAGTTGGCAAGACTACTTTAGTGAGAGTTAAGATGCAGTCAGTAACGGGCGGGTTATCTGACTAAGTTCTTTGATTCCGCGTATTGCAGGGACCTACGGCTCTGTGAAAGATGCTAGAAATAAGAGACGTTCGTTGTCTATATGTGGGTTGTAAAACTTGAAGAAGAGGAACAATTCTCGAGTACAATCAGCTGCCGGAAAATTTCCCTCAAAAGATTTTATCCAAATCAGTACTTTCGCTAGAATGAAAACGACATGCTAAAATACGTAACCTTCAAGTCATGGATAAAAAAAAGTAGACTTTCAAATGATAGAAGATAGCGATCGAGAGAAAAAATGAGGGGTAGTGGGGTACTGACGGAGCACCGTATTTGGATTAGCGTATCTGTTATCGGAACTTTCTGCGTTGACCGACGCAGGGACACGTTCTTTGAAGAACCACAAGGGAAAATGAGGGTATAAGAAGGCACTGCTGCGCATCCTTTGGGTGCCAGGATTCCGATTAATACCGAGAGCAAACTCCAGTTTCCCAGAGAACAAAATGGGAGACCGCACAGCATTCTTCTATGGTACTTCTTCAAGCACCCCCACCTTACTCTTTGAACCACAGCTAATGTGCTAATTCCAGGTACTTTGGTAAGCTCAACGGTCTGGCAGAGCCCAAATCGAGTCCGTGTACTGATATATGCGAATAGATGGTCCCAAAGGTCCTTTACCGGGTCTGCTACAATGACGAAAACGCAGACAAAGACCCGGTCAAGAAACTCCTCGCCTCGAAACTCAGCATCCGACCCGCGATCCTTCGAGATTTCTGCCGGCACAGAGTCCGCGACGTTGACTATCCGGGCATCGTTCCAGACAAAGGGCATTCGGTGCAAGGGACATATGTGACTGGTTTGACTGATGCAGATATCGCCCACTTGGACATGTTCGAAGGGGACGAATATACGCGGAAGGCAGTGAAGGTCGAGGTGGCGGATGGTGTCTGTGATGCGGAAACATATGTGTGGACCAGCGGGGACCAGTATCTGGAGGAGGCTGAGTGGGATTTCGAGGAGTTTTGCCGGGAGAAACTGCATCGATGGGTCGGAAATAGTGATGAATTTCGAGGTGAGTGGTCAAGGAAGTACGAGAACGATTGTCTTACAGAAAGCACAGAAGTCGACGAGCTCATTGCTGAGGAAGGCAGTGATCCCACTGGTGGAAGAGGCCCGCAGAAAGATTCAAGGCCCATTGAGGAGGTTTTGAGAGAAGCGGTTTGACATGAATCATTTGGCGCTGGGAAGCGGATTACTGTAGAAAGCCTGAAATCCGAGACAGACGTGATAGACGTGATAGACGTGATAGACTACTGTGATTCTATCAGGTTGAATACCCACCTTCATTTGCCATGTCTCATGGGCTGCGCAGTAGTAGACAGATCCCGGTAGGCTGCAGACGTCCCGACTTGAATCAGCAAAAAGTACGCTTATGCGAAGGCAATGATTGCTCGTAAAGTTTGGTCAAGGTCCTAGGCTAGATCATGGGTCGTCCCTTCTGGTTCTGCCATTCGGGTCGTTCCTTGGACCGTTGAGGCATTCGAGGTCCAATGACTTGAGGCTGAGACAGCCATTTTCTGGGCCTAGGGAGGCGACCTCGGTCTCGCAGTGAGCCTGTCCAGACCAGCTGAATAGCTGACGTTGTCGCCAGAGAGGAGGTCGGGAATGTTTGCAGAGACCTGACTCACGATGCGATTTTACGAGGGGGCATCGCCACTAAAACAAACGGCATGAATGAAGATCTTCAAGGCTCGCATTGAACCCCCCACAGATCTCGGAGATGAACTTTCAAGACCCTGTGGCTGAGTGCAAGCTCGCAAGAGGTTATGCATGGTGCTTTGGGTGCACGTGCGACTTTTTGTTTCATGCTGAATGAGTGGCGGTGAAAAGCAGATTCCAGAGAGAGGCGCATATCACGTTGATAACCAACCCCCCCCTTTTTTTGTCGAATGTCTTGGTATTCGAGAATATGCGCTGCCAAAAGAGGAACTCAGCGAGTTGGACTTTCGAAATGATTGCTCACCGTGATCTTCTTCATCCGGTAGATGTCCTGGTACGATAATCGACAAAGACCTCCCTCCACATGCCCTGATCGATCTCTTCGAGACGTAGGTTGTTTCAAGGTTAAGACTGCCCCGCCACAGATCGCGCGGCCGAGCGCCAAGGAACCAGTGGACCGTGGAATATTCCCAGGGATGCGCTTTAATATGGGCCATATCGAGCCCCATTTCGGACCTTCGAGGTTCGGATGACCAAGGTTGGACGTAGAAACGCGGTGTCGGGTCTTGGGTTGACGAGAAAGAGAGTTGAGCCCCTGAGTGGCCAGGCCGACGCGCCCCCGACATGCAGCTTGGGGCCACTGGGCCTCCTGAATGGCCACTGTCATTCGACTGGGTACAACCACGTACATGCCAAGCTTTGAGCGAGGCCGCCGTCTCTCACTCTCATTCGTTCTCGCAACCTCACTGCATGCTGCTCAGGAGAAAAAAAACACCCTCATCCGCTCCCTGGCTGCGGTGACACCGTGACACTTCACCGTTATCCACTCAAAAACTTGGAAAAAACGCCATCCGCCTGTTCCTTGACAGGTACCGGCATCCCCTTATCCCCTTTATCACTAGTCAGGGGCATCTTATCGATTGTGCAGCCCAGGAACCCCAAGTTTCGCCTTCTGTCGAAACAAACATTCTGCAGCCTATCAAGCCCCTCTCACCCCTTGCATATTCCGCACATCAGTGCATTTCTCTCTCAACGTCGTCTTTCCCTGCATCCAATAGATCGTCCCGGCCTCAGAAATGTTTAGTTCTCGGCGGTGCTGCTCGTGCCACTGGTCAAGTCCCGAAGGACAGCCCTTTGGCAATGGTTGGCGGCAGCTGATTTTAGGGGCGTGGTGGGGCAGAGAGTGCGCGTTTGATAGTGAGGGGCATGTCGTACACTCAGCTGCTAAGGCCCAATTATAGGTCCATTGCCGATTCTTCCCTGTAGCAAATCCCCTAATCCGGCCAGATCGAAGAGCTGGGGAAACGCAGGGGCTGCGGTAGGTGATCGTTTGTGTCTGGTATGGATATCAGCCAGAATGGCTCACAGACATCAGACATCTCATATATAAGATGTCCGGATCTCCCTCGTTTCATTTTTCTCAGCATCATCGTCTTCCTTGGCACCCCTCGAGCACTTGCATTTCCTGAGGCTAGTCCTTTCTTCGTCTTCGATCTTTTTGTTACACTGCAGGGCAGCAATACATTCACATTCATTGATTCAATCCTCGAACAATCCACAACTCCATTCATTGTCTAAGAGTCCGTGCCACTTGACTCTGTTTTAAAAGGTGCGTTAGTAATACGAAAGTCCTTTTGTCTAGTCATCGCGAGAACACTCATCGTTCATTCACCGTCTGTAACAAGCGAGCGCACAAAGACAATAAATACTGTTCAGCTACTCTATTATTCTGAACAAAGCTCTTATTGTCCATCTTAACAATAGAACATTCCCAGGCGGAATCTTCGTGAACAACCTCCGAGACCTGTACAAATACCTTCGATCTCGCTCTCTAACACTCGTTCTAGCATACATACAAAACCACAACTTTTCGAAGACAATCAACAATCAATCTTTCAAACCCACACTCCCTCAATCAATTACCATCTTTTCGTCAGGACGAAAATTCAACAACATGCTCTACGCAACACCCTCAGTTATTCTCGGCTTGGCCGCTCTTGGAAGCTCCCATATGATCATGAACACCCCAGTACCATATGGCAAATCCAGTCTCAACAACAGTCCTCTTGAGAAAGACGGATCCGATTTCCCTTGCAAGCAACGCTCCGGCGTCTATGACGCTCAAGGGGCAAGCAATTCCATGCCCCTCGGTTCCAGTCAAGCACTCAAGTTCACCGGCAGTGCAACCCACGGCGGTGGATCTTGCCAAATCTCAATCACCTACGACAAGGCGCCCACCAAGAACAGTGTCTTCAAAGTCATTCACTCGATCGAAGGTGGTTGCCCGGTCCAAGGTGTAGAAGGAAACACAGGCGACAACGCAAACGCCCCTAGTCCTAGCACCTACTCCTTCAAGGTTCCCACAACACTGCCTACCGGCGATGCAACTTTGGCCTGGACTTGGTTCAACAAAGTGGGCAACCGTGAGATGTACATGAACTGTGCACCCATCTCCATCACTGGCTCATCCACCAAGCGTGACGACGATTATCTCGAGGCCCGTAATGCCACCCAGCTCGTGGAGCGTGACCAAGCTGCTTTCAACGCTCTCCCAGACATGTTCGTCGCCAACATTGGCACTGGCTGTGGAACCCAGGACTCATCAGATGTCAAATTCCCCAACCCTGGAGACTCTGTCGAGACTTTGGCAGGGTCTACCACCAGTGCTTTGAAGGATCCAACTGGCTGCGCCGCAGGTGCTGGGAAACCCACTGGCGCTTCTGGAGCTGGATCTGGTTCTGGATCCGGTGCTACGACCGCAGCTGGATCAGCCGTGACTCCCGCTCCTCAAGCTTCGTCTGCGCCAGCATCTTCACCAGCACTATCCGGAGGAGTCTTCGCAACCGTCGCATCCTCAGCAGGTGCAGGCGCATCTTCAGCTCCGCAAGCCAGTGCCCCAGCTGCTCCCAGCGCACCCGCCTCTCAAGCCTCCTCAGCAGCCACTCCAGCAAGCACAGGAACCACAGGGGGTGCAGGAGCCATGGCGGCTGGCACAGCTTGCACCACGGAAGGAATGTGGAATTGCATCGGCGGAACCTCGTTCCAACAGTGCGCCAGCGGAGTCTGGTCGGCTGCCCAGCCCGTCGCTGGCGGCACGACTTGCACTCCTGGACAATCTACCTCGTACACTATTAAGGCTGCTGGAGCTAGGCGTGCTAAGCGTGCTGTTCGGTTCTCGCAGGAGCATGTTCGTCGATTTGACCCTGAAAACTTCAATGCTTGATCGCTGGCCGATTTAGCATAGTCTTTCTTTTTTAGTTTTCTTCTAAGGCTTTGCATTCTTTGGCGCTCGGGAGGGGACGGGTTTCTTGTACATACATACCTTTTCTTTACAAGCTGGCGTCTTTGGGGTGGTGTTCTTGGAAACGAAACGCATACACTGTACAGCAGCACGATAACGGAATACCATACGCCGCGAGATCTTTAGAATAGACAGTCAAATGACATTCTCTTGAAACAATGAATTTGCCCATGTGAATGTGAATAATCAATCAGATCCAAAGTGATAGCCCAAGCAACGTGAGTCCGAGTCCACAATTACTGCCAACTCGAACCCCCCCAACTCAATAGATTTCCCAGAATACTTTGACTAACAACCATATATATTGTATACCATTCAAAGTAAGCACTAAATAATAAAAATAAGCATAAGCACATGGCAATTCTGCTTCGCGGAAGCCGGCCCGTCTCCACAATACAGTAGCGATATGCGGGGTAAGCCACCGATATGGGATCCCGCCAATAGTCCATCGAGTACCTAATTAACCTCGGGCCAGACCGTCGAGCATGGTATACTTTTCCGCGATTAGTTATTCCCAGCGTGTGTCCGACACGGGACTCCGCACCCAGGCTCGAGCTGGTTGCGGGGTTCCGGTATGAATATCTAATCAACGTTTCCACGTCAGGGTTCTTACAGTAACTTCTCTCTCAATCTCTTGCTCAGTTTGAATTTATTGTCCTTTAAATCAAGTCTGTAACAATTGTACACTGCCTATTCCATCACATCTTCATCCGTTCTCTGAGTGGAAGCCTCCACCTCTAAAATGACAGACCCAAACCCCATCCCAACAATCAACTATGGCCGCAACACCAATAGGGCCGACGTCCTCATAATCGGCGCCGGCATCTCAGGTCTCACAACAGCAATAGAAATGATCCGCAAGGGCAACGGGCGGAATTTCATCATAGTGGAGCGAGGAAACCAAGTAGGAGGAACATGGAACGACCAACGCTATCCAGGCTGCTGCTGCGTATACCCCCCTCCCTCCTCCTTTCTCCGACTCCAACTAATAGAATAATTGATAAACAGGATGTATGGAGCCATCTCTACTCCCTCTCCTTCGAGCCCAACCCCAACTGGACACGCGAATACCCCGGCCAAGAAGAAATCCTCGATTATCTCATCGACATCGCACACAAATACCAACTCTACAAACACATCCGCTTCAACACGTCCGTTTCCGCCGCTCGGTGGGATGAGGAGACAAATACATGGAAGACAACGCTCTCCCGCACCGGAAGCAAAGATGCTGAGTTCGGGAGCGAGTACACCGTCACATCCGACTTCCTCGTTTCTGCAGTAGGCCAGCTTAACGTGCCAAAATATCCTGATATTAAAGGACTAGAGGAGTTTAAGGGAAAGAAAATGCATTCGGCGAGATGGGATTGGGATTTCGATTTAAGGGATAAGAAGATTGGGATCATAGGCAACGGCGCCACAGCCGCGCAAATCATCCCCGAAATCGCAAAAGTCTGCAAGGAGTTGACTGTTTTCCAAAGAACGCCCAATTGGGTCATTCCTCGCGACGACAAGCCGATTTCCGCTACCACTCAAGCGGTGTATAAATATGTGCCTTTTGTGAGGAGGCGGTATCGCGCTGGGTTGATGGATTTCAGGGAGAGTTTCTTTGATGTCGTGTTTGATACTAAGTCGCCGGTTCATGAGTTCATGATGGGGGAGTCGAAGAGGCATATGGCGGCGCAACTTCCGGGGGAGAAGTACGCTGAGTTGAGGGAGAAACTGCAGCCGCATTATGCGGTGGGGTGTAAGCGGGTTATCATCACTGATGATTATTTCCCGACTTTTACGCGCGAGAACGTGGTGTTGGAGACGGTGCCGATTCAGGAAATTACTGAGAATGGGGTTGTGGTTGAGGGGGGGAAGCATCATAATTTCGATGTGCTGATTCTGGCGACGGGATTCAAGACGACGCAGTTTATGTACCCGATTAAGATTTATGGGTCTGGTGGTAAGTCGATTGAGGATATTTGGGCCGAGGGGGCATCGGCGTATCTTGGAATGACTGTTCCTGCTATGCCAAACTTCGGCATGTTATACGGTAAGTCATCATGGTCTGGTCTCACACCAGCTTTTTCCTGACTCCTCCAGGCCCAAACACAAATCTCGGCCATAACAGCATTATCCTCATGATTGAAGCTCAAGCCATGTACATTAACGCCCTCATCACGAAGATCAAAGCAGCAAAAGACAGCGGTGGGAACCTGCGCATTGAGCCAAAGCGGAAAGTCGTAGAGGAGTACAACAAGGAACTCCAAGCCCGGTTACAGGAATCCGCTTTCGCGGATCCAAATTGCAATTCTTGGTATAAAAATGAAGCGGGGCTGATTACGAACAATTGGTCTGATGCTGTGATTCCTTACCAGAAGAGAACGAGCTCTATTGACTGGAATGACTTTGAGATTGGCGGAACTGGAGCAAGGGATGTGGAGACGAGTGGGAGAACGAGTTGGTCTAGGGTTGTGGAGGAGACGCAGGTTTCTAATAAGGTACTTTTGGCGGGGTTTGTCACTGCAGCGGGTGCGGTCACTGCTGGTTTGTTGTCAAGAAGATCTTTGAAAGCTATTTGAGGGAATAGGTAAATGCGCTTTGTGTAGATGTAGAGCAGCTGCAATTGGAAATTCGATTGGCGTCACTGGCCATTTTGATTCGAATCGACGTTCCAATTTGTGTTTCTATTTCATGATGACTGACAATCTTTTCCTGTCGCCGGCCTAGATATTGGGCAATGCCAGAACCTTCTGAATCTAGATGTCGTCGTTTACGGTGTATTCGCAAGTATCCCAGCTCACATATTGCAATAGATGGGATGTGATCCCGCTGAGTTGGTACTTTCCAGATCCTTTTTGAGGCTCCGGGTATGGCAGGTTTTGGGGCCGCTCAGAAGTCGTGAAAGCCAAGGTGTGTATGGTGTTGTCCATCTTGGAGTAGCCTCTCCCTTCATCGCTTGCCCTTCTTCTTCGCAGCAGGATCCTCCTTTACAAAGTCTCCTCTAACAAAAGCATCCCGAGCAACCGTATTGATAATACTAAACCGTTTCGGCCCAAGTTGGTGTCCTCCATACCATCGAGTCACTACCACCATGACATCCCATAAGTCCATCAGCTGCATCAAGTGCAGAACCCTTCCTCCAGCAGCCGTTTCCCCATCGTCATCGCAATCTTGATATGTGACACCGTTTTCGCCCCTAATCCTCCAAGCTGTAATGTTGTGCGTGGCAGACCGGACCTTTTTGTCGCTATCGAGGAGGTGCTGAAGGTACGAGTTGGCTTGATCAGGAGAGGAGACTGGAGCGCAACGAGCGACGAAGACCGATTTCATCTCTACCACGACCTCAGACAAGGTCCAAGGAGGCGCCTCCGCAGAATTAGACTCTTTGTCTGCCTGTAGTGTAGCTTCTGAAACCCCATCCTCGATTTGTATCCCAGAATCCTCCACGGGTTCGTTTTCTTCCGCGGTGGGTAGGATGCCATTCACCTCCTCAATAACATCAAATAAACAGACCTCTCCAGGCCGATAAAGCGTAGCAAGAACGTCTCGAAAAACGCCGACTATATGCGCAGCTTCTCCTTTCCTGCCATGTTCTCCAGAGCTCTGCGTCCCAATGACAGCCGGGGGCGCGGCGGGGTAGTCGGCGGGGAATCGAAGTCTCAATGAGACGGCATGTTGGGGCAGACGGAGGATATACACGTCGTCTTCGTTGGAAGGAAGCAGAGACTCGTCCCCGTAGATGGAGTTTATCGCCTCGACCTCATTTTGGAGGTCTTCGCTCATGCTGTCTCGAAGTGAGAGTGCTCGTAGTAGGATAATGGACGAGATGGGCGCTTAAGGGGGTATCTGCCGAGCGCTTATCTTTTGCTGTAGCGCGTTTCAGCCACCACCTCTATTTTGATTTCTGTCAGCTTTCCTTCTACAAACAATTGGGTACTTTAGTGACTACCTTTCTTCGTTGTTCTGTTGAATATACAAGACTGTTCTGAGTCTTGTGGTATCGACCTACTCGTACCAGCTGCGCGAGCGCGAGCATTCCATGAAGCTATGGAATACTCTCGAGCGTCAACATGAACAGCCACTGTGGGCCAAGATTGCTCGCTGCGCCTTTCGACAGAGTTTATTTATTAGACTACTGTACATGCAGGGGCCCGCTATCACGCCCTCCTATTCGTGTGTAGTCGCTCGTTGCCCCTCTTCGTCCCACCTCGCTCAAACCGCCATCATGCAGCCTGCCGATGGGCATAAAGGCAAGCCAATTGGAGCTTCTTTGTTGTTGACGCGGCTCTATTGTGGTCGCATCATTCCCAAACCTCTAAATGTTGGTTTGGTATTTCTCTTGTCGATTGCTTTCATACATATACTGCTTTCTGCATTCTCGGAGTTCTGATCATGCCACGAAGTCGCACTGCGTACTCTGCACTTTCCATACGTTGTATAGTTGATTACGTTGAATGCCTATCAATTTCTGTTTAATTCAGATGCTATACGACCAGAGAAACCAGAAGAGCTCTCGTTCGTCATCACCATCTGACCCAAAGCAAGAATCGACTGTTGAGGCAGTCACTGTATCTGATGGAGTTGTTACTCAACATCACGAGCCACCCCGGAGCAGGAGTTTCTGGAACTCATTTTCTAGTCCTAGACAAAAGAAGCGGCGAGGTTAGCCTCCATATGTATTCCTGTCCCTCACAATATTGATAGGTCGCCTCGCAGATGCCAATACATCCTGGAAACCGGTGACTCTTCAAGCACCTGTACTTGGAGGGTTTATAGTCTTCTCCGTCGCTCTCATTGCCGTTCTAGAAATCTTGTCGCATATCAGTTCAAAGCATGGCAGCGGTGGGGGCTTGGCTTTCGCAGCAGATGTTCAAAGCCTGCCGGCTGGTGTCAATCTTGGGTAATAAGCCCCGCCAGGAATACCCACCACTGAAGAACTGACGAAAGTTCAGATATTTGTATCTTCCCACGGTGCTGGCAGTTGTTTATAGCATGATCTGGAGGTGAAATCAATTTTTTGCGGTATCAAATTGCAACTGACACCATTACAGCTGGGTCGATTTGGACGTGAAGCGCCTAGAGCCTTGGTTCCAGCTTTCAAAAGCTGGCGGCGCAACTGCTGACGACTCGTTAACCTTACAATATCCGTTCGACTTCTTACCTTTTGTTCCGGTCGCTGCGCTCCGTCGCAAGTAAGTGTATTCCATCCAGACATACTTCTTTTGATGTGGAAGGGCCAGGATTCGATAACGGTTTCAGGATATGTAGCTAAAGATTTAACAACAGGCACTTGGGGGTATTCATTGCAGGCACGATCATGCTCATGGTATTTTGGATTATCACCCCCCTCCAGTCTGCCATTTTCAATATAGGAATAGTCACTCGCTCCACTCCGGTGCAAATGACATACTCCTCCGTTCTCCCTGATATCGACCAGCAGACGAGTAAACTAAATGTGAACTTTCTCAATACCGCCTACGGAGTCACTTGGCTGGCTCAGCGCCTTCCGGCTTTTACCACTATGGAATATGCCACGATTCCGTTTCGGCCCTCATCCGAAACGAGCCTCAAGCCCTCATCACTGGAGACTTGGACAGGCTACGTAGAAACATACAGTACATCTCTCAATTGTACGCCAGCAACCGTTACCAAGCAACCTGTATATTACACATTCGACAACAATCGTGGTTGTGTTGTCCCTGAAATAGACTTAATGCTATCGCAGACCGAGCTTGAATATCAATTCGCAGTGCAATATATCGGTTATTACGCAGACGAACATGTTGATTGGTCGTTGAAAAACCCACAATGCTCGTCAGAGCACTCGAACAACTTTCTTGCCATCTGGGCCACGAACATGGTGGCGGGTCAGCCAGAGATTTCCAGCAATGTGACGGCGCTATTTTGCGTGCCTAGCTACCACACACAGAGTGTCATGGTCACGGTCAATGCCACCACCGGTGCAGTTGTTGATTCAACAGATAACTCCACAAGCAGCCGTGTTGACCTACCCCAGGGGGTGTTGAACACAACCCAATTCGAGTACGTCATTGGTGGTAAGTTATTCCCTTAGACGTCTTCAACATATACCCCCTGACCTCTCGATCTCCAGCTGGCTTGTCCTCTACAACTGAGAGAAAGAACCACGAAGATAGCTTAGTACTCGAACAGTATCCTCGACTCACAGGCTTCAACTTGTTATGGCCAGTCTCTAACGCCGTTGGTTTTGCAGTCGGCCTTAGCGGCCTCCCGACAGAGCAATTATCGGATCCCTCAACTCTGCATCAAGTGTTCGAGAGAGCCCACAAGCTCCTCTTCTCCGCAGCCTTTAGCACTTTATTGACGCCTTCTAATGATACCCAGCATACATGGCGAGGCATACGAGAAGACCGGCCTGGGGCGATAATTCTAGTTCGCGCGATTTGCATTGTTGTGGAGGTGGTTTTAGGCCTGATAGCACTACTGACAGTCTTTCTGTGGTACATTTCTTACAGCCGACAGAGCAATCTGCCGTTCGATCCTGCATCTATTGCCGATGTCGTATCGATCTTGCCCCCGGACACAAAGATTGCACAAGGCCTGGAAAAGGATTCGGCCTCACTGAACAAAAGACAAATCAAGTACCAGTTAGTCAGGAATAGCGACTCGATGGCATTGATCACGGTTCCTCCGGCCACGTTTAACGAAGTAAGAGATGGCGACCAAGAGCAAAAGAAATATAGAACGAGGGCCTCAAAGAAAGAGCTATTTGTGCGCCCTCGTGAACTTAGAGCATGGACCGGCGCCTCCTTGATTGGAATTATCCTCGGTTCACTGGGCATCATTGTATACCTCCTAGTGAAGAGCTCGAAAGACAACGGTATGCTCAGGCCTGTGCAGGTTTCAAGACATCTTGAAACTGTTGCTAATTCAAATAGGACTAAATCTCCCCTCTTCGAATCCGATTGTTCTTTCTATTCTAGAGAACTATCTCCCAACCATATTCGCTACATTTCTGGAGCCAGCATGGGTTATTCTTAACCGGCTCTTATGCCTACTTCAACCCTTTGAAGAATTGCGGAGGGGCAGTGCCAGGTTCCGGAAGTCTATTGGCGCGAAATATACGTCGTTACCACCGCAGTTGACGGTTCTACGAGCTATGCGGTCGGGCCATATCATGTTAGCCGCTGTAGGAATGATCACCATGTCCACAAACGTCCTCGCTGTCGCCCTGGCTGGACTGTTTGAAGAACGCCCTATCACTGCGCTATCCCCCACTTCCACGAAGCCAACCAAACTCCCAGTGTTCAATGGAACAGAGCTTCCTAGAATAGGACAATTTTTTGGCGCCACATTCACGTATCAGGACCACTTCTACGTTGCGAGATCGAATCTTACAGACGCCACACCCCTGATACCGTGGGTTGACACAGACTTTTCCTACATACCATTTTCGCTCAACAATATGAACCAAAGCATCACGGGATCTCAACAGCTGCAAGGCTACCGTGCATCGACTATTGGGTTCGGAACTGAAGTCAATTGTTCGCCCTTGTTCCCCGGATTAGAAGACCATGGGGTTGCTTTTGTACCCGCCGATAATGGAACAACTGCGCAGCTCAGCACTAGTCACAAACTTCAGAATGGCACAAAAATTACGTGCTATCTCCCCGATGACAGAGGAACCGGTAATATGAAAAACACGATCTCCTCAGACGTACCTATAGGTGGCTCGTTGTTTGCACTGGAGTCGATGCAGACCATGTCCTCGACACAGAGCGAGGGCACTGAATTTTGCCAATCGTTATTGGTTGGTGGCTGGGTTCGCGGACATTCAAACGGCAGCGAAAATGCGCAGACACAACAACCCCAATCTATCCGGCTCACCGACGTGAGCTCGATATTCATTGGATGCAGAGCACAGCTCCGCGCCGCACATTTCGATTTGACGGTCGATTCAGATGGTCGCGTTCTCCGCTCCGAAAAGACGGGAGATGTTACTGGGGATGTTGGACAATTCTTCAAAGGAAATAACTCTCCGTCTGCTTTGATTGCGCAAAGCTGGGTACTGTTGACGCCGTCTTCCCAAGGCTTGTTCGAATGGCACAATGACACCATCACGTCGGATTGGATGAGCTCGCTCCTCTCTATTGCTGACAACTCAACTGATCTTATTGATCCTAGCAAGCCTTTGCCCGACGCCGCCGTTGTTGGCCAGAAGGTGGAAGCGCTGTGCCGACAGCTGTTCGCTATCTTGCTTGGCCTGAATACCCAAGTTTTTGCAATAGCAGGCCCAAATACCGAACTTATCCCCGGAAACATCGTGGTGTTGGAAACTCGCATCTTCATAGCTCCTGTAATGGCGTATTTATGCATAGCAGTCCTCGTCTTGCATCTTGTGGCAGCAGGGTTTTACTACGCCTTTCGACCCAAAGTATTCTTGCCACGAATGCCGACCTCTATTGCGGCGGTCATGTCATACGTATGCTCGAGCCACATCACTGAAGACATACATGGCAAGCATCTTGAGGATCAACGGTATGGGTATGGGAGATATATTGGTCGAGACGGAGAGTCTCATGTTGGCATCGAGAGGCAGCGAAATGTGGTTCCGTGGGCGAGCGAAAATCACGAAGTCAAGAGACGGAAATGGAGGCCGGCATGGAAGGGCAAATCTGAAGCACAGCCGGACCTATGGATTTGAGAAACTATCGGGTAGCAACTGTTTGAATTATCTCAATAGTATCAGGTCACTGCGTACATTGACCCAAGGTAAAAGGAAATTCCCATTAAGCCCTAGGGGGGAGGTAGTTACTAGTTCCATGACATTAGGAACATATGTTCTTAGATCAGGGAAAAGGAAAAGCACACCTAAACCCCAGTTCATCGAAAATGGGGGCCTTTCTACAGTAGAGTGTCTACACGTATGAATAAACTCACCTCTCAAGTATCACCCGAAATTCGGATTCGTGGCCATATATGGCGAAACGAAATTCCGCAAGACTTCTGCCAATATCAGTCTTCAGGAGTTTGAAATGGAACTTTGGAGATATAGCGCGGAGTTTCTCTAGCACTGAGACCGCGAATGGTGGGGGCGGGGTGCTCAGCACCCCGCTTCCGTCATGGCGCCGGGGATCGGGGCCTGTGGCACAGTCGTACCGAGGACTTGCAGGACGACATCGGGGAATAAGTATAACTTCTTTTCTTGTATTCTCTTTCTCTCCTTTGTACCTGGGTTTTCACGTTCGCAATTGCTTCCATTTCCCCCATTAATTCCGCCATCATGGACTCCCTCTCCGTCCCCCGAAAGCTCTGGGAGCACCCCGACCCCTCGAGCACCGACATGTACAAATTCATGCAATCCATAAACAGCTCCCAGAACCTCCAATTAAGTGTACAATTCCCCAATTTCTCGATTGTTCTTCGCTGATAAACCTCCTGCAAGACATTCTGGGAACTCTACCAGTACTCCATAACCCAGCGCTCCGCCTTCTGGGACCAATGCTTCAAATTCGTAGATCCGATACATAGTGGGGGTTCCACCAAAGTTGTCGACGAATCCGCACGCATAGATGCTATTCCCAGGTGGTTTGAAGGCGTACGGATGAATTTCGCAGAGAATTTGCTTTATACGCACGTTCCTGGCGATCCGTCCTTGCGACGCAGCACGAGGGATAAAGAAGATGCCAAGATAGCGCTGACGGAGGTTCGGGAAGGTGCTACGGAGATACGGGATGTGAGCTGGGCACAATTGAGGAGGGAGGTGGGGGAGTTGGCTGCGGCGATGAAAGAACATGGGGTTGGGAAGGGGGATAGGGTTGTGGTCGTAGCGAGTAATTCGGTGGATACGCTGAAGGTTTTCCTAGCTGCTTCGTGGCTGGGAGGGTTGTTCAGTAGTAGTTCGACGGACATGGGTGTGAAAGGAGTCTTGCAAAGGGCGTTGCAGGTTACGCCGAAGGTATTTCATCTGATCCGAATCTGAAAGGGGACTAATGAGAGCAGTATATATTCATGGACGATTTCGCTATCTACAACGGCAAGAGAGTCGACCTCCGACAGAAAATGACGGAAATTGTAGAGGGGATGAAAGACGTGAAGGAATTCCAGGGAATGGTGTCTATGCCCCGCTTCAAATCACCAGCAGATATAGCCAGCGTCCCGCGCACCGAAACTCTCTCCTCATACATTCAAAAAGCTTCCGGTGCCCAAACTCCGGAATTCGAACAAATAGCATTCCACGATCCCTTCTTCATTGCCTATTCCTCCGGCACAACTGGCACTCCGAAATGTATCGTGCACTCCGTTGGCGGTGCTTTGCTTTCATCAGCCAAAGAGGGGAAGCTGCACCGCGGAATTACACCTGATTCGGTTTGTCTACAGTATACGACTACCGGATGGATAATGTACTTTGCATCGGTAATGAATCTTTTAGCTGGAGCAAGAGTCGTGTTGTATGACGGCAGTCCTTTTATTCCCGACTTGACGACATTCGTGAAATTGCTGGGCGACCAGAAAGTCACGATGCTGGGCACGAGTCCGAGGTGGATGCATGAATTGGCCACGAATGGAGTGAAGCCGAGAGAGGTCACGGATTTGAGTTCGTTGAGAATTGTGACGAGTACGGGAATGGTTTTGAGTGAGCAATTATTTGAGTGGTTTTATGATGTTGGGTTTCCGAAGCATGTTCACCTGGGCAATATTTCCGGTGGAACAGATTTAGTAAGTCGCATTCTCCAAGTCAAAGTGAACGAAATACTGACTTATACAGGCTGGATGCTTTGGACAAGTATTACTGACACTTTCTGATCTCATTCCCAGTTTCTAACGCTTGCCACAGGAAAACCCCCTAACACCCGTCTACGTCGGCGGAACCCAAGGCCCCAGTCTCGGCACCCCCGTCGCAGTCTACGACTCCCTAATCGAAGGCGGAAAAGGCGTTTCCGGCTCTGCAATCGAACACGGCACACCCGGCGAACTCGTCGCTCCCGCTGCATTCCCCAACATGCCCGTCTTCTTCTGGAACGACCCCTCCGGCGAGCGTTACTTCTCCGCTTACTTCGAGAAATACGACAACGTGTGGACCCATGGCGATTTCGTCATGATTCATCCTGTGACGAAGAATCTTGTGTTTTTAGGGAGAGCGGATGGGGTGTTGAATCCTTCCGGGGTGCGGTTTGGGAGCGCGGAGATTTATAGCGTGATTGAGGCGGGGTTTCCGGCGGTCGCGGATAGTATTTGTGTGGGGCAGAGGAGACCGCAGGATAGTGATGAGAGCGTGATGTTGTTTTTGCTTATGAAGCATGGGAAGAAGTTTACGGATAGGTTGGTTGGGGAGGTGAAGGCTGCGATTAGGAAGGAGTTGAGTGCGAGGCATGTGCCGAAATATGTTTTTGAGACGCCGGAGATTCCTGTGAGTTCTTCTTATTTCCCCCCTGTCTAATTCACGTATTATATGTGCTAATTCTGCCAGACGACGGTCAACCTTAAGAAAGTCGAATTACCGGTCAAGCAGATTGTTTCGGGGAAGATCATCAAGCCAAGTGGGACGTTGCTGAATCCGGGGAGTCTGGATTACTATTATAGATTTGCGAAGGTCGAGGAGTTGGAGAGGCCTAAGAGTAAACTGTAGAAAATGCACATAGAGTTTACAATTGGAATCTGTTGGATACTCGAACCAAAAGGCGGCTCGCAGAACGTTGGACTCGAAACCCTGGAAGTTAGTGACGAGGCTCGCTAAAATTCAGGGGCTTTTGGTGAGAGATGCGCCAAATTTATGGGCTTCAATCACTAACAATCACTGAAACCTTTTCATAGAAAATCGAAATAAACTCAGGCTCTAGAGGCAAGCAGATAATTTCGAACGCAACATATTTTCGCATAGATAATTTGGAATGACTCTGAGAATTGTGAATTTTCAAATTTGACATGTCGATCTTCGTTTTCTTCCAACTTCGATGCTCCCTTTTCTTTGTCAGAAAATAGAATCTCCTCACGAGCTTCGAAAAGCTATTCAAGGCGCTCTCCCTCACAATATTCCTCCTCACGTGCCCATCAAAAGCTTGACCATGGCACGCACGCAACCCACCACAACGAAAGCTACTGAACTCAAACCCAAACCACCATTCGACAACGCCCTCCTCGAAAAAGCCCTGAAAACACAATACCACTACCTAAAGCTATGCGTCAAGGAAAACTGGCAAGATGGCTACGAAGAATAAGGCGAGATGATATGCAGCATGGCCGATCTGCTGAATGAATGGCAAGGGGACGTATTCCGCGTCGTTATAAAATCAGGGAAATATTTGGCTGAGGCGTACACGACACTGGTAATGATTGAAAATTGGCTGGATAAGTTGAGGGCGAATGAGTTTAATACGCGTACGGAATGGGGGAATTTTACGGATGGGTTGTCGAATTGCGAGGTTCAAGGATGGGAATGGGGAACAGGTATATGCGGGGATGCCGGAGAGGATTTAGAGGTTGTTGTGGAGGGATTTGGCGCCGAAGGCTATTGTGGGGAAGGAGAAGGATGTTGTTGATGCTGTTATAAGGCATCGTTATGAGTTTCCTAGGTATGGGACGCGGAAGATTGTGCTGGGGAAACTGAAGGAGTTTGATGGTGAGGCGGTGGAGAAGTTGTTTGCTGAAGATGAGGAGGCTCCGCATACGGATGATGATGGATATCAAATTCATGATGAGTGGTATGCCGATGATGAGGAGATGCAGAAGGCTATTGGTGTTTTTAAAGAGATGCTTGGAATTAAATAGTGGAGGAGTACTAAGTCATATTCTTTTAATCGATCTTCTAATGCCTCGCCATTTTACTCTCCTTTCCATTTGACCTCCGGTGCCTCCCCAGGCGTCCCTAGTGTACAATTTGCCCTATCTTAATACTCATTCGCAACATCTTGCTTCACCTAGAAACCCCCACCCCCGCTCGCCTCTCAAATAGGCCAGAACCTGGACACTAGCAGTCCAACAACAAAAAAAATTGCAATCAAAACCTTCCAAGGATTCCTCAACATCCATCGACCTGCCCATCGGGCGCCCCAACAAATCATCCACCAAAGTACTCCCCTCCATCCCCACCGCTGTAGATGATTATATGCAGAAGATAACCCCACTATGATGGCGAGTAAGAAAGAGAAATCTCCTGCTGCCGTGTCGAGGTTGGAGCTGTGGTGTGTGATGGGCGGTCGAGTTGGAGTTGGGGTCTTTTTCATATTAGCTCATCTAGAAAGAGGGGAAGAGGGTTTTGTTTCTACGTACGATGGGTTCTTGTGTTTCATCCGCTGTGTTATAATTCTCCTCTTCTTCTTTAATTCCTTCCAGCTCCTCAGGTATGTGTGTGTTTTCATCTGGCGGTGGCTCGGTTGGCAGGTCACTTTCCTGCTCTTGTTCTATCTGACCGTCCTCCTCTTCGGGAGCAGAAGTAAGTGATGCCTCATTAAAATCCTCGGAAGTATGATCAAACGATGCATTGTGAAATTCCCAGGAATCGGAAGCAGGGGGGCGTCTGAATGGATTCTCACCCACCGCAAACATATCGTCATCTGAACCATAGTGAAATTCCCAGGAATCGGAAGCAGGAGGGCGTCTGAATGGATTCTCACCCACCGCAAATATATCGTTATCTGAACTATAATGAAATTCCCCAGAACCGGAAGTATGAGAGATTCTGAATGGATGATTGTGCAAGTAAATAAGATCATCGTCTGAACCATAGTGAAATTCCCTGGGACCGGAAGTAGGACGACGATGGATCCGGAATGGGTTAGGATGCTCGTCAATGATATCGTCAAGTGGCGTATTATGAAATTCCCAGGAATCGGGAATATGATGGCGATAGAAATCATTAAATGGATCAAGCTCCCCGAGATTATCATCCAGTGGTGTATTGTGAAATCCCTCAAATGTAGGAATGAATGATCCATTGTAAAATCCATCGGCAGCAGGAACAAGTGACACATCGTGGACTTGCTCAAAAGTTGGAATGAGTGGCGCGTCATGAATTTCCTCGGAAGCAGGAATAAAGGATGCATTATGAACTTCATCAAACGCGGGAACAAGTGATATGTTGTCAGCTTCGTGGAAAGTAGCAACGATTGGTGCATTGTCTGCCAAAGAAATAGAGGCTGTGATATTGCTATCTGGCGGTATCGTGGAGGGGACTGCGGGGTTGACTGTGCGGTCGAAATTGGGGATTATTCGGCCCGTATCTGACCTCAGCATCCCGGAGAGATCATCTATGGCGTTGATGGTAACAAGTCGATTGGTCAAACCTGAGAGATAATCGGCGTTGAAAGCGGAAAAGCAGCTGTAGAGTACCACGGCCAGAAAGACCAGCAAATCTCGCGTAGATTTTGAGAGCTCCATAATGTAGAGTGTAGAATGATGGTGATTGCAGTGGGGATTGCGTACGATTTTGGAGCTTGAAAGACTGATTTGTAGATGCTATTAATTTTATCTGGTGTCATATAAATACTTATGCTCTTTGGAGTGGAATATCCCTTGAAAGCGCTGGCTTGGAACATCCAGTTTCAGCAGCCTCGACAGAAAGAAATAGAATAGAAGAATAGAAACTCGGCTGGAAATATAAAACATCGTAAGACACGAGTCTTTTTTGACAAACTATTTTAAGGACATGTGAATCACTCATGTCTCGCTACCTGCACGGAGAGAGATCTGAACTTAAACCATGGTTATCAAGTCAAAACAAGAGAAGAACCATGAAGAGAAAGTCACCTTGAAGGAATAATCAAGAATCATATATCTCCTTTGCTTGGGGTCGTATTGCAACGGAGTGGTCTGGAAATGTTTGAGCCCTAGGTACCGAATGTCGAGTACTTTCAGGCGATTTCTTGAGCTTCGGAGACAAAGACGAAACGCAGGCGAAATCCATTTCTTTACATTTTAAACTTCAATAACTCAGAACACATCCTACAAAGAGCAATTCATCCAAAGGGGGGAGGTTGTGATAAGCGTGCTTACTAAAAATGGCATGGCGACGCCTCCGTTTGCAATTCGCACAGACCCCATTGCTCCTTCTGATACAGTGTCTTGCACTTCCCCTCATCTTCCCCCATCAATTGGGGTCCGAAATCCATCCTCAAATCCTCAGATTTCGCATCTCATCCAGAATCCACGATGTTTTACTGCTCACCTTGCGATCGCTGGTTCAATACCCATAGCGGATATGTCCAGCATATGAACAACAGCGCTGCCCATCAATCCCGCTATGAACCGCAATGGGAGTGCGATGTCTGTGACCGCAGCTTTGCATCTGAACATTCCCTTCACCAGCACCAGTCCAGCGCCAGCGGCCATCCATACTGTATTCCTTGCAAGCGGATGTTCATCAGCGAGCATAACCTAATGCAGGTACGGGACATACTACACTGGGCTACCCTAAGCAGTGTGCCCGCCCCCCTTCGCTTCGTGGCTAATTTAGATCCTTCTGCAGCACATGCATTCCAAGATCCACTCCTCGATGGACTGTCCATTCTGCAAAGGCAGATTCGCGACCGCGTCCGCCGTGATCATTCATCTCGAGTCCGGTCGCTGTTCCTCGGGTTGGGACCGCCAGAAGATCAACGAGACTATTCGCAAGTTGGATCGAAATAATGTCATCACAAATGCGAGTCGAATGATTACGTACGAGAGCACCGAGACGATTGCAACGGATAGGGCCTGGAATGGTTATAACTTCGAGTGTTATTTTTGCACCCGGGAATTCAGCAACCTACATGCACTGAACCAGCACTTGAAGAGCCCAGTTCATGAGCAAAACATGTATCGTTGTCCCAAGTCAGGATGCGGCAGGAACTATAAGTTGCTAAGTGGGTTGGTACAACACGTGGAAAGCGAAAGCTGTGGATTGATGCGTTTTGATCAGGTTCAGCAACAGGCCCGAAATGGAATCGCCAAAATGGTGGGCAAAATGATTACCGGATAAGTGTGCTTGGGGAGTTTTTGGTGCTCTGGACGTTATGTCATGGGTTTTGATTGATTCGCATCTCAGCGAATACGGCGTTTCTACCCTGGAATCTGGAGCTTTGAGATCTTGGAGTTCTATCGGAAGGATTGTTTCCTGGTAGGAACCAGCCTATGAGACAGTTTTTATGATACTCGATCTGTCGATGCGCGCAGTTTCTTACTTCCAAAAAAGCTTTCATTATTGATTTTGTTCCTCTATCGGCCTGGACTGTTCTTGCTGAACTCCTCATCGGCATGCAAGTCATTTTTTTAGGTACTTAGGTTGATTCGATTCGATTACAGTGACATCAAAGAATGGAGAGATGAATCGCCATCTGCATAAAGCTTTGTCAAGTCTCTTACTTTTTAACGCCCTAGTTGTCGAGGCTGAATTTCGTGAGAGCGACTATTTCCTGAGCGAACTCAAACGTGATGATGTCCTTCGAATGCGGAGAGACATCTGGTACGCCTGGAAACTTGTTCATATCATCCAAAATGTTCTTCAAGTCTCCCATGAATGTATCCTGCTTTCCCACGGCTCCTCCGGTACCGAGAATATACGACGTTGCTAAGTCCTCCACGAAGTATATGCCGCCAGGCACCACAGAGTCCCAGAGGATTTTGAACGAGTTTCTCTGCTGTTCCATTGTGTGGCCTCCATCATCAACGATGATATCGAAGTGCCCTCCTGTCTGCGCGAGGAAGTTCTGCAAGAACTCGATGTTGGCTTGGTCTCCGGTGAAGACCGTGGCCTGTGCTGTTTTGTTTTTCCATGATTCGGCACATTGTTCATCGTATTCTATGTAGCTTTTCTAAGAATTAGTACCGTTTTCAAATAATCTATAGGAGACAATACGTACTAGAGATCCACGTGTGGAAAATACTCAAGCCAGGTATAATAAGAAGCGCCTGGCCCGTAGTCCACTATAAGATCGTTTCGTCAGATCACGTCTAAAATAGGAAGCAAACGACGATATACGTACTGTTGCATCCAAGTCCTATCTCTACCATCCTAATACGTTTGTCGCGAAACGGTGCTAATCTTCGTTCATACAGCCGCTCATAATGATGGTCCGTAACTTTGTCCGTCCCATATTTCAATGCTATTTCGTAAAACGACGGTCGAAATCCAAGAGTGCTAGACTAGTCAGCAATGGAATCGGGATACAACAGGAGACTTTGAGAAATTTTGTCCGAATATACCTTTGAATATACCGAACAGCCTGCACAGGACTCTTGTCTTTTGAATGCAGCACTGTCGCGAAGAATATTATCGATAAAATACCCACAACCCCAAACGCCCTGATACTCCGACTCGATAGGGTAGTCATTGCGTCGATGATGTTGGGAAAAGATCGAGAGCTCTGGATAGGCAAGAAAGGTATACATGGAGCATTCCTGGCGAATTGCATTCTTCCCGATTGAGACAGCGGGAATGTCTCCCATTGCATGGAAACTTTGAATTCTCACTATTGAATGACTGAAAAAAACACCGATACAAATACCAGACCTGTGAGTATGAAAGGGGACCGTCCTTTATGGACTTCGAATCAGTATCCGGGAACGAAAGCATCTGAATTATGTTTCAAAAATAAAATGGGGCTATATTCAGTCAATGGCTGCTTCAAGGGGTTATCAAAACTCTAGGAAAACATAACAATACATCTTGTTTTTTTCTTCTTCAAACAGTATGTATTAAACGTAAAGGCTGTTCGAAGCCTGTAAGCGCAATAGCTCCAGCATGTACGCGCTAAATTTACAGGCCTTCAGGCCTGAAGCCCGTGTACTTCAGTGGTTTGGTTCCTCGCTAAATTTGCACTTCTCAATACTGTCAGTAGAGCACGTAAGAATATTGAGAATTAAAAGGCATAATGTCAGACCACTCTTCGACTTTCTGAACCTTTCTCGTATTTGATGAAGGTTTTAGGTAACGAGTGGGAAATTTTCGGCCTCATTTGTTCTTACCCACTCGTGACTTGGCCACTAAAGTAACGTTGCCCCATCCCACTTCTGTGACCAACACGATTTTCCATTCTATTTAAGCAACCACTATTCAAACTAATCATTTTAGGTTCTGCTTCGGAATAGACCCAGAATCTACTTTATAAGCCACGTTTGGTCCTGATAGAGACTGCATACCTGCGCGATTCGCCCCCCCCTCACTTTACACAGAGTCACGTTACTAGCCAACAAGATGTATGAACCAAAACCCGGTGACTCGCTCGAGAGCCTCGATACGCCTTCGATGATAGTAGACCTCGACATAATGGAGGAGAACATTCGCAAACTTATGGGTATGCTGCAACCCCTGGGAGTCAACATCAGACCGCATCTCAAAACCACGAAAAGTCCCATCCTCGCCAAGAAGCTGGTAGAAGCAGGAGCAAAAGGTGGATGTGTTGCCAAACTCAGCGAGGCAGAAGTCATGGCTGCGGAAGGCTTTGACGACCTATTGATTACCTGCGAGATCGTTGGACCGGTCAAGGTTCGCCGCCTCGTCGAGCTCTTCCGCTATCACCCGAAGATCCAAACCGTCATTGACAGTGAGGCTGGAGCCACTGCCATCAACGAGGCATTAGCGGCCTCCGGTATTGAGCAGCCCATCCAAGTTCTGATTGATCTCGACGTTGGCTTGCACCGGACCGGAACCACCCCGGAATTAGCGCTCCCTCTGGCCAAGCACATTTCGACGCTGAGCCATTTGAAACTGATTGGTGTTCAAGGCTATGAAGGCCATCTCCAACACGTGCATGGCCATGACACACGGGAGAAAGAATGCCGGGCTTCCATGGCAATTCTCGTTCAAACGGCCAATATGCTTCGGGAGAACGGCTTTGATATCCAAGTTGTGACCACTGGCGGAACTGGAACGGCTGAGTTCTGTGCAACCACTCCGGGGGTTACTGAAGTCCAGCCAGGCTCTTTCATTTTCATGGACTCAGACTACCGTAACGCGGTCGGTGGATTCTTTTCTCATAGTCTCACAATACTCTCTACTGTCATCAGCAAATCCACCGCGGAACACCGTGTGACGGTCGATGCGGGGCTGAAGACCCTGACGACTGACAGTGGGTTCGCTGAACCAAAGGGTATGCCCGGCGTTACATACACCCCTATGGGCGATGAGCACGGTTGGCTCAGCTGGGAAGAAGGGCCTGATCTGCCTATTGGTACGCGGGTTGAGTTGATTCCAAGCCATATCGACCCAACTGTAAATCTCCACGACTTCTACTACGCCCACCGAAAAGGCGTTATTCAGGAAATCTGGCCTGTTGCGACGCGGGGAAAGGTTCAATAGGGGATGATGCCGAATGGGGTGCCGATAGCCTGTAAGGGGGTTTGGGTCGGAATGCCCGAGGAATGATGACCCTTCAAAGGTCAGCAATGGAGACTTTGGATAATACGAATACCCGATCATGTACTTCATAAATAGATGCAAAAGCTTCTTGCAGCCTGGGTTCTACGGTCCGATCATGAGACAAGGTCTCACCTCCAGAGAATTTCCTCGGGACGCGTTCGCGTTCCATTCCAATAGACTGTACCGACACTCCGCCGCCAAAGGGCTAATCAATTTTACAGCATGCTACCAAATTTATTCTTTGCAGATATTCTGTTTAAAGGCACTTCACTGTCATTTCATTCTAGATGTCGTTTCAAGCCGCCCAAGTGTACCTACGCAGACCACCAAAACGTATTCTGGTCGCGGTTGGCACCATTTTTTATGTCTTATTTCTCCTCCGTTACAACCGAGAGTCGATTCCGGGAATTCGATCCTCAAAACTCATAAATGATGTATATAATAGAACGCTTGGGGTAAAGTCCCTGTCAGATGTACCAGCCGTGGTCAAACGTTGACTTCGATAGTTCGAGAAGATTTTTATTGTCAGTTTATCTGAGCGAAGTGATCGCCGTGATGCTGTCGCTTTATCAGCAGCCTTGACAGGCATTGATGTCGAATTTGTCGACGCAGTTCGAGGAGCAATTGTAAAGGATAAAGTAATTCCCAACAACAAGCCGCAAGAACGCCTACCGGATGCTGCGGTGGGTTGCTGGCGATCCCATATGAATATCCTACGAACGTTAGGCACCACAAATCGAAAAGTATTGATCGAGAATATTAATGGTGAAGCAGCATCATTCAAAGTAACTTAACTAGCGTTTTGATTCTTGAAGACGACGTCGGTGGGTACTTTCAATCTGCAGATAACTGTCTTTCTACCCCGGCCCAGCAAGACTGGAAGGTTCAGCTGGAAAGTTTCCGAGTATGCTGACTCCAATACTTAGACTGGGACGTACGCATCAAAGATCTACTCCATGATTTTGCATCGGCAACAAACGCACTTACACAGCCCCTACAAAGTCAAACGAAAGGCATGTACGCAGACCCTAGTTTCCCATGGCCCGAAATAGAAGGCAATCACGGCCAAACCACCGAGTTCCTACACGATGATTTACCAAAAACGATCCCGCCTACTTTGTCACCCTACGGAGATAATTGGGACATGCTCTGGGTCGGTCATTGCATAATGGGTTTCATCGATGACACTGACGTCTGGGTACCACACGGCCGTGTTGTTCATTACAACGATAGCTCTGTGCCGGAATCACAATACCTGACCTACCAGCTTGGAAATAACAACCTGCGAGGGAGATTCCCGCACCATACACGAGTTGTGCATCATGTTGGCGCTGGTTTATGCTCCACGGGTTACGCAATCACACAGCAAGGTGCCCAGAGGCTTTTGAAGCGCGTGGGTCTTGAAAATGCAAATCTTCCGTACGATCTTCTGTTGCGGGAATTCTGTAATGGGAATAGAGGTCATCAGACTTGTTTGACTGTGCAGCCGCAATTGTTTGAACAGCATCGAAGGATAGGGCCATTTGTATGTATTCTAATCCCTCTAACACTCTTTGATAGAAATTCAAGGCTGACGTGATGTTGATAGGATTCTGATACTGATATTCAGAAAACGCAAGACAAGTTCAGGACGGTGCCTCAAACGAACATGCTGAGGTGGAGTACAATAATGAATTGGGAGGCTTTGTTTGCGGGGAGAAATGATTTCGTGGATCAGTATCCTGATGGCGGTGAATATGTGCCTGATTAGTCTTCAACGAGTTTGCTTCAGGCCAGCTATAGAAGTAAAGGATACTAGGGTGTGGGAATGCTAGGCTAGATGGCCCGTAGACGAGGGGCTGAGAGAATTCTTTTCCCTCGTAGAATTGTTCTGATTGTTTAGTAGTTGAGGTCTACAAGTTCTCCTATTACGACTGCAACATTGGGGTATGAAATTTGAAGGAGGAAGGGGGGTGGGGGAATGAGGAAATAGCTGTCACCTGGGGATGTAAAATTCATCTAAAATGAGCAGCACAAGGAAAGGAAAACAGATGATTGTGTACCGGGAGTCTGTGAGACAGAATTCACAGTCTTTACCATACCTCTATCATATAGCTCTACCGTGTCAAAATGATTTTGGAGTTCGGTACAAAAGGCAAAAGTGAAATTGTTGCCACAGAAACGCGATACGGTTCGAAATATGTGGATTTCGTGAAATATGTAAAGAAATTCCAAATCCAGCAGCCGTTTTTCCATTATCCTCTTGGCTCCCACAACTTTCTTTCTAGAACCATGGCATTACAACATGTAGTACAGCGCCATGGAACCTTGATATTCATCACAGCATTCATCATCGGCCATCTCATATTTTTCAGAGAAAGCCTGCCGCACCCGAATCACCTCACTCATAAGATCCAGCATAGCCTCGATCATGGCATGAACCTTTCCTCCGTGGTGCCCAAAATCAACTTATCTCATCTCACATTATGGAAACCCCATCCGCAACCAGCACCCACGAAGCAACAACCACCAACACGTCCACCCCGCCCCGACGATCCCCGTTTCCATCCACCCGAAGCCGAAAAATGGAATTCGAATAAAACATTTGAGGACCTGACTCTATTATGCGGCACTACTAAGTGGCGAGCAGGAGTCTGGCTGCATTGTACGTCCTCTAGCCTTCCCGCGGACCAAATTTCGATCAAAACACATAACTGACCAAGCAAAAGGCCAAAGCACATGCGAGAACGAAACGAGTATCTGCGGCGGTTTCAACGAAGCCCGAACTCGCATTCAAACATGTACTCGCCTCGCAATCGACGCAGGAACCGGGCTCATTCTCCCCTCGCTCAGCACGCGAAACTCGAAGCTCTTGCGGGGGAAGAAAAACACTACTGTCTGCCCAGATACCTATTTTGACGTTGAGTATCTGAGAAGTACTATGGATACCGTTTGTCCGCAGTTGAAAATCAGAGGGTGTGACGATCGAAGCGGCATTTCGAATGAAGTGATAGGAGCATGGCGGGGAAAAATCGAAGTTCCTCATGTTCGAGGACAGTTCAGGGATCTTGTAGATACTGCCTTTGAAAATTATGAGTTCAGTATAGACAATGTTTCGGTTTCGAACCCGGCGGTCGTTAGTTGGGGAGATGCGTTTGCTGCTTGGGATTACAACGCGACGGGCGAAATGGGCAGTATTCGGAAAGCGCTGTTCAAAGCACTTACTTTCAACCAGAGCTTACTTGATCTCGGCTCTGAGATTTTTGAAAGCCCGGAACTCAGCAGTGGGCCTTTTATTGGGGTCCATCTTCGGGGCGAGAGAGATTGGCCTGCTGTTTTTGGGAATGCTAGCTTTCAGGTGGATTACTATGTTAAGGAGATCGAACGCATCAATTCTGAAGGGGAGCAGAATATCAGTACGGTATATTTTAGTTGTGGAGATCCCACACCTATTCATATCTTTAGGACTCGTATGGTGCTACTTGGCTACACGGTGGTTGATAAGTGGAGTTTGTTGGGCAACCGGTCCGAGACTTTTGAGAGGATGGATGCGTTGAATTTCGATCAGAAGGGAATAGTAGAGTATGCGTTACCATGTTGCATTCCCTCTCTGATGAAAATTACTAAATGTATACTGAGCAGATACCAAACACTCGTCGGCGCGAAAGTCTTCATCGGTATCATGCTCTCAACGTTTTCTTGCCTCGTCGCATTCGCACGATCCCTCGAACACGAGGAGGATTTCTTCGAGAAACACATATTCCCAAATACTACCACGATCGGGCCAATGGACACACATAGGATGTTCCCAGGGGGTGCTGAAATCAGAGGAGATGAGGAGACGAGGTTATTAGTTCAATCTGGGCCGGTTGTGATGAATTGGTTTCCGTAGTGGAATGAATGGTCGGCATGTGCATTCGAAGAATTTCAGGGTAGAAAGTCCGGCTGAATATTATAAAAATGAACTGTATTTGATGTGTCCCGAGCATCAAGATCGTTGATTATGAAGTGGGCTTGGCTCTAGCAGTCTGACTTCCAGCACAGGGTCCTTCCCCTCGCACTCAATTTGTATTTTCGTCGCCCAGTAATACCGAGCTTGGTGGTGAGCAAGCTCCTGGGCTGAAAAGTGTTAAGAGCGGGCTCAAGTTTGTTGTAAACGTTTTGGCATAAAACGCCGGTGACGGCGCTCGTGATGGCGTAAGCCTTGAAACCCTGGGCGCGAAAGGGGGTGCTGACTACCGGGTAGCTGGCAGGGAGGTCTTGGTCTTTTGCGAATTCTGCGCGGTGCCACAGAAAGGACATTGTTGGATGTTTGGTAGGTTGTGAGATGAAGAAGCTGAATGCGAAAAGGTGTGGAGGTTGTGGCGGTGTCTTGGATTAAGCAAGATGCTTGCTAGGGAAAGAGATATTGGACTAACGATCCCAGGCTGAGATGGGATGAGTTTTTGATTACTATTTGTCTAGTTAGAAGCCGGATATTCATACATTTCCCAAAACGCCCAAAGCCATCCATCCAATGCTAAAAGCTAGAAAATATCGTAAGATTTACTCCCGTCAACCAAGCCATTTAGTCTCTCTCTCCTTCAACTGTTGGCTCCATTTCGCCATGAATCCACTGCCTGTAACCCACATATACAAAGTCTGCCCTCTTCCAGTCTCTCACAGCTTCTCCTCCTCAAACTTCCCCCCCTTTACCCCATACCTCCACCCCATATACCCCAGCATCCCCAACACACTCCCCGCCCCAGCACCTCCTACGACACCCCTCCACCCCAACGCCCGCTGCCCCATCCCTCCCAAGAAACCCAATGCCAT
>Ga0247778_1000651_pt1 | contig 34383 bp, 33 predicted proteins | sample UWRJL049202B5_FD_179939 | JGI IMG/M metagenome (GOLD analysis project Ga0247778, IMG submission 179939) | Plant litter microbial communities from Arlington Agricultural Research Station in Wisconsin, United States - UWRJ-L049-202B-5 | ecosystem: Environmental > Terrestrial > Plant litter >...
GGGGGGATTGAAAATATATCGAGAAGCGCGGGGGAAATCCGTCCTTCGATTCATGATCTGTGGGTGACGTTTGCACTAAATGGAGCCGCTGAATATGACAGGTGAGGCTCTGCTGAGAGTCGCAAACCTTTCTACATTAATCGGAATTGCGTGCTTGGAGCTACATACCGCGTATGCAAGCTAGTATAGAAAATTAACGGACCTGTGGGAGCAGGATCACGGCCTGGACGCACGTAGACAAGAAATACACAGAGAGCGACATCTCCTGTATGACCAAAGAAATGAGATCTAGCCTCTGCGAGAAGCCATATCGATTAGTGATAGTTGGGAGGTAATGACGACGATCTATTTTCCTCTCTTCTGGATCAGCTGTCTCTTTTTACTTGAGCTCACTAAGGACTTTTTTCAACTCCGCTGCAACCGCATCGCCAACCTCCACAGTGGATGAAGTACCACCAATATCCTTCGTCCGGACTCCCTTCTCGATCGTTCTTCGAACTGCCTCCTCTACAGCCTTGGATTCGGCGGGCAGGTGAAGCGAATACTGCAGCATCATAGCAACAGAAAGTATAGTTCCCACTGGATTGACGATACCTTGACCCGAGATGTCGGGGGCAGAACCTACGAGCGTCATTATTTTTCAGGCTCTACAAATTGGGGGGAAGTCACTCACCGTGAATAGGTTCGTAGATACCATTGCACCTGCTCTTTCCATCCGGAACACCGCTCAAACTTGCGCTAGGAAGTAATCCGATACTGCCCGGAATAACGCTTGCCTCATCGCTGATGATATCACCAAACAGATTGCTCGTCACCACAACACCATTCAGCGCCCGTGGGTTCTTCACCATGAGCATAGCAGCGCTGTCAATCAAATGATGTCCAATCTTCAGCTGCGGGAACTCATTCGTCATCACTTCAGTGACGACTTTCCGCCATAATCTGCTCGTAGCCAACACATTTGCCTTGTCTAAACTCCATACTGGCAAAGGAGGATCATGTTGCATGGCTAGATGTGCAGCGAGTCTCGTAATCCGCTCAATTTCCGGGCGAGAATAAGGCTCGGTATCCCATGCCGTTCCATCACCATCATCCTCCTTCCGCTCCCCGAAATAAATACCACCAGTAAGCTCTCGAATGATATTGAAATCTGTGCCACGGCAAACTTCTGCCTTCAATGGCGAAATATCAACCAGAGACTCAGATGCGAAATTACAGGGTCGCAGATTTCCATATGTGCCCATCTCCTTCCTGAGCGCGAGGATTCCCTGCTCCGGCCGTACCTTCCCCGTTCCCCATTTCGGGCCCCCGATCGCACCGAGCAGAACGGCATCTGCGGCCTTTGCAGCTTCGAGGGCTTTGGAAGTGAGGGGTTCGCCGGTGGCATCGATTGAAGCCTACGCCACCTTTAGCTTGTTGACACGCAAACTTTAATAATGCGATAATGCGGAATTACTCACACCACCCAGCAAATGTTCTTGGAAATTGAACTTGCCAACACCCGTCCGCTCGGTCTCAATGACCTTAAGAATCTACAACCGCATCATCAGCTTCGGATTCCCAATCCTCCCACTTTTAGCATCCCCGTACCTTAACGGCTTCCTTCACAACCTAGCCCCTCACCGCGTTAGCAAGCTCCTTTCAAGCCATTGGCGCATTCCAAGCTTACCTCAGGACCACAGTGATCACCACCAAAGACGACAATATTGTGAGTGGCCATTTTGCGAGTTATTGTGGGGTGAGAAATGGATTGTGGCAGAGGGAGATGTTGTCTCGTGCGACTTTTGTTTTGATAGACTTTGCCCCGCCAAATGCTTCCGGTTTTCGGAGGGGGCATCAAATGCCGATCCGGAGCTTCGTAGGGCCGACCGATAGTACTGCCCAGGGGTACCGAAGTAACCACATAATGTGGACATGTGCTAGAATTACTCGTACTTTGTAGATCAGATCATATTATCAACATAATTCCTTGCCTCATTAGAAATTGACGACACACACTCAGGTACGAGGAGAAGTGGCAGATAATTAATGCTGCTGAATTTCTATTCCTACACAGAGTAGCCTATATATTTATTCCATTTCCTATTTCCTGAATTCGTCTGCCTGGTGCTTGACAAGATGCAAGGCTATCGCTATGCTGATGCATCATATTCGGCTCTCTACTTACAGACGAAGGGTATCAAATGACAAAGAAAACAATTCCAGTGATGCAATGCAATGTGATGTAGCGTGATGTGATAATCTTTCGGCCCGGTCCTCGTCATATTTTCATAACGAGAGAACGTGGAGGCGTATGTCATTTTGGGCTTCATGAATATATGTGGGTGGTGATGTGGGGACAAGGAGAGTTATGCGCCGGCTGGTCGTTGAACTATTCTAAGTTTCCGCCCTCCGCCTTGTCGAAGGTCGAAGATGGCTGGAGGCGGATGTCATCGAAATGATTTGAAAGATTTGTGCGCTAAAGGTGAAGATCCTAGATTGTTGCTTCCTCGGGCAGAATCTCGAATACGGCCACCGCGCATGTTGGGAGTGTTTGCACAGAATGCACAAATATAAACGGGAGGAAGGCTTCGACGTTCAATACCGACACACTCGGCATGGAGCCAGTTGTCGCAAGATTCGCTAGCCAAGTTAGTCTGGCGCATCTCGAGGGAGGACTTCTACTTACCATTGAATCATAAAACCTTCACTGTCTGGATTATTGCACACACATCGTGTTGTGCCACTTCTCGTGCTAGACGGGGTAGCACCATCAGGGTCGGTAATCGTTGTCGGTGATATGTTTGTGGAAGAGCTGAAGTTAGCGTAGTGTGAACTTCCACGAGAATGATTAGAGGTATAGCGGTGATGTTGCGGATTCCGCGATTTTGACATTTGGCTTTTCTTCCGGTCTTCCATCACTTTCTTCAGCTCGCGCGTTGCATCTCCCGAACCGTCGTCATCATCCATCACAGTTTCTGCCTCGCTTTCAACGCCGTCGTGATGCACTGATGGCTGACTCGAAGACTCAGATTGGCTATAACCGCTAGTGCTGTGCCTCCTTGCATTGGGACCACGACTGGAGGTCTCAAATTTTGCAAGCTTTGGACCTTTCGGAGGCGGTGGGAGGGTGAACGAGGTGTTTCGGCTTGGGATCAAGATTGGCTCATCATCCGAGGAAGAGTCATCTGGAGACGAATACCATTCTTCGCTCCTGGTTATTGGTTCTCTCTGGACAATCTTTGGCTCCTCTTCAATTAATACAGTCTCTGTCCTTGCTCTGCCCTTCGCATCTATGGTGAACTTGACTTCTGTCCGGGGTCGAGGAGGTGGTAACTCGGGAATCGAGCTGAGGCTCGGGGGTCTTTGATGCTTTATGGGGGAAGACCGGCCTGTCCGAGGTCTAATTCGATCTTGTAATAGTTTTAGCATTTGTGAAATATATAAGACAGAGAAATTACCTTGAGTTCTCTTGCCCCGTGTATCACTGACACTGCGCTGAAGACCAGGACGCGCCGAGCCCCTGACTGGTGAGCTGACAGTCCCTCTTTCATACCGACGGCTCCTGCTGCTATCTCTTGAGCCACGAGACCTAAGCAGCTCTTCCCGATCTCTAGATGCTTCCCTCAATTGATGCGAATAAGGTTCCAAAGGAACATGGCTGGTGACCGGGCGTGTAGGCGGCAGAGAAACATCTTCAAAGCCCGAAGGCATACTTATCGAATTATGGCGGCTAAAAAGGAGACCTGGATCAACTGCTCCATCAAGGGCTACGGCAGAGAATGGATCTTCTGAAGCGCTCGAATTGTTGAACTCAAACGGGGGTAAGGATGTCGGTAATTGGGGCTTTGGCACAGTGACCTTTGGGGCCAGAGGTCTTTGACGCTTGCCGGTGGAGGTGGTAGTGGTTGCAGCAGGGGCGGCAGTCTTCTGCTGAGGTTGGCTCGCTGGTAGATTAACAGTATCTTGGAACATTTGATTACTCCGGCCCCAATCAAAGGAATTGCTGACTCTGTGGGAAGTTGTGTTGAACATGCCACTATCGTCGGTGGTAAAATCCATATCCATACCAGCCATGCTGGTGTCTGGGTCCCAGAAAGGTTTGGTGTTGGTGAATGCGGGAGCGGTTGCAGGAGCAGACATTGGATAGAAGAATTCAGCAGAAGTCGAGGGGAACGACATCAAGCCGAGGTCTTGAGTTGGTGTTTGGGAAGAGCCATAGTGGCTTTCGTGAGGCTCACTCTGCATGGTGTTGGTCTGAAGCTTTGGCGCAAGTTTTCTCGAACCCTTTGATGCCGTTGCCGGAGGAGTAGCTGTTTGCCCGCTAAACGCCTCCTCCAAACGCTTTCTCGGCTTTCTCGGGGTCACCTTTTTCTTTGCGCTGTCATCGAATCGGCTGTGGGTCGTGGAATATGGTCCAGGCGATGAAGGAAGCTGGTTTGAAGGATCAACGGGAGGAAGGGGCACGTTGGGGTTTGGCGACAAATGATGAACATGAGTTGCGATCTCTGCGGCTATCTCCCCCGCACTCGAAAGCGGTCGCTTTTGAGCGGCAGCAGTCGATGGCCTGGGTGTGCTGACATCCACGAAAGAGGGATGTTGAGAACTTGTCAACCTACCCGGTGTAGAGTTGAAGACCGAATATTCCTCCGCAAATTGGGGCGTCCACCCACTCCTGTCTTCAAAGCTCGAACTATTGTTTCTTGGTGTTTGGAAAGTCGGGCTCGGGAAATGGGCAGATGTCGGAGTCTGCGTCGGGGTAGGTGGTTGAGCGTTTGGATTCCCAAAGCTGGAGGGCCAAGATTAGCTTCAATGTCTACCCAGCAACTTTTTTCTTGCCAGAGGGAACGTACCTGTATGCCTGTTGGTCCCAACTCATAGCAAAGTTGACTTCTTAAAGAATGGCAAGTGGCCAAAGGCAGAGTGCTGCCTGCACAATGACTGGAGTGTGCCCTTCTTCGATAGCTTTCTTCGACCAACCTCCACCCTTTCTGTTTTGCCAAATATGTAGACGAAAGTTCAATATGATATGCAGATCTCTCACGTTGCTGGAAACTTGAGCGCGGCGTTGCAGGAGCAATTCTGGGGGTTCGAGAAGACGGACTATTCAGAACATTGCAATCTAGAGGCTTGATGTTTACCGGTTCTAAATATTGGCATTGTCAGTATTCAGATCCTAGCAGACCGCGATCAATTGGGCCTACCAATTACTCTTAACAACTTTTTATTAATTAACGTTGGAGGGGTCCAAGCCAAAAATTGTAAGCACAAGTATCGCCAGTAGTGCTGGCTTCCAAACAGTCAAAGTCAGCTTAGAATTGTTCCCCTCTCTTCTCAGCCAGGACTGCAAATTGATTACAAGCAGGGAGTCAGGCCGAATGTTTTTTTTAGCAGTCTTGAAATGCTCCAGAAATCCCTGAGGAATGTCGTTGTTGTAGGCACACGATCACCACGAAATTTGTAGGTAAGACGTTGCGGTCTCCAGGGAGTGACGAGAAAAAAGGTACCGGGATGTGAAAGTCGTAGCGGGACCCGAGCATGCAAACGCACAGAAACAGACGCCTGGGCCAGGTCCGAAGAACTAGATTATTTACTGGGCAGAGCTGAATCTTACCCAGGCATTGTCCGAGTTGTGTGGAGGTTTGGAGGAATGCTCATTTCAGTGGTCCAGATGAATCAACATAGTGGAAGCGCGGCGTTAGAAAGAACGATAATAATCAAGGCAACGAAGCGCGGAGGGGGAGCTGAGCTCGGGACCAAGGTCCTCAGGTTGGCAGCGTTAATGTTGGCTTGCAGCCCGCAAATAGCTTAAAGGTACAGTAGTATGCCGCCGGCAAAATGGGGGGGACAGGGACGATGGTGTTCCGTAAAGTGCGAGCACTCAGTATTGGTACGGGTTGTATGATAGCGGGCGTCGATTCAGTTGAGTAATGATTGTCAGGGAGCGTCCGAGAAGGATTCAGGGCAGAATAGCTTCATTGAGAGGTTCCTGTCTCTCAATACTACTGTCAGACTGCACCGTATGCATGTCTTGCAGATGCAAAGTACAGAATGATCATGGCCCGAGTCCACCAACGGTGCGGAAGAATAACGTAAAGGGACGGGCTCAATGGAGAAGGAGCTTGGAGGGATGTGCTTGCTCCGTCGAGTCCGTACATGGCATTTTGTTCAGGTGGACTTGCGGATTTCCATGTTCTCTACCTACCTAGCCCCTCAGGAGATTTAGCGCGACGCCTACGACATTTGCTCGTTGCTAGTTCTAAACTTCCAGATGGCTGGGTGTTCCATGTGATAATTAGTATATACTGGACTAGATATCGGACGACTGGACGCGATGGTACCTGCATAAAATCGACGATTTATGCTTCGAGCTGGCGCTCGTTGGCCCCTTTTTCTACCAGCCTGGGCCTGGATTGCCGATGTACTCCGTAGAGAAATTCCACGGTGGAACTGGACCTGCATACAAGAATTGTCAACAACCAGTCTGCAGCTCCCAAAGCTCTCTCTTGCGTCAGGTCCAAGCTCTAGCGGTCAGCAGTCATCAACATACTGTAATTCCCGGCTGGCCAGCCCGTGCCCAAAGCTTCCTTCCAGAATCAGATGCATCTTTAGTCCTCTCCGAGTTACCTTACTTTTTATCTTTCACTTTACGAAGGGCAGACAAATCTCCCGAGAAGCGCCAATCAGATGCTACTCACACCATGTTTGTGTAAAAGCATGATCCCTTTTCTTTTGCTTCTCATATGTGGCCAAGTCGGTAGGCTGCGAAGATCCGTCCAGCTTAGTATGCGTCAGAGGTGGCTTCCGGGTCCAAAAATCGAATGGTTCTCAGCGACAGGCGCAACAGCCGTCTGTCTATCCCTTCCCAAGATCCAACATCTATCCTTGGTCAATAAAATACACGGAGCCCAAATTCAACTCCGGAGGCACAACTCCAGCAAATACTTCTCAGCGAATGATACTTCTCCCATTGTTGCATCTCCTTTCCTGAAGAAACAGACGGCACAGCACAGCAACAATTTGCATTCCAACCAACTCCAACAATATTCAGCGCTCAACCTCACTGAGTGATTGTCAATGCATAAATCTCCCGTTTCCAAGAGCCAACCAATCGTACGAGCGGCCGGGAAGCCAACGACGACGCCGTTCCAACTATCATCACCCGAATAGATAGGGGTGTACTTTTGACAGCTGCAGTGCCGAATCAAACCATTCTGCGGTTAACATGACCGGTAGTTTTTCTAGAAGCTGATATACCCACAGACGCAGACCAAACCCTCGATGTATCTGTTCGATCTCTCAAGTTGTCTGGGACATTGCCAACCCCAATATCTCACCTCGTTTGAGACATTATCGGGGAGAGGAGACAAATACCGCGGTGGAGTCAAATGATCCATTGATACACAACGGCCTCCGAGCTTCTAGATGGTAGGAGCTCAGCCATCGAGATCTCCAGAGCCTCAATCGAGGATCCTCGTGAGCTACACGTGCCCACCACTCCTTGAACCCCCACCACGCCACCTTTTTCTCAATCCCTCAATCTTCAGCAGCGCAAGCCACTTCTCGCTAGCGGCACATTTCCTGGCAACGCATTACCAAGTAATTAAAAGATGAACAAACGCATGAAATATTGTGCCGCTGGCAGCCAGTCGTTACCAAGTTTCAACAAGAGGCGTTCGTGCTGCCGTCCCACCCGCTTGTTGGCTTATCGGCTCGCTCGCTCAAGATAGGGGCTTTTTGGGCTTCAACTACCCCTCCTCAGGATTCGATACCCTATCAACTTGCCAGCTGCTGAGTAACGTCATGAGCCATTTACATCTGCACCGTCGTAATGCGTAAGACTAACAAAAATAGATTATCTGATCTGTGGCCTTTTTCGAGCCGCATCTGATCTCAGCTCGTCCGAAGTCGTATACAGATCCCGTTATCTGACTGCCGTGATCTATCAGAGGGCTTTCCCGTCACCCGCAATCCTTCAAGCCGCCAATATTCCTTCAACCATGTTATACAAGTCGAAAATCGATTTCTGTTTCTATTCTGGTCCTCTTCTTCAGCCCTGTAGGCACCTGCATTTATACTTGTTCACGTGCCTTCAATCACCTGATATCCTCCCCCGCGGCTCCGATATTGTCCAGCGGATAGTTTCCCCATATTGAATGAGTAATAGAAGAATAACATATGAACTATACAGTAACGTTCGCTTCAATCTAAGGAGATAATATAAACATATTGAGTCAAGAGCACACGTTACTCAAGCGGATTTCTCAAGTAAAGTGAGGAAATAGATTGAAAACATCACCTCAACATCTTCACATCTTGAACCCCCTCATTAATTCCCAGAGACTAATCACCAAGTAACACGAACAAACAACATACCATATAAAATCACTTTAAAATTTCCCCTCTCACCTGACCCGCCCCCTCACGCCAAACGAAATAAACTCACCATCAACCACCCCTCCCCCAAAATTCCAAATGAACCTATTTACACCATACCGCATCAAGAAATCAAAACGCAACGAAAACCTTAAAACCCAAACCTATGTTAAGCAATAAAGTAAGCTCCTTCTGGAAAGTTCCCATCCGTCGCACCGGCGTTTCACCACGCGACACGTGTGATGTATGATGTGTGAAGTGATCCTCAAACCCCGTGCTGGGCACCGCACCTGTATTGTATGATCTACTTTTTGAGGCTGTGAGAGCCCAAGCCGCCGGATACGTTGATCCCTCGACGTCAAGACTGTCGGAGGATGTCGATTGCGATTGCGGATGCGATTGCGAGGTTTTGTGGCTGAGGCCCGAGGAAGGGGGAACGGATGGATGAAGATCCCGAGGGGAGGGAGGCGAGAACCTAAAGGAGGTATGGATAGCGATCTTTCTTGGAAGGCGACGTTAATGATGGAATAAGGTTGAAACTGGGAGGAAGCGGAGTGAGTTTTCAAGAGTCATACTCATTATAGCTATCTACTAGATGGTATCATGGACAGGAAACTACTCTGCCACTCTATATTCACATACCAGAGAATATATACCATGTAATTAAATCTGAATTTTTTTGGCCGCCCTCCTATCTTCGTTAGGGGTTGTGATGGGTTTCGCTTGCCTTCATAAATCATCAAGCTGCTCAGTCAAACAAACACGCACGCCTGCCAATGAGTGGGCTTCATCATCATTCCATCCAGACGGTCTGGCCATCGAATTATTCCTCCTCTTTATTGCGAGCCTGTTGCCCGGTTCTCTTCTCCTCCCCAAGACTTGAATTTCCTCGTAGTTCATGATAGATGAATAGTGAGATTCGTCATTCATGGCTCTCCTTTCGCCTCGCTTCCTTTCTTTCAAAAAACGCAAAACAACTCAAAGCAATGACAAAAGAGACATTAGATCATATCATTCCTGATAATCCCTCCAAAGGGCTGATGGTCGTTTTCCGATGCTGCTGCGCTTGGCTTTTATGAAGCATGGCCGGTGTCGGTGTGTTGTTCACCGAAGAGGCTGGAGTCATCTGAGGCGTCATGGGAGTTTCGATCTTCGGTTTAGCCATAGTCGATGCGCCCAGCGCTCGAGTATGCGAAGACTCACGGCGGCGTTTGGGCGCATCCTTGATCTTTGGATGTGTATGGCACTTTTGCAAAAGTCAGCAAGGTCGATCTGGGACGCAGGTTGTGCCAGTTGCGATTTGAATGAATGGGAAACTTACTTTGTAGGCGTGTCTAAACCAAGTCGTGCCTTTTTTCTTGCTGCTCACCAGTGCAACCCACTCGTTACAACTGCCGCACAGGCCTTCCCATACATCGGGGTTGCCATCCATGCGACGCGTCTCTTGCGGCTCTTGGAACGGGCTGCCGGTCGCAGCGCTGATACCATGTGTGAAACTTTTATCGTACCAGAAAGCGCTGTTCTTCAAGACAAGCCACCTTCCGGGCTTGCAAATACCACACCACCCTTCGCGCTTGTTCCCGTGACCTCGTACCCATCTCGGCGTGTAAAGATCGCCGTCAAAGCGTAGTTCCTGTTCGTGGGGAACCAGATCAGGATCGCTCGGGTTCATGTCCTCCGGAGGTGGTGGCACCTGCTCTTCCTGGAGAGACGCATAGAGATCCGGAGGATCACTCAGATCGGTGTAATGCGAGTGTAAGGAATGTGGATCCGCGTTGCTTTGTAACATCCGAAATAGTCCATGCGAGAGTAAAGGTGGCGGAGTCTCGAATTGGTGTGGCTCGTGGTAGTTGTGAGAGGGGAGTAGCATACTATTGCGGTGAAAGCCTGCGTTGTTTGACATAAGGAAAGGGTGCTGTTGCGTCTGTAAATTGCTCATGTTCAAAGGTAGTTGAGCATTTGGTAAAGTTGGGGAGGAGTGTCTCGATGACATGCGTGGAGGATGGGGCGTGAAAACCTCATGGCTTTGATGATAGACGAAGGGAGAGGGCCGCCTATTCGGAACGGGGGCGTAGGACCCAGTAGACCATCTCTTGTTGCGGTTGCTGTCCATGTTATATGGTGCTGATCGCATACTTGGACGGGGTGAAGGGGAAGCGCGGCCTCTGCTTTGTGTTCGGACGAGCTCTGAACGGTTTTGTGGTGTCATTCTCGGTGACGCCACGGGTGACAGCTGGGTAGATGACATGAGGGAGTTGCGGTTTGAAGGCGGTGGATAGTCGGAACTGAAAGATGGCGCTTCTGATAATGTAGCAGAGAAGTCCTCATATGATGGCATCTCAGAAAGCGCGCCAGTTGTCGACATTGTAAAAGAAGAGCCAGACATGCGCCGAGAGCTGTATGACTGCTCCAAACTCAGACGATCGCTGTCCAACCCGGGTCCAGGAAATCTTAAATCAAGTATCGGCGCACTTTCGTCTGTGGAAAATGCTTGGCCCATATTCATATCTGTATCCAGATTCTGTAAGTCTATCCCATCATCACAAGGCTTGGACTGCCAACCATCTGTGGCGCCTGTCAGATGAAGGTTCCCATCGAGTGCTCCTCTATCATTCCAGAAGGACTTACTCTCACCACCTGAAGTCGAGGGGTAAAAGTCTTGCTGTACTGAATATGTTTGAGGAAGCCCATCGTTGACTGGTTGCATCGGCATAGTTGAAGAGTCCCAGGCCGGTAAAGAGTTGAATTCTTCGGCCATGCAAAACGGAAATGCAGATTCATGTATTGTTGCAGGTCGAGGCCTTGATACTGAGGGGGTCGGCGACGACCACATCCCAAGTCCAGCTGGTTCGGCCTTCACCGATAACTCATTTGGGTTCATCGTAACTGAGGGGAATGATCTAGGTGGATAGTCCCTTCTAAACTTGTTGTTGGGGTTGAATGTAAAGGATGGTGTTTGCACTTGTTGCTGCTGCTGCTGCTGCTGCTGTTGCTGCTGCTGTTGGCGACTATTGTTCAAGTAAGTATGGATGGAATCTTGAGAGACAATGGTGGGGGGGGGCTCACAGTTGCGCCTGGTTGGAGGAATCCATGACGGGATGTCGTCCGTGTTAAGTCGAATATAAGCCGGTCCTGGCAACCATCGTCGTCAGCAATGATAAGTCTTATGAAGAGTTATGAAGGCAAAGGGGTGGAGAATGTCCCACACCGGCCGGGTCAACTAAAGAAGTGCAAAAAAAATACCTGTAACATACCAGGCGTGTTAAGATCGGAGGATGTCCCGCCCAATATGAATGATTTAAGAGTCAGTCCCGGAGGTGTAAGGAATGCGTAGAGTTTCTACGGTGCTCCCGCGAAACAATATTGGACAGCGATACCTCGCGATGAGGAAGTGGGTATGAATTACTAGATCGGTAGGTCGGCGGCGACCAAAAAGGAGTGTGAAATGAGTTGTGCTATGCAAAAGTATAGGAACAAACTCGTTTGGTGATCTGCGCGGCCTGGCTTGATGTAGATGAGAGCCAGCTCCCAGTATATAGAGCAATGAAAAGCGAAATTAAATGACCGTAAAGGAGTGACTGGTCGAATGGAATAGGAAGAGTTACGATTGGGACGACGCGGAAAAGGTGGAAGAGGGGCACTGGGCGGTGCTGCATCCTTGAGTAATAAGAAGAGAAATACATTCCTTAGCAGCCCTGTCCCGGGATCGGGATTTGTCTCAACCCATGCCAGTGTTTTTGATACAAGCCAAACCGCACAAAACTTGTGTGGTGAAAGTCAGGAACAGACGCTTGGCCCATATTTCTTGGCATCCCGGGGGGTGTTGGGCGAGGGGTCTGGGAAGGGGTCTATCTGCAGCTGGGTAGTCAATGTGCGGTATCGAAACCCGAGAGAGCCGGGGTCCTTTTCTCGGTTGTCGACGAGTATTGATCATGGAACAGCAGCCTACTAGCATGTGTTCATCCAACAGAGCTGGCAGTCTAGAAGGGGGTGGCTGGTCTGTCTCATGCGACGCCACCACACCTTGAAGAACCTTATCTGGGGAAAGTTAGGCTTAGAAGAGCAGGCTGAGGGAGTATATGATGCGTATGGCCCACCAGTCGCTCGAAAGATGGGAAACCACACCATCTGTCCTCCCACGACGAGGGTGGACATGGCCGCAACAGGGCAACTTTGTAACGTCTGGGAACTTACTGATCTAGAATTAGCAGCCTGAAATCTCGAATAGCCAATGGAGGCTATCTGACTCCGTTCTCAAGCCTTCCGGCTAGGCCACCGGCCGCCAGTCAGCTCGCCGATCAGGGATTACGTTTAGTCGCAAGATCTGGCTCCGTTTGAGGATCTTCCACACCGACAGGGCTGTCCCCGGATGTTACGACATGTACAACAAGGCATATCAGCCCTAATATCGCTGCCGGTGGAGACGAGCTTGTTGCTCAAGGCCTTGGATGCTTTTGGGTGGCAAGCCCGCCAGCTGTGCAGGAACCACGCTGCAGAAGCTGGCAGCTAGCTTGAAGTCCAGGAAGTCCATCAGTGGCGGCAAATGAACGAAGCATCTTCAACAATAGGGCTTGGCAGAGCCGGAAGTGCGCTTACTCTGGTGAATGCAACAGCGCGAGGGGTGACTTCGCAGCGAAAGTTTCATGTTGTCTGTCGCAAGCAGTGAGGTTTGTCGTTATTTGTGGAGATGTCGTGAGGCGAACCCATCGCATGCTGGAAAGCGTTAGCGAGGTGTTTGAGAAGTGCAGAGTGGCATTCGATCTGAAACGATGCGGGCCAGGGGGTGAAGGAAAAAGGGCTTGCAGGGCTTGAAGGGCTGGCCGGCCCACACCAAGCCCCTTGCCCCTTGCCCCCTCCCCTCGTCTGAATCGTCTCCCGCTTACCGCTTAGCTGCAAAATGGGTAAAATCTTCAGGGGGTGCCCCGGCTACCCGCTCGCTGAATGGCCGAACGGGAATAGTCCAAAATAGACGTGCTGACGCTGCAGGCCAAGCAGACTACTGCCAAACTCAACGTCAGGGCAAGATTGCTGGTAACTCCGGCAAGCGTGCACCTCCTCCATACATCACCGTTGTGCAACAAGTGTTGAAGGCCATCTGACGCCGGCTAGAACATAAAACATTCCGCCGAGAGCAGCATACAGCTCCCGCACAGTACAGTACTGCACTTGGAATCCTTCTCACCTCATCGCAGGCCATTCACAGTGCTGCCCGCCATCAAGCGTCCAAACTTTACGCCCAATGTCCCAGGATTATGGTTGACTATTTCGGGAGCCGTCAGAAATCGGCGTAGTATGCCACCAGCTACAGAGCTGTTCGGATCGTGGACGTAAGGATCTAGAACGAACTCTTCCCGTTGACTTGCACTCCCTCTTGCCCATAGTGCTCCATATTGAGATGAAATTAGAATCAAACAAAAAGCAGCGCTTTTCGATCTTTCTCTCACTAGCACTTACTATACTTCCACCGGCTTCCCCTTTTGACCTCGATAAATTCCACAATGGCGTGCTGTACCTTGCTAGCTGCTGGGTCTCTTGGGTTCTTCTTGCGGGGGATGTTCGGCGTGCTGGGCGCACGAGGTCCTTGGTACCTAGTCGTACCTGACCTTCTGGAAGTTCGCATGAACTTCTGCGCTGGATCCGGGTATTGCCATTGCCTGATGTAGATAATCACTGTCAATAATAGAACACTCATATGAGGATCTCATGCCAATGAATGACCATTCTGGCTGAATAGCGTATCGACCGTGCTCCTCCACGTCCACGCGTCCATACATTGTTATCGGTATCTACTTGCGCTCCGATGCGAGCGCGCTACCCTTTTCCATTGCCCATGCCAGGATAATCAAATCATCAATCATGTTTCCTGTTTCCTCAGTGATGCGAGCCTCAGCTCTAACGCCACCCAAATTCATGCATAAGCCCAGAACAGTAATGTCCACCATCGCTTGAAGAGAAAGTTTCCCATCTCCCATCTCCCATCCCCCTTAATCGGAAAGGCTGAATCTATTTCGAGTGATCCCCTTCGATCTGAACGCCATCTCCCATCTTATCTGTAATTCCCCAGACGGCTGCCTGAATGATGCCCCACTCTGTGCCCCCTTGTAATCAATAAATTGTTTCCAGAAGCAAGATCGAATCCTTCCTCAAGCTATCCCTTGTTGATCTTACGCCACACTTCCGCTTCTGCTTCTGAAAGCTTCTCTCCAGTCTGCTGGGCCCATTTCATCGCAGTATTCCAGACGCTAGGGCCATCTGAATCCATCGCGCCAACCCTCTCGGCACTTTCGCGGACCCCAAAGTTTGATGCATTGTGGGCCTCCTGGGCTCTTCTCTGCTCGCTTGTCTGCTCCGAAGCATACACATTTTGCTGATATCCTGGCGGATGCTCCAAACTTCTTCGAGGTGCTCCGGCATCGGCTGATGGGATCTGAACAGGGTATGATGATGACGCTGTGTTTGAAGTAGACGTGGACGATTTTGGGGGTATCCCTCCAAATGCCGCCGTGGGTGGTGGGATGGCGAACTGTGGGGGGATCGAGCCAGGTTGTTGAGGTGCTGATGTCTGCTCAGGATGATAGGTTTCGCCAGCCTTTGGAGGGGGAGGCACATGTCTACTCAGAGGGGTAGGTGCTGCACCTGGTTGCGGTGCTGGGGGGGCTTGGACCTCACTTAAGGTCGTCTTGGTTGGTTGTAAAGGAGCATATCGTTGAGCTGCTGTCCCAGTTGGCGCGGGGACCGCTGGAGCACCTGGCCGGGCTGGTGGGTAAGCAGAGGTTGTTGTTGATGTTGTCGAGGCGGACACAGGTACAGAATTCGATGATGTACCTTCTTCCTGGGGCACAGTCTGTGGCGTTACCCCAGAAGCCGAAGCAGCATTGATAGGACTCTTTGTGTAGACTGGGATAGGTGCCATCGCGAGCCTACGCCAGGTCTTGAGTCAAGTGATAATCTTGGTATGCGTCTATTGGGTGGTCCGCGCTTCTGAAGGATATGCGGGAAGTGTAGGATGCGTTTTGACTGTGTGGAAAGCGGCGAGGTAAATGCTCGTGAGCTCGTTATGGTAGTCAATGGATCCAACTGCCTGCGTTGTGTGCTCGTAAGTTGGAAACGTGTTGAGGTTTAGTAATTGCAAATGCCTGATGTTGGTGAAAATGAAGATGAGAGAATAATTGCGAGATGCAGACGATGTGATGCCTTACGCCTTACGCCTTACATTCTTGACTTGATGGTCAGACGATCATCAGGGCAAGGCTCCTCATGTGGAAGTGGCGATCCCTGCCTGAAATGACGTAGCGAGGACAAGAGAATTTCAATACAATCGCGTTCTGGGGAAAATAGAAAACTAAGTCCAAAACTATTCTATAAGACTGTAAACTTCCCTCGATGTTTTTACCTTCATTAGTCACATTAATAAGTGGCATATTTTCCATTAGTCTCTGACGTGGACTGGGTATATTTGTACATATATACCACGGCTGCAATCCCTGGCTTCCTGCCGTTGATATCACAACCAAGTCAATATCAATATCGTCAAATCCATGCCACTGAAATATCTTAGGTCGAATATAAGGCCACCAGCGCCGCCCCGATTACCGCCCTCCTCGTCGTATAAGACCTTGCGCCCTCTGGGTTCCCCTCTTTTGTTCGTGCCAGTGTCAGCTTCAATACCTAATCAATATCAGTAACAGGCTGCTGCTCTCCGTGATATCCCGGGTGGCACTTTCCACGCGAAGAAGTAAGTTCTTGATCTGAACTCAGTCCTACATCAATTGCCTGCGTGTCTGGATTTCTCCGAGTCCCAATTTTCGAACAGATGAAGCAAGAGCAGGTTCAATAATGTATTGAATGAGCCTGCAGGACCTAGTTTTTCCCATCCCCCAATCCTACCTACGTTCATATCTCTCTACGGAAATTGCTTGGATTTTTGAAGTCATCATGCCAGTGACGCCCCAAAGTAAATGTCAAATAGCTGCACGTGAAAAGCCAGCTGCCTCCAGACGCTGTATAGCCCATCCAAAACATTAGCACTATTAACACAGGATTCGAATTGTCTCTTGCAAAACGAATTTTAAGAAGTGCCGAAGCGTTGAATCGTTCGGTGTCTCCAGTAGAGGTGCAAACGGAGGCTCGCGTATGCATGCACGAGACAAGGTGGAGTGACTTGCGGGTGGATGCTTTCCCTGAAGTCAATGTGCATCGAGCTTACCATGCTGGTTTAGCTCATGAGATGACATTGTTCCATTTTATCTACTTTCATGTTAAAAAGAGAGTTCAACTATTCGCAGCAGCAGACAAAGGTGGTGCTCCCTTCCTTTCGAGCCTCGAGACTTCATAGACCAACAAAATTAGAATAATAAATGTTCCGAGGTCAAATCGGAACGGGAACTTGGTAAAATCAGAGCCCAGGTTAGAAAAATGGATGGATTCCAAGTCGATATTATGAAATGATTCGCTGTGGCATACGTACCTCCTACATGTTCTTGCGCATCTGACAGCGTTCGGGAATGAGAAAACTCTCCTTCCATCTTCGAACAAGCCGGGAAGAAGACGAGCGAGTTCAATGGCTACAACAGAGCAGGCCAGATTCATGTTCAATGATTTAATTGCAGCTTATTCACACGGCATGCAAAGTTTCCATGCAGCAAACAGCAAAAGCTCGAGGCCTTTCAAGATGCTGTCGAAGTTTGGCCTTCTCGAGTCCTTTGTCTCCGCGAGAACAATGTACAATTACAAGGCAGATCATGGCTGAAAGAAACATGAGAGAGAACAGCCAAAAGAACAATGTATCCAAATGCTTTATTCACACCAGAAAACAAGAAAAAACAACATCCGGATTATGGCTTCCATGAGGCATATAAGCCGGCGCAGTCTGCCATGGAATCAAACTCAGCAAACTCAGCAAACACAATATCTATTTCATCCCTAAAACTTAAAACATCAACAAAATGTCTTCATTCATTACCACTTTCAACGGTTGCTTCGACCATATCTTCTTGCCACAACCAGAATTCTGCGCAGATTGCGTCCGAGTCATGGCTGCTCATGCCGAAAAAGAAATTGACGATGCCATCACGGCGGAAAACGACTTTTTCACGGCACCACCTGCTTTCGAGTACCCTCCTCCTCCCACCACAGAGCTTGAGGAAAAAATCGCAGCAGAGGCGCTTGCCTACCGCAATCCCTTCCCGCTCTTCATCGATGAAGGCTACAACCCAGAAAGCCTAGCCCTAGACCCCTACGAGCAGTTTCCGAAATACTGCGCCCCGCATCCACTTCACAAGAAAGATTCGTACTACCCTGAGAGCCTGGCGCTTGAGGAATACGAGGGAGGGCCACGCCGTCCAGGACGCCCGCGTGTTTATCGTGCCCCACCTCTTGCGCGTCGCAACGAATACAAGGGAAAGCTCGTGCGTCGGGCAGCGAAACCGGTCCTTTCCCGCAAAGCAAGCATCTCGATGGTCGACGACGACGTCCCAGAAGATACCATCGTCGTCGATGTCGGAGAACCAGACAAAGATATCGATCAACTCCGCGTGACGTTGAAGTGCTCCATAGCCAAGCTGGCACTTGCTAAGGAGAAGACGGCGCTGCTGGAAGAGCTCAAGAAGGCGGAGGATGACCTAGCTCTCGAAGAAAAGAAGACGGCCAGTTTCGCAGTTCCAGCAAAGGGAACTCGGAAACGTAAAGCAGTCGCAGAGTCGGAGGATGCCCCGGCCCCATGGCGTCGAGCAGCAAGAGCTACCCGCGCGTCAGTCAATTACGCTGAATGAATTCCTTCTCGTTCGTTGACATCGTACTTCGAAAGACTGTAAATAAGCCAACATAGCTCAATAAAAACCAATACCCCAAAACACAATGTATCTCAGTGCGCCATGCAACTTTGAAAGTGATTGTCTCTCCCGAAGTCATATCCTACTCATTTTATCTCCCTAATACTCTTTCTATTCGTGCCAACCATAAAATATAAACATTTCGGCACTCTGCCTTCTCCGGGCTTGAGATTGATTATAGTCAAGATGAGCGCTATCGATTGGCGTGTGTCAGAGAGAAAATGGAAAAGGCTAAGCAGCAAAGGTTCGTGATTAGATACTGGCCCTTCTCCTCTGCGATTTTCAAATTTCAATCTCTGTGGCTTCGTGTCCGAGCTTCACGATAGATTCCAGCGCCAATGCCAATAACCAAAAGAACAGCGTTAAATATTGCCATCATGTAGAAAGGTGCACCAGGAGACAAACTATCAAATAGAGCTCCTCCGAGTTTCGTGAGCAGTAATATAGCAGCCCCTCCAGAAAGGGAATAGACGCCTGCAATGGAGCCCTTGAGATGACTTCGCGATTTTGTCTGCGTGGGTGTTAAGGACGATGCTATAAGTGGTGCCGTCTCGCCAGCGTCACTGACTAGTGGAGCTGTGGGCTGCCGGCCTCTCAACTGAGAAGACAAATTATATCCTCCTTCGTCCCCAAGAACACCGCGGCCTAACAGTCCAAGACTGCAGACAATCGCACCGATTTGGCTAATGCCAATTAGGGCAACGATTAGAAATACAACAGGGCTTCCACCTCGGCCACCAATATTTTTTGGTTCTGGGCTGACCAGTCTTGCAAAAGCTGTGTAGCCAATGATTCCGAAAACACCTGCCACGAGAAGTGGCACATTGAATCGACGATAGCGGTCGGACAAGTATCCGAACAGCGGTGCACAAAACAGTGCGATAAGCTGGGAAACTCCCGTTAGCTCGGCTGAAAGAATGTACGCCGCTCTACATTCTTTCTTCAGCTCCGGGGACGGATCATTTGGCGACCCCTGGCAGAACCCATTTCGAATGAAGTAAGCGTTTATGTAAAGAGGAATGAACAAGGAAATGCCGACAGAAGAGGCTCGAGCAACAAAGCCACCAAGATAGCCTAGGCCAATCTGGGCATCTTTAAATCCCAAGACAGTAGAATCAAGAAGCAATCGCCAATATGGAAGGAACGGAGCTCTGGTCGCGCTTGATTGTCTCCGAGTTTCGTGAGAAGGAAAAGCCTCGTACTCATGGGATGGGGACTTCCCAAGGAGCAGACGCCAGCCTTTGCCCTCCTCTCCTTGAAGCCCACGTAGCCCAATGAAGCAGCAGCACGCCACTAGAAGTGCCACGCCTCCAACCACATAGAAACTGTCAGCCACAGCCTGGCCTTGAGTCTTTCCTTTCAGATGGGAAAATTGGGCTGGCAGAGGCAGGAAAACAGATAGAGCTACCAGAGCTCCACAGCCCGTGAAAACGCCTACTAATCCAGCCAGACGTGGCGGGCTCGACGAAGCTTTAGATACAGTCCCTCGGGTGTGTCCACTGGAAGATATGGGTTTTGGCCTGCCATTGAAATTGGAGGGAGTGATCGTAACCTCCGAATCGAGAGACGGGGAGATGCTGTGACGCAGGGCGCCCGGTGATTGTTCCAAGCCATTGTATCCATTCGCAAAGTCTTTATCATCATTATTCCCAGTCATCGAAGGTAAGATGGCGGTGACCATTGTAGCCCTGTTGTCTAAATTAGCATCCGAGGAATGTACCACACGCCTCGTCACTTTGCACTCACGTAGCAGCACCACCGACGCTGAAGAAAACCCGCGCCAGCAGAAGCTGAGGATATACATTTTTGGCCTGTACGAACAGGAACAGCGCCAGCCCAACGATTGTATATCCCGAAACGCATACAATTCTCACACCTAATCTATCCGACAAAATACCCCATACTGGACACGCAATGAGCGCGACCAGCTCGTCCACAAATCCTAGCGTGCCAACTAGATCCCCCACGCCATCTTTGACTCCAATGAGGTCCGTAATTACGAAGGATACGCTGCTGTTGAGAAATACAAGAAAGCTTATTGAGAAGAGACAGACGGCAAATAGATAGCTGCAGGCCTGCGTAACAGTCGTCGAGGACGCGAATGGCAGGTATTTGGAAACGGAGAACATCTTTGGCTTGTCGTGCGTGTCGCTGGCCATGATGGCAGCTTGATTGACGTTCTGGAGTGTCTTGCCTCGGTGGATGGGAAGCTGACGTGCAGATTAAGTTTCGCGAGGTCGCCCCCAGTGTCCCAGAAGGGAAAGAAGCTTGGGGTTAGCAGCTCAGCCACCAGAGCCACACAGATAAATAAAAGTGTACTACTGTGTTAGGATTGTTGTGCAAAGCTTAAAGTTAAATCAACCGCATGTTCGTGTGAATTATCAAAAGGGGCCAGGATTCACATTGAACTTGGTTCCACTTTTCGTTACTGTAGCAGAGTATATCCACGGGTAATATATTCTAAAAAAAATGCAAGAAAAAAAAATGCAAAAAAGACTGCTTGTGTTGTTGTTGCTGCTGTTATTTTGGTTTTAGATTCTTTTCTGTGGTGTTGTATTTGCTGCAGGGCTTATCACCATGTTTCAGGCTGGCGTGTCAGTGTTATTATATTATTGCTAGAGGACTTATCACCATGTTCCAGGCTGGCCTGCAGATATTACTGATATATGTTGATGAATAGTTGAGGCACAGAGGCAGGAAAAACAACTGTAAAGTGGTTTGTTCTTTGTTGAAGGAGTTTGTCCTTATTTAAATACATAACAGTACTAAGTTGTTTCCCGAAGTTGTTCCAGTTTTGCAGTATCGGTGCTACATTTCTGAGTCACCTAACAAAATTTTGGGATCGAGTCTGTCCCGAATTACAGCTACTTTGTCTTTAGAGTATGGCCAGCGTTGTACATTGAAGCAGCGGCCTTTTGGTTTCTCGACTTTCACGTAAGTTTTCATCGACATTCCTCACCGGATATGGACTATTTTCCTTTATGAACATCACTTCTGTCGCATTCAAGAGCCTGATTATCATTGAACCTCTTCGTTAAATTGTTGGATCTAAAATATTTACACTAGAATTAAGGTATACCTGGCCCCTTCACCAGTCATTAATACATTCCTCATACCCTCCATCTATTTCAGGCAGGTCCAAATACTCTGCCAGCAAACCAACTCCAATCTCAATTTCCTAATTTTCCAGTGTGTCCTGTATATAATGCTTGAAAGGAGTGTATTATGCACCAAGCTGGTCAGGCTAGTAAATGTGTACGAATGCGCCAAAATATGCCATGTTGACCAAATGAAATCGTGAGAATTTATGCAAGAGCAAGGAGAGCGATAGCACCGGCGAAAGCATAAGCCACCGGCTTGTTTGTCGGTGCCGCAGCAGCCCCGCTGGTGACTTGGAGTGGGGCGGAAGTAGTCGAAGAGACTGGGGGAGCGGGGGCCGTAGTCGCGATAGTGGTTGGGGAAGTGGTAGGAATTGTTGTGGGTGGAGGAGGTGCGAGAGTCGTCGTCGATGGGGCAGCCGTCGCAGTTGACTGGAATGTTTGTATAGCGGTCGAGTAAACGGTACTTCCAGATGACGTAGCTGTCTTTTCTGAAGGAACAGTCACTACTTCCGTGTATGCTTGGCTCGTTGCAAGTGTGATGGGCACGAAAACCGTAGCTTTCGTAGTAGGTGGTTCAAAAGTGGACGTGATCGTGTAGGCCGAAGTGACCTGGATTGTGTTCGTTTCGGTGGCTGTTTGTATGATTGTGCTACCCGCTGAGACTGTAGTATACACGCTCTCAACACATGTGGTTGTTACAAAAACCTCCGTCGTGGCGTACAAAGTAGTAAGTTGTGTAGTATATTCGACGATAGTGGTTGGGATTTTAGCTACGATTAGGCTCGTGCTTGTGAAGACGACTGTTACCGGTGTTCCTGAGATAGTGGAAACGGTCGTAATTGGACATAACGAAGTGCTCGTCTCATATACAAATGTTTCAACACTAGTAGTAACGGGAGCGAGCGTGGTGCTTTCGTGAATTAGTTTCAAGCGCAATATCATGGCTAAAGAATACTTACTATGATTTAACTTTCGTAGGAACGGCAGTGACGATCAAGGACGTCGAAGTATACGTCAGGGTAACGACTCCCCCAGAAATAGTCTTCGTCTCTGTGATTGGGCAGAGGGATGTGGACGTGGAATAGACAACGTCTGTCGCACTGGCCGTCACGGGGGGCAAAGTGGTACTAGTTTTGTTAGCTCAAGCTACACAAGCAAGAAAAGAGAAATGCTTACTCTACTTCAATGGTGGTGGGTATGACAGTCTCTACAACTGAGGTCGTCGTGTAAACAGAGGTGTAGGTTGTTCCCGGCGCGGTCCTAAAATACATGTTAGTCGATCGGTCAGCTTCAACTCGAGTCGCCCAACGCCAGGCAGCTCATAGTTCCACGGATAACATGAGCTTACTTAGTAACAGTGACGGGACATGTAGTCGTATACGTAACAGAGACAGCGGTCGTTGTGCTTGTTGCGCCAGTAGGGCCTGGGACGGTTATTTCACCTCCGCAGCCACCTTTCGACAAGTTAGTAAAGTAAGAACTCAAATTTCCGATATTTTCATACCTTTGCAACTGGTCACAACTATTGTGGAGACTGTCGTCGTCGTAACGATCGCTGTTGTTCCTGCCTGATCAAAGAGTTAGCCCAGTCTCAGATCAAAATTCCCCTGAGATACTGCTGTCTCGAAACAGATCTGAAGGACGCAATAGGAGCTTACCGAGGTGTATGTGGTTGTTAGGGGGCACTCCGTGGTTGTTGTGAATGTAGTATATGTAACAACTGGTGTACTGCCCCATCGTCGATCAACAATATCCTGAGCGAAGCCTGTGGTGGCCAAGGCCAGTAGAGCGAAAACTGCCTTCATGTTGACGTTTGTTAGTGGCTAAGAGAAGGCACTGAATAGCGAGTGGCGATGATGATGAAACAGATTCAACAATTCAGAGCAACGAAGGTGTTAAGTAACCGTAGCGAAGGAGTTACTTTCTCACAGGAGGCTGGAGAAGGATATTTATAAGGAGGCTGGTTTGCGTGAACAAAGGATGCAAACTGTGGGAAAACAGGCCTCTTAAGTGACGGGAGGAAATCACTCACTACCCAACCTCGGGCACTTGCCCATGCTCACTGAGGTACACCGTGGCTCGGCTCCAGATTCTCGCTCTGATAGGAAGTTGTGAGCTGCACTCCGAGCAACATCATATTGCTCGAGGTTGGGAATCGTGGCCGCCGATTACCTGACGTTGATCGTAAAAAAACGACGCGAGATGTCTCTTTTCCAGTGGCTGGTTGGTCTGGCAATGCCTTGCATATGGTGCGACGTGGTGGCCAGGACACATGAGATCGATAATTGGATGTTCGCTAGGGAGGGGCAAAGGGGCACAGACACGACAACCCTGCGAGTTCCTATGGAGATTGATGTGGCCGGGAAACAAACCTTGTCAATGATGCGTGTTTGACGAGGTTGGGAACAAGGGTCCCGTTCCTGGAAATCAAGAAACCACATTTTCCATGATATCCAACACGAAGTTTTCGGTCAGTCTTACAATGCAGCGGACTGAACTGGGCTTCACTTTCCACATGATGATCTGATATCAAAGACCTGCAAATTGTCTTACGTTCATATATGCTGTAAAACATAAAGAGATCGAGGAGTAGTCTGACCTGCCCGCGAATGCCCGTACGAGAAGCGGAGCCGTTGAATGTTCGAGGGACGAGCTTTCCTTCTACGTGGACGCGATTCCGCAGGGTACTTCCGCCAGCGAATGAAGCTTAATTCTTGGTTATGGCTTCCCCGCAGCCAGCGAGGCTGACCGGCCGATCCAATGTCTCAAAAGTTGGCAACAAGCGGAGCTGCGGAGGCGGATACCTCGCCGAGTCGACCATAACAAGGGAAGCCAGTTGGCTCACTTCTGATATATCGGACCAGGATGGCAATAAAATATGCAAAAAGAATCGCGCTACGCTTTTCGTCAATTGGTGGCGAGGGTACAATGACGAGGTTGGTCGAGCCAATACTGCCGTGCGCGTGCATGGTGGCCAGGTACACAATAGAAAACTTATTTTCTTGTATGAGAAGCAACTAGAAGGCGCAGACGCAGTAAGCAAAATGTTGGACAGGTCATAGCTGGCTGTGAGACATATGCCCACCGGCGAGGAACTCATAATGACCGTGTTTTTTCGCGACCTTGTGGTTAGTGAAGCTTGAAGGTCACTGATATTGAATTATTTTGTTCGGCAAACAGCCATCGGAGATTTTACAGTACCAGCCTCTTGAAACCCCCTGTTATGTTGGTACATCATTGCAGGGGTTGAATCGTGGAGACGAAATAGATAATTCGCCTCGAGAGTTGCACGCCACCCACTTTTGAGGTGACTTCATAAGTTGCGGCAGTGTATGATTTATTGAAGTCGATCGCCAATGGCCATGTAGGGACATCAAAGTGCGTCCGAAATGCCCTAAAGACGATCCAAATCTCGTGGCCGATTGATGCTACAATTTTGGGCTAGAAAACTGAGACCAGAAAGTACTAACAGTGATATGATAGGACCACTGTGCCTTTGACTAAGTGGAGAGCCTGCAAATGCTGGCATGACTTCAAATGCTGCAAGCCTGCGGCCTTTGGCCGCATGCCGCAAGGTTACGGCACATTGTCTGACCTCAAATTTTGTATCTTCCCAAACGCTTCCGTGCAGCTGAAGATTGCTGGTTGAGGGAGTAGCAAAGCTTCCTGGGATTCCGTCTCGGAACTCTCGGGCTGTGATACGGCTATCCGAATCTGTCCTACGATTTCGAGCTTCACCGGGGATTTTTTGTGTCCTCACGCGACCCGCACATGAGAGTTGAGCTGGAGATGACCGGGGCCCGGAGCCAGAGTATGCGACTAGTAACTTGTATGTTACACCATGATTCGACTTGGGGGCGCACTGCCTTATATGCTCACCCAATGATTTCCGTACCTAGATAATCAATTCTCACATCGTAACTCTGTGAACCTAATCATCATCTTCGTCTGACCCGCTGTCCCAGCCATCCTCATAGGCTTCCGCAATTTCACCAAGAGAATTTCCCAGAGCCTCACGCTCATCAACGCCTGTTGCTCTGCTGACAATACTTTGGAGGCTCTTCACCCTCAAAGCTACGGAGGTATCAGTCGACAAAGATGTGCTTACTGCTATCGATGACGAGGATGTGCCAGATTGAGCAAATATGTGCGGGAAGCTATCAAGTAATGGGAATGACATAGGTATTGTTGTTCTGTGACACAGAGGTTACATGTAAGCAGGTGAGCAGCCAAGTGAGGGTGGGCGGAAAAACTGAAAATTGGAGAATTTTACGACAATAAGAGTGCGGAAACTATATCCGCAGAGGGCAGGCACTAACCTCTGAGTGATTGAGAGGCCTGCTGCTCGACGGCGCGCGCGTTCGTGTCCGCCGTCATCTCCAATGATGTTGGTTTCTTCTAGATCATGATCGCTCCTAAAATTTTCAGTTTGGCCGAAAACATGAGGCTTTTTGGTGCGGTGGCCTCGAGGTTGTTCGCCAGTCTCTGTTGGGAAGAAATCCATGTCAAAAATCTTGGGTTTCTCTTCTTCCTCATTCGAACTCGCAGCAGCGTGGCCGTTTCCAGGTGGAATTCTCGAGTCGGGTATTTGCGCCCCTTCTTCCACCACCGCCGATTGGCCATGTCCATTGAGGCTAGTTTTCTGGTCTACACTCATCCGAAGCTTTGTGATGGTCTGATGACCGTTCACGTTGAGCGCATTTGAAAGTTGGTCAAATGTTTGCCGAGCACTGTCTTGGATTTTTAATCGAGAAGGCAACGACATGCTCTCCATGGCTGTGGAGAGAAGCCCAGATACATGCCACTGAGAGTGCGGGTCTAGCATGACATACGATGGCAAGGCTCCAGATGGGATGGCCATGGGAATAAACACAGAGGCTTGTAAGGCTATCTCAGAAATTGATCTGGCTGTATTTGAAAGTTTCATCAGCCGTTTCTCCTGAATATCGTCAGCAGCAATAACTTAGCCTGCAGGCGGGAGACATTTACTCGCGGAACAGCTTTGGTGTTATCTTCCAGTCCCCAAAATAAAACCGAAGTCTTTCCATACTCATCCCTGATTCGATCCAAGTAACTCGCAGCAAACCCTCCCCAAGCGTCGTCAATTCCGGCCATTATCTGGATACCTTGCAGCTGATCTGCTTCCTCAGCAAAGAACCTCAAATCCCGGTCTAGTAGATCGTGCTCTTTGTCTAACGAGTTGAACAACTCTTCCCCAACACCCCAAGTCTCAAAAGGCATCAGAGTCGAATTGAGCTCAAATTCATTAAGTTGGACTATAGATTTGGGATGGAAATAGACCCGGTTGAAGTCCGACCAATACTTCACGGATTCGGAAGTCAGGTGTGCTGGTGCCACTCCTTGCTCGAGACTTCTCTGGTACTCGTTTTGCTGGATTGCGGCCTGTCGCTGGACCACTGTTGGCCCGTTCCTATGGGACTGAGTCAGAAACTTGTAATGATCTCTTGATCAGAATCAAATTACCATAAGCCTTGAGGGACAGCGGGCTCTTCGACTTCGTAGAGTGCATTGATCTTTCTCATGGAACCAAAACCTCCCTTGAGGTCATAAATGAGCGTTCGTGGGGTGAACGTCTCTGTGCCATCAGCACCGATACCGGGTCGAAAATGAATGTCGTGGTCAACGAGGGTGTCCTGATCCGGAGAATATGTAAAGTACGATTCCTGGGAAAGGATTAGTAGGGACTAAGGAATGCAATATTTTTTCCTGACCTGGGTATTCCAGAAATGAGTAGCGAGGTAGTTGCTCCTCTGCCCTAGCTGAAGGGTAATTATCTCGTGCATTGCGATCACTTTTGTCTATTTTTGAGGTTGGGACTTGGTTGAAGGGGTCAGATATCAAAGGTGGTGGTCATCCTTGAACCCTAGTTGAAAATTTCCGCTGGGAGGTTGAGGTTCCTCACACTTGCTGCCAAAAAGTTGAGTAGAGAGGTGCAAAGACTTTGCTGTCTATGAAAGTGGATTCTCAGCTTTAGCTTTCATATCTGAAATAAATCGGGCGCCACTGCTGAGTACGGAAGAGCCCATGAAGTCCATGGCTGGACAACTGAGGTGCTCGCCTCTCCTTCCCCCCATGTCGGCCCAAAGGAGACTAGTATGAAGCTTATCTGCAATCCCGAATCACCCCACATTCTTACCGCATTTGCCATTTATACCTATACCTACTTGTTGAAGCCATCGTCCATGGTCATTGCCTTCTCTCTACATTTTCCGACCACACGCCCTTCTACGAAAACGCGAGCGCCAATTTTCTCCTTCCAATTTTCCAACTAATTAGAGATCTGTGAAAATGACTTTCCAACAAGAATTAAATTCGTGGATGTCTCCCAAGGCGCTGACTACCTTCCCAGTGCCTGAGATCGGCGAAAAGGCTCCTACTTCTCAGAAGCTCCAACTTCCCAATCCCAATGGAAAGCCTACAGTTATTACCTTCCTTCGCCATTGCGGTTGCCCTTGTCTGTTTTGTCAAATGTACCTTCGCCTCCAGCAATTTGCTAACCCCGCCTAGTCGCCGAAAAGACCTTCCAAGAACTTCGCAAAGTCGCTGGGAAACATCCAGAAGTCAATTTTGTTGCCGTCTCTCACTCGGACGAGGAGGCGACAGAGAAATGGGCTATATCAGTTGGTGGGGAGTGGGACGTGAAGGTCGTGGTCGACGCCGAACGAGAAGTCTACGCGCAGTGGGGATTGGGAGTTTCTAGCGCCTGGCATGTCCTGAACCCTTGGTCAATGTACTCGCTTTATAAGTTAGGGACAACGGAGAAAATATGGAACAAGCCTACGGAAAGTGGAAACCGCTGGCAAACAGCTGGGAGCTTTGCGGTCGATGGCGAAGGAGCTGTAAGATGGACAAGGGCAGCAAAAGCTGCTGATGACGTTCCCGACTTCAACGAAGCTCTCAAAGCACTGGGCATTGAGATCTAATATCTGCGATACACTTGTCAACAGCATAACTATCTTTGAGTTCTTGAGCTGAAGTCGGGCCCTGAGAAACACCGGGCGAGTGGTACTTGTTTTGCGCATGGTGCATTCGATTTGTTTGGTTTTGAAGTTTCAGTGTGAAAAGCATCGCTTCTGGATCAGCGATTCGCGAGTAATTGGCTCGTGGACAGCAAGATGACAGCCAAAAGCTGGTACCTGAGGATCAACGATAACGAACATCGATGGCTACATACTTTGGAACTGTTGGTATCGTTAATATCTATTAGGGCAGAAGCACAAACATCCTTGGGCCCTCTGAGAAAGCTATGTAGGTGAAGCATCGATGTTGAGAGCGTTGAGGCTGTCAGCCTCATGGGATGTATTTTGCATTGACATTGGTCGGGGTTTATCTCTGTTTGTATTAAGTCTTCCTTCAAAATCAAACTTTCCACAGCCAAATTTCTTCATTGAGGAGTAAAGAGGAAACCAGAAAATCCCGTCTTGGAGGCTCCGGGTTTTAGAAGCCTTGTGTTATTGTAGTCTCAATTAGACCCATGATCGTTCTTTCCTGTCTGAAAGCCTATGCCCCTAACCTTCCGTCGTCTGTTTTCCATTCGCAGCCCATAATTACCACTTTACTTCTAATTCCCTATGTTCCGAAGTCTTTCACTCTTCTAACTCGATAGACTCAAGTACGCCACTCCCTTCGATGGATACTAAGTCTGCTGAGAAAATTGCGAGCAGCATTACAAAAGCAGATCCAAAGGCTTCACCGCAGGACACCCCAACGGCCAACCTAAATGGCCCAAATCATCGATTTCAGTTGAACCAAGACCTTCTCTACGAGAATGAATTTGGTGGGGATACCTTCGTTTCGGCCCATCTCCAGCGTCTTCAACATGGTAAGCGTTCGATTGGAGCATCACAGGTTGTACGGGTGAAGGCTTCCTCAGGAACAATACTAATTCTGGATTGCGTGACAGGCTGCTTCACTGATACGAACATCCACAACGAACGCACCCCGCATGTTACCTTCGCCGCCATCACTTTCACCTTCCATCCATCACTTTCCGAAGAGCATCGTTTCAAGTCTGCTGTTATCCGCATAACTGCACAAGCAAAAGGAGGCTCACCGATTCGTTTTTTGAAGTTTGCCCCTCATCTAGCGTTTGGCAGAATCAGTTCGACGTCTCTAAAATGGAATTTCAAACTCGGTGCAACTGTTGGTCTTTCTCAAGGTCCTGCCCAAGCTACCCTTAAACCGGAAGTGGGTTACGAGAAGGATAGTGTTGTGGGAACCATGATGAAAATGTGAGCATACCCCTCTAGAGAGCGAGTTGGGGGTTCAGCACTAACCAGGAGAATAGCCAGGGCTCAACACGAAGTACACGTAGAGAGGAGTGGAAACCTTACCTGCTGGCCATAAACTACCGACGATACTGCCAGATACCAAATTAGTTTGGTCACTAGAAGAGAACTCACAGCAAGAAAGCGGTCTCCCACGCGAGTTTACTTTCGTGTTTCTCATGGAGAGAGTTCGACCTTCAAGGACTTTAAGCACCAGCAGTTCTATCACCGTGACACCTGCTCTTCTACAACGATCTCGGGCACATAGCAGCGCTACGATATCCACGTCAACTAATATAGTTGATGTCGCCCGAGGTAGCATAGAAGTTGGCGTGGGCAATGCTTCAACAATTGTCACAAAAACAGAAAAACACCACATATCCTTATTCCATCATGAGGCTCCCCCTCAAAATGTTCCATCTACTTTGGCGGAAGAAAAAGGAAAAGAGCAAGAGAAAGTACCATATGACATCGGCCAGTCAGAGTTGTCACTCGAACTTCTAGACAAATCACACGGCATAGGACATCCAAATCAATCCCTCGATGGTGCCGGAGTTATGTCTGTCGAAGCTCCCAAATATCCCGCCCTGGACATCAGAAACCTTCCTCGGGACGTTCTTCCGGGCTCTGATCAAACAACATTTACTGCCATCCGCCAAGACCATTCCGAATTTGCAGTTCAAATTAATGGCAATCTTCCACAGGAAGCACTGTCGACTTCTTCGGATGACCAGGCAGTCATCGAGCATTGTGAATATTCTGTCCAAGATGATGGCCTTAGTTCAGAGAAAGCCCTGTCAAGTTCTCCGAGTGGGCAGATATTCGTCGACCCCGGAGAACGCACAATCCCCTTTCCTGCTCTAGATCCCAGCGCCATCCCAACTGTAGTTCTTTCCGAAGATTCCGATCTAACACTTGATGGAGCTGGAGACCGGCTTCGCAGAATGCACTTGAGTCCGTATGAAGCTGAAGTTGCCGTCTACAAAAATGAGGTGGACCCTAAAATTAAAGCCCTTGACAGCGATTACGATACAATTTTCACGCCGATTCGGTTGGATATTGTTGTCCAGCCCAGAATAAATGGTAGCCTCGACAAGAAACTGTTCGGTCGAGTTGTATATCAATCTCTTATCGGTACGTCCAATCACGCACCCAAGTCTCAGAGCAATGCAATGCCAGAACAGCCAAGGAAAGCACAACTGACGCGTTGAATAGAAGGTGAAGTAGGTCAGAAATTCATCCCTGAGGGCGAGTCAGAAGACGACATTATTGATGGTCTTTACAATTTTGCAAAGCTGCCCGGTAACTGGGAGGATTTGGTCGAGCTGCCTGGTAGCTCTGTCACATCAGTGGTAAGTCGAAATTATGAGGGTAAGATGAAGGACCAGCTTCTGAATAAAAATAGGAACCGACCTTGTCATGAACCAGCATTTGTCAATGTCATCATCCGATTCCATTAGTTTGGAAACAATTACCCGATGCATATGCACCTGCAATGAACCCTGACGGATTTGCCGAAATTGGATGGGTGTCTGCATCGTGAGATTGGGAAACCGAACGAGGGATATTGCATAGGTTGCATTGAGAGAGTAAATCCCATTCGTGAAAATTGGAGGAGGTTGGAGAATCCGCTCTGAGATGCAACGACCCTTATTCATCTTGCTATAGGGCTAGGGCCTTCTATTCATAGCGCTTTGGAGGCGGATCACCTGACCCGATGTTACCTTCCCGCAAACCCTTGTATTCAGCTCACCTGTGCGACTGATTGTCTTCTCCTAGGCCTATTGTTATTTTAGTAAAATGGAATTGTTCACTTGACAATAATGTGATCAAAATTAAACAATGGGCGGCAATATCCATTTCACGTGAAGATCTGAGTCTTGTGCTGGAATTCTGGGAAATGTTGCTAACTCTTGGGAGATCTATCGCATGCCACAAGATTTGAGTCCATCAGCTCGGTTCATGATTCTTGATAATTTGAGAGATCCTGGACACTGAGTTGTTCAGAACTTCAAGCCAATCAACCACTTTCTCAAGCGAGACAACTGAATTTGCTTTCTCTCAACCTTTCTTCTCGCGACCTAAACCGTATCTCATGGCACTTGAATCTGACTTTATAATGATTAGACCCTTGAATCTTACCCTTCTTGAGGAATTAGGTCGCTATTGCCTCGGCCAATGTTTCCCAATCCAAACAGCCAGATGCCAGTTCCTTTTTAGGGAACTTGAAGTTCTTGTTGCACGTCACAATCATCCATGAGCTTTTCATTGCTACACCGGAGCCTGGACGGAATCTTTGAGAAGGTCATTTGAGGGCTTTTGGGTGGCTAGTAGCTGGCACTTGGAAACGTGTTTATCGTGGGAAAAGTTTGCATATCCATAGCTTCTGCTGGAGTTGAACTGAGAATATCGTGTGCTACATTTGAAAAACATACTATCATGTTTGCTTGGACAATTCTAGATTTTGGAAACAGGTTTATAATAGATTTAGCTGCGCGAGTCAACTTCGACAGCCCCCCCTTTTCGCCTCCGGGCGTTTACCGAGCATGTAACGAGCACACTCAACACTTATTATTTTCGAAAGCTATGAACCTGGCGTACAATCCGTATCTTGATAGTTCATTATTTTTAGATCATTTTTAGCTGCTTGCCAAGGTGAACCGAATAGCTTGCATGGTGACGGGTCAACTCGATCCTCTGACCAGAGCCAGGGCAAAACCAGAGTCATCCAACACACTCCTAAATGGGGAAATTCGAACTTTTTGTTGCATATCGCAGTCAGGTAGTGGTTAGGTTGTGCGATAAGTGCTTTGTAACTGTTTTGTAAGTGTTTCTAGACTACTTCAACATCAATTACCAGCTTGTGCCAAGATCAATGTTTCCTCTGCTCAATGCTGCACATAAACTCAGCGAACGGTCCTGCTTGAAAGCGAATTTGGAAATAGAGCTTTAATAAATGTGAGAATACAGCTGGGAGAATAAAAGAGCATCCTTACCGAATACTTGCAAACAGCCAGTCTTCAACGAGCTCAAGACTTCAATTTCCCCGACGAAGGCTCCCGCGATCTGACCATACTAACTATTCTGCCACATACCCGTGTCTGAAGCGGTGACTATAAGCGGTAAATCATGAGCGGAATCGTTTTCTGCCGTCCGTGAGGACGCGAATGACGATCAACAACGCGTAGAACGAACAATCTATTTTGTCCATCCTCAATCTACAGTACCGCAATATTTGGAACAATATGGGCGACTCTAAATACATGAAGAATAAGCAGCACGCCTGGGATACCCTCGAAGCAATCTTCAGCCTGCCCACAACCTCAATTCGAGCGAAACTCTTCCACAAGTATGCCAAAAGTGAACTGTGCAATTGTGGACGCAACTTCCTGCTGGCGTTGGGTTCCTTGTTCGATGAGCTTCCTGCCTCGGAGGTAATATCAAGACTGAATACCGAGATTCTGCTTCGATATCGAGCGGGCCAAACGTATAACTTCACTCGAGTCAGGCTGTGTGCGAGAGATGCGGATATTGCATGGGAGAAGTATCTTAAAAACAACCGCAATTGGCAGAAGATCAAACAGCCCGGTATTGAGGAATTGAGGAGGTTCAATGTAAGTCTCTTAATCTTTGAGAATGTTCCACTGCTTCCAAATTTTTTTAGCTAACCTAACTTCCAGTTGAGATTTGGAGAATCTGGCATTTTGGAGGGCGGCCATACAGAGACGGACAAGCCACATACTTTTGAAGATGAGCAAAACGGCACAGGACCAATTGCAATGAAAGCTACACGGCCTGGGGTTGATGATGAGGGATCAGTCATTGAAGATAGCGATATGAGCGTACCTGAACAGGAACATGTCCAAGGAAAAGATAGGATTGTAGCTCATTCCAAGACTGTTTGTACTATGTAAGTCTCCAATTGAATGCCCTTCACACCTATCTGACCTTTCAATCCAGCCTGGCTAGATGCTACGATATCTTGACACTCCTCGTAGGACCGGAAAGGGAAATGTTTGTTTGCCACAAGTTGCTCATCTGCTTCTTTACCGAATCTGTCAACAGGTACTGCCGCGAAAACATTGAAGCTACCGAGCAGAAGCCCGTCAAGATCGTCAACAAATGTCCAACGCAGATCCGAATGTTCACAGCCTGGATGTATTCTGGTCTTATCGACACTATTTTGCCATCAGAGTTGGAACACCTGTGGGTTCTGGGTGACAGATTTTCGAGCCCGGCATTTGCAAACGCGGTTATGTTTCAGCTTTTTGAGAAATATGGCAGTGGTACCAGGTGGATTACGGCGGGAACGACTGAATATGTTTATGGGGCTACTGATGAGGGATCGAAACTTCGCTTGTTCGTCAAGGCAGTTATCGCAAGCCATGGCCCACTTTCACCTCGATCGCTTGCCAGTAATACAAAGGAATTCCAGGAGGAGTGGCACTCGATCATCCGTCAGGGAGGGGAGATTGTGCTCGATATTGCAGTTCACTCGTCCTTCTCCAACGATGACCCGTCACGAAGCCCCTGCAAGCGAGAGAATCAAGCAGATTACCTTCCTTTCACCAATACGGTCGATGATTTTCTGAGGCTCCAAGAAGAGCTGAAGGAGGAAAACATGGGAGGAAACACGAGCGAGGAAGTGGATATGCTATGAGGATGTCAGGAACGGGAATGTTATAATCTGGCGAGGAGATAAGACACTGCAACGCTTATTTATTAGAATTCAGAGAACAGGCAAAGTGAGAGACCTAAGTCGAGACCACCAGAACTCAGCTGTAATCATTCGAAGAAGGAGTTTTGAAG
>Ga0247778_1000652_pt1 | contig 34264 bp, 34 predicted proteins | sample UWRJL049202B5_FD_179939 | JGI IMG/M metagenome (GOLD analysis project Ga0247778, IMG submission 179939) | Plant litter microbial communities from Arlington Agricultural Research Station in Wisconsin, United States - UWRJ-L049-202B-5 | ecosystem: Environmental > Terrestrial > Plant litter >...
GATCTAGGGTGGTCCGCTCCGAGTTTCGTCTTCCTCGTCTCCATCACTTGCAAAAATAGCTCTTCGGCCTCATCCCATCGGCCTTGGTTCCTGTACGTCGACGCTAGGTTGGCCATACTGGTCAGCGTGGCAGGGTGGTCCGCTCCGAGTTTTGTCTTCCTCGTCTCTATCACTTGCACAAATAGCTCTTCGGCCTCGTCCCATCGGCCTTGGTTCCTATACGTCGACGCTAGGTTGGCTATGCTGATCAGTGTACCAGGGTGGTCCGCTCCGAGTTTCGTTTTGCTCGTCTCTATCACTTGCACAAATAGCTCTTCGGCCTCGTCCCATCGGCCTTGGTTCCAGTACGTCGATGCCAGGTTGGCCATGCTAGTCAACGTGTCTGGATGGTCCGTGCCAAGATCTCTCTTCTCGATTTCGAGAACTTCAGTAATTGCAGCTTCAGCCTCATTCCATTGTCCGTCTTCGCAGAGGCACATTCCATATCTCCATATAAGATCTATCCTACTCTGCCAATCTTTGTCAACCAGATTGGATTCAAGTACATAACGCGCGTGTGGCAGGTATGTCCTCCAGACGCTTCTGTTCTTATGGTCTTCGTCCGGAAACACTTCCTCTAGTCGCACAATTACTCTCTCCGTCGATTGAGCAAGCAATTTTTCTTTCCGAAGCCAGTTTCGCGTTGACAAATGTACCAGCCGATGGAGATCGAGAGCTAGGTCTGCGGGCCGTTTGCTGATAAAGCAGTAGGCGTTAAGTGTCCCAATCGCCTCCATCTCTTTCTTACGCGACGGTCCGGGCGGAAGAAGAGACTGCGGAATGTCCTTTGGATCTATACAGGCCATGAACGACAGGTAGTCTGCTGCTAGAGGGTCGCGATGCCGGATCTGCTCGAACGAGATAAGCCACGTCGTGGCCACCGGGTTTTTCACACTACAATATCTCCCGTTATCCTCAAATTCCTCGCTAAGAAGATTAATAACCTCTTCTTCTTGATCTGCTAGGAGTGACAGATAATCTGCAAATGTTATCCCGTTCTCGTTAATATATGCTGCTGCCTGAACAATAGCTAGCGGAAGATAGGTGAGCTCTTCAAGCAAGGCTTTCGTATCTGACCCGCTATTAACAAGACCCGGATTAATCAAACATTTCTGTAGCAACTGCGTAGCTACGTCTTCGTCCATCTCTGGTACCTCTACTATATTCTGATGTGCGAGCTTGACGGCCGCCTTCCTATCGCGCGATGTGAACATGATGTACCCTTGTTCACTTCTTGGCAAGTACTCGATTAAACGGCCGGATCCTGGCTCAGACCCAGCCTCCGCAATCCACATATTAATGTCGTCGGCGTTATCGAATACCAGGAGCCACTGGCCAGCGCTCTCCTTGCTCAGGTGGTCTTGCACAAGTCTCTTCACATCTGCCTTATCCTCTTCGCAATCGGCTATGCTCATCTGTCGGGCAACGCCTAGATATGCTTGATGAAGACTTTCCATGTTGGTCGCGGGTATCCAGATAGTTGAGCAGTTCTTATACTTCTCTCTTATTCGGTAGACAAGCTCGAGCACCAACTGGGTCTTTCCTATGCCTCCAAGCCCCGTGACTGCAAATTTCGTGGTTGGACCTCCCCTAAATAGCTTTTTTTCGAGTTGGGCAAGCTGGATCTCACGGCCAGTGAAATTGGGATTTCTGTCGAATGGTACAATAAAAGGGGCGATATTGTCTATATATTGAACTTAGTATAGTCTAAGTTATATTAGATACGCCATACCTTCTAGATCTTGCAGCACGCTACTATCTTTCGAGAATTCTTTAACTGTCATTTGGAGCCTTTTCAGTGCGGCCTCCTTCCCCTCGCCATAGATAGGCAGCATAGACACCTCGCAAAGACCTAATAAGCAATATACCATGTCTTCTTCTTCGGTTGTTTGGCGTTGGACTGCCCATTTTGTTCGCTCAGCTATACTGAAATAAGAGAAGGGATTTCCTTGTAGAGCCTGAATTGGAATTCTAGTAATCTCGTGAATTAGCTTTTCGAGCGAGTTCTTGTCGCCCAATCGCTTGCCCTCCTTAGAGAAAAATTCGACTGTCGCCGGAGCAATCAGTTCTTGAAGCGTCCAGCCTCTAGTAAACCATTTACTATTCCGAAAAGTCGCTTCCCATGCGCTCTGAACATCTGCGTCATTGCCAGGGGTTGACACATCCGCGAGGTACACGTAGCATTTCTTCGCATTTCGATACCAGCGGAACATAGAGTTGATAGCAGTCGTAAGCTCGGTGGAATCCGACTTATTGATACAGCAAGTGTCTACCCAGAAGTATTGTAGGCCATCTTTCGTCGCTTGTTCTCCACAAAACTTGATCTTTTCGTAGCCAGTCTTTCTCTCGCCAGCGCCACCGACCAGATCTTTATAAGTGACCTCTTGGTCATGTACCCAAGTATGCGAAAGTATTGCATAGGGAAGAGTATTATGGGTAGCAACCTGGACCAGGCTAAATTCGCCAGGGCCTTTGATCTCCAAAAGACGCATGATTGCGCACGGATTAGGATCTCGTGTGTCTTCTGCGTGTCTGAAGAAGTTAAAGTAATCAAGATTCCACGATTCTAGTCCAGAGTGGAGTGTGGGATAAGAGTGTCCAACACAAGGTGGTCCTTCGCAGGGTGCGGAGACGTTGGCAGCATGTGATTGATTCCTTTCGTGGCGCAGCACAGACCAGCTGGCTTCGGACCGTGGCTTGACCAATCTCCAGCCACAATTTGGAAGTCGAGATCCAAGCCACACGCTATTGGAGTTCGGAGATGGCATATGGAGATGCGAATTACAAAAAAGTCATATAAATCAAATTATTATTAATTTTCGGGTACATAACATTGTTTTCACCAAAGCCAAACGCCTCGTCCAGCACATCGCACCAACCAGAGAAATCATTCACGTCCTGGGATCCCGAATCTCCCGTCATGCCCAGACGGCATACGAGCTCCTGAAGATGGACGAATAAGCTGGTCGAATGGCATGATGTGCCGCGTGGCTATAACCAAGACTCTCAAATATTGATAGAAGGACTTGTCCCCTTTTACCTTCTTCACCTTTTCCTACACAAAACAGACGTTCGTTACTTTGCCAGCCTTTGTTATTTTTATCTTATTCAACTTTCCTATCACCTCCGAATAATCCAACCAAAAATTTGAGACCGGCCCGTTAATAACTCTCGTTGGCTTTTGATCTACATACCGAAGCCGCCCTGGAAAGAGACCAAGGAAGTCTCCAGAAGCAATAATGACCAATGGAGCAATTGCAAGGAGTTTGGTCGAAGCAGTCTTGTTGCTGAAAGTCCATTTGTCGGATTGGCCTTCGTAAGGGACAAAACTAATATAAATAGATTTATTACGGTCGAGCTGACTTTTGATCCCATAATAGGAAAACATACATATTTAATTTTCCAGAAGTAGATTTTAGGTTATGATTAACCAAGAATTCCTCATACTTTATTGATTCTTGGTCCCAGATGTTGAAATGGTCTCCCCAGCACATATTTTGTGGAGCATGAAGTCTATTGCGAGTCCACTATTCTTCAATATTACTCTTTCTAGAGAAATCGTTCCCTTCTTAAGCGATAATCTTTAAATGGAGTTGTTAAAATAAAAAATTATAAGTTTTATTCCAGGAAAATAATATATCAAGTTCTTTAAAATATTGAAAAAAATAATTCTTGAATTTACTGGTCCGATCAAAAAAAAAAACCATTGTTCCTTTGTTTCTTAAATTAGACAGAAACTTTAGATATATTATCCATTTGAAGATATTATTCCTGCTTTGGCCGTATCCCATGGCGGCTATCAGGTTCTTTGCTACCAGTTTCTTTTGCGGAGTAATCTTAGTTTTCGGGCCTGATGATTCAGGAAGTGGGCCAATCATCTTCGCTCGTTGTTGAATTATAGGCCAGAAATATATTTTTTTCCATAAACATCGGAGTCGGGTCTTTGTATCCTCAGCGTTCTCTTTCTCAATATGTTTTATTGTATTCTTGTAATCACTCTCCTCACTAAACTCGCTTATAAACTCTGCTAACTTAAATAAAAGATCTTGCAGTTCCATCCCTAACAATTCTCTTATGTCAAGGCATGCGATGGCATACTTTAAGCGTTCTGACTTAACTCGGTCTTCGCGGGTCATCTTGATCTGACATCGATCCCCGAAACGTTTCAAACTATTTCGCTCAACTTCTCGAAGTCTTTCTTGCGCAACATCCAATGCAGGCTTCGCAATCAGGCGATTACATTTCGCCCAATTTTCTGTGACACTAGTCATGATCTTCACAAAAATTGTGTGGTCACTTCTCGTAAGGATATTGTCCAAAACCCCTGGTACTGTACAAAGGAACTAGGACTGCGGCTATCGTCATGTACATTCTCAAGTGCCACCAGAACACGCTCTAACAACTGAGCCGCGTCATCAAGTACTAATCGCCTTGCGAAAGGAGTATGGGTGGCGATGTCTGGTAAGCTGATGTCGGTACCATCAGTCTCAGAAGACGGGCAGCTTGTCAAATCCCTGCAGGAAGATGCCGACTCAGGTGAACCCGTATTGGGGGTTGACATCTCGAAACCACTTATGGCTTGGTGAGGATCAAGAATATCTGGGGCTTTTGAGGAGACAGTATCTGGACTACCACCTAAGGCCCCAGGAGCAAGGGATGGAATCGAAGATACAAGAGGAGAATTTCGACAAGTAGTATCGGCTATGAATGTTGGCAATTCGTCAGGCGCAACTGCACCATTCAAGGGCCTTGAATCGATAGCCGATTGCGGAAAATACTCATCCAAGATAGCAATTCCATCGGTATGAGTTATCGTAGGTAGATAACTTTCTACTATTCCACCAACAGTTGTTTTATCAACTGGACTGACAAGGGCAGATCTTGCCATGACCCCGTCAGTGTCTTCTCGATGTGGGACATCTCTTGAAGTCTTTAGAGGCTCCATTGTATTAGGCTTGATGGTAGCCAGATCGTTGATGGACTCGAGGGAGCCTATGGACTGTGGATAAGATATAAGAGATGCAGGAGGCATTAAAAGGGAAAGGAAAGGGGATCAAGTCATGTGACCCATGTTCTGCTCCCTTGCAACAATTTCTACTGCGAGAACAGGCAGAAACTCATATAGTAAAGTCAACAATCTGTCTCTCTATCGTCTTCATACAGTCCATCTCCTCATTCTCTGCCTTCAACTCCATTGCCTTCTGTTTGAACCTCTTGTCAGCCAATACCGTCTCCACACCTGTCCGTATCTGCTTAGCACTAGGCGTGACAGACTCCAAGTCCCACGCATAACCCGCGTAGACCGCTCTCATCGTCACCTCCTTTTTGTCCAACACCTCTCCCGCTAGCACGGCTGGCACGCCATTCGTTACTGCATGGCTCGTTGATCCATAGCCCGCATTGCACACAAACACATCGGCATAAGGCAAGATCCGGTCATATGCCAGGAAATCCGTCGACCGCGCATTCTCAGGCACATCAAAGTCTCCCAGAGTAGCGCCCCTTATTCCAAGCGTCGCAGTAATGAGTATGTCATCTCTGCCCCTGAACGCTTCCATAGTTGGCATAATCAACTGATTGTAGTCCACTTCCGCCGTCCCCTGCGACACAAATACAATCTTTTTCTCTTCCTTTTTCGCACTCTCCAGCACATCATCCCACCAACTCGGGGCCTCAAAACTACTGCCTGACACCCTGGGTGGCAAACAACCTGCGAACCGCAGCTTGGGTGGCATGTCTGAAAGTGGATACTCCATGCTGGGACTACACATTTGGAAGCACATATCCGGGGCAGTATACCATGTGCCAAAGGGGTGGACCTCCGGTATGTTAGTACACTCAGAATCACGCATTGCGCGTTGAGCAGACCTGAATAGCGGTAGCCAAGGCCCCTGGTTGGCAAGTTTGTGCAGCTCCTTATTCCGTAGAAGACAGGCGCGAGATGTGTCATATGGGAGACCCATGGAGAAAGGCGCAGTATCAAGGCTTGGAGCGGAGATGTTAACGGCACCGATGCCTATCGTTTTTGGAAAAGAAGTGAACCCCTTGGGTATAGGACGTCCGTATGCGAAGGGCATGACGTTCATGCTGCAGAGCTCATGTATGATGATGATCTGACGAGCGGGGTCACGCTCTTTGAGCTTCATGATGGTGTCTTCGAGAAGCTGGGTCCGTACTGGCATGGTATTGTATAGAAAGTTGACTAGACCGTGTACAAAAAGCGGAACACCAGTGTCTGTGATGGCCTTCCCGGCTGCCATAACGGCTTCTGGATCTGGGACGGGATCAAGCATAGATGGGATGGGGCTGAATTCTGCGCCCATGGCGAGGACGTCGGCTTCGAATTGGGTGCCGCCATGGAAAAATATCGGGTAACCTCGCTTGATCATGGAAGAAGCGATGGTGATGAGCGGGTATGTGTGTCCCTCCCCGGGTAGGGCTGTGAAGAAAAGAAGGGGCTTTGGGTTGCCTCCCGGCTCTTCGTTTGCTGGGTCAAGAGTGGCCATGGATCAAGTCAACCTAGGATCGATGTTAGTAAGTCTGAGATTTCCTAGGACTGGAAATTATGATCAAAGCTGAACACATACTTGGCCTGCGCTGGAGTTGTGTTGTCCGAGTCTCGTGACGCTCTCAAGATGGGGTTGAAATTTGGGGTGGTTGGCCTTAATTTTGATCTTATCAGTATTGGCATGATGTAACGTTACCATGGATTACATAATGGTTAAGATAGAGCATTTTTTATAAGGAATATAATACTCTGTGCCGCATAGACTTTGAGAATTCAGGTGTAGGTGGTTGCGATGAATCCTTCTTCGCTAGCTCTCCAACTTGTTGAGAGGCAAAAGAAATTTAGGGAAGCCGCCACAATTTCTCATCATCTCGTTATAGAACACTCCGAATGGAATATTCTGGTTTTTACTTTGTGATAAGAAGTCTACAAAAGAGTAAGACTCGTGGACAAGAGAAAAGCACCACCCTTTCGCTCGCTAAACTGCTAGCACCACATCTACCTTCTTTCACTTCCATAAATTTGTTTATCCTTCAAACTCCCCTCCTCTTCATCGCCCCTTTGAAAATCTTTGCAAAGTCCGCCATATGCTGCGTATTCAACATCTTCGCATGAATGCCCGGACAGTCCCAAAATACCGTCTCCGTGCGACTAAAGTCAGTCCACTTGCCCAGCTTATTATCCCGCCAATCCTTGCGCCCGTCTGCTGCATACGTCGGTGGATCTGCGACAAACACATCTAGATTCTCGACTTTACCTATAGGATCATACGTCTCCACGTTTACTCTGAAGTTCTCGGCAATGTCGCTGATCAGCTCCAGCTTAGAAGCGTCAATTGCCAAAGCCTCGGCTCGCTCCTTGTCGCCAATTGCCAGAATGTGGGCCATTGCGTCGGCCCTGCTGTCCATGGCATGAAGCTTTGGTGTTATGTCTACCATAGTCGGCTCGTCGATGAGCTCGAGGAAAAATGCAATGTGCAATAAGACATCGATCCAGTCCAAGCCTTTGATGTAGTGTCTGATATGTGGCGGGTAGTCAATGCTCGCGAGAAACTTGACCTCCTGTCCCTGCGCCTCGAGCACTTTCCCAACTTCGTACGCGAGAGTCGACCCGAGTGAGTAGCCGGCGATGGCATAAGGCCCTTCAGGTTGCGTTTTACGGATGTGTGTGGCATAAGTATCCGCAGTCTCCTGGATGGAAGTGAACAGACGCTCGTTGGGGTTGTATCCCCTTGTGCGAATGGCGTAAACAGGCCGCGTGGAGAAGTGAGCGGCAAGGGCAATGAACACAAGGATATCACCTGATCCAGGGTGGATGCAGAACAGCGGCGTTTTAGTGCCATGAAGTTGCAATGGTACGATTGGGTCGTAGACGACGGGCTTTGATAGGAGGGAGTCAATGGTGGCGGAGATAGATGCAATAGTAGGTCTAATAATAGTCAGTAGAGAGCTATAGCGATGTAGGTACCGGAGCACGGTACTCAAATTCTGACACTTACTCTGTGAGAAGAACTGATATGGGGATGTCAATGTCAATATCAATGGTCTTCTGTAGCTTGGCTTTGAGGGTGATCAAGTTGAATGAATCCACGCCGAGCTCGAATATTGACGCCTTCATGGAAATATCCGCAGCTGAAATCTTAAGCAATTCAGCTAGGGTATCCTGAACTGCCTTCTCTGTCGTCGTTTCCGCCTCTTGCCATATACTATCACGATGGCGCTCAAGTGCTGCCGCGTCCTGTGACTGGAACTCAGCATACGCTCCTTTCTCAAAGGCAGCGCGAACTTTGGTCCGGGAGATTTTCCCGAGCGACGTTTTCTCCAGCAGTTGCACAGGCAGCGGAATCAGATGATCAGGCTTCTTCCCGCAGATTAGTGAGACTGTCTTGGAAATGGCAGTTGCAGTCTCAAAGTGCAGAGCATCGTCCTCGGCTGGGTAGTTCGGCGAGTAGACAACGCAAATATCTTCTGTCGCGGAGTTTTGTGCCCTGTGAGGAAACGCCACGGTGAAAGAAGGGATGAGCCCGGTGATTCCCTCCTCTTCGATTGCTGTCTCGATTTCCGTTGAGCTCCATTTGACCCCATTCACAATGATTGTGTCTTTGGTTCGCCCAGTCAGGTGAAGGTTCCCTTGCTCATCAGTGTACGCCAAATCACCTGTCTCGAACCATCCGTCTGTAGAGAAAGACGCCTTGGTAGCTTCAGGATTGTTGAAGTAGTGGTCAAATAGCACAGGGCCAAACACTTGCAAATGACCCGTCTCGCTGGCTTCAGCCGGCCCCGTACCATCAATTTTCATGACTCGCATCTCGAGCCCCGGAATACAGGTGCCAAGATTAGCAAATTCAAGATTTCGCGCCATATCATACGAAGGGCAAGCTTTGGAGTAGATAGACCCTGCGCACGTCTCCGTCATGCCGAATCCTGGGCGGATGACCTCGCCGTGAAGTCCATAACGGCCGAGCTCTTTAGTCAAGGCGTCGCAAGTGGCAACAACATTGGACTCGCCACCCGAGATGAAGGCGCGGAGGTACGAGAGATCTACCTTGAACGATGTTTCCGCGGTAGCGAGGCTATCCCGAACCTTTGTGAGGAAGAAGTTGGGTGCAAAAGTGTAGACGACCTTGTGCATGTCTAACAGTCGCACAAAATTCAGAGGCTCCTGCAGCATTTCCGAGGCGGGAACGTGGATCTGTTCACCACTCACGCTCATTGCGTGGAGATGTATTTCAGTCAAGCTGGCGACGTGGTCCAACCCAATCCAGTTGAGGAAGACATCACCCTGCTTGGTCCCATGATGCTCACTCTTACCCTTCACGGCAGCAAGCAATTGACCATGTCGCAGAGGTACGGCTTTGGCATTTCCAGTTGATCCAGACGTGAGCATGAGTACGGCTATTTCGTGCTTGCTCTTGACTGATGCCGAAATCTCCTCTATCTTTGGGTTGTTGGAACATACTAAAGTCTCGATGGCATGGAGTGACAACTCCTCAACCCCCAGGAACTCCGGAATCTTCTTCGTCGTGGTAAGAACAATTGGCTGATTCAAGAGGTTTTGAAGGTGAAGCAAGTGTTTCTTCCGTTGGACTGCGTCCGCGACAAAAGGAGTGGAGATGGCAGGTAGTAATCCTGCGAGCGTACATGCCCAGAACCATACGATGCTCTCGTGTTGGCTGTCAAAGTGCAACAGGATAATCGAATTGTGGGAAATACCATTGATATTGTACAAGAGACGTGATTTTACTCTTGCTTCTTTTAGTAATTGGGCGTAAGAGAGCCGAAGTGGTGTTTCAGGTACGGTCCCAGGAGTGTAATATACCAGGCCCGCATCAGTAGCGGCAGCCCGCGCCAAAAGTTGGGAGAGATTTTGAACTAGGCCAATCGGCGAGTCGTCGACGGAGATTTTGCTGGTCTTGAAGGAGTGTTCCTCAAGCGGCGATGCTGCCTCAGGTGAGTCCTCCAATTTGTGAGGCGCCATGGTGATGACTGATCAATTGTGGCAAGGAAAACTTGCGGAAGTCACAGTGATATGTGGTAAACTTGATCAGTGAAAGCAAAAAGCTATAAAAAATTCGATATAATGTAAATATTGGCAAAAAATCCAGGGGCCAAGCCTGCTCAGCTAAGTAGGCCGTGCGTAGAGGGAGAACGCCGAAAATTGTAAAATTTGGAACTTAGACGTGAGGCTACAAGCGGGGATAGATTTATATCTGAGGTAGCTTTATATGCTAATAATTGCCGCATCATCCTCCTTCTAGACTGGCCACTTATCGTTCCACGAAAGGATCACATACCTTGTCTGATATTGATGATAAAAGAGACCGGAGGGGCAAGATAAACGGACCGGACATACCGGTTGATAGGCACAGTACATGTACTTACAATGGGGAGCCTACCTAATAACAGTTAGCAGTCCAGCAGGTTCGAGGCGGTCTAGTACAGTCAGCGTCAAAAGTGGATGTGAAGTCTTTATAAACCACCTCCATGAGAGTTGTAACGTTCCGTCCAGGACAGACCGTCCGTTAGCGAGGATTCGCACATCTGTTTCCACGTGACGAGTCAGTTCTCTGTATTTGTAAGATTACTGACCTCGTTTAATTTATCTGATAGAATCCTGAATAACTCGAGTATGCAACTTTCAATTGAGTGATCATGTACAATATTGATTCTGTCGGAGGGAAAATGCTCGCGGAAGGCTGATGATATAAGCGGGATCAGCTTAAATGCTACTTAATGTCTGCGCAGTAGTGGGCAGAATCCTAAGTGTAGGTATCATTGGTGCTCGCTAGTAAGGTAGGAGAGTTGCATGGAGGACCTCCCGAGGCCTCTCAAGGAGGTCATTCTTGACTAATCCGCATGTGGCTTAGCGCTCACTGCAATATTCTCATCACTCAACCGAGTAAGCTAACGTGCGTGCCATGCATGAGCTGGTTCAACCTCACTCGAGCCCCGCCGCGCACTTACCTACTGCCATCTGACATATTCATTCCTTGATTTCTTATGCTACCCCCGCAATACCATACCTCTACCGGTGCGAGCGCTATGGGTTTTCTGATCGCCACAGATACGTGGCTCTTCGTTCTCGCACAGACTCGTACTATCTTTACGTACTGCCCATGTTTCCACAGCTTGGAAACTATTCCACAGCGTTTCTTCAAGCTATCTAATTTTTTGTCATTGGCATCCCTTGTAAGATGAGTCATAAGTCGCCGCTGCTAAGTAGCAGCTCTCCGTTTCCGGCTTCTCGTTCTGACAAACACTCAACACTATATCCAACGTTTGCAGATTAGAGGGCAGGATCTTGAGCTCGTCGATCGTCTCAGTAATCACTATGGTAGCACCATACACGCCGCCTGATGGTCTCACCGTCATTCCTGATCCTGATCCACGCTCGGACGCCGATATCATCTCAGCCTTGAGCTCCCACCAACCCGTCAAGGGCGACAAGAACGTTTGGGCTTTCTGGCACTCAGGCTGGGCAGACCTACGGCCTTGGTGTCAACGAAATGTGATCAATTGGTCTCGGCGGCTCGGCCCGCACTGGACGGTACGTGTGCTGGATGACCTTCCTGGATCCGAGAACCACTTATCCAAATTCGTCCCAGCCTCCTACTTTCCCGACGCATTCAACACTAAGACTATGGTTGGGCCGCCTCAGCACGTTTCAGACTTGCTAAGGCTACCCCTTTTATACATCCACGGTGGAGTTTGGATGGATGCCGGGATGATACTGCTCCAGCACTTGGATGACATCTGCTGGCACGCCATTGAGGATCCATCGACTCCATACGAAATGGCGGGGATTCTCATGCCGTTGCGAGCGGAGGCGGGCACGATGCTGAACGGATTCATTGCAACTAAGAGGGGAAATGGAATGGTGAAGCGTTGGCACGATGTTTACTGCAAATTATGGGAGGGGAAGACATCCGCAGAAGGATTCCACAAGCATCCCCTTCTCGCACATTTGCCGCCTCTAGAAGTCCAAATTGATCAACTAGGCTGTCCGCCTTTACTCCTCCCGACAGAGGCTCTGGGGGACTACCTAGCTCATTTCCTTGCATTTGAGCGCCTACATCATCTCGTAGACCCAAATGACGGCTTCGACGGCGCAGAATACTTTGCCAAAAAGATCTTCCTCCTCAAGGCTGTGGACCATCTGTACTATGCACAGAGAATCTCTGGCTGGGATGGACGGAAGCAGTATAACATGCTGGCCACCAAGGTCTCTAGCCCAACTACAACAGAGGGCTATACTGACGCCAAACGATTTGTAGACAACGTCTTGCAGAATAGCGTCATGATGAAGCTCAGTCATGGCCCACCCTGTGGATTGGAGAATCTGGCCACAATCTGGGACGAGGAGCAGCATAGGGATGACGATATCGCGGAGGATACCTTTGCTGATTATCTGCGTTATGGTAGTGTGCACTGGCAGCAGATGGCAACTGTCAGTCCAATTAGTCTACCGAAGCACTCGCAGGTGTATACTGCTGGTGTTTTAGAGGCAATATCACCCGAAAGTCGGGCTTGATTGCAAGTCCAAGCCCCCATCAAAGTAGGGCTCTTGCATTGATTAAGAGACGTTTTGGACCCCTGCCAGGCAGGCCCAGTTCTTTTATTTCTTTCATTTTTTATATCTTTAGGTGGCTCAAAAGAGAACAAATGAAACAAGTCCCTGACTCAGGTACTGGTTCTGATCAACTCCCTCTACAGGGGTTTCTACTACTTGAAATAATATCTTCATTGTTCAATTAGCTATATTCTGGATCCTTGTCCCCCTGAAGATAACGAACAGCCCGACAGGCGTAAAAGCAAAGATTCTTAGGGTGCACGCGTTCAATTGCCCATTTTGAAAGCTGGTTTGAGAACCCTTGAGAGCTAAAAATGAAATTGGAGCTGTGTATGGATTCGCTTATTACATTCCAATTTTTTCTATCCAACCCGAAGCCGGGCTCCGGGATTGTTGCATTAGCAGCCTACGAAAACGTATGTCTCCGAAACCCCGCTAACATTTACCCCTCAATCCCCCACCTTCCTATCCAGGTAATTGTACACCAGACCATGAACGGCACGGAACTTGGCTGACCTGAGCTGGTGGTCGAGGTATTCAATCACCGCCGGTCTTTGTACTGGAGTATGTAACGTTTCTCTGCATCTACAGTCTCATACAACCTTGAAGCTGTCAGCTTACGGTAGGCACTAGCGTATGCACTCTCGTCGATCCCAGGTAGATAGACAGCGACGTTATGCACATGTCACCGCTCCTTTCCCCTGATACAGATGCCCAGTGATAACACGCAGCAGGGGTGTCGAAAGGCTACATGACGAGACAAGAAGAGCTCCATCAGAAACACAATTCCAATATATTTTTGAAGTTTCTTGAACTCTGCGGGACCTGGCGCGCACACAATGGCTTCGCTCAACTTCGCCTCCGTCCTAAGTCCCTACCTCATACTCCCTCTCGTTTTCGTCTGGGTAGGCTTCACAGCCTACAAGAAATTGTTCTCCCGTCCCGCCTTGCACCCCAAAGCGCCGCCCCTTACCCAAGGCGTCTACCCCATCTTGGGCGCTCTTAAATTCTTCACCCGCCGTTGGGAATTCTTCCGTGATGCTGCGCGCGCCTCCCCAACCGGCAACTTCAGTTTCTTCGTCGGCCGCAAGCCGGTCGTGGGTCTGACCTCTGAAAACTCTCGACAGGTCTTCTTTGACAATCGCCATTTCGGTTTCGCAGAAGGCTATGGCGGGCTTGCTGAAGGTTTCTCCGTGCTGTTTGGGCCCTCGGCGGGTGCGAGCAAGGCGGCCAAGAAGCTGGAGCAGGATATTGCGGCGGCAGCGGGGGATGACGAGAAGAAGAAGCAGGAACTGAGACAGGAAGCTCAAGATAAGATGGACTTTTCGAAATTCTTTAACAGTCGCATGATTCGTGTGCTCAGGACGGATGCGATGCAGCGTAATTTACCCAAGCTGATTGGTGATGTGCGAGCCCGACTTCAAGATTTAGCTTCTGCCATTCCGAACAAGGGATTCAAGAACGAGGCAGTAGTGGATCCGTTTGATAATATCTTCAAGATCGCCTTCCAGCTCACTATTCGATCGGTCGGATGCGGCGACATTGCGGATGACCTGGAGCTTATGGGTAAGATGATGCATTGGTACCATTTGGTAGACAGCTTAACATCGCCTACGGCTGTCATGTACCCATGGATTCCAACTTGGGGGATGTTCAAGCGAACATTAGCGGGGATGCGGCTTTTCGGGATTGTCAAGAAGATTGGGGACGAGAGGCTGCGAACAGGCAAGCGGGGAGACGACGCAATGCAAATTATGATGGATCAGGGGGATGACATGGGGCATATTGTCGGGGTGAGTGCTTCTGTCTTACATGATGCTCATGTGATGAAAATACGAAGTGTACTGATATTGATGTCCCAATTCCTAGTTTGTTGTATCAGGTCTCTTGGCCGGCACAATCAACTCGGGCGTGAATGCCTCCTGGATCCTAATTTTCCTTGCTCTCAATCCTAAATGGATGACGAAAGTTCGCGCCGAAGTCCAAGAGGCAATCCTGAAGAGTGCCACGACTACCGATCCCAATGCTACCATGGTCGAGAAGCTCGCTTCAGTGCCACTTGAGGCCTGGGAATCTGATTTTCCGGCAATTGAAGTATGTCTCAGAGAATGCATTCGGCTCACGGCGACTGGCGCTACTTTCCGGCGCAATACTAGCGGACATGACATCCAAGTTGGCGACGAAGTTGTTCCCAAAGATGCTTATGTAGCTTATCCCTTCAACGACACCCATCAAAACCCGAACATATACCCCAACCCGACCAAATGGGACCCAGATCGTTACTCCGAAGAAAGAGCCGAGGATAAGAAGAAGCAGTATGCTTATCTCGGATGGGGAGTTGGTCGGCATCCGTGCTGTAAGTTTCTGTCTCTACCGAATAATCTCCTCAATGATCGATTGTCGTATGTACACAATTTGATACTGACTGGGCCAAAAGTGGGCATACGCTTCGCAAAGCTGGAGCAGTACCTTATTGTCGCATTCTTCACCACTGTCTTCGACTACATTGCGTGCGATGCTAAGGGAAATCCTATTACCACACCAACCCCCATCGACTTGAATGCCTTTTCGGCTCGCCGGCCAGAGCCGAGGGTGTATTTGAAATACAAATTGAAAGAGCAGATCTGATGGGGTGAGGAGATTGAACAAGGTCATTAAATATATTCCTGGTGTCGAACTTGCTGGTACGGCAAGATACGAAATTACCACGGACCACTCTGTGGCTGGAAATTTCTTGGGATGAGACAATGCGAGGAGTTTGACTTCAAGAGCCACCTAGGAATTTGGACACCCCTTTGAGCATCTAAAGGGCTCAGAGAAGCAGAAAGGGGGTTCTTGTGTAAGTCTGTGTGTTCTCGCCGACTGGTTATGATTCGAAGGGAGACGGGCCGGTCAAACCTGACTACTGACTCGCTGTCCCATGTGATCATCTTGGCGGTGGCAGAAATAATATTTGAGGAAAGTGAAGAGAATATTCAGGACGATTTTCTTTTCTATTCTCCGAAGATTTTCGTGACCTCCCACATGTTTTCATTATTTCGATCGGTTCTAATCTTGACTCTGCACTCGCCTGAAAAGAATTGAAAATTCCCAATTCCGGATCAGGACAGCAGAATCGGGAGGTTTGGCGAGCAGCGAGGACGGAAGAGGTTTTAGTGGATGGTCACTATATTTAAAGGGGCCTTCAGTGGGCCAATGCGCGAAATTAGTGAGCAGCGCTTGAAATTTCGGGCAGGTGAGCCGTGAGAGTGGGGTAGCGGGGTAACTTTGTAACTCCGTAACAACCACCTGCATTTCGTTTCGGCGCACAGGAACACGAATCTCCAATCGGTAGTCTGCCAAACTTCTGATGGTCATTGTTAAACTTAAAGCTTTGCAACTCATACCGCAGCTGACATGGCCCGATGCATACCTACGGAAACCCCACACCACGAAGTGGAGCTAGCGCTCCTAACGAAAGCAAAAGCACTGATAAACTTAGATAATCTTCAGAGTCAGCAGGCATATAAGGTCTCAAATTACCAAATCCTGCGTTCTTCCGTGTTCTCTTTCCTGTTACCAATCTTCAGACTCACAGCATTGACCATGGTTTATCCAGATACTTTCGAGGGCTTTCAGGTAGATGGGGCGGAGACCTGGACAACTTTCACCAAGCGGGAGGTATGATCACCTGTCCAAAATAAAATTACATTTATAATTGACTTGCTAGTAGTTTAAACCGAAACCCTTTGGAGATTACGATGTTGATGTAAAGATCCATGCGTGTGGAGTATGTGGCAGCGATGTTCATACAATTACGGGAGGATGGGGGCCAAAACACTTCCCCCTCTGCATTGGCCACGAGATAGTGGGAGAAGCACTACGTGTCGGCCCAAAGGTGACTTTGATCAAACCTGGGCAACGAGTGGGTGTTGGGGCTCAGATTTACTCGTGTCTAGACTGCAAGCAGTGCAAGAATGACAATGAGACTTATTGCCGGCATCAAATTGATACTTACGGAGCCATCTGGCCTGATACCGGTATCGTGTCTCAAGGGGGATATTCAAGTCACATCCGGGCTCATGAGGTATGTTTCCAATCAACTTCTCAAAAATCTATGACTAATCATATTGAAGCATTGGGTTTTCCCTATTCCGGACGCTCTCAAGACTGCACAAGTAGCACCAATGCTTTGCGCCGGGATTACTGCTTTTAGTCCCCTTGTTAGGAACGGTGCAGGGCCCGGCAAAAAGGTCGGAATAGTTGGTCTAGGAGGCATTGGCCATTTCGGTGTACTATTCGCCAAGGCTCTAGGGGCTGAGACATGGGCCATCTCACGAACTCATGCCAAAGAAGCCGATTCGATGAAGCTAGGAGCTGATGGTTTTATCGCTACTGCAGACAAAGATTGGAATGAGCCCCATCGTATGACATTCGACCTCATTGTCAATACAGCGAACAGTAGTGAAGGCTTTGATTTGGGCAAGTATTTATCTCTGCTCGATGTCCACGGTAAATGGATCAGCGTAGGATTACCGGAAGGAGCAGGGCAAGAGGTCAAGTCGAACATGTTTATGGAGAACGGATGTTTGATTGGCGCAAGTCATCTAGGCTCTAGAAAAGAAATGTTGAGGATGCTGCAGCTAGCAGTTGACAAGAAGGTTGAACCTTGGGTGGAGGAAATTTCTATATCGGAGAAGGGTTGTGCCGAAGCGGGTAAGTTCTTCCTACCGAAAATCAGGAAGGAGAAGCGCAAGAACTGACATGAAATAGTAACGCGACTACATAAGAACGATGTAAAATATCGCTTCACTCTGTCAAATTTCGACAAGGCCTTCTCGGCGTAGATGGGAACTTTGTGGCGAAGAGGGAGATATATGGTTGCTTTGGTTTGTTTATGCTAGGTCAACCTGAATCTATTCTCTTAAAACATTTCCCAATTAAATCAGAGGGTCCAAAATGTGATGAAAGACGGCAAACAACAGCGATTGAGACTCTCAGGGGGGCACTCGCTTAAAAAGGGGGCGGGGTAAATTGCGACAGTTTGAACCCATCAGCCCGCGCAAATTTTCCAATACAATGTTTTTAGTTGCGAATAAGTACGATCTCTTGATCAGGCGCTAGATCCAGGACAATTATCTGCCCAGGTACTCAACGCATGATCAATATCTAGCGACGAATACTGCAAATCATAAAACTGCTGCGGCAGCGCGGACATCACAACCGGAACTTGCTTCTCTGCAATTGCAGTGTGAAGCACTTTCTCTAATCTTCGAGCAAAATACCATCGCTGTCCACAAGTTTTCAGTCCATAGATTAACAAATCTAGAGACCTAGGAATCTCGACCGAGAGGACTTTGGCATGGACTTGTCACGGTTAGATAACTCGTAGCAGCGTGCAGGAGTAAGGTAAGTTACCTAGATAGAATCTTGCTGCCACGAATATGCAAAATATCATATGTGGGCTCATATTCTCAAGATCTGCATCATTAACCGCACGTATAACGGTACTCATCTCGTCGCATGCGCTCAGACACCTTTGTATGGCATGATACCATGGCCCATGAACTTCAGCGAGACCTTTTGGGGGTAAGGCTAGTCTCTGATAAAGAGCAATGATTGCACTATTCATGTTAAGGAGAACAAATTATTGAGAAAAGGAGGGATACTCACGTGTTGAAGGTCACAGCGCTGAGAACCATTGTCGAATCATGGCCGAAATAGTTGGTCTTTAAATTCATATTCTGCCATTTGTTGAGCGATTCATCGACAGCTATGCACTGCGACTGCCATCGCGCTCTATCAACAGCTGATGTAGCATCGTATGACTGCTGCAAAAACAGATGAACCTGATAAAGTTGGTGTGTAACCAGGTTCAAGTAGAGCGAGAAAGCCGAAGAGACCTCAGAGTCATCGAAGGATGAGAATGAGGTAGCCTTTTCCGGGAATGCCCATACTGTCTCGTTGCACGGAAACCAAGCTTCATTTTCAGGTCGGGATAAGCTGAGATTCCATCCTGCTCCCAGAGATGACATGCTGTCGAGAACTTCTGTCATCCAATATGCTCGGATCTTCTCCTCCTGTTCAATCAATGATGTTGGCACAGGGATCATTCGTGGAGGCAAAGTTGATAATTTGTTGAAGTTGTCGCATTTGTTTGCGACAAGGTCTCGTAGTCCAAGCTGAGTACCCATCCTGATCATTCTATTAGTTGATGAAATATGGCAGATATAACAACTTGCCTACCGTTTGCACAGCGCCACTAAGTTCCAGAACTCCGAGAGCCTGCCTGCTCCATAATCGATAGTGGTAACAATCAATACTGCTTGTAGTGACTGAAGAGACAAATTGCTGATAGCCTGTATGATGACCTGCTTTCGAAACTTTTCTGAAATTCTGCTTCTCGCTTCCCGAGAAAGTGGATTTGACAGACACCAATGTGGTAGTGCGACAGCTACGATGGCCTTCAATACAATAGAAATAGGAGGTTCGGTCAAGGAAACGGTATTTTCGATCGCCCCAAGCACTGAAAGCTTGTGCAATATGGGAAACCAAGGGTGATAGCGCTCGAACCATGCATTGCATAGATCTTTCAATATTGAGGAAGAAATTGACTCAAGCTCAGACTCTTCAGCAGGGCGATCGCTATGTGCCGCCGATGAGGATATGTAAAACCCCACATCTTGATGGCTTGCTGGACTGAGGTTTTCGGGGGAACTGATATTTGCAGAATCTAACACTTGTTCATCAGCAGGTACTCCTAAAGACAACGGGTCCATCTCTTACTAGGCTGCTGCTGAGATTTAAAGGCCAGAAATTCTTGCTCAAGCCTTTCTATCTCCAGTTAGCTGCATGTTCTAAGCTCAAGTCCTTTACCAACCTAGTCTATTTTCTAGAGAAGAGACGTATCCTGCACGTAGTCCTCTTTTTTTCTGAGAACGAACATAAATGCAGTCTATGCCTACATCCTTGCAAAAGCCACAGCGCGGCTGTTGGCGATCACATTTGATCTTTCTTTGACGACATGAGGAGCACCTGCAGAAAACATGGCCCGAATTAGCGTGAGCCCGGTGGGTACACCAGGTAGTTGGTAGGTAGAAAGGGAATGTGAAAACGTTTCCATTCAGTGCTGGGGACCAAATTTCAATGAACACAGCAATCATGTCTGCAGTTGACCATTCGGTTTGATCACTTTCCATCCCCTGAATGAACAAATTCAGATTATCAAAGAGAATGCATGAGTCATGAGGCAGCTGAATACTTACACCACTTTATTTGATTCCATGCTGTCAAGCTCTCCTTTCGTGATCAATCAACCTGTACAATCTGATCCTCAATTTATCGTGGAAAGCCAATGTGTAGTGTGTAATTACACGTCCCAGGCAATGGTGGGTCTGACCCCGGAGTTGACGTGCGGGGAAGGCTTCGGAAGTGCAAACCCGCCCCAACTCATGCCAAGTTTCCTCCCCATGAGCGTCTTCTCCAGATCTCCTATATTCCTGAATTCAAGGCAGCGCCATTTGATGCGGGCCATTTCATCCCCGGCATACAACACACGACTCGAATCTTCTTGGCATCCACTCCCCTGGGTCAGTCGTGCATCGACATGCAGTGGGCCATGTCGCGGCCGGTAAGGTTTGAGTGTCGAATCGCTCTCTAAAATGACAAGGATTCCGGGCCATGTCATCCCCGACTCGAGTGCTTACGAAGCTCTACGAAGATTCCCTCTCAAACATGTCAGGAGTTCAAATGCCCTTCTCGCTTCACGAATCATTGGGGCGAAGCTGGAAAACAATTGACGGGGGATTCCCGGATACAGCAGCAATTCGAATTCCCACCCTCCGATATGACCTTGGAAGAGGAACAATTTGGGGATTGCCACTGATAACAAGTAAAAAATAAAATAAAAAGACATCTCAGGAAAAAACAACATTTCCCAACGGAATACCCAGACGACTTGGCCCTGCACCCCTGCTCTCCAACGTCCATGTCTCCCTTATTGAGCCAACATTTTGATGCTTCGCTTTCATTTATTTCTCAACCGTACGAACAGGGCTCTGATATGTAGGACACAAACGATGTTTCCAGTCTCCATTGAGTGCTAGGGGAAATTGAAGGACCCACGCCTGCGGCCCCAAGCCCCAAGTTTCCCCATACCCCGCAACGACACTAGATCCGAACTAGTAGTAAAACCAGGAAAGCCTGATATAGATTATACCCTGTGTTAGCCAAGGCGAATTCTCAATTTCACTTTTGAAGAAGTAATTTCTATAAGTAGTGTGGAAACATCCCCATTTTCGAGATCTTTGACGCATTTTTTCTTTGGAACATCACTTCAACATGGCTCTCAAGAATAGACTTACTGGACGGCCATTGGAGATCGTACTCACTGCGACCAACTCCGCGGCTCAAGCATGGTACGGATACGACCAGGGAGTTATTTCTGGAATTCTGATCAGCTCTTTCTTCATCGACACCTTTCCACAGACAAAAGACTCTGATATTCAAGGGATTACAGCCAGTTGCTTCTCAGTTCGTCCCCCGGTGTGATTTTAGATTTTCATCTGCTAAATTGGTTAAGCTGGGGAATCTTGCTGGCTGTCTCCTCGCTGCCCTCTTCGGTGATCGTCTTGGCCGCAAAAACACGCTCCGAACCGGAGCGTTCTTCTCAGCTATTGGTGCTGTCCTACAATTCTCCGCATTTCACTTTCCTCAATTTATCATCGGCCGAGTGATCAATGGTTTGGGTAATGGTAAGAGTGTCACTCCCAACTCGGCATCTGTATACTAATTATTAATGCAGGATTAATCAGTTCTACATGCGGAATGTACCAGGCAGAATCTTGTAGAGGACCGAGGCGAGGAAAGTTATCCGTGATAGTGGTTCTTCACAATGTAGTTTTCTACTGCATTGCAAGTTGGCTCACTCTAGGATGCTCTTACATCAACACCTCTGCCCAATGGCGGCTTCCTCTGGCCCTCCAGGTATGTCATTTCTTGAAAGTAACGAGATTCTCAGTTCTAAGAGGTTCCTATTACAGTTGGTTCCATGCATGGTGATGTGTTGTCTACTACCTTTACTACCAGAGTCACCGAGATGGCTTGTCATGAAAGATAGACGAGACGATGCCCACGAAGCTCTTCGCAGATATCTTGGCAAAGACCTGACCCTGGATGAACCTGCAGTAGTGAACGAGCTCTTATCGATTGAAGAGGCTTACAACATCGAAAGACAATCCCGGATGTCATTGAAGGAAGTCATCCTCTGCCGAGACCGAAGTGGCCACTTGAAAAGATTACTTCTTGGATGTGGAGGACAGTTCATGCAACAATTTGGCGGGATCAACGCTCTCAACTATTATTTTCCCATCATTCTAACTGAGAATATTGGTCTTAGTGAGTTCATGGCCAGAGTCCTTACTGGTTGCAATGCGACCTCCTACATGATATCATCCGCCCTTTGTTTCTGGATGATCGAGCGCTTTGGTCGACGATCCCTTATGTTGAGCGGACTGGTACTACAATGTTCGGCGTATGTGATGGTGGCAATTGCTGTTGCTCTCCTTGCTCAAGCACCATTTGAGGTAAGAGATTCGACACATCAAATTTCTATAATGTAAGGTCGCTAACATTTTCAGTGGGGTGCCGTTGCCATTACTTTTCTTTTCTTCTACTATGCTGCCTTTGGATGCACCTGGGGGATGGTTCCGTGGGTTTACCAAGCCGAAATTAACTCGCTGGCGATGAGAACTACCGGATCAGCTGCTGCCACCGCGACGAACTGGTTGTTTGGTTTCGTCTGTACACAGTTCACTCCAACTGGAATTCGCAACATCGGGTATCGATTTTACATCAGTATGCCCTCTCCTTCCCTTTTGCAATACTCGACATAATACTTACAAGTTTTTAGTATTCGCTGCATTCAATCTGCTTTTTATTCCAGTCGTGTACTTTCTTTATCCTGAGACGTCCAATCGGACCTTGGAAGATATCGATGAATATTTCGACGTTGACTCTGGGCATAAAACCATCATCCCTATCGGCGACAAAGTCACGAAGTCTACTGCCCGGCCACAAGAAGCCATCGATGCGGAGATAAGGCGTGTCACAGTGGCCGACAAGAAAGTGGCGGCTCAGAAGGGTAGTACTGTTCACGTTGAGCATGCAGACACATTTGACGACTAGATCAATGGGAACATAATGGTACCACGTGGCGCCGCAGATACGAGAAGCCGTACGACATCAATTGAGCTTCTCTTGTTCAAGTATCTCTTTTGGTAGGCATACTTAATGCACTTCGGAATAGTTCCCTATATATAGCTGCTGTTTCCAAATATTCCAATTTTACGGGTCCTGCCTCGAGTTCGACCAATGTTCTCTTAATTTGCTGCGTATCTGCCTGGCTCTGCATTTGACGAGAGCTGTTTCGCGCCACCATCCTCAGCCACCGTGACCTTCACTTGAAATAGATTACAAGATCGCTATCCATCTCCGTTCATCATAACCCGAATTCCCAGCAAGAAGAGACCCTGCGCCAAAAATGTACTCTCTTGGTGAAATGGGTCTGTTTCATGCCTTCACTCGCTAAAAGAGGGGGTTTCGATTCCCCAACTTGGAACCCACACCCTGTAACGAAGGGGAGTTGAAATCGACGAAAAGAGACGGAAATCCATACCGATCTAGGCCATAAGCCATACCACTATTCGAAGTTGCTAGTAAGCCGAAATCTAGCATGCCAAGTAAAGCCCGCCACCAGGGTGACAGACGTCCGCTGCGGGAAAGTCGCTGCAGGGCTCGCGTTACTTTCCCCGACGAACCCCACCTTGGCCCATCGCCCCTGCCTCCCTGCACCCCTTACCCCGCCATGTTATCGACGGGCCATGTCAAACCCGACGGTCATCCTGCCTTTTGAATTTTTGAGTGACGAATGAATTAGGGATGTCGAAAATTAAGATATAAAAATATCATGTGAAATAATCAGTTTGAAAATCAATATCCACCTTTCTCAGTATAAGAGACTTCCACAACTCACCATTATTCCCTAATTCCTTGATTCCAGAATCAAACATCCAGTAGCACATACTATATCTCACCATGTTTGCAGAACGCCACACAATTCAGCTCCCCTCCGCTCCCCTATCACCCCCGATCATCCAAGTCAAGAAAGAGTCCCCATTCTCAATCGCCCAGCAATACATCACCAAGCTTGAAGCTGTCTTAAAATCCAACAATGTCGCTGCTCTATCAACCGTCATGCACACTGACAGCTGGTGGCGTGATATGCTTGCTTTCTCCTGGGACATCCGCACGATTCACGGCTTAGACAAAATCTTGACTTACTTCTCTGAAAATCTGGCTCACACTTCCCCATACAATTTCAAGCTGAGAGAAAGTGGAAAGTTTGCACCAAGTTCAGGAAATCCGATCGAGGGGCTCGAATGGATCGAGTCGATGTTTGATTTTGAGACGAAGGTGGGGAGGGGCTCGGGGATGATTAGATTAGTGCAGGGTTCCGATGGAGTTTGGAAAGGTTATATGATCTATACTGCCCTGCAGGAATTGAAGGGATTTGAGGAGAACAAAGGAGATCGGAGACCTCATGGCGGGAATAATTCGCTCATCGGAGGGGCTATCAAAGGGAACTGGTTGGAGAGAAGGGAGAGGCAGAAGGAATTTCTAGACGGCGAACCCGATGTTTTTGTCGTGGGTGCTGGTAAGCTTATTGTTGTCTCCGTTAGAAGCATTAATCTGACAGTCCTATAGGTCAATCTGGATTGAACGTTGGAGCTCGACTTCAAGCCATGGGTCTATCTTGCTTGCTGATCGATAAAAACGACCGAGTAGGAGACAACTGGCGAAACAGATACAGAGTAGCTACCCCTCAGCTTCAGTTCTCCAAAATTCTAACAGTTCCTAGACACTTGTCACCCACGACCCAGTTCAGTACACCCACATGGCGTTCATGCCTTTCCCATCGAACTGGCCACTATTCACACCTAAAGACAAGCTCGGTGACTGGTTCGAATCCTACGCAAGCCTCATGGAGCTGAACGTCTGGACCAAAACCACCATCAAATCCGCTTCTTTCTCCGACGATACCAAGACCTGGACCATAGACGTAAACCGCGCTGACGGAACCGTCCGCACACTTCACCCGAAGCATGTTGTCTTCGCTACTGGTCATGCAGGAGAGGCCAAGATCCCAACATTCCCCGGCCAGCAAGACTTCAAAGGCACAGCTTACCACGCAAGCTTTCACCGTGACGCATCACTTACTGGCGATGCCATTGGCAAGAAGGTCGTGGTAATTGGTACAGGTAACTCTGGTCATGACATCTCGCAGAATTATTACGAGAATGGTGCTTCCGTCACCATGGTGCAGCGGGCTGGCACATACGTGATTTCCGCTTCCAAAGGTCTCTTCGAACTCCACAAAGGAATGTACGACGAGGGAGGACCTCCAACTGAGGATGCAGACATTGCTGGCCAATCTTTGCCCATTCCTGCCCAGTTTGCGCTGAATGTCAGTCTCACGGCCAAGATTAAAGAGCTGGAAAAGGAGAGTCTAGACGGGCTGACGAAGGCGGGTTTCAAGCTTTGCTTTGGCGACGACAAGAGTGGAATTTATCGAAAGTATATTACGCGTGGCGGTGGATATTATCTCGATGTTGGGTGCAGCCAGCTTATCATCGACGGCAAGATTAAAGTTCAGCAAAGCCCAAATGGGATTTCGCACTTTGAGCCAGATGGACTGGTGCTGGCAGACGGGACGAAACTTGAAGCCGATATCGTGGTCTTGGCCACTGGGTATGATAACATGAGAACGAGCGCGAGGAAGATATTTGGAGACACGGTTGCAGATAGATGCAGGGACGTGTGGGATTTGGATGAAGAAGGAGAAGTGAACGCGGTAAGAATTCCTCCGAAAATAATTCGCGCCCTCACTAATTAAAATATTGTAGATGTGGAGACCTAGTGGTCATCCAAACTTCTGGTTTATGGGCGGTAGTCTTGCACTTTGCAGGACTTATTCAAGATTTATTGCGCTACAGATCAAAGCCATCGAGGAAGGTATTAGCCGCTAAATAGTTTTCAAGTAAAATACTCGGAGACGCATAAAATATCAGAGTTTCAGAGCAAAGTAAGAAATTCCAATCCCAAATTGGTGATTTCGAAACATGTCCATGCTTCAGCGGCCACTTGCCGAAGGTAGGGTTGCGTGAGATTTTGGTCATCTTTTCGTCAGTTCTTTGAATTTATAGTGAATTGTTTGAACTTCGTTGATGAGGTACTCACTCTACCCCGCCGAAGTGTTCGATACATATAGATATTTGTACAGCCTCATACTTCATTACCTTACTTCTTCAAATGTATCGTACTGTGTTTTGCCACAAGCTTCTCTATCTGCTTGAGCATATCCTGTATCCTGTACGGTTTTGTCGTAACATCGTCCTGTGGAGGTAAGATTAGCACAAGTCTCTTGTCTCATCCACCCCGCTGTCACTGAAGAGAAGGGGTCTTAAGCGAGGAACTCACCATCCCGGCCTCCATAGACGCCATTATTTGATCTTTCCTTGCATTGGCGGTAACAGCAATAACAGGGACATGCCACCTAATCGTCCCTTGCGCCTGGTACTCCCTAATTCTCCTCACACATGTCAAGCCATCCATCACCGGCATCTCAAGATCCATAAGAATAACATGCAGTATTTCGCCTCCTTTGGTCATGCCATCCCAGTATATAGTCTTGCGGATAAAATCTAGCGCTTCTTCGCCGTGGTTTGCGACGCTCACGATGTGCCCAGATTTTCGAAGTTGTTTTGTGACAACCTTTTGGTTGACCAGATTATCTTCCACAACGAGGATATGGAAGCTTTTGGGGGAATATGGAGCTGGTGAGTCAGTGCGGAGGGTAGTGTCCACTTGGAGGTTTGGCATTTTGGCCCCATTCTGCAGTGCGGGAATTTCGACCCCGCAGGCTTCCCTCAAAGCGTCTTGACGAACAAGCAATTGGACGTCATCTCGTTGGGCCGTCTCTGTCAACAGCGGTGTCGTCCTCCTAGTCTTGACAAAAAATTGGAACGTTGATCCTCTTCCGGTTTCTGAAGCGACCCCTATCTGGCCGCCTTGCATCTCGGTTAGCTGTCTCGAAATGAACAGACCAAGTCCTGAGCCGCCGTATTGTACGTGTGTCTTCGGACTTGCTTGCTGGAAGAGATTGAAGAGATTCTTCTTCTCCTTGGCACTGAGCCCTCGGCCTGTGTCTTTCACGGTGATGATGAGGTAGATGATTTCTCCATTGCCCCATTCGTGTTTCCCTGTTTGATCCTGGCTGTTAGATCCCTTCCCAACATACTCGACTCCGAGATCGTTGGGTTCTGATGGACGGGTATATGAAGCGCCCATGGTAATCTTGATGTGTCGATTTGGTTCTGTCCGCGTGAATTTGATCGCATTCGTCATGAGATTTATCAGTACCTGGAGGACTCGACTCGGATCAAGCAATGTCCACTCAACTCCAAGAGATTTGAGGGAGTCCTGCTCAATGAATTGTAGCCCAACATCTGCCCGCTTCACTTCGGCCTCGAACATCTTAAGAGCGCCTCGAACAAGCTGTATCGGTTGGGCTGGCTCTGGGGACACCATCAGAAGATTGGAATCTAGTCGTGAGAGAGTCAATATATCGTCGATGATGCGTTTTTGGTGCATCGCGCAGTAAATAATCGTCTCGGCAGCTTCTACAGCTTCGTCCAATAGATACAAAGGCTTTGAAGTTTCCGAGTCGGAGCGCATCGCCCTGTCTCCCTTTGTAGAAGCCTGTTCAATGGTGGAAATGTAATCTCTCAGTGAAGCGGTAATTTCATCAGCACACCCTATCAGTGCTGAAAGTGGATTCCGCATTTCATGTCTAAGTGATATAGGGTCAGCGATATTTTTCATTGAAGGGAGGAATCAACACACGAAGTCATATCGATGAACCTCTCCTGTTGTCTCTTCATTTCAATTGCCTGATCCATCTTCTTCCTCAGCTGATTCTCCGACCATTTCAATCCACTTATATCCGTAATACACGACATAACCGTCGACACGTCGCCGGACTCATCTTGATCAGGATACATCGCTAACAGTATATGAGTGATTCCAAACTGCGGGTTGCCATCCGCATCAAGATCTGGGGCTCTCCATGGTTTGTTAATTCTTGTCTGGATTGTAATCGGCTGTTTTTCTGCAATCAATTGTCCCCAGGCCTCGAATACGTGTTTTACTTCTCCTTCCACGAGAACCTTCTCCCAATTGACCTGTGAGCTTCCCACATCCAGCTGAGTAAGTTCTCTCCATAAGGCGTTGGCCGAAAGTGCTAGGCCATCGGGTTTGAGAACTGCCAGGCCAATTGGTGCTCGAGTTGCAAACCTAGCGAATTTGGTTTCGCTTTCCGAAAGCTCCTTGTACAATCTATCTCGGTCAAGTGCTTCTTGTCGAGCTAGGTTCTGCCTCCGATCTACCTCTTCGCGGAGAATCACAGCTGAAAGCTGCGGGGTTGTGACTTGATCTGTGAGTAAATGGATAAAGGTCTGATAGTCCTCCCCAAATAGCCTTCGCGGATTTAATGCGATGACCAGAAATGCGACTGGACTCTCCGTGTTGGTGGGAATGATCGGGCAGATAACCGCTTGAGTTGCTTGACCAAGACCACGCCACTTCTTCAATTGTAGACTTTCTGGAACAGGCACTAAGACTTGTCCCTTGGTGTCCGTAGCTCTTTGAAACCATTGACCAAGGACCGTCTCATCCTTGTCGGCGACATCGAGACTCTCGGGAGCAAACTCGTGTCCCCTTTCAATTCCTATGCAGCCCTCGAGAGTACATATTGACGCGGCCGTAGATGGATTTGGGTTCGACATCGATCGAGGACGTCCCTTCGCTGCCCCACAAGAATAGAGTAGCGCAAGAGGGATATCTTTCTCCGCATCTTGGATCCCTGAAATGAGGCGTTGCCATAATTCTTTAATGGTAACTGCCTCGGCAAGTTCACGGCTCAGCGTCCTAACAGTGGAAAGTCTTCGATCAGAGATTACTTCTCGTGTGACTTCAATTACCGTGGCATGTGACCCAACAATCCAACCTTCTGGGCCAATGATTGGAACAAACTTCCAGCTGAAATACGTCTCTTCAAAGAACCCGTGCCGGTGAAGCATTAGACAAGCATTCTCCTCCAAGACTGTCTCTCCAGTTTCTCTTTGATTTCGCAACAATTCTTCGAAGTGATCCCAAATCTCAGCAAATCCAATCTTAGGGTCCTGTCCCTGTAGTGAGGGGTGCTTGCCGCCTATGAGTTGGGTATACGGCTCGTTATAAATAATGGTGTTCTGATCTCCCCAATACACTACAGCCGGGGTGTGGTCTTGAACCACCAGCAGGACCGTCTGCTTCAACTGAGTGGGCCATGTAGAAATCGGCCCCAGAGGAGATTTCGTCCAGTCTCTCTCAAGGATGAATTTCTGGAACGGCGTGATATTTTCAGGACGAGGCTCTGATATCCAGTCAAAAATCTTGCGTTTAGGATTACTCCCACGAGCACGTGCTATCTCAGAGCTATCCATGATTCCCGTGAATCGACGCTCAATCGCCATTCTGACCCGTGGGATCCGACGGCTCGTCGAATCCGGGGCGCATTTCACACCGTTATTATCGTCAAAGTATTGCTTATTTGTGAAGATTCGTGTGTTAGCGGGCCGGCCAGTAGTGTCAATGAGTTATTTCCGGCACTTTGGTTTGCTCCGCAATGACCTCACGGGGGAGATTCGGATCCAGATATCAACAAACGGGGTGATCTCTCAGCAAACGCAGCAGGTCAAATGAGTCGTCGAGTCTTGTGTAACAGTGGAAAGGCGATGAAAGGGAGGCATGTGAGTCTGAGAAGACGCGCCGCCTTTGGAAAGAAGTGCCTTATTTTGGTGCGAAGGTTTCTAGGTGTAGTGATGGCGCGTTTGGAACGAGATCTAGATCTCCGTCGATCCCGCTCGCTAATCTTTTGGCGTCCCCCCTATTGCCCCTTCCCGTTTTGTAAACGGGTATACGTGTGCCCAGTGCCATGAAGTGATTCAAAGGGACCGAGATCGAAGCAAAGAATAAAGCAATCACTGTATGATCGGATTATCAATTTCAGTCAAGATAAATGGCGACAAGTGATCCAGGCAAGTTTATCGGAGAGTCATGTGACTGTCCTCAATCTTTGGGACTTTCCTCCTCTGGTGTTTTCATCATCTGCAAAACTTCAATTGTAGGGGCAGTCGCCGACCCTCGCCCAAAAACCCGGGCTAGTGTGCTCGATCTCAAGCCCTCGTCGGCCTCTCGATCTTACTCATGTCCCACAACGGGGGGTTTGAAGGATGAAACTCCTTATTTTGACCCCCAAACAAGTTTTTGGACAATCCGACCTCCTACCAACACTTTCAAACATAACCTTGAATTCTTGGTAGTGATGGTCCAGGAATACTTTGACTACCTCACGCCGTAGGTCAAAGACGGCACGGTTACACGGGATCAAGGTGATGTACTCTTCACTCTTCACTCTTCTCGGTCTAATCGAGAATAAATTTTTGCCTTCTACTTTCCTGGGAGGATATTCACCACGATCTAATCATATTTTTTTAGCCTGAATCAGCGCCGACCTAAATTTATACCCCATTAAGCCCCTCTCAAAGAAGGAAAATAAAATAATGAATATTTTCCACCTCTCTTCTCAAAAGATTTTCCAAAATTTCCAACCGCCGCCGAGTCCCCTAGCAATGATAAATGCAATCAAGCCATGCGCATAGCAAGACCCCGTCCAAACAATCAGCGACCAATATTGAAAGCCCGAGTTCTCCAAAATGACCCCCGCGATGGGGCTCCCAATCAAGCACCCAATACTAACAATCGTATAGCAAGTGGCATAATACCGTCCATAATCCCTCGTATCGCAAAGCTGCCCAATACAAACAGGCGTTAGACTGATATTGCTCCCGCTCGCAAAGCCAAAAAGCAGCGCAAAGCACACCAAGCCCGTGATCTGGTCTCCGAATGGTAGCCAGAGGGCAAATACCGAGAAGATGGTCAGGACGATGAAGATGATACTTATGTTGTAACGACCGATTTTGTCGGCGAATAGGCCCGGCAGGACACGGCCGAACACAGATCCCGCGTTCATGATGGGCAGGATCTGGAATGCGAAGGCGGTATCGTAGCCGGTTGATTTGGCGTAGGAGGTTATGTATGTCAGCGGGATGAAAATCCCCAGTTTCAAGAGAAAGACGCCGAAGACTATGGCGGCGAATGCTGGATTGACTAGGATGCGGAGATCTGGATGGGGAGAGCGAGTTGTGCGCGTGAGGCGGCTTTTGATAAGAAAGTTTGCGGCGGCGAGTAGGAAAACCATGATGATTTCCATTATTCGCGTTGTCCAGGTGAAGCCGAGTCGGTAGACGAGCGCTTGCATGATGAGGGGGAAGACGATACCGCCGCATGCTCCGCCTGCTGAGACGATTCCGGAGGCCAGGCCACGGCGACGGTGGAACCAGTGACCTGGTGCGGCGATGCATGGTGTGAAGATGAGGGAGGAGCCTACACCGCCGATGACCCCGAAGACAAAAAATAGTTCCCAGTAGTCTGCGATATTTGTCAGTCATGAGTTGCTCGAGGGGCCAAAGGAAAACTCACTTTTACAATAAGGCAGTAAGAACATCATGAGAACCAACAATACAGTGCCAGGCAACAGCAGCCACTTGGGACCGTAAACATCAAAAAGAGGGCCAATGTAAACCCCACAGCCGAAGACTAAAAATGTATATGTCGAGAATATCCATGCCACCTGACTCGGAGAATGTCCACTTAACTGGTTCTCTAAGAAATAAGTCTGAAAAGCGCCCAGTGTAGCAAGAAATCCGAGACTGGCAAACATGCCGCACCAACCACCAAGGACGACTAGCCAAGCTTTGAGTCCTCCTTCTGGGTAGGTATCTTCTTCTGGTGGTGGACTGGAGATTTCAGAGCCGTATTCGTCTTGGAACTGCGCGCCATCGATTTCTAGATCTATTGTACGGGGAGATGTGATGTCTTCGATATGCTCCAAATACGCCTTGTCAGTATTGAAAAGCCAATGCTGCTTCACTGAATCCTTTTCAGTGGCACCGTCTTCTAAGGCCAAAAGCGTCGAGTCAAAAGACAAGGAAGCCCCGCGTGAAGGAAACAGAGTAGCTGAAGACACGCTAGTTTGACGAAGGGTCATTTGACTGTCAGTGAGAGAGTAGTCAAACTTCTCGGTCGCTTCGCCCCATTGATCGATATCGCCAGGGACGTTCCTGGGTTGGAAGTAACGTTTGGTGAAGGATGGTAAAAGTTGCCCATCCGTGATTACCATTTTACCATTACTCTCTGCTGATAGTTGGCTAATAGCATTGCTCTTCTCGCTGGCATCATCCCTTGTCGAGTATTGACTGCTCGGGTTGCTGTAATCTTTGACTACATCTTGAGGTGAATGCTGTTTCTCGCCACTCTGTGAATCATTGGAATTGATCTCATGATCCTCATCCATCGACTGCTCCTTAGGACTGTTGCTGACAGATTTCCCATTCACATCTGGCAACCATTTCGTATCGATGTAGTCTGCTGTCTCGCGGTTTTGCTCCAGTCCAGGTGTTGCTTCTTGAATTCGGAGTGTTTCTTTTGCTGCCAGGGAGAGTTCATTGTTCTTGTAGCTGATAGAATTCTCTTCATCGGATACATCTGATAACTCGTTAGACGTGAATAGTAAAAGTTGTGCAAATGTGATTAGGCCAATGACGTACCGGCACTGTTCCCATCAAAAGCCTGTCTGATGATCTCCTCCAATGAGTCCAATCTCTTGTGCTTCCGAGTCACTTTCTCAGTCACGGATGAGATCCCCTTATCTGCAATTACCTCTGCCCCTTTCTCAACGGAGGTTTCATCATCAGGTGGGTTTGCACTAGTTTCTGGGTCTTGCTTCCCACTGACAGATCCCGCCGGGCTGGTAGTAGTGCTTTCGGAAGCAGTGGCAAGCTCTATGGACCGGACTCGACGGGCAACCAGACCATTGCTAGGTCTGGCAGTGTCGAGATATAAATCCAAGTCATCTTGAGCTTTCGCGCCGGGCTTGAGGTATATGGCGGGTGGGGGAGCAGGTTCCCAGGTACCTCCCATCATATTAGCCATTTAAGACTTCCTATGACTGGGAAAGGAGGAGTGCGAGCGATGAAGGGGAAGGGTTGTAAAAGAAAAAGACCACCAGGTAGAATACAATTTCAACTGTCGAAATAAGTCTATAAGAGAGGGGGTGTTCATTCACAGCGGCTATTCTTGCCACTCGAGCATGGGGCTCGTGATCATTTTTTGGTATATTCACTTCCATTTTGTCATCCCATGAGGCTGTTTGATTCTGCACGTCAGCCCATCATTCACACCCACACCCCTCCGCAGTTCACTTACTTAAAGCCAGTCTCTGGGTTCTGAAATCTCAGCCTTCACCACCAAAAGCCCCTTCAACAACTTTCTAGACGCCCATCATCAAAAATGCCTTCATCAAACCCCGCGCCGCAAGCAAAACACAATTATCCCCCACCAACAGCAGTTTTTTACCTCCTGGAAGGCACCGAAGATCAAATCTGCGACTGGGTGTCTTACACGGTTGAAAAACAAGCTCGTGAAGACCCTCAAGCGACACAACAAGCACTTTCCCACCTGCAATGGACCGGCGCCCATCTCTTCGACCTTTGCACCAAGTTCCCGCCATTTCAGATGGAGCAGGAGCTGCGGGAGTTGGGTTTCGATGCGAGGTTGGCTAAGGCTGTGAGGGAGGAGCTTGTGGCACGGTTTCAGATTTGTAGGGAGGATAGTGAGAGGAGGTTTAGGGAGGTATGTGTGAAGAAGGTGGTTTGAGGGGTTTATTTTTGGCTGACGAGTGCTGACTGATAGAAATATCCGGTTAGAGCTTTTGTGAATAGGGGTTTTGGGTTATGGTAGATGATTGGAGAGGGAAAGGTGTGTGTAGAATGACGGATAAGAGTGAACTTTATTGTATGTATGGTGACAATTATACCGCCTGGGTTTATAGTCCGCAGAGACTGCAATGATTTTGGTATCTCACCCTTGATACCAAGTTAGTGGGCGATGTAAGATGGGGAGGAGGTGAAAGTATTCTCTACTTAATCACCGACTGCTAACTCTGCCACCTAGGGTCTTACCTCGAAATACCCTCCTGGTGGACAGAAAATGCGGCACTAGTTCTGGATGTGCCACGCTGAGTGGAAGAGTAATCCGCAATATTCAGTGCCGCTTTCTTTTTTGTCCAGCGCGAGTCAGGGTCTTGCCTCGACGTACCCTTCAGCAGACTCACGCCCCAAGCCCACCTGCGGCAGGCGATAAACTTTTGATGTATAACCTACAGTCACCATTAGCTCACCAATCAACACTCTCTCCAGGTCACGTACTTTTAGGTCTCTAGCCTTCCTCACCAGTAGCAGCTTTAACATAATCCTCAATGGCCCCAAACACAGCCCGATACCCCGGATCACTCGCCTTCCCAAACTTACAAATCTCATGATGATTACCCACAATCTGCACAGCCAAGTCAGCAATTACAACTGAGAAGAAACGAAAAAATAACCCACCCCC
>Ga0247778_1000653_pt1 | contig 34159 bp, 25 predicted proteins | sample UWRJL049202B5_FD_179939 | JGI IMG/M metagenome (GOLD analysis project Ga0247778, IMG submission 179939) | Plant litter microbial communities from Arlington Agricultural Research Station in Wisconsin, United States - UWRJ-L049-202B-5 | ecosystem: Environmental > Terrestrial > Plant litter >...
CCTGACCCCAGAGCGACCGAATTTGCCTTGGCTGTCGGCACCATCACGTGGATCCGTTTGGCCGATCGGTGGTGGATCCGAGAGGGCGATCGTTGACACATGCCTCGAGTCACACCCGCCGGCGGAGGTGCGCCCATGCCTCGTCGTATCCGCCGGCGGAGGTGCGCCATGCCTCGGAGTCACACCCGCCGGCGGAGGTGAGCCCATGCCTCGGAGTCACACCCGCCGGCGGAGGTCCGCCCATGGCTCGAGTCGCACCCGCGGGCGGAGGTCCGGAGGTCCGCCCATGGCTCGAGTCACACCCGCCGGCGGAGGTCCGCCCATGGCTCGAGTCACACCCGCGGGCGGAGGTCCGCCCATGGCTCGAGTCACACCCGCCGGCGGAGGTGCGCCCATGCCTCGAGTCACACCCGCCGGCGGAGGTGCGCCATGGCTCGGAGCCACACCCGCCGGCGGAGGTGCGCCATGGCTCGGAGTCACACCCGCCGGCGGAGGTGCGCCCATGCCTCGTCGTATCCGCCGGCGGAGGTGCGCCATGGCTCGCAGTCACACCCGCCGGCGGAGGTCCGCCCACACCTCGAGTCACACCCGCCGGCGGAGGTCCGCCCATGGCTCGTCGTATTCGCCGGCAGAGGTGCGCCCATGGCTCGGAGTCACACCCGCCGGCGGAGGTGCTCCCATGCCTCGGAGTCGCACCCGCCGGCGGAGGCGCGCCATGGCTCGGAGTCACACCCGCCGGCGGAGGTGCCCGCGCGCGCGTCGACCAAGGGTCAGCGACCGAGCTTCGCTTCAGGGGGTCGGGACACGACGCCGAAGGCTGAGACGCCTTCGACGTGGTGCGTGACCATCAACCCTTGTCGCGACCTTTGACCTGGTTCGGCGCGGCGGCCATGGCGGCCAAGAGCTCGCGGTTCATCTTGGCGATGAAGCCGATGTTGATCTCTTTCGGGCAGGCCGCTTCGCATTCTTTGTGGCTGGAGCAATGACCGAAACCCTCGGCGTCCATTTGGGCGACCATTTTGCGGACGCGATCGGCGCGCTCGGGGGCGCCTTGCGGGAGCAAGGCCAAGTGCGAGATTTTGGCGGCGGTGAAGAGCGCGGCGGAAGCGTTCGGGCAGGCTGCGACGCAGGCGCCGCATCCGATGCAGGCCGCGGCTTCGAATGCTTCGTCTGACGCCAGCTTTTGAACGGGCAGCGAGTTGGCTTCGGGCGCTGCGCCGGCGCGCACCGAGATGTAGCCGCCGGCCTGGATGACGCGATCGAACGCGCTGCGGTCGACGACCAAGTCACGCACGACCGGGAACGCGGCCGCGCGCCAGGGCTCGATCGTGATCTCGTCGCCGTCGTTGAACGAGCGCATGTGCAGCTGGCAGGTCGTGGTGCTCTTGGCCGGGCCGTGCGGCACGCCGTTAATCACCATGCCGCAGGCGCCGCAGATCCCTTCGCGGCAATCGTGGTCGAAGGCGATCGGCGCTTCGCCTTTTTGCGCCAGACCTTCGTTCACGACGTCCAGCATTTCCAAGAAGGACATGTGGTCGTTGATGGCTTTGGCCTCGTAGCGCACGAAAGCGCCAGGCTCTTTCGGGCTCTTTTGGCGCCAGACGTTGAGCACCAAGTTCATCAAGCGCGCCATTACTTGTAGCTCCTCTGGCTGGGATGCACGTATTCGAAGGTGAGCGGCTCTTTGTTCAGCTTGGGCGCGTTGGTCGCGCCGCTGAACTCCCAGGCGGCCACGTACGAGAATAGCTCGTCGTTGCGCTTGGCCTCGCCCTCTTCCGTTTGATGCTCTTCACGGAAGTGCCCGCCGGCGGACTCTTCACGGTTCAGCGCATCGATGCAGGTGAGTTCGGCGAGCTCGAAGAAGTCTGCAACGCGGCCGGCTTTTTCGAGCATGCCGTTCAGCTCTTCGCCGCTGCCGACGATGCTCAGGTCACTGTAGAATTGCTCGCGCAGCTCGGGGATTTTGCCGAGTGCGTGCTTCAGCCCTTGTGCAGTGCGGCCCATGCCACAGTTGTCCCACATCAAGGTGCCGAGCTCGCGGTGATACGATTCCGGCGTGCGCTTACCGCCGATGCTCAAGAGCTGCTTGATGCGCGCTTCGACCTCGGCAACCGTGCGCCGAACGTCCGGATGGGAGTCATCGATGGGGCCTAGCTTCGCGCCCGCGAGGTAGTTCGGCACTGTGACGGGCAGCACGAAGTAGCCGTCGGCGAGGCCCTGCATCAATGCGCTGGCGCCGAGACGATTGGCACCGTGGTCGGAGAAGTTCGCTTCGCCGCCCACGAATAGCCCCGTGATCGTGCTCTGCAGGTTGTAATCGACCCAGAGCCCGCCCATCGTGTAGTGGATGGCGGGGTACATGCGCATCGGCACTTCATACGGGTTTTCGCCGGTGATGCGCTCGTACATTTGGAACAAGTTGTCGTAGCGCTCGGCTACCGTGTCGCGGCCGAGGCGCTTCACGGCGTCGCCGAAGTCCAGGTACACGCCTCGGCGCACGCCTGCGACCTCGGGGCCTACGCCCTTGCCTTGGTCGCACATGTCCTTCGCGCGGCGCGACGCGATGTCACGGGGTACCAAGTTGCCGAAGCTCGGATACAGGCGCTCCAGGTAATAGTCGCGATCGGCTTCCGGGATCGTCTTCGGATCCTTCGTGCAATCCGCGGCGTTTTTCGGCACCCAGACGCGGCCGTCGTTGCGCAGGGACTCACTCATCAGGGTCAGCTTCGACTGATAATCGCCGCTTTGCGGGATGCAGGTCGGGTGGATCTGCGTAAAGCACGGGTTGGCGAAGTACGCGCCGCGGCGATGCGAGCGCCAGGTGGCGGTGGTGTTGCAGCCCTTGGCGTTGGTCGATAGGTAGAACACGTTGCCGTAACCGCCGCTGCACAGCACCACCACGTCGGCGGTGTGGGCTTCGATCTTCCCGCTCACCAGGTTGCGGGTGACGATGCCGCGCGCGACGCCGTCGACCGTGATCAGGTCCAGCATCTCGGTGCGCGGATACATCTTCACGGTCTTGGCTTCGATCTGCTTGGCCAAAGACTGATAGGCGCCCAAGAGCAGCTGCTGGCCGGTTTGGCCGCGGGCGTAGAACGTGCGCGCGACCTGCGCGCCGCCGAAGCTGCGGTTGCCGAGCAAGCCGCTGTACTCGCGAGCGAACGGCACGCCCTGGGCGACACATTGATCGATGATGTTCACGCTCAGCTCGGCCAAGCGATACACGTTCGACTCGCGGGCGCGGAAGTCTCCACCCTTTACGGTGTCGTAGAACAGGCGATACACGCTATCGCCATCGTTCTGATAGTTCTTGGCGGCGTTGATGCCGCCCTGCGCGGCGATGCTGTGGGCGCGACGCGGGCTGTCTTGGTAGCAGAAGCAAGACACGTTGTAGCCGAGCTCGCCCAGCGTGGCGGCGGCCGCGCCACCAGCCAAACCCGAGCCGACCACGATCACCTTGTACTTCCGACGGTTCGCCGGATTGACGAGCTTGCTCTTGAAGCGCGCTTCGTTCCAGCGCCCTTCGATGGGACCTGTGGGTGCACGAGCGTCTAGTTGCATCGGGGAATCACTTTCGATTTCGTCAGCTCGAACGCGAGGCTCACTTCACGAGACCCAAGAGCACCGTGAGCGGCAAGAACACGTTGCCCGCGGTCACCAAGAAGGCCAGGCCGCGCGCCACGAGCTTGAGGCGCTGGTTGTAGCGCGGGTGGTTGAAGCCAATCGACTGCAGCATGCTGAAAGCTCCGTGATAGAGGTGCATGCTGAGCATCAGGTTCGCGAACACGTACAGCACCACGACCCAGGGGATCGAAAAGGCGTGCACGAAGTTCGAGTACACGTCTTCCGGCACGTGCTCGTAATCGCCGAGCGCGGTACCCGGGAAGGTGAAGTGCGCGAGGTGGAAGACGATGTACGCGAGCAAAATCGGCCCGGTGTACTTCATCATCAGCCCCGCGTAGGTCGTGGCGATGTTCTTCTTGACCTTGTACGCCACGGGCCGCGCGGCGATGCTCTTGCCGTACAGCTCGAGCACGATCACCGTGTGTACGATCAAGGCGAGCAGCAACACCGTGCGCGTGCCCCAGAGCAGGATCGCGTTGTGCTTGATGCCTGCGGCGTAACCGTTGAACACCTCCGGCCCCAAGAGGACCTGGAGGTTGCCGAGCATATGGCCGATGACGAACCCGAATAGGATCACGCCGCTGACTGCCAACGCCGCCTTTTTACCGACGGACGTATCGAACAGCGTGAGAGCTTTTTGTGTAGCCATGTCTGACGTGCACGGACCGCCGTGCCACGAGGAATTGGGGGTGCTTTAGCACTGGCGCGCGCTAAATTCACCCTTTCTCACCTTAAGCACGCGCGCACGCGCAGGCAGCTCCCGAGCTGCTTAATCGGCCAGTGGGCCCGCGGATTTTAGGCCGAGATCGGCGCGCCGAAATCGGCCCGGGTGGGTCCGGCTCGCGCCTCGCCCACCTTGCCTGATTCGACTCCGCGTCAGTTGACGGAGATCGGCGCCGCGATTGTCGCTGGGATGCCGGCGGCGGCGCGGGTGATGGGAGTCAACACCCAGCCGGTGTTCGTGCCTCCACCCTGACAACTGCCGTAGTTCCACAGCGACGTAGCATTGAACCCAACCGAGGTCGCGAGCCCGTTGGCATCCAGGTTGGCGTACTTGTAGAGCTGGCTGCCAATCACGGTGTAGGTCAAGAACTTGCCGCTCACCTTGGTCCCTCCGGGACCACTGCCCCCACCTTCATTCAACCAAGCCGTGGTGCCAGCGCAGCTCGCACCGTTGAAGTACACTTGGCTGTCGAAAAACGTACCGTTCCAGCCGATGCTGTAAAAGTACCCCGCGCTGTTCTTGATGGTGACCGCGTAGCTGTCGATGTACGTGGCGACTCCGAGCGTGACGCCGTTGCCGTCGACCACGGTGGGCCCCGAGCTACTCGTGCCGTTGCACGCGTATTTGGTCTGCGTGATCTCCCCCGCGTCCAGCGTGTTGTTGACATTGCTGTCGAGCCCGCTCTGAAACTTCGTACCGCCGTTGGCGCAGTTGGCTCCCGCCGCTTCGGTGGTCATCGTCATCAATAGCTTGAGGCCGGTCGCGCCCGTGGCGCCGGTCGCACCCACGGCGCCGGTCGGGCCGGCCGGCCCCGTCGGGCCGACTGCTCCCGTGGAACCGGTCGGTCCGGTGGAACCAGTCGGTCCCGCAACGCCGGTCGCGCCCGTGGCGCCCGCGGGTCCCGTGGGTCCCGCGACGCCGGTTGGGCCGGTCGCGCCCGTCGGTCCGGTTGCGCCGGTTGGCCCGGTGACGCCGGTTGCGCCGGTCGGACCCGTCGCGCCGGTGGCCCCCGTCGCGCCGCTGACACCGGTTGCCCCCGTCGCACCGGTCGGACCCGTCTGGCCCGTCGGTCCGGTTGGTCCCGTAACCCCCGCACCGGTCGGCCCTGCGGGGCCCGTCGCGCCGCTCGAACCGGTTGGCCCCGTCGGACCGGTAGCCCCTGCGCCGGTCGGCCCTGCGGGGCCCGTCGCGCCGCTCGAACCAGTCGGACCTGTGGCACCATCATTTCCCGCCGGCCCCGTCGGACCTGCCGCCCCGTCCGCGCCGGTATCGCCCTTCGGCCCCGCGCTACCGCTCGGCCCGTTGCCGCCATTGCATGCGTAATTCGTTTTGGGCTCGTCGTGATCGAGCTTGCCGTTGTTGTTGATGTCGATCCCGATGTCGATTTGCATGCCGCCGTCGGGGCAATTCGGATCCCCCACGTCGAGCGTCGTCGTTTCGACGAGTGCATTCGCAACCTCACCGCAAACATAGGCCGCGCTGGTTACTTCGTCGTCGTCGAGCGCGCCGCTCTTGTTTTTGTCGAGCCCCATCTCGATCTTCGTGCCGCCATTCGCGCAATTGTCGCCAGACGGCTCGGGTGAATTTCTGGTCAGCGAATTGGAGCCCGGAGCTCCATCCGTTCCCGAACAAGCTGGAACGACCGATGCCAAAATTGCGAACCCGAACAGACCGAATTGTTTTCTGAACCGCATCTGCACTCCTGTTTCTCGCAGCGCGGGCACACCGCCAACTGCGCGTTTACCTGTAGAAAGAGCCGAACCTTGATCAGGCGTGTCCGGAGCACGCAGGCACACCGCACGGAGCGCTTGCGCCGCACGCTGCGCGACGAGTGCGTACGCACAGCTGGAGCGGACCTGAGCCCACCCCACACCAGGCAACACCATGGCACCCCAATACGGGACGCTCGTGTATCGATTAAGGACGATTCGTCGTCACAAACTGCAACTCGATCGCTAACACCAATGTCACTCCGCCGCGCTGCCAAATCGCAACAACTCGAACGCACGGCTTGGCGATCTGCCAGTTTGGTACGTGACGGATTTCGTCGCTCTGACGAGCGCGCCGCTCGCGCACGGGGCCACGGACACAGCGATTCAACGTCCCAAGGGGGACGCCGCGCTAGTGCGGGTCAGCCGTTCGAAGAGTGCGAGGGTCGTCGAGATTCATATGGCCGCCGCCCTCGACCGACTGAACGAGATGACCAATAGCCGCGTCTGGGTGCAGGGCGATCCCAGGCAACGAAGGGCGCGCACGGCGCGGCCAGTGCGGCGCGCCGTGTGCTCTTCAGTCCACCTATGCCGCGCCCTTGAGCAATTGACGGAGCACGAACTGCAAGATCCCGCCGTGCTTGTAGTAGTCGAGCTCGACCAAAGTATCGATGCGCGCGAGCGCTTCGAACTTCTTCTCCGAGCCGTCGGACGAAGTGGCGGTCACCGTGAGCTTCACGCCGGGTGCCAGACCAGAAGCCACGCCCGCAATGGCGAACGTTTCTTCGCCGGAGAGGCCGAGGCTTTCGCGGTTCTGACCATCCAGATACTGCAGTGGGAGCACGCCCATGCCGATCAGGTTGCTGCGGTGGATGCGCTCGTAGGATTCGGCGATTACCGCGCGGATGCCGAGCATGAACGTGCCTTTGGCGGCCCAGTCACGCGATGAGCCGGAGCCGTACTCTTTGCCGGCCAAGATCACGAGCGGCGTATTGTCCGCCTTGTACTTCATGGCACCGTCGTAGATCGACATCTGCTCGCCGGTCGGCAGGTAGCGGGTCACGCTGCCTTCGACGCCGGGCACGAGCTGATTGCGCAAGCGCACGTTGGCGAACGTGCCGCGCATCATCACCTCGTGATTGCCGCGGCGCGCGCCGTATTGGTTGAAGTCCGCCGGCTTCACGCCGTGCTCGACGAGGTAGGCGGCCGCCGCCGAGTTCTTGGCGATGTTGCCCGCGGGCGAGATGTGATCGGTGGTCACCGAGTCACCCAGCACGGCCAGCACGCGCGCGCCCGAGATGTCTTTGATCGGCGCGGGCTCGATGCTCATGTTCTCGAAGAACGTGGGCTTGCGCACGTAGGTGCTGTCTTCCGACCACGAGAAGCGGCTGCCCTCCGGAACGGGCAAGGCGCGCCAGGCGTCGTCACCGGCGAACACGTTGGCGTACTCTTCGCGGTACATTTTCGAGGTCACGTGCGTTTGCACGGTCTCGGAAATATCCTTCGTGGAGGGCCAAATATCCTTCAAAAACACGTTCGTGCCGTCCGGTGATTGGCCGAGCGGCTCGGTCGCGAAGTCGATATCGATGCGGCCCGCGAGCGCGTACGCGACGACCAGCGGCGGGCTGGCCAGGTAGTTGGCGCGCACGTCGGGGCTGACGCGGCCTTCGAAGTTTCGGTTACCGCTGAGCACGCTGACCGCCACCAAGTCACCTTCGTGAATGGCAGAGCTGATGGTCTCCGGCAGCGGGCCGCTGTTGCCGATGCACGTCGTGCAACCGTAACCCACGACATTGAAGTGCAAACTCTCGAGGCTGGGCAGTACGCCGGCGGCCTTCAAGTATTGCGTCACCACCTTGGAGCCCGGCGCGAGGCTGGTCTTCACCCAAGGCTTGACGGACAGACCCTTGGCGACCGCGTTCTTCGCGAGCAAGCCCGCGCCGAGCATGACGTACGGGTTCGAGGTGTTGGTGCAGGAGGTGATCGCGGCGATCACCACCGAGCCGTGACCGACCTCGAAGTTTGCGCCATCGAGCGAGGTCTTCACGCGCGTGGTCAGATCTTCGGGCTTGGCCGGCGCGGGCGCGCCCTTGCCCTTGTTTTTGGCGAGCGCCACCATTTCGCCCAAGTTCTTGGCGAAGCCGGCGCCCACGTCCTTGAGCGCGACCTTGTCGTGCGGGCGACGCGGACCGGCCATGGTCGGCACGATCGTGGACAAGTCGAGCTCGAGCGTGTCGGTGAACACCGGATCGGGCGTGCCCTTCTCGCGGAACAGGCCTTGCGCCTTGGCGTAGGCTTCGATCAACGCGGCGCGCTCCTCACTTCTGCCCGACAAGCGCACGTAGTTGATGGTCTCGGCGTCGATCGGGAAAATGCCGCAGGTGGAGCCGAACTCGGGCGCCATGTTGCCGATCGTCGCGCGATCGGCGAGCGGCAGATGATCCAAGCCATCGCCGTAGAATTCGACGAATTTGCCGACCACGCCCTTGTCGCGCAGCTTGCGGGTGATGGTAAGCACCAGGTCCGTGGCCGTCGCACCTTCCGGCATCGCGCCGTACAGGCGGAAGCCGATCACCTGCGGGATCAATAGATTGATGGGCTGGCCGAGCATGGCCGCTTCGGCTTCGATGCCGCCCACGCCCCATCCCAGCACGCCAATGCCGTTGATCATCGTGGTGTGGCTGTCGGTGCCGACGATTGTGTCCGGATAAGCCACGCCGTCTTTGTCGAAGATGACGCGCGCCAGGTACTCCAAGTTTACCTGGTGCACGATGCCCGTGGAGGGCGGCACGACCTGAAAGTTGTTGAACGCCGTTTGCGCCCAGCGTAAGAGCACGTACCGCTCTTCATTCCGCTCATACTCGCGCGCCGTGTTCTTGAGCAGTGAGTCGGAAGCGCCGTAATAGTCCACCTGCACCGAGTGATCGATCACCAGCTCGGAGGGGAAGAGCGGGTTAATTTTGGATGGGTCGCCGCCCATCTTCGCCATTGCGTCGCGCATGGCGGCCAAGTCGACCACGGCCGGCACGCCCGTGAAGTCCTGTAGGACGACGCGCGCGGGGTGGAAGGCGATCTCGGTATCGGGCACCGCTTTGGGATCCCAGCTGGCGAGCGCTTCGATGTCTTTTTTGACGACCGCTTTGCCGTCTTCGCAGCGCAGCAGATTCTCCAGCAAGATGCGCAGCGAGAAGGGCAGCCGCGCGGCGTCCTTACCGCTGGCCGCGGAAAACTTTGGGAGGCTGAAATACGTGAATTTCTTGCCGTTTACGTCCAGCTCGGAGCGCGTGCCAAAAGAATCAAGGGAGCGGTCGGTCATATGGATTCCTCAGCTCCCGGCGTACTCCAGCGGCCCCAGGCACGCAATCAAAGGTTGTGACCTTTTGGCACACGGGAAACCCCGTCAACTGGTCGAATCCCGGGCTTTTTTTCCGGCACGTTGCGGGCGCGGGCCAATCCCGGGCCCGGGGGGGATCGCTGAAGGGCATCGGGGTAGGCCGACCGCCGGGCAAGGTATCGTCGACCCACCCATGGCCAAGCTGATCTATCTCGCGATTGCTTCGCTCGACGGCTACGTCAACGACGAAGCCGGTAAATTCGACTGGTGCGTCCCGGACGAAGCCGTGCACGCGTTCGTCAACGACCTACTGCGACCGCTCGGTACGCACTTGTACGGACGCCGGCTGTACGAAGTGATGACCTATTGGGAGACGGCCGAGACCGGCGGCGAACTCTCGCGCGTGGAGGCTGACTTCGCGCAGCTCTGGCGCGCCGCGGCTAAAGTCGTGTTTTCGAAAACGCTACACGCCGTCTCGAGCGCCCGCACCCGTATCGAACGCGACTTCGACGTCGCGCTCGTGCAGGCGCTGAAAGCCGGCGCGGACCGTGATCTGAGCGTGGGCGGAGCCGAGCTTGCCGGGCAAGCGTTGAGCGCCGGTCTGGTCGACGAGCTGCATCTCTTGCTCTCGCCGGTGATCGTCGGTGGCGGTACACCGGCTCTGCCAAGTTACAGCCGCCTCGCGCTCGAGCTAACGAGCGAGCGGCGTTTCGAGAACGGCGTGGTTCACCTGCACTACCGCGTGAACGGCGCGCTCACTTAGGATCAGAACGCCGCACTCAGGCCCAAGCCGAATTGCCCGGGGCCAGGCGCAAGAGCCCACGTCGGAGCTTGGGATTTAGCTTGTTTTGTCGGCGGATCGTAGCGATTGGCGTTTTCACCCGTGAGCAGCAACACGACACCCGTGGCGAGCGCAGCGCCGCCCACGCCGAGCGCGATGTACCCCGGGATGTCGCGCGACTTGGCGCTGTCGTAGTCGGCCTTGGCGTCGTCTACATCGGCGTTGCACTGAGCAAAGTCACCGTTTGGCCCGGAGAGGTAGCAGACGCTGTCTTGGTTCGGCGGGTTCTCTCGCTCGCTGAGCTTTTGATCGTAGGTGGCGAGCGCGTCGGATTTCTTCGAGCTGTTGACCGCGAGCCAAACCACGCCACCACTTGCCACGGCCGCGCCCGCGCCGGTGAGGACCCAACCCCAGGTGCGGTGCATGCGCACGTTGTCGTTGTGCGCTTTGCGCGCCTCGGGAGTCGGCATCAGATAGGGCGTCAAGAGCAGCGGCTTCTTGCTGTCGAGCGCGATGTCCTGATCGAACGGCTGGTAACCGGCTTGCTCGAGGTGCAGGTGGTGCGGGCCTTTCGGCAAGCGCAGCGTGCCGGTGTAAAGGCGGAGCGGCTCCTGATCGATGCTCAGATTGAGGTTGGGCTCGCGCACGGCAATCGTCAGATCCGCGCCTTCCGTGGTCAGGGCTTGGCTGTCGACGGCGAGGTCGAGCGTGACCTCGGCTGTCGAGCTCTCCCCCACTTCCACTTGTTGCTTGCCGGACCGATAGCCGGAGCGGCGCAGCTCGACCGTGTGCTGGCCCGCAGGGACCGCCAACGAAGAAGCCAGCGGCGTCTTGCCGATCGATTGGCCATCGAGCAGCACCTCGGCATCCACGATGCGCGAGCGAATCGTCAAATTGGCCGGGCGTTTGGCGGCGCCCAGCACCAACTCGAAATTGACCGAAGCCTCGGCATTGCCCGCCACGATGATTTCTTTGCGAGCATGCGCGTAGCCTTCGGCGACCGCACCGATCACGTGGCTGCCCTCGGCGACGCGCAGCGGGGCGGTGAGTGGCGTTCGCGCAACCTCCACGCCATCGACGTCGATGCGCGCGCCGGCTGGCACGGTGGTGACCGAAATGCGGGCGATGCGCTGCTGTTGATCCGTGAGCGTTTTCTGGGCGCGCTCGCGTTGTTCGGGCGAGAGCGTGGCCGAGTCAATCACGGGCGTGAGCGCGTCGACCGCATCGACCGGGCGGCCCATCGCGGCGTACACCAAGCCGATGTTGAACAGCACGATCGGGTTCGGCATCAACGCGTACGTTTGCTTGAACTCGGCGAGCGCGCCGGCGTTGTCGCCTTCGTTGAACAATTGCAAACCGCGGTCGAAACGCTGCGCCGCCTGCGCCTTGTTCAGCTCTGCCTCTGTCTTCGGTGCTGCGGCTTCTGCCTGGGGCGTTGCCGCCTGGACCTTGGGCGCGCTGGCCGGTGCCTTGGGCGCGGGCTTGGCGGCCGGCGGCGCGGGCTCGGCAGCGCCTGCGGGTTGAGAGAAGAAGTACAGCGCGCTGGACAGAGCCAGCCAGGATATCCGCCTGATCATTTGAAGGGATTGTCTTTGGCCAGGCCTCGCTCGTCGGCCCGGCCCGGACGCGGGGGCGCTACGCGAGGCGGCGCCGACCCTAACCCAGATTGGGCGGCATGCGCAGCGTTCACGGGCGGCGGCGACGCCTTCGCCGAATCCGCCAGCGTCGGAGCGACGCTCGGACCAGGAGCCGCCGTGGGCGCGCTGGCGGGCACAGCTGGCTCGCGCGCGACGCCCGGCGGCGGCACGACCACACCCGACAGCGGCGGTTGAGACGGGACCGAGCTGGGGAGCTCGGCTGCCGCCGAGCGCGCGTTCAGCCACCACCACCCACCGCCGAGGGCCGACGCGGCCACCAGCCCCAACGCGGAAACCACGATCAGCACCGACTTGGGCGACTTGTTGGGCGCGACCGGGCGCAGTGAAACCCCGGCCGCGCTGGTGGATAGCGCGCGGGCGGGCACGATCGACGGCGGGGGCAAGGGGCTATTTCTGATCTGACTGCGGAACCCAACCGGCCCATATCGCTCGAGCATGTTCCGCAGTTCGCCGGCGGATTGCGTGCGCTGACCGCGATCGGTCGCCATCGCGCTGTGCACGAGCGTGGCGAAGCCGGGCGGCAAATCCGGGCGGTGCTCGGAGATCGGCAACGGTTGCCCGGTGTGGATCAAGATCGCCAAGTGCGCGAGTGTTTCTGCTTCGAACGGGCGCACGCCCGATAAGCACTCGTACAAAATCACTCCCAGGGCATACACGTCCGCGCGCGCGTCGAGGCTGCCTTCGCCTCGAATTTGCTCAGGGGGCATGTAGTACGGCGTGCCCAAGGCGGCGCCTTCTTGAGTGAGCTGCAAGCCGCCCGTCTTTTGCGGATCGAACTTCGAGATCCCGAAATCCAGGATCTTGACGAAAGGACGACCATCCGGACCCTCGGTGATGAACAGATTGTCCGGCTTGAGATCGCGATGCACGATGCCCGCGTTGTGCGCCGCAAACACGCCTGCGGCCGCCTGGCCAATCAGATCGACGACTTCCAACAGCGGCATTTTTCCAGCCGCGATGCGCGACGAAAGCGGCTGACCGCGCAAGATCTCCATCACCAAGTAAGGCTCACCGGTGTCGAGCACGCCCGCGTCGAAGGTTTCGACGATGTGCGGATTGCCGACGCGGCCCGCGGCGGACGCCTCACGCAAGAAGCGCTCGACCACGCTGGGCAACGCAGCCATGGATTTGTGGAGGAGCTTGAGCGCGCGGCGGTGCTTGGTGAGCTCGTGCTCAATCTCGTACACCGAGCCCATGCCGCCCTCACCCAGACGGGATACAACGCGAAACTTTCCCGAAAGTAAGGTGCCAGGTGCGAGCGCGCCTTCGGACATGAACGGTGTCTCGATCGGAATAGTGACCTGTAACACCGTTAAAATCCAAGAACAAACGCCGGGAGCGGCAAACACTTGACGCCCCGAACCAGTAGGGGCTGATTCAGACACAATGGGGCCTCTAGTAAAATCGTCGGTCAAGTCGCTGGCAGTGCTCGTCTGGCTGATGCTCGGGCTGCTTGTCAGCGCGGCCTGCTCGGATAGCGAGCACGCCAAAACGGCCAAGCTCGCCGCTGGCTGCACGCTCAACACCGACTGCGATTCGCCCTTGGTTTGCGCGTTTCAGCGTTGCCACAGCGCTTGTGAGACCTCGCGCGATTGCGATCCAGGTCAGCGTTGCATGGCCAGTGATAGACCCTTCCACGTTTGCCAACTCGCTCAGGAGCAAGCCTGCTCGTACAACAGCCAGTGCCCCGAAGGGCAGGTGTGCGGCGCCGACAGCCAGTGCCGTGACCAGTGCGCGAGCGACCGCGACTGCGTGACCGGACAGCTGTGTAAGAAAGGCAACTGTGCCGACCCCGCCGAGCTCGACGACGCGGGCAATCTGCCGATCCCCGACGCGGGCTCCGCCGGCGCGGCGGGCGCCAGCCCCGGCCAGCCCTGCGTGTACAACTCGGAGTGTAGTGAGCCGCTAGTCTGCCGCAACAAGCTGTGCGCGTTCGAATGCTTGGGCAAGAGCGATTGCCCAGCTGGGCTCAAGTGCGTCGACAACCTGTGCACTGGTGCGGAAGCGGGGCCGCCCTGCCTGCGCAATTCGGACTGCGATGAACCGCTGGTCTGTCGCTTGGGTCAGTGCACCGACGAGTGCCGTAAGACCGTCGATTGCCCTTCTGGCCAAGATTGCATCGAGCGCAGCTGCGTGATCAAACCACCCGGTGATGCGCCAACGGGTTGGGGCAATGGCTGCAGCTACAGTGAGGAGTGCAGCGCGCCGTTGGTGTGCCGCGCTGACCACTGCGTTTATCAGTGTACGTCTGACCTCGATTGCGGGTTCGGACAGAGCTGCGACGGCTACTTGTGCACGGGCGGCATCGGCGGCGGTGCTGGCGGCAATGGGCCACTCGGCGGCGGCGGCGCGACGGGCATGGCCGGAAACACCGGCGCGGCTGGCAGCGGCAACACGTCCAACGGGGGCACGGGCGCAGGCGGCGCGGGCAACGGCGGCGCGGGCAACGGCGGCTCGGCGGGTTCGGTCGTGATCGGGACCGACTGCGTGCCGAACGAGAAAGACTGCGTGGGCAACGCGACCCGCACGTGCACGACCGACGGCCATTGGGGACCGACCACTGACTGCACGGCGGAAGCTCAAGTCTGCAAGAAGGCACTCGGCTGCACCCCCTGCCCTGCCGGCACCAAGAACTGCGACGGTACGACGAGCAACGGCTGTGAGGTCAACCTCAACCTGGTGAACTCGTGCGGCACGACTTGCTCGAACCAGCAAGTGTGCCCGGTAACGCAAGGCCCCGCGACTTGCCTCGTGGGGACGTGCGGCACGCAGCCTCAGCCGATTGCCTGCAGCGGAACGATCACCCAAGGCAACGTCACCATTACGGACACGGCCAGCTTGAACGCCTTCGCGGCCGCCGGGACCACGTGTATCTCCGGCACCCTGACCGTGAGTTCCACGGCCCTCACCAATCTGAATGGCCTCAATCTGCTGCAGTGGGTCGGGGGCGACGTGTCGATCGTCTCGAACGGCCAGCTCACGAGCTTGAACGGCCTCAATGGCCTGAAGACCATCGTCGGCTCGATCAACATTCAATCCAACAACGCGCTCACCGATCTCACCGCGCTCGGTTCGTTGTCGACGGTGCAGGGCGCGCTTCAAATCTACAGCAATGCCGCGCTGCTCAATGTCACGGGCTTCACCAGCCTGGTCAAGGTTTACAGCTACCTCAACATCCAGAGCAACAGTGGGCTGTTGAACCTGGATGGCTTTCCCGCGCTCACCGAGGTTGGTGGCTACGTGCAGGTGTACAGCAACGACAAACTGGTCGATCTCAAAGGCTTCGCGGCCCTGACCTCGATTGGCACGTACGTGAACATCTACGGCCATTCGCAGCTGCAGAGCATCGCGGGCTTCGCCGCGTTGAAGACGGTCGGCTCCAACGTGACCATCTCGCAAAACTCGGCCTTGCTGTCGATGGCCGGCTTCGCGGAAGTGGTAAGCGTGAATGGCACCATCGCGATCAACAACAACAGTAAAGAGATCAATTTGGCGGGCTTCGCCAAGCTCACCGACGCGGGCGGCATCGCGATCGACACCAACGCCGCGCTGACGAGCATTTCCGGCTTCGGCAAGCTGATCAACGTCACGGGCACCACCAGCATTCACGACAACGCCGCGCTGACCACGCTCGACGGCTTCAACTCCGTACAATTCGCGGGCAGCGACGTGCTGATTTACAACAATGCGGCGATGACCACGCTGCCCGGCTTCTCTTCTTTGGCCAACGCGAATCGCCACATCGAGATCCACGACAACAATGCGCTCGCTTCGCTGACCGGTTTTACCGGGCTCTCGGGCGTGATTGGACACCTGGATATCCGCAGCAACGCGGTCTTGGCGAGCATCGGCGGCTTCGGTTCGCTCGACAACGTGGGCGGCTACCTGGCGGTGATTCGCAACCCGAAGCTGACGAACTTCGACGGCATGTCCAAGTTGAAGGTGGTCGGCACCGATCTGCGCGTGCAGAGCAACTTGGTCCTGAGCACCATCAGCGGCTTGCTCGGCGCAAACCTGCTCAGCGTCGGCAATGATTTTGCGATCTCGCAAAATCCGCTGCTGCCCGTGTGTGAAGTCAATCAACTGCGCACCGGTCTCCAGTCGCACCCAGGGGGCTGGTCGGGCGTCGATCACAGTTGCTGCAACTCCGGCTGCCAGACTTGTTTGGGCTCGGCCTGCAGCGGTCCGGCAATTGCCGACGGTCAGCCCGGCAGCGTCAATGGCGACGTGGTGATTCAAAATGACTCGGACTTGAAGACCCTCAAGAACGTGACCGAAATCATCGGCGATCTGACGATCAACAACACCGCCCTCAGCACCTTGACCGGGCTCGAAAATCTGAAGCACGTGAGCGGCAACGTGAGCATCGTGAACAACGCGGCGCTCACCAACTTGCTCGGCCTCAGCGCCCTCACCACCGTCGATGGTGGCTTCAACATCCAATCCAACTCGGCTCTCACGAACGCGGGAGGGCTGAGCAACCTGAAGACCGTCGGCGCCTACTTCCAACTCTATTCCAACGCCGCGATCACGAACGTCAATGGCCTGAGTGGCCTCACGACCGTCGGCACTTACTGCAACATCCAGAGCAACAGCAATTTGACCAGCCTTCAGGGCTTGAGCGCGCTCAAGTCGATTGGCACGTACTTGCAGCTCTATGGCAACGACAAGCTCACCACTTTCAGTAACGGCCTGAGCGCGCTCGTCACGGTCGGCACGTACGTCAACATCTATGGGAACGGACAGCTCACTGACTTGAGCGGGATGGGCGCTCTCACCTCGGTTGGCTCTTACATTGCCATCGAGCAGAACGGCGCACTGCTCACGATCAGCGGCTTTCCGCTACTCGGCACGGTGCAGGGTGAAATCCGCATCGACAGCAACGCAGCTCTGACCAGCATCGCCGGGTTCGATACGCTCAGCGCGACGACGGCTGGTGGCGTGAAGATTTTCAGCAATCCGAACCTGACGACGATTGCCGGGTTCTCCAAGCTCGCCAACATCACTGGCACGTTGGAGATCTACAACAACGCCAAGCTCGCCTCGCTCGACGCCAGCAACGGTTTCGAGGGGCTGACGGGGATCAGCGCCAAAATCGACATCTACGGGAACCCGCTCTTGACGAGCATCGCTGGCTTCACGGCGCTCACCAGCACCAACGCCGCGATCAACATCCGCGACAACGGACTCACGTCACTGAGCGGCTTCCCCAACCTGACGGACGTGATCGGCGACCTCAATATCAACAACAATCAGTCCCTGCAAACCGTGACCGGCTTCCCCAAGCTCGCTCAACTCGGCGGTACGCTGAGCGTTCGGGACAGCGACAAGTTGACGCAGTTCGACGGCTTGAAGAGCCTGGTGCGCGTGGGTCTCGATCTGATCGTCGCCTCCAACCCCGTGCTGAGCGGCATCAGCGGGCTGCGCTCGGGGACACTCAAGTCCGGCGGTCTGGGAAACATTTTCAACATCTCGGGCAACCCGGCCCTCTCCGCCTGCGAGGTGTTCGCGCTGAAGACGACGCTCGTGGTTGCCAGCTACAACGACCAAAGCGGAGCAAACAATGGCTGCAGCGTTCCCTGCGTCGGAACCTCTCCGGTGTGCAGCGGTACGTTGGGCGGCACTGCCAATCAGCCGGTGATCTTCACGGGCGACGCCTCGGTGACCAATCAGGCAGACTTGGATTGGCTGAAGAACGTGGTCAACCTGACCGGTTCACTGCACATCGACAACACCTCGCTGGCGGCCGTCACCGGCCTCACGAACCTGAAGTCGATCGGTGCCGATTTCACGATCGTCAACAATGCCAGTATCTCGAATGTGGGTGGCTTGGCTGGGCTGCAAAACGTGACCGGTTCGGTGAACTTCCAATCCAACCCCGCACTGACCAACATCAACGGGCTATCCGCTCTCCTGGGTGTCGCCGGCAACTTCCAGATCTACAGCAACGCGGGCCTGACCAACTTGGGCGGCTTGACCAGCTTGGCGACCGTAGGCGGCAACTTCAACATCCAGAGCAACGACGCACTCACCAGTTTGGACGGCCTACTCAACTTGGCCAGCGTTGGTGGGTACTTCCAGGTCTACAGCAACGCCAATCTTGCCTCGATGCTCAACTTGATCAAACCCGCAGGCAAGTTGGGCACGCTGGGCGGCGCGCTCACCATTCAGTACAACGCGAAGATGAGCGTGTGCCAAGCGGATGCGCTCAAGGGCGCGCTGGTCACGGCGTCCGGCTGGAACAAGACGTACTCGCAGACCGGCAATCTGGCGTGCGGCTCACCGAAGGCTTGCACGGCGACCGGGATTTGCCAGTGACAAGGAGCGCGTCGAGCGCGGCGCGCTACTTTTGCTCCAGCTCCCAGTACCTGAGCAGCGCGCCGGCCGCGTGTTGCGGGTAGTCGATGCGCACGTGCAAATCGATGGGGCTACCCGGAAAGCCACCTGCAAGCTGGCGCGGGTTCGGCATCAGGTGGGTCGGACCGGGGCTGAATTGGTAACGTAAGAGGAAGGCGAAGGCGCGCTTGATCTGGTGCTCGAGCAGCTCGATCTGCGCCGCCGTTACGCCGGCCGCTCGCGCAACCTCCAGCGTCGCGACCGCGGCTTCCAGTCGGCTGGCCGTGGGCGTCAGGCGAGGTGCCATGAACGGCCCGCGGCTGATGCCGCCGTCGTAACTGTCGGGGGCCGGAGGCGCTTCGAATTGCAGGTTGCGGTTGACGGCTTGCCAATCCAAACAAAATTGGAGAGCTACCGGATCGGGCGCACGTTGCCAAAGATCAGCGAGCACCTGGCAGGTCCAGTGTTCGGCACCCCAAAAGTAACGAGCGCCGAGGAACAAGGGTGAGCGCTTGACCAGAAACGAGAGCGCGTGGCGCGCGGCCTCCAAGTCGCGCGGATCGCCGCTCACACGTTGAGCACGGGAAAGCGCAAACGCCGCCTCGCCAGCGTAGTACTCGACCTGAATGTCGATCGGGTGCTGCTCACTGACCGAGTAGAAATGTTGGAACTCACCGTCTGGACGCTGCTGAGAGCGCAGAAATGCGGCCAAATCCAGGGTCGGCGCACGAAATTCTTCGTTGCCGCCCGCGAGCAGCTCGGCGTACGCGAGCACGGCCAGCGCAGACGAGCCGATATCGACTTGGCCGCCCTCGCCCACGCAGGCGTGGGCGCCGCACTGCTGCGTGGCCCGGTCCTTCATGAAAGCGCCCGCGCGCACCGCGGCTCGCGAGAGCTGCGCATCGTGAAGTTGGTTGCCGGCGCGAGCGAGGAAGTAGGTGGCACCCGCGTGACGGGGATAGTTGTAGTCGTCCGAGTCGCCACCCGTCACTGCGTTGAGCTCGTAGCGGAACGAGCCGTCACGGCGCTGGTTACGCGCCAAATAGCGTGCCGCCTCCAGCACGGAGCTCTTCACGGCGTCCAGGGTGACGTCCGCTTCGCTGAAATCTCGCGGGTACGCCCCGTCACTGATCACGGCAAAGCGCCGAAAGTTGCCATGGCGCAGGAGCTCGGCAGGCTCGGTCCCGAGTTCGTGCGAGAGCACGCCGAGGACCTTGCTCACATCGATACCCATGATCAGGGTGATCGGCCCCCAATGCACGAGGTGCTCGTAGGCTTCGAGTTTGTTCAGATCGTCCGGGCTCGCGTAAGCCGTGCGCCCGTGGTAGCTCGCGCTCAGCCCATCCCGCGCGGGAGCCAGCGAGTGGCCCAAGATCAGCCAGCTATGCCCCAAAATCGGGGCAGAATCGACGATCTGTTCGACGATTCTTTGCACGCCCCGGCGCTTGGTCTCGTCCACCAGGGCGTGCTCCGGGTCGCTCGCCACGACCGTGCGCGCGCGGCGCTGGCCGCGTTCCCACACGCTGATCAGATAAGGCCCCGTCGGCGGGCGCGTCCGATCGATACGCACCACCCACAGGATCGACACCGAGCAGACGAACAGGACGCCCAGCCAAATTGCGAGCAAGCGCAGCAGAGTGCGCGGCGTCACGGGCGGGACTCAGCGCGCTGACGCTTCAGCCAGAGTAACTCGAGCGCAGGCAGCACCACCGTGTAGGGCACGAGCAGTGCGACGATCAGACCCGAGACCGCCAACGCGGCGACTCCGTAATCGCCGTGGATCCCGCGCAGGAACACGATCGTGAGCACGATCAGCGAGATGACGAGCAGGCCGAGCACGAAAGACACCCAGGCTGCGACGGCCAGCGCGCGCAGCGCCCAGGGCAACTTCGCGAGCAGGCCCACCGCGCTCACCAACAAGCAGAGCGCGATCAGCGAAAGCGGCACATCCAACGCCCAGAACCGCGGCTGCACGACGCCCAATAACCCGACCAACAGCACCAACGCCGACAGCCCATTGAGAACCCCGAACGTCACTCGCATCAGACCGATCTCCGACCATAGGCCAGCGCGGAGCGCGCGGCCTCGAACCCCGAAACAGCAGCCATCAAGGCCGTGCGTGGACGCCCCGCGATGGCATCTCCGGCCACGAATAGGCCCGGACTATCGAGCGCGGAGCCGTCCGCGCGCGTCGCAATGCCAACTTTCAGCAGCGCTCCCAGCCCGCGCTCGACGAAGTCGACGCTGGCCAACGAGGAGACGCCTTCGATCACTTCGGCGTCGAGCTCCAGTGCCAAAGGCGCCGCGTAGGACAAGCGAAACCCGGTTCCCCCGCGCCGCTCGAACGAACGCTCGAGCGCCACGCCACCCGCCGCGACCCCGCCCGTGGCCAGCACGACGATCGAGAATGAATCGGGTGAGCGGTCGCGCCAATGCAAGCGGTAGCCGGTTTCTTCGCGTTCGATGCGCGTGAGCGGCCCGCGCGTGACATCGGCAATCTGCTGTAGCAAGCGATCGCGCCGGCTCTCATAGCGAGCCCCCGCCGCGCCGCCGGGCGCGGAAGTGGTTTCGCCCACCGGCACGCCGAGCGCCGTGCTCAGCTCTTCTGCCAGCGAGCGCTCGATACCTAGCCACGGGCCGAACAACCAGGCGTCGGCCTGGACGCCGCTCTCGCGGAGCGACTTTTGAAGCACTTGGGCGCGCTCCGCGCTATCGTGCAGGGCCGCGAAATCATAGCCAGAGATGCGGCGTTCGAAGCCGTTTTGCAAGACCGCCGCGGGCGCTGCAAAAAACTGGGTCTGAGTCCGGCGCGCCCAGGCACTGTTGGCAAAGCTCTTGGCCAAGAGCGGCGCGTCCCAGTCGTCGCGCTCCAAATCGACGACCGCCACGCGCTTGCCAGCGCAGCGCTCGAGATCCAAAAGCGCGCGATCGCTGCCGCGCGTCGGCCGCAGATTGCCCTCCAGCGTCGCTACCTGCCGGGGCGCCGCCGAAAGCTGCCAAGCGCCGAGTTGCTCGGAAAACTCGGTTAACCCCGGCGCGAGCGTGCTCGCGTGATCGGCCCGATCCCAAGGCTCGAAGTCGAGCGCGCCCGAGTACAAGCCGCTCGAGCCCGTGAGATCGTGATAGACGCTCGCGCGCCCGCCCTGGCGAGCGATTTCGAACGCGGCGGCCGCGCCCGCGATGCCCGCGCCGATGATCGCAATCTTCACTGATCGCCGCTCCCGGAGCCGATTTCCGCTTGCAGGGCGCTGAGTGAAAGCGCCTCTTGGCGGGCTTGGGCTGCGCCCACCGCGGCGCTGCGCCGGCGCGCGCCCTGGGTCAGAAACTCGAGCGCCATCTGCTGACCGGCTTCGGGCGAACGGCCCGTGGCGTCGGCCACGATCCGGCCGCAGCGGAGCGCACAGCGCATACCACCGCAGGCGCCCAAGCCGAGCCGCGTGCGGCGCGCGACGTCTGCCACGTCTTTTGCGAACTCTTCTTCGATCACGTAGCGGACCTCCGCTTCGGTCACCGGCTCACAGCTGCACACGACCGCCGCCTCACGCGGCTTCTGCAGCATGCGCTCGAGCACGCGTAAACTGCGCCCGCCGTGCCGATACTCGAGGCGCGTGGCAGTGACGGCTTCCATCCCGCCTTGAACCACGAGCTGCATCGGATCGACCTGCTCGTCACCACCGGGCAACGGGGCGACGTGCGAGCGCCGTTCGGCCGTGTTGCCCAGCCGGGCCGCAATCACGTCCGTCATCTCTTCGGCAAACAACCGATAACTCGCTAATTTTCCGCCGATCATCGAGTACAGGCCGTCGGCCCCGTGTTGCTGGTGATCGACGACTTGGTGCTCGCGCGAGAGCTGGTCTTCGTTCGGCCCCCATTCATACAGGGTGGGCCGCACGCCGCCCCAAGTGCCGATCGCGCGCGCGCTGCGCACCGCGGGGAAGACGTGTTCGACCGCCTGAAACAGGTAGTTCACCTCGTCGCTGGTGGCCACGACGTGGTCCAGATCGCCATAGTAGTCGTCGTCGGTCGTGCCGAGTACGCTCATGTTTTGCCAGGGCAGCAAAAATACCTGCCGGCCGTCGATCGCGTGGGCGATGATCGCGTAGTTCGTCAGCCGCCGATCGAGGAAGACGTGAATGCCCTTGCCCGGACGCAGACGCGCGGCGTTCGGCGCCAAACCTCCGAGGGAGGTGGTGATCGGTGCCCACGCGCCAGTGGCGTTGACCACGACCCGCGCCGTGCGCTGGCCGGTCTCTCCCGACAGCCGATCGCGAAAGCGCACGCCGTACACGCGGCCGTCTTCACGGCGCAAGATCTCGGTCACCGTGCAATGCACGCGGATTTCCGCGCCGCGCTCGCGCGCATCGACCGCGTTGCCGATGCACAAGCGCGTGCCGTCGATGCCCCACTCGTCGAACGTAATGCCGCCCGCGGCGCCCCCCACGAGCCCCGGTTCGAGTTCGCTAATCTCATCGCCGCTCAACCGCACGTGATTTTTTCCAGCCTTGAGCGGCTGATACTTGTCGTACAAGTCGAAGAAGGCATCGATCGCCGTGAGCGTCACTTTCGATTTCACGGCGCTGCTACCGAAGATCGGCATCAAAAACGGGATCCGAAACAACAGATGCGGCGCGATGCGCTGGATGTGCCCAGAATCCAAGCACGAGCTCTGCGTGACCGCGGGGTCATACGACAGATAGCGCGGACCGCCGTGGATCATGCCGCTGGAGTTCCCACTCGCGCCGAAGGCAATGTCGTTGCGCTCGAAGAGCGCGACCTTGAGCCCGCGCAACGAGGCGTCACGGGCCACGCCCACGCCGTTGACCCCGCCGCCGATCACGATCACGTCGCAATCGAGCGCGCGGCCGCTCGGATCGCTGTCGAGGTCACGCGCCATGCTTCATCGATAGCGCTCGGAACGGGTCAGGTAAAGCGAGCTTCGGCAAAACTTGGCCCGGGGCCCCGTTCGGGGCTAACCGGATCGCGTGCCGCGCACCCGTACGCTCTCGTTCTGCCTGCTCGCGCTGAGTGCGCTCGCCCTGGGAGGCCCCCGGGTGGCACGCGCGGAGCCCGAAGAACGCGCAATCTCGGCCGGCAGCGGACCGCGGGTCAAGCTCGACCGCCTCAGTTTGCCGCCCGATTTAGTGGGAGCCAAAGCCTTCGAGAGCCATTTGCGCAGCACGCTCCGCCGTGAGGTGCGGCACGCCGATTGGGGCGCCGGGGCAGGCAGCAAAATCAGCTACCGGTTCGCCATCGAGCAGCTCGACTTACGCGAAGAACGCGGTGTCCTGCACGTGACTTGCACGGCGCGCGGCCGGCTCCCCAAAGGCAAATCGGCCAAGAGCCAGATCGTCTTCGGCGGTGATCCGCGCGAACGCACGAAGGTCGTCCAGCACGTGCTCGACATCGTGGCTCGGGGCGTCGTCACGCGGCTGGCCGAGCTGGAACGCGCCCGCCGAACGCCCTGAGCGGGCCTAGCTGCGACCGAAACGCCAGGCTACGCCGGCGAACGCGCGCGCTGCGTACAGCGCGTTGACCGCCACATAGGGCAGAAAATACAGCTCGATCCGGCCGATCAACGCCACGTACAGCAGGTACGACGGATAGTGGATCAGAAACTTCGCGCCGCTTTCGATCAGCCCGACGAGTGAGCGCGGTGCGACCGCTTCAGCACTTCGCGGCGCCGCTGGACCCGCCACTTCCGGCCGCCGGACGAAGGTAGTCAGCGCGATGCCCGAGGCCAGCACCACCAACCCGAGTAAGCCGAGGAGCAAGAAGCGCACGTCTTTTTGCTCCAAAAACAGCCGCACCGCGACGGCTGCGAGCAAGCAAAACGCTTTCAACTCATCCATCAAAAAATCGAGCAAGTGCCCCACGGGCGAAGCGCTTCCCCGCCAGCGCGCAAGCATGCCGTCGGCGCAATCGAGCACGTAAGACAATTCGAACACTAGCACCGCGGCGATCAAGCCCAGGTGTCCCGGCCACAAGAGCAGCAACGCGACTGACAGCAGCGCCACGAACACCGCCGACAGAGTGATCTGATTGGGCGTGATCCGCGTGCTTTCGATGGCACTCACCAAGACCGCCGCAATCGGACGACAAACGTAGGCGTTCCAAAACAAATCCGGAACTTTGCGCGTCTTTCGGTAAACTTCGGTCGCCGTCATCGAATCTCGCCGCAGGCTACCGTGATCCCCCTCCAAACTCGACTCACCTCACTGCTCGCGCTCGCACTTTCCGCCTGCACCTCCCCCGAACGCCCCTCCATCCCCCCTCCCGCATCAGCGCCCGCGAACGTGAACGTGAACGTGAACGTGAACGATCCCGCGTTAACGTCCGCTCCCGTGCCCGTGCCCGTGCCCGTGCCCGCTCTTCCATCTGCCCCCGCCACCCCTCTCCCATCAGCCCCCGCGCCCCCTCTCCCATCAGCCTCTGCGCTCCCTCCGCCTCCCCATCACTACCTCGTCGCCGCCATCGGGGATTCCCTGACCGATCCTCGCTCCCACGGCGGCGGCTACCTCGAGTACCTCAAGAAGCGTTGCCCGACGCTCGAGCTCGACAACTTCGGCAAGGGCGCCACCATGGTGAACCAGATGCGGCGCTCCTTCGAGCAACAAGTCGTCGCGTCTCCCAAACGCTACACGCATCTGGTCGTCTTCGGCGGCGTGAACGATCTCTATAGCGATTTAACGGCCTTTCGCACACCCGCCAAAATCGAAGCGGATTTGGGCTATATGTACGCGTGGGGCAAGGCGCACGACGTACAAGTGATCGCGCTGACGGTCGCGCCTTGGGGGGGCTTCAAGCGCTATTTCAACCCCTCGCGCGCCGAGGCCACGCGCACGCTGAACGCTTGGATCCGCGAACGACCCAAAACGGGTCAGGTCGACCAGGTCGTGGATGCTTACGCGCTTTTGTCCTGCGGCGACCCGGAAAGCCTGTGCGAGCGCTTCACCCTGCCGTTCAAGGACGGCATCCATTTCGGCCCGGATGGTCATGAGCTGCTCGGCCAAGCCCTTTTTCGGGCCGCTTTTTCCGACTGCGAATGAAGCGTTTGCCGGTATTTTCCGGGTGCTTTGGCGAACCCTGAGGCAGCACTTGGGAGCTTCGCCAATTTGCGCTATTGAACCGCGCGATGGCGACGACCGATTCGAGCAAACCAGAAGTCAAGCGCGCGGCAAGTGAGCCCGCCCCCTCCGCGAAAAAGGTCACGCGCCGGCCAGTGGTAGAAGAGGAACCGACGCCCGTGATCGGCGGTCGCTTCCTAGTCGCCGCCTTGATCATCGGCGCGCTGACCGTGATCCCGATGTCCGCCCTCGGCAACTTGTTCGAGCCCGCCGAACCGCCGCCCACGGACACCTCCGCTTGGCAACCCGGCGCTAAAGGCATGATCCGCCTGACCGTCGTCACGGCCGACGCCGCGGCGCTCACTTGCGCCTCCACGCAAGAGTTCGAAGGCCGTCACTGCGCGATGAAGAGCGAGACCGAAACCTGGCCGCGCGATCCGGGCGCGCCCTTGGACGACAACAAAGCCAACACCATCCAGCCGTACCGCACCTGGCTAGACAACAAGTTGATCATGGTGTCCGGCGTCTGGTCGCATCCCTCGGTCGCCTACCGCCTGCACCAAGAGCCCCCGGGGAACGTCCCGTTCGACAAGCTGGCGCGCTTCGTCGTCGAGTGCCAAGCCCACTTCGCCGGCACCATGGATAAGCCAGTGCTGCGCTGGCAGCCGGGTCAATCTTGGGGCACCGAAGCTGCCACTCCGGTCGCCATCACCGATAGCTGCAAAGTGATCGAAGAGCCCTCGGCGGATTGCCCCTCGGGCCCAATCTGCGCCCTGTTCAACGCGTTCCACACACCGAGATGACCGAACCCGGAGCACCCGCGCGGCCGAAAGCGTCACTCGCCGTCCGCGCGCTGTCCACTTGGTTCGGCTGCGGCGCGTCCAAACTGGCGCCGGGCACCATGGGCTCGTTCGGCTCAATCCCCGTTCACTTGGGCCTGCGCCTGCTCCCCCTCCCGGTGCACCTCGCCGCCGTCGTCGGCATCACCGCCATCGGCGTCTGGTCGTCGAACGAAATGGCCAAAGCCATGGGCGTCGAAGATCCGCAATGCGTCGTGATCGACGAAGTCGCCGGCACCCTGATCGCCATGGGCATGGTGCGCCACAGCTCCATCGGCGTCCAAGTCCTCGCCCTCGGCCTCTTTCGCCTGTTCGATATCTGGAAGCCGGGCGTGATCGACACCGTCCAAAACGCCAAGCCCGAAGGCGTCGGCATCATGGCCGACGACGTCCTCGCCGGCCTCCTCGCCGGCGCCATCAGCTTCGTCGTCGCCCGAATCTAAGCTGGTTTTATTGATGGTCACGCGCCACGTCGCGCCCGTCAGAGCCTTCGGCGTCGCGGTCGGCTGCGTCTGCCCCTCACGACTCGGACAACTCCAACTCCAACCAGCGCAACTCCATAAAGCGCAAATCAGACCATTGAGCATGGAGTTTAGCCCGCATGACTTTCCGGTAACCCGCGAGACCCGAGCCAAGCACGGCGCCGGGCACTCATCTCGCGCCCGTTTCCGGTTTGCACGACGTTGAAGCGTTACCTTTTCGTCGCCCTCGCCGCGCTGCAATCGCGGTCGCGACATGGTCCCCACCGAAATGCCCACGCGCGCCCTGCTGATTGTGCGCGCGACACCGAAGCCGCAAATTCTCGACCGACGACTCACCCTGTGCTGCCCAAGGCACCACGTGATCGAGCTCCAAAAACCGCGTCGCTGCGCAGCGTCTGCCATCCGCACTGCAAAACGAGCAACAGCCGCCATCGCGCAGATAAACCGCCCGCGCGACAGCCGCAGGCACGTGCCGAGAGCGCTTCATCAGCCGCGAGGCGAGCTCCGATGGGTCCACGCTCACGCGCTTCGTACGCCGAGCCTTGCGCCCCACACCGTAGCGCTCCCGCAGTAACTCGCGCCGATAGGCCTCGAGGCCTTTCATCATCACGCTCAACAGATCGCCGTTCGGCAGCCGATGACTCGCCAGTGCCCGCACCTCGTCGAGCAAATGCTTGAATTCCCGATTCGCCGTGAAGTGCACCCCAAAGCGATCCTCCGACAGCGGCTCGAGCCTGCGCTGAAGTGGCGGCGTCACTTTGTCCGCTTGCATGGCGGGTGGGTCAACGGTGACGGCACCCGGGGACCGGACCTCACCCCCGGAGCACTCGCTGACCACTGAATTCCCCATGGAGGAACTAGGGGCTGCAATCTCGGCCACGGACCGCTGTGGCAAGCGTCGAATCGAATCGGTAACGTCGGGACGAGGGAAGCGAGTCGCCAACAGTTCTTCGACCTGTTCGCAACTCTTCCGACTGCAAACCTCGAACAATCCCGCCGCATTCTCCGGGGTCAAATAACGCGAGAGCAGCGTGAGCACCGAGGCTTGCAGCTCGCCCGCCGCAACTCGCGCAAATGCCTCCGGATATCGGCGACACACCCGTGCCGCCGCGATGCGTCGATAGGCGGACGACTTACACAGTCCAAGCGCCTCCGTGCAGTACGCAAACATCGACGTAAATCCCAGGCCGAGATACAGCCGGCGCTCATCGAGCTCCGCCAAGTGCGCGAGCAGATCCGAAAGCAAATCATTCTCGCGCCGCATCAGCGTGCACAACGCGGCGACCAGCTCCTCGTTCCCCAATGCAATCAATCGATATCGATCGCTCATAACAACTGCATACCACGAACATTTTCGAGCTCACCATCCGCCGCTCACGCGCGTTTTAGCCTAAAGATGACTTCGCACGCGGAAGACGGGGCGATCGCGCCGACAAGCGAATCGTGGCGCAAACGCGAGGACAATTCTGCGCGCGCCGCGTCAGCGCGCTTGCCTCACAGCAAATTCTTGTCAAGAAATATGCATCAGGAAGAGCGAAAATTCGCAACGCGCAAAGCGCCTTTCGTGATCAACCTTCCGCACATGGCCTCGCAGCGCTCGGCTCCGGTGTAGAAGGCGACTCGGCAGGGCGCATTTTGTCCACGCCTTCGCTGCCGCTCGCACTCGGCGCACAGCGGGCGCGGCCTGCGCCCGGCAAATCGATGTCCGCGATGCGCTCGCCCCTCTCCAGCTCTCGAGAAAACCATCTCAATTCCCCAGCCTCGGAAGATCGCGAACGGCGGACGATTTCGTGATGCCGCCACGCGTCCCACGCGATTGTCGCGTCGAATCCCGCTCGCGGAATCACGAAATCGTACGCACAACGCGCTGCCCAGACCTAGCCAGTCGCACCGACATTCTCTCAGCGCGTGTCCCAGAACAACCTCGCGCAAAATGCGAACCGACCAGCGCAATTTGCTTCCATCCGATCGATGCTACCCACACTAGGTCCAAAGTTCACGGCCCACGCGGCAGGGACGTCAGCGATGCCCTCTCTTCTCCGGCTCACGAAAACGACCACTCCAATTCTCAGCCTCGGAACTGCGAACCAAGCCGCTCGGCCAAAGCTTTCACGTCCAAAGCACCGAGTTCGAGTTCGAACTCGATTTTTCGCGAGTCGACCCTTGCCGAACGAGAACACGAACGAGAACACGAACGAGAACACGAACGAGAACACGAACGAGAACACGAACGAGAACACGAACGAGAACACGAACGAGAACACGAACGAGAACACGAACGAGAACACGAACGAGAATGATTCTCAGGCCGATCTGTCGCGCCAACTCGGCGACAACGCGACCGCAGCGGCGCGACGTTCCGGCAAAGAGCGGCCTGTTTCCCGACCGATTTCGCGCCCTCGAGTACTCACCGCCTTGCTCTGCAAACACTCCCTCCATGGGAACCGCACCGCAGACTTCCAAGCCGTCGGGGGTTCGCGGCGGCCGTAGGCCGACGCTTGGGCCCCCCCGCGCCGCCAAGCTCCGACTATCGGAGCTGATCGTCGCGCAGCGCGCAGCGCGAGGACGCGGGTCGTGCACGTCGGTCAACGGCGTGGGCACCCCACAATCTAAGGCGTACCCGTCGCGCCCGCAGCCTCGCTCGGATCAGTGCCAGCGTCGCCCGCGGGCACCGGATGAAACGGCGTGGCTGACGTGGACGCGGTGAGCCATACCCAAAACTCACTGCAGGTGTCGTTGTGAATCACGATCTCGTCCTTGGTACGCTTTCGAATCAGTGTCTGGTTGCCAGCGGCCGGAGCGACCGTAGCGTCAACATCGGGCGAGAAAGAAAGATAGGTTCTGATGTCTGTTGGGCAGCCAATCAGGCCAATGTGAAAGGTGATGCTTCGGTTTGCAGGAAAGTACGTGAATGAAGGCAGCGTGCTCGGATGTGCGTTCGGTGGCGCACCGCCGCCATCCAGCGCCTCTAGCTGGGCGCGATCGACCGAACGAGAACATCGTGCCATCGGCGTTGACGTAGCCGGATACATCGATCTCGTCTTCTGCCCGGCTACAAGAGCTCGTATCCGCACAACCGGCGCTCGAGACGCCCAGCGCTAGCACAGTGGTGCAGGACGCCCAACGAACGCGCGCGTTCATCGTATTACTGCGCGCCCGACGCGCCCGACGCGCCCGACGCGCCGCCGCTGGCGTCGTCACCGGAAGCACCCGCTTCGCCCAAGCTCGAAACAATCGGCCAGGTCGTCTGGTCTGGCACGCCGCTAGCGCCCAGTGTTCCCGCGACGGCTGGGGTCGAGGCCTGCACCCAGGCGTAGAATTCACTGCAGGTATCGTTCTTGAACTTGATGTATTGGTCGTCGACGAACTCGAGGATGCTGATGTTGCCAGCGCTCGGCGCCAGCACGCCGTGGGGTTGGAACGCGACCCAAACGGCCCATTGGGTTGGCGTGGCGCCCAGCCCATGCTTGAACGTCACCGTGCGTGCAGGAGGGAAATACGCCCAAGGTCCGCTCGTGGGACCGGTGAAGTCCCCCTCATTCAACGCGGAAATATAGGTATTTCCGTACACTCTCCCGTCGTCCACCTCAGCAAAATCTGGGGTGCGATCGCAAGTGCTCGTAGACTGACAGGCAACAGACGACAGCGCAGCAGCGATCAGCGCGACCGCGCATGCGGCTGAAGTTCGACCAACGCTCGCCATGGCTTACCTGTAGTCCTTGGCTTCGGGCCCGAGCAAGGTGCCGCACATGGTCTTGCACAGGATGTCTTTCGCGCCGCACGCGCACTTCCCTTGCTCTTTGAGCTTCAGCTTCTCGACCATCTGCGCTTTCGTGAAACCGGCAATGCGTTCGACGCGTTCGAAGCCCCAGTTGCCTTTGATTTGTTTGGGCGTGCGCGGGTCAGTCGGCTTTTGATCGGGCTCCGCGCAACAGCGGAAGCCGAGGAAGTAGTAATAAAAGCCTTCGTCGTGGGTGTAGATCTTGGGGCGGCACTGGTTGCGCACGCCTTTGTACCAGGGGCCACCGGAGTGAACGCTGTCGAATTTGCCGCGAAAATCGCTGGAATACGTCTCGCTCGACACGACCTCATCGGTGTTTCCGGGCAAATCGGCGACGCCGTAGGCGCTGATGCATTCGGGCTGGCTGCCGTTGCGGACGCCCTTCCACAGCCGGGCAAGCTCCTCCGGATCGCGCTGCGCGACCTTCTTCATGTTCGGACCGTCCCACTCTACATCGCCCAAGCACTTGTTCGTGTCGCGCACGTAGCCATACGGGAAGGGCAGCATCTTCGGCCCTTCGCAGGCGAGCGTCCATTCGGTCTCGGTGCACATGCGCTTGCCGACGGCTGCGCATTTGACCTCGGCTTGATGAAAGCGATTCATCACCTCCGGGCGCGCGCCCTTTTCGTTCGGCCAGGTGTAAGTATCCATGCAGTAGCGCTTGTGCACCTTCTCGCCTTTGCAGGTCGACTTGGGCTCGAACTCTTCACACACGGTCTTCTTGTTGGATTTGTCGTACCAGCTCTTTTTGCACTCGTAGTCCACGTCGGTGCAGTAGTCGCCGTCGACCAGCTTCATGCCCGCGGGGCACGCGCTCTCGCTCCTGTCTTTCGTCGGTTCCGGCTTCGCGTCGCTGACGGCGTCTTTCGCCGCCTCCTTCGGAGCATCTTTCGAAGCGCGCTTGTCGCTATCAGCGTGGGCATCGGATGTCGGCGCGGTTTCGCGCTTCGCTGCGGTTTCCGCCTTGTGTGTCGCTTCGGCCGGCAATGCTTCGGTGGTTCGCAGTGCGGGCTCGCGATCGATTGGCGGAGCGGCTCTCGAGCCTGCACAGCCGACGAACAAACCGACGAAAATCAGGGACAATCGCATCGACCGGGAAGGTAGTGCCTGAACTTACACAGCGCAATCACCGTCGCTGTGACGCTTTGCGACAGCACGAACACGTCTGGCCCGTGCGCTTTGATTGGCAATCAATCAGGGCTCCAGGAGCAAGACTCGCAGGCAAGCTTCGGCTACACTTTGCGCGATATGCTGAGGCGCGCGGGAATCATCGGCGACATCCATTGCGAGGTCGTACGCCTCAAACGCGTGCTGGAACACTTTCACAGCGTCGGGGTCGACACGGTGCTCGCCGTGGGCGACATCGCCGATGGTCCAGGTGATCTGACCGAGGCGTGTTCACTCTTACGAGCCGAGGGGGCGTTGGTCGTGGCCGGCAACCACGACCGTTGGCTGCTCGCCGGTGAAATGCGTGATTTACCGGACGCCACTCGGCTCGACGCGCTGACGCCCGAGGCGCATCGTTTCCTCTCCGCGCTACCCAAAACACGGCTCTTGGAGAGCGGACGCGGTAGCGTTTTGTTGTGTCACGGCCTGGGCGATGACGACATGGCCAGCGTTCGCCCAGACGATACGTGCGAGGCGTTGCTCGCCAACGCGGCCTTCGTCAAGCTGCTCAAATCGCGCCCGGCTCGCTTCGTGATCAACGGTCACTCGCACCGCCCCATGCTGCGCACGATCGACGGGCTGACGATCTTGAACGCCGGCACGCTGCATCCCATGCATCGCCCCATCTGCTCGATCGCAGATTTCGACAAAGGCGAAGTGCAACTCTACGATTTGCGCGGGAGCGGCGTGAGCATCGCCGAGTGCTGGTCGTTCGAGCGCGGGTCGCGGCCTACCCAAACGCTGGCCGAGTAGCGCGCCACGCGCTACTCGGTGTCAGATCACACTCACTCCGCGCCTTCGGCGGCCAAAGACGGCGCTTTGCGCTCCAACGGGTAGCGCGCGCGCTGCTCGGTCGCAATCTTGATGATGCCCACGGCGTCGAGCGCGAGGATCACGAAGTACGTGGGGTCGATCTCGAACCAACGCGCGGCGAAGCGCGGGCTCATCGAGAACTCGTGGTGGTTGTTTTGGAACAGCTCACCCAAGGTCACGAAGTCCCAGATCAACGTGTTGCGCGATACGTCTGCGCTCTTGAAGTTGCGATAGCCATACTTGTGTCCGGCCCAGTTGACGATCGCGCCGTGGATCGGGCCCATGATGAAGTGCGCGGGCAAGAGCAGGTACCACCAGAGCGAGGGCGCGAACGCGACGTACACCGAAGTGTAGGCGGCGCCCCACAGCACACGCATGACCCAAGATTGGCCCAGGCGATCGAGCGCCGGCCAATCCGGCAAGCCACCATCGAAGCGCGGCTCCGGCTCTTCCCGCCGGTAGGCGAAGGCATCGTAGCGATGCTTGGTCGCCAGCATCATCGTGAACACGTTGCTGTAGAACAGCGGCGAGTGCGGATCCTTCTCCGTATCGCTGTACGCGTGGTGCATGCGATGCAAAATCCCGTAGCCGCGCGCGTTCAAGTAGCTCGAGCCTTGCGTCAGGTAAGTGAGCAGGTGGAAGAAGCGCTCCCAGCCCTTGGACATCGTAAATTGCCGGTGCGCGCCGAAGCGATGCAGAAAGAACGTCTGGCAAAAGACCGATAGCTGCCAGTGCAGGACGAAGAACGCGATCAGGATGTACATGGCGAGTGTGGGCAAGCTAGCCCGAGAGGCCCAACCCGGGAGTCATGCTTCCGTCATTTGCGGCAATCATTTGGCTGAATTTCCGGCGACTTGCGCTTGCAAACCGCAACGCAGCGCGGCACATCCAGGCCCCGCGGAATGCGGCCGAGGAGCGCGCTTGCTCACCCGCCTCGAAATGACTAGGGTTCCGCTCCCCTTTTGGCCGATTCAAAGCAAAATCTCGAGCGCCCCCCCCTGGTTGGGCTGATCATGGGCTCGCAAAGCGACTGGGAAACCCTGTCGCACGCGGCGCAGACCCTGACTGAACTCCGAGTGCCGTTCGAGGCGCGCGTGGTTTCGGCCCATCGCACGCCGGACCTGATGTTCGAGTACGCGGCGAGCGCGGAGAGCCGCGGGCTGGAGCTGATCATCGCCGGCGCTGGCGGAGCCGCGCATTTGCCGGGCATGGTCGCGGCCAAAACCGCGCTGCCGGTGCTGGGCGTGCCGGTGCAAAGCAAAGCGCTCAATGGTTTGGACTCGCTGCTCTCGATCGTGCAGATGCCCGCGGGGATCCCCGTTGCCACGCTCGCCATCGGCAAGGCCGGCGCGATCAATGCTGCGATCCTAGCTGCGTCGATCCTCGGTGCCCATCATCCGGCGATCCGCGACGCCGTGAAGCGCTTCCGCGCCGCGCACACGCAAAGTGTCCTCGATAACCCCGATCCCCGATCCTGACCTAGCGCTGCGTATCGGCGTGCTCGGCGCTGGCCAACTGGGCCGAATGCTGGCGCTCGCGGGCATTCCGCTCGGCTACCGCTTCGTATTCGTCGATCCCAGCCCCAACTCGCCCGCCTCCGCCGTGGGCGAGCAGCTGGTGTGCGGCTACGACGATCCACTCGGGCACGACGCGCTCGCGCAATGCCAAGTGGTCACCTACGAATTCGAAAGCGTACCGGTCGAGGCCGCCGAAGCACTCGCGGCCCGCGTACCGGTTTTTCCGCCGCCGTTTGCGCTGCGCGTGGCGCAAGATCGCCTGGCGGAAAAGACCTGCTTTCGCTCGCTGGGCATCGGCACCGCGCCGTTCGAAGCCGTCGATAGCTTGGA
>Ga0247778_1000654_pt1 | contig 34078 bp, 55 predicted proteins | sample UWRJL049202B5_FD_179939 | JGI IMG/M metagenome (GOLD analysis project Ga0247778, IMG submission 179939) | Plant litter microbial communities from Arlington Agricultural Research Station in Wisconsin, United States - UWRJ-L049-202B-5 | ecosystem: Environmental > Terrestrial > Plant litter >...
AGCTCCTGCGGCCCGACACCTACGGATCAGTGGGCAGCAGCCCTCGGGCCCAGGGTCGGCGGCTGCAGGACAAGGCGACGACCGCGTGGAACTTCCATACCGCGCTCTACTACAAGGCGGGCGGCGTCCCCTGGCGTCTTGCCCGACAGTCCTCGTCGCTGACGACATGCCACGTCGGCGTTAGCTTTTTCAAGAGTGTCGCCGGCGACCGGCTCATGACGAGTGTCGCGCAGATCTTCGATGAGCGCGGTGAAGGGCTCATCGTGCAAGGGGGCAGCGCCAGTTTCGACAAGGACGATCGCACCCCGCATCTGTCGCGTGAGGACGCCGAAGTGCTGCTGGCCAACGGGTTAAAGAGCTACCGCCGCGAGCACAAGACGACACCGGCGCGCCTGGTGATGCACAAGACCTCGTCGTTCAACGAGGCCGAGCGGGAAGGATTCCGACGGGCGGCGGAGAGCGAGAATCTCGAGGTGCTGGACCTGGTGACAGTGCGACGGTCGGGAGCGCGGGTGTTACGGGCCGGAGAATCCCCGATGGTTCGGGGAACCGCGCTCCTGTTCGATGAGAAGTCGGGCATCGTCTATCTGAAAGGAACAGTGCCGTTCTTCAATGTCTATCCGGGCGCGTACATTCCGCGGGCGCTCGAATTTATCCGCGAAGATGGCGAGACGAGCGCGGCGGATCTGGCGAAGGAGCTGGTGGGACTGTCGAAGCTCAACTTCAACAACACCCAATTTGACACCGGGGATCCGGTCACGATTCGAGCCGCCCGGCGGGTTGGGGACATTCTGAAGCACGTCCCCAGCGCGAAGAAGGTGAATGCAAGGTTTCGTTACTTCACGTGAGGCCGGCGCGCATTCCGGTAGCGGCGGGTGATTGCCATCCGTGGAAATAGAAGTGCCCCTCGATTGCGAAGAAAAAACTGCCTCCGCCTGTCGGGGATCAGCATTGTCGTTGCACTCTTCCGTAATCCCAATCCGGAACGAGTTTTACCAGGTCGCGTTCCGCAAGGAGATCTGCGGGGAGATGGAAGATCTGCAGGAGGATCTTGACGCGTGGCTCATCGCGTACAACCATGACGCACGCACCAGGGGTTAACGTGCTGTGGACGCACGCCGATGGCGACGTTCGAGGACGGAAAAGAGTCTGTCGAGACAAGACGATCGTGTAACTCTATCTGACGGACAGCACCGGAGAACCGGGCAACTCAGATCGGCGTCGGGCACGGTTGTGCGATTCCCGCAGTCACATCACCGAGAGAGGTAGAAATGTGCCCATCGACGATGCCGACTCGGAAGCAACGCGCGCTTGGCGCGCGACTCGTCGCGCGTAAGATTGCAAAGGAGCGCGTGCCGAAGCGCAAATACAACCTGCGCGCACGCCGTGAAAACTGGCTCACGAGTGACCAGATATTCGCCGCGGCCGATGCGCTGCTGGAACACAACATCGCTCCAACATGCGGCGCCGTGTCGCGGCAGCTCGGGCGAGGACGCACCGACAATACTGTGCGTCTCACGATGCGTGACTACTGGCGCGACTTGTGGGAGCGCCTTTCCTCTGCCGGGGTGCTCAGGTGCTAATAGACAAAGTGTCGCTAGTGTCCTGAGTTAGAAGTTCGCACGCAGAATCGTTTAATACTTTCGAGGATTTGATCGGCGGACTTGGTCCACACAAAAGGTTTTGGGCTGCGATTATAGAAATCGAGATAGTTGCGGATGGGCTGCTCGAGCTCGACGGTGCTGCGGTGAGTGCCACGACAGATTTGCTTCCGGGTCAGCGTGGCAAACCAGCGCTCGACCTGATCGAGCCAGGAGGTTCGAGGTCGGCGTGAAATGCACGTGGTAGGGAGGATGACGCGCCAGCCATCCGGTCGCGCAGTCCTCGCCCCCCTGCGGCGCGCGTGCTCATGGACGCAGCAATTGGCGGTATTCCGTTTTCCATGCTCGCATGTCTCGGCCTTCTCACCGCCGTCCATTCTGCGAACCGCATTTGCGCGACGAGCTTGAATTGAGATCATTCATTTCCTCCGCGGAAATGCTCTCCGCATCGAGACCCCTTCGCATCGGCCCGACCACGCCTACTGGCGCGCTGGCCACGCCGACACATCCCGCGATTACGCCCTCAGCCCTGAGCTCGGGGGTGCGCCTCGATGTCTGCACCGGCCGCACGCATGAGCGAGCGCGCTTTGGCAAAAGCCTCTCGGTGCGCAGAATTATCCGAGAGCCACGCTTCGAAACGCTCGCGCTCCGAGGCCCGGAGCTCATCGCCCTCAATGTCGAGCCGGACGGCCCACACACAGGCGTCCCGGCAAATCTCCGTCCGGGCGTCTGCGGTACCAAAGTGCGCTAGCGGTCGCCTGAACCGGCGAATGGGGTTCCACATGAGGTGCTGTCTTGCTCCCTTGTGCGAAATCGAAGGCCGTGTCCTCTCGTAATCTTGCTGAGAGATGCGCCGGACTTCGCATCTCCTGAGCAGCCCACCAGGCGCAGGCACGATCTTAAACGCCCGGGCAAGTCTTTTGGGGGACCAGACACGACCGTTGCCGTGGCAAGGCGCCGCCGCCCGTGGCCGCGCCACGCTTCTTGTTTAGCCCACGTAAGCCTCCGTGGCAATTAATCGCGTTCCCCGCGTTTTCTTCCCCTTTTAGCAATATTATGCAGCACGCAGCGCTGCAGTCCTCTGATCGTGCGTCAGAAACTCTAGTAATGCTATCTCCAGGTGATAGCATTTCATGAGGTCGGGTAGCGAGGCTTCGGGACGGGCCCACTGAGCTGTTTTCCCGCCGCGAACGATCCGAGTGTGTTTAGCCGAGATTCTTAACGTGGACTCTGTAAGTTCTGAAGCTCCGTCGCACTCACGCGGCGGAGCCGCCGAGACGATGGGCGGCCAGCGCAAGTGTGGACTGCGAGACAAGCCGTGGGATGACCAACGCGATGCGCAACGCATGCGTCAATGCTTGTACCGCACGCGCGACGGTATCGGCATCGCTGATCTTCATAAGCTCAATGCCTACGAGGGGCTGAGCGTCCGCGAGGCTATTGCGGCAGACAGCGGCGAATACCCATGATCGCCACAAGTCAGAGCACGAGGAAAGCACTGAAGTACCACTTCGGATGCGCGGCCGGGCTGCTATGCGCGGACGTTCCCGGATGCGATGACAGCAACGCGCGCACGACTCGCGACTCTTCGCGAGTCAATTGCAGGAATTGCCGCAGGCTGCTCAATGAAGCGCGGTTAAAGGCGGTGCGGTCTTGAGTCACTCCCAAGAAAGTAGCAGGTCCGCGTGCGGGGCGAGCCGCTCCGAAGAGAACAGCGCGCCGGGCATCGGAACGCCCGAATGGCTCTGCCAGTTTGAGACAACGAACGACAACGCGCGGAAAGCGGACCAACGCATCTTCGATCGCGGCAACCGCCGAGCATGGATCGGGCGCCGTCGCAACGGCTCCTGGTATTGCCGCGAAGCGTGGGCGGGCGATACCGTCACCCTGCAAGGTGGCGACGCAAAAACGCTAACAGACGCAATGTCCCGTGCCGCCGACTGGCTGCGCGATGCGGCGGTGTCGCCATGACGCGCTCACAGAGCAACACCAAAGCTACGAAAGCTCCGTGCCCCGGCACTGCCAAGCCGGCTGTGTCGCCGCCGTTGCGTGGCGCCTTCCGGGGTCGGGCGATGTGCCCTCACTGCACGAAGTTTGTTGGCGTCTCGATCGGCTCTGCAACACCAACTCATGTCGAAGTGCCTGCGCGCATGAGCATCCCGCAAGAAAACGCGAAAACAAATCGAGAGGCCCGAGGGAAGGAGAAGCGACGATCGTCCTTTGAGAATGAGGTGACTCGGGAGTTGCGCGAGATCGGCAAGGTAACGGGACGCGACATGTCTCGCGCGATCGCTGAAGTGCAGTCGAGCCCCGATGATTACTCGGAGTCGACCGGCATGACCGCGCCCGAAGCGGCAAGTCTCGCCTTGGAAGTCACGGGCCTGGCCGTCACGGGTGCTGAGGTGGTCATGTCTAAGCAAAGCCCTGCAGAAGTGAGCGAAGCCGCCAGTTTGCTGGAGCCGTTCAAGTTGCCGGTCGCTATCTACGGCGAGGGCGTCATCGGCATGAAGCGCGAGCACTATGAAAAGCTGCGGCAGCACGTCGAAAACGCATACGACCAAGCCCTCAACGGCGTCTTTGTGGAACACGACTGCCCGGCGATGTTCGCCTGCGCGGCAATCATCGCTGACATCGACCCTGAAGGCCGACGCGCTCGCGGCGAAACCGAGTCTCGAAATGTGAGCTGCCCGAAATGCCGGAAGCGCGTGAGGCGCGCCGGCCTCGATATGCATATGCGCGCGGTTCACCAGCCGAATGAGAAGGAAAGGAGACCATGAGTAGCGTCGCACGTCAGACCAGGAAGTCAGTGAACTCAGAGCCCACTCACGTCTGGTCAGCACCCTACTGCAACGTGCAGCACCTCCAGACGCGACACGCAACCAACGGTCGCTGGGCCACCGTCACGAACCGGGAGTCGTTCGCGGAACTGGACGGCTGGTATCAGGGCTGCGGGTTCATCCCCCACACGGCGACCTTCCACACGATCGAAGAAGCTCGCGTCGCCGGTGAGCGGTGGGCCGTGAGCGGCGTCTTCCCGGCGATTGATGACTGCGGTTGGGTGCGCGCATGACCGCCACCAGACAAGACACCAGAGCGATGGGTGAAACATCGCAGGCAACCAGTGCGGCCTCCGTGAGACTAGTTGGATTCGCCGCGCGCTGCGAAGCAATGGAGCGCGTCAACAACGCGATAGCGAATGAAACAGCGATCTGCATTCATTGGAACGGCTACCCGTATGTAACAGCCGCTGACATGGACGCGGCTCGGATGTTTATCGGAGACAATCGCGATGGCATCTACAGCCTACACCCGATGAAAAACGCGCTGAGTGAGGTACCGTGACCGTGAGGCCGCTTCGCTGACGTCGCTGTGCACGCTGGAGTCGAAGTACGTTGAGCAGTGGAACGACACCGCGAATCCCGCGCTGCTGCGAATTCTCGCCATCACCGAACTGCAGCTCGTTCGGTACCTGATTGGTGAGCAGCGCAAGCGATCCGCAAGCGAAGAAGCCCAGCGGCTCACCCGGAGCGCGAGCGATGAACAGTAACGCCGAGGGACGCGGCAACGTGCGTCAACACCATCTGCATCGCGCGCGCTTTGCGCTCGAAGCCTGGGGGGCGGCACATCCCGATGTCTGGCGTGCCGTCGATGAGTGCCGCGCAAGCCGTCGCGACACTTGGCCGTCGTACGTGTTTCTGCCGCTCGGTGAGTCCATTCGACTCATGGGCGAATATGAGCGGCGGCGCACGGGCATGGGCGCATCCCTGTGGAGTGCGGACGAACTCGCAGTCTATTCCTCGTGGCGGGTCACCCAGGGCATCTACCGCTTCGACCCGACGCTCTACGACGCGCTGGTCAAGACGCCCATCACCGGGAACATCCCCGGGGAGCTCCTGCGGTACATGCCAGAGTGGTGCGTGTATGTTGAGACGCCTGGACTGACCGTACCGACGCTCCATGGCGCGGAGGTCGCGTTGCATGGCGTGTGGGCGCGCCTCGACCACGCCCGAAAAAACGGACGCGACGTTCTCGCGCTTGCCCTCGATGCGGACGGCGGAATGGCCTCCGTCCAACTGACTCTCTTCGGCACGCTGGAGCAAGCCCTGCAGCGTGCGGTGACGGCCGATCGTGTCAGTCCGCCGGAAGAGTACATCGCGGCGGCTCATCGGACGTACGCCTCGATTCTCTCGCTCCTGCTCTACCTGTGCTCCGAAGGCGCGGAGGTCGGCACGGGCCCTATCAAACCGAGCTATCCCCGCGCCAAACTCACGAAGCGGGGCTTACGTGTCTTCGCCGCCGACGCGCCCACGGCGTGGGAGGTTGGCGTGCGCATCGGCGCCGCCCTTCGGCAAGCACGCCAGACCCTGGAAGTCACGGCCGCTACGCGTCTCACGGGCCGACAGCATCAGCCCCACGTGCGGGTAATGCATTGGCATACGTTTCTTGCCGGGCCAGACCGCACACAGCGCCGCGTGAAGTGGATGCCGCCCATCAAGGTGAAGTTCGTGAATCCGGAAGATCTGACGGCGGTGATTCGAGGTGTGGAGTGAGCGTTTCAGTGAACCGACGTGCGCAACACCTCAGCAACAGCGCGCCGTTCGAGGGGGCGATCTGGAAACGGGCGCAGGCTTACCACCATGGCTGAGCAACGCGCCCGCGAAAACGGATGGACGCGCGTCCGCCTGAACGCGACAGGTCGGCAGAATCTGTACCGCCATCGCGGAACGACGTTCAGTGGTCGCCCCCGCGAGGTCGAGCATTTCGTTCAAGACGCTGAGGCTCGCACGGTACTGGGGCGCTGGGCACCTTGCCCGAACGTCAATGTGGCTCGTCGGATCATGGGGCTCGGTGCGAAACCATGAGCAGCGGCCCGGAACGGACGAACGGCGAGCTGAACGATCTCGAAGCGCTGCTGAGCGAGCTCGTTCCGGATGGCCTCTGCGAGCTGCGCAGGCGTCGGGCGTTGAAGGAATGGATGAAGCGCATGGAGGAAGCCGCCTGGCCAACGCCGCTCGAAGGAACGCTCGGTGGGCCGACCCTTTACCTGTGCTCCGTCGAACGGCGCGTGCACATCGTGGTGCATCTAATGAAAGATGGCCTTGCGCGCGTCGCCGAGTTCGGGCGAGAGCAAGGTCTCGGCTTTCAGGATGCATGTAACTTCCTCGGTGGCGCGCTCGACGATGCAGCAACGACATGGCCAAGCTACTCCCGGGAAGTGAACGCGGAGCTGATTCTATTCTCCGCGCTCTACCTGCTCGGTACTCAGGCTTACCAGATCGCGCGACGGCTGAACACCAACGATCAGTTCCTCATCTTCCAATACCGAAACGCATCCACCAAGGAACCGCTCCTCAGACCGGTTCCGATCACGAGGTCCGAGCTGGTCTCCCCTGCCGAACTCGAAGAACTGGTCGAGTCGACGCTCGAGATCGACCGCGTCAACCACCCTGAGCGATTTCGCCGCGCCAAGCTCCTTCCGTTTCGCCTGCGATCTCGAGAAGTGGCCTCGGGGGCCACATCTCCACCGAGTCCACCGGAGGCTGACGACACGTTTGCGCTCGGAAACTCGAATATGCCGGCCCCGCTGCGGGAGCGACTTCGCACCGTCAAGAAAACGGCTCAGCGCAATCTCCAGGCGATTCTGGAACGGATTGGCGACGAAGAATGGGCCCAAATTGAGGCGCGAATCCATGCCCTCGTCGACAGTCGTGACCCGCCCTGGGTCCGCCTTCGCGGGCTCTACGCGATCGCAGATGGACTTCTGAAGCACGTCGAGGGCCACGCGGCGTGCAGGCGAGGCTGCGCGCACTGCTGCCACATCCGCGTGGACCTGGTGAAAACCGAGGCAGAGATGCTGGGCTCGGCCATCCGGCGAAAACCCAAAACCCCTGCGGTTGGAAACTTCGACACCTTCGATGCCGGCTATCACCAGCCCTGCACTTTCCTATCGAACGGGGAGTGCTCGATCTATGAGCACCGGCCTCTGGCCTGCAGAGTGCATGTGAACCTCGACGAGGACGCGCTTCTCTGTGAGATCAACGAATGGTCGACGAAGCTCTCCGCCCTGCCAGGACTAGCGATCAAGGAGACTTTCGACTGGGCCTACGGACTAATCTGCGGCACCTCGCGCCACGCCGACATCCGCGAGTATTTCCCGCCGGCGCAGAACAGCGAAAAGCCGGACTCGACGAGGCCGATCGCCCCCTGAACATCGGCGCACCACCGGACAACGAGGACAAGCATGGGGATCGCTGCGTACGCGCGAGGAAGTGCGCTCACCCGTCGGTACATCGATAGCGCCGCACGGTCGGTGGAATTCGATCTCATGGAGCAGCTCAACGCGCTACCAAAGGATGAGACGGCGCCGACGCCCTTCGGCGAGATTCAGTTCGTTCCCGGACATGGTGGCTGGTGGGCGCAGTGTCCGAAATCCGGCTACGGCTTTCATTACCCGAGCCTTCGGATGGCCGTACGCCGATGGCGCGTGGAAATCTACGGCTACCAAGACGGCTGCTGGCTTGCGAGGCCGATGCCTCGACCGGACACGTTGAATACTCGAAATTCACCACGAAACGGACCGCTATGATTCCCTGGGCCACCCCTGAACCCGGTCAGATCGTTACGGTCCTCAGTGGACTGACCGACACACCCCGCTACTTTCGGCTGCGGCACTTCGCCGGTCGAGCCGAGGTGCCGGCCAACTACCTCCTCGAGAGTGCAGGCGTCGACGACGTGCGGGGCTGTATGGGTGCAACGCAGGTGCGCCCGAATGCCTGGCAACTCGAGCCGCTGATCGTCGGGGAACACCTGCATCAAGCCCTGCACCTGCTCATGCCGCGTAGACCCGACCGGCATTCGTGCGTCTACTGCCTCCCAGAATCTCCGGTCCCCTGCGGCTCATGAGCGTCCCTTCAACGCCAAAGCGGCGCGGGCGTGCTCGTCGTTCTCGTGACCCTCTCCCCTCCGACGAGGCGACCTCCATGAGCACGATCGAAGCGGCGCAAATCCCAGCGCCGCCTGACACTACACCCATTCGCTGGCAGAAGGTCATCGTGACGCCGAACGTCAGCGCGGCTCATCCCGCGGCGATCATGATCCACACGGAGAACGTAGTGCTCTCCCGCAACGCGCCCGAAGCGCGCGCGCTCGCCGCCGATCTGATGAAAGCTGCGGACCGGATCGATCCCGCTGAGAGCATCGGCTCGGCCGCGCCGATTGTTCAGATCAAGCGGGCGCATTCAACTTCACGCTCCTATGACGCCATCGTGGTTCACATTGGCGGGATGAGCTTCTCGCGCGATCTTCTGAATTCGCGCGATGTCCGGCTCGCCAAGCAGCTCGCAGATCGCAGCGGCGGGGAGTTCTGGGTGTCGCCGGACCTTCAGGCCCGAGTAGACGCCGCACTGGCGGAGGGTCGCCGCCGTGGCTGAGGCCTGCAGTCAAGAATCCGGGCCTTCAGCGCCGGCAGGCTCAACGTGCCGTGGAAGGTCCGACGTCGCTCGGATCGCTCGCGAAAGCGCCACGCTGCGGGCTTCGTTCCGCACTGTTGCGGTTACTGCTGGCCGCAATGAGAAACGTTCGTTCGCAAAAGTGTCGGCAGCGGCGTCCTGTCAGGCATTTCTCGACCGAGCAAGAAACCGGTCGGTAGGGTGGGTCATTTGAGAGATGAAGACGAACTGATGTGCCTCATCGCATTCGGGCTGGTCGTGATGGCCTACGTATTGGGCACGATGTGGGGTGCGGTGACTGCGGTGGGGACGTGGTTACGCGGGCTGCTGTGAGTCCGGTAGTGACACAGCATTGCGATGTCGGGCGTGCCCATCCTGGACCTCGCGCGAGTCCCCGCAACTGGTAGTGCCTCGGTGGCGGTACAGGCTCTCGTGGCGATATTCGTCGCACTCAGCACAAGCTGCGGCACCACTCTCGAAAAGACTGGCGGATGTCGGCCGTCCACGTCGGAGCGGGTGAAGAAAGGCTGGACTGAGAGTGAACGGAGGAAGACACCTCCAACCAGTCCGCTGTATGAGCGGTTCCTGTCCGGAATAATCTTGCGGTTTTAGGATTTTCTCGCAGAATAAGCATCGATTCGCATTGGAGCCGGGCGCCCCCTCGGTCACGCACAACTGAGCTACGTCAGAAACGGAAGAGTACGGATACAACGATGAAACTCACCGCAATCTACGTTCGCTCATATCGGGCTGCCTCGGAGTCGCCGCGTGCCCGTGCGTCGCATGGAAGCCGACTCTGCGCTCTCCCCTAGTCTGAACCGACCCACCCCAGAGAAGAACTGCCCCCGTGTCATCGCCCTTGAACACTCCGAGGCTCTCACGCGGACCGACGCGGACGGCTACGATCGACGCGTCCGCACGCGTCGTCCATGAGATTGTCGACTCGGATGACCCTGGACGACGTGAACCCGTCGCTTACGTGACCGCAGGTCACGGCCATGCGAGCGAGTCCGAGGCGCTCGCGAACACCTTCGTCCGTGCGCCGCAGGTGCAGCTCGCGGCAATGAACGTGTGCCTGCAAGCCACCCGTTTCCTGGCCACCCGCAAGGGAGAGGGTTTCCTGGAGCGCGCCCTGGAGGAGTTGCGTGCGGTGCTCACCGACGCGTGGACGGACGGCGACGATCTGCCGCTGGGCGTGCTGCTCGACTGTGATGGGGATTGGAGTCTGCATTCGAGCCTTGAAAGCGCCCGCCTGATGGCGAGCGCCTTCCTTGCGCTGCCGGCCACTCTGACAAAGATCGATGAGGGCGACGGTCTCACCATCACCGCCCAGACGGCCGACAATGTCTACGAGCTGGTCGATGTGGCCGACGGCCCTCATCACTGGCACGAAGTCGTAAGCGCCCTGCCCGGCTCGAACGAGACTGCCGAATGACCGCGCCACAGGCGGGCGTGCGCCCGAACGCAGCAACACCAGACGATCGCTTCGATTGCGGCGCTCGGTGCGCTGATACCCAGTACGCCTCCGACTATGACGCCCGGCCGGGCCTGTGAGCATCTGACGTGCCCTCGGGCCTGCCGCGATCGTGATCCGCCCTCCTCTATATGAGACGAGAATTCAGGTGACGCGACAAGACAGCAGCGTGCCGTTCCAGACGTGGCGCGCCAAGGGCAAGACGTTTCTCGCTGCGCGGGGCGGCGATGGTTTTACGATCTGCGATGACGCCGGCGACTACTACGGCGCCTGGCAGAGCGTCGCGTACTTCCGCCAGCGCTATGCCAACGGCGATCCGTCGTTGGCGATTGGCGCTGGCGCCGTGGTGTCAGTACGCGGCGACGCTGCTCGTCGAGCAAGCTACATGGAACGCGCGCAGTACGCCGCGCGACAGCTGCCTCGATTCGACGCGCTGAGCTTTCCGGATCAGTCGGCGATACTGGATCACATCTATTTTCACGCATCCCAATGGGACCGTGACGGGTTGAGCGTGGAAGAGGCCAGTGAGCGCGCCGTTCGCGAGGTGTTGGACCGACGAGTGCAATCAGTCGCCGGTGGAGTCGCGAGCGCGCCGGGTTCAAACGAAGTGATGAGCAAGCAGTGAGCGTCATGACCGAATCACGTCAGACCGGACAGCGATCTTTCTTCGGGGACTTGCGCGGCCGCTTGGGCCAGAGCGCGAAATGCGATGCCGAGATTCTGTTACCCATTGCCCTGGATGCAGCGGTGCCGTTGTGGATCGCGACGTTGAAGGCGAGACCATGGGACGACCTGGTTGCGCGGGGACCGATGTTGACGGGTCTGCTCGGTGTGCATGGCGATGACATCCTGTATCGCTGCGAGAAACTGGGTGGGTCGGCCCGTGCCTTCAATGCGCTCGCCGAGACGATTGCGATCCTCTCCTTCGTCCCGGGAGGCGTGAAAGCCTTCGGCGCCCACTGGGAAAGCCGACATCCGGAGCTGTCGAGTGTCCGTGGTCAGGCGGATGTCTTGCCGGACGAGCGTCCTGCGACCTGTACAGAATCGAGGCGCCCCGGTCATGAGTAGGCCCGCCGCGGGTGCGTCGGGGGGCACCGGCCGTGAGCATGCGCGCGGCGCTGCAGGGTTCGAGATGGGCACCGCGCAGACCGACGCAAGGCGGACGGTCGCCCAACGGGGCGACATCTTCGTCTATGAGGTCGAGCTCAATTACGTGATGGCCAAGGAAGGCACCAGGCGGAAGAATGAATATCGGCTCGCGGTGGTCACCGGCGTCAGCCGCGAGGGTCGCATCCGCGCCTACCGGGTAGCGGGCGACACGAGCGCTCAAAAATCCGCGCCCCGCAGGATCAGCCTGATCTCGGCCAGGCTCGTAGACGTCCCTGTGCTCGAGGCTGCCTACGTCGCACGCGGTGAACCGTATACCCGCGAGTTCGAGTCGCTTAGTGCGGCTTGCGAGTTTATCCGGCCCCACCTGCGCAACGGCTCATGAATACGACGAATCTCCCGCCACTCGCCGCCACGCCCGACAAAGTTCCGCCGCGGCTCCTCGATCATGTGAAGCGCCAGCTCGAAACACTCGCGGTGCTCACGCGCGCGCGCCGAACGGATGAGCAATTCGGTGGCCACGGCCGATATGAAGCCGAGACCTACCTGCATCACAAAGAATTCCTTGAGCTGGCATGGCAGCGTCTGGCGAAGTTTGAGCAGCTCTGCAACGAGCACGGTGTGGATCCGAGCACGGTGTACGCCGAGATCGGCGAGCCGCCTCGGCTCGCCGAGGCCGCCCGCGCCTGGCTCGATGCATCTTCCTACCCTGCGCCGGCGTCAACTCGATGACGACGCGCGCCGAGCAGCTGGATGGAGCATCGCTGCCCGCAATGTTTCGTGAGAACCCGGATTCATGATGAAAAGTGCGTACCTGGATTTTGACCTCTCCGCGGTGTGCCGCGCGACCGCCGATGAGGCGCGCGAAGCCGGCTGGGAGATGGATCGTGAAACGCGGCCCGACGGGTTTCCGGCCGGTCCGACGATCTACTTGTGCGACTACGAAGCGCAGACGATCGTGCTCGTGCGTCTGATTGTCGGCGGAGTCGAGAAAATGCATGCGCTGGCACAGGCACAAGGCGTCCCTTATCAGCATGCCGTGGAAACTCTCGGCATCGTCATGGACCAGCTCGGTCGGCGCGAGCGAGCCCTCACTGCGAAGACGCGCCAGCTTCTCAGCTGTGCGTCCGCGCACTATCTGTCCGGCACCCGGACGTATGAGCTCGGCAATGCCGAGGCGGCCGATCACTTCGTTGTCATCCGACAGTTCGACGCCGTCAGCGGCGCGCGAATGCTCCGGCCGGCAGCGTCGAGATTTCCCGGGCCCATGACGCCCGAGGACGTGAGCGCGTTCGTGCTGCGGATCCTTACCGGCGATCGGCGCGAGTTCCCCGCGCGGTTCCGAAAAAACCAGGCGCTGAGATTTCGTGCGACCGCTGAAATGGCGCCGCAAGAGGACTGACCGTGAGTAGGAAAGTGCCTGAGATCGGAACTACACCTGATCGACTGGCAATGGTCGACGTGACCGAACGCACCCTGGGCCTCTGGTTCGTCGAGTACGCAGCGGGAAACTTCCTGCTCATTGCATCCCGCACTGAAGACGGCGCCGGCGAACTGGTCTGTCGCTTTCTCTCTCACCAGGGATCCGGCGCGGGCAAACGGGACGTCAAAGACTGGTTTCAGGTGAAACCGCGAACGCCTGATGAGACGATCCCCCTGGCTCGGGAAACGGCTCAGAAGATCGCGCGGGAGACGGGTGGCAAACAATGGGAGCTCCTGCGCGGCAGCGGATCCATCGAGGCGTTTGTCGATGAACTGGTGAACCTGCCGTTCATGCGCTCCATGCCCCTGCGAGGAAATTCGGGTAAGTGAGGAAACGACCGCTCTTGTTCTGCGCGGAGGAGGAGCCTGGCTGAAGTCGAACCCGCCGTACCCGGAGTTGTAGAGATTCTGGACGGGTTTACTTCGCGAGAAAGACCAGCAACGCCGCAGTGGCGAGAAGCAAGACCGCGCCGAGAATCCAGCGCCGCGTCCGTGGAGGTTCGGGCGGCGGAGATGGCCACTTACCCGGCTCCAGCGCATCCAGCGCGACCGCGTGCATCCATCGTGCTGTGGGGTTACGCGACTCGGGGCCGGCGATCTGTTCGAGAGCCCGGTAGAGGCGAGAATTCGCCTGCCTCAGCTCTTCCAACTGTTGAGCCGCGGTGCTTTCCGGAGGGAATCGCATATCGCGCATGCCCGCGACATAGCCATGAGCCCAGGCATCTCTGGGCTCCTCACTCAGTCCATCGGGGCCACACTCCTTGAGCAGCTTGTCGACTTCTTGAAAGGCGTGCTCGTAGTCCGCCTCGACCCTACTTGCGCAGCTCACCAATGCTTCTCCAGTTTCGGCCTCAGGGGTCGATCGCTCATCGTTGTCGTGACCGTCCTAGTCAGAAGGTCGAGGTCGATCTGGAGTTGATGGGGACCGGCTGAGGACAGGGAGGTTGTTCTGTCCGCTGAGCCGGTCCCACTCAGCCCGCGGGCCTGCGCGCACCTGCGATGCCGCGTTGACTCGAGCCGCTTGCGCTGACTCCCCAGTGAATCTGAACCCGCAGACCCTCTGACGGTCCGTGTCGGAGATTCCGTTACGGCGCGCCGTCGGCCGGCGCGTCGGGGAGGCTTTCGATAGTCATTGGAGGGTCGCTGCTGTCGCGACAGTAGCCGCTAGGAGCCATGCTGCCGTCGTCCAACAGCCGGCGAAATGTATCGTCGATGAAATACCAGTCGAGCGGACACAGTCCTGCCTCGCGTAGTCGTGCGGCAACCAGGCAGCGCTGCTCGATGAACCGATTGAACAACCGCTCGCCCTTCTCATCGACGGTATCGGTCGCCTCCATGGCGCGGACCGTCCCGGGATCGATCAGGACTGTCCAGTGGGTCTTGCCCGTTTTTGGCTCGACAAAATGCACAACTTTTGCAGGCCGATCGGCCAGGGTGCACACGTATTTGGACGAGGACGTCGGTCCGACCACAGGTGTAGGTGATACGTCCGGATTCCGCGGCGGGGCGGCGCATCCGCTGCACAATGCGACTGCCGACACCAGTGCGGGCAGGTACCGAATCGCCGCTCTCCGGACCATTCCGTGAACTCCCCCTCCTCGATCACTCCCGATGCGTCGCGGAGGTACTGCGCCTGCTGCGGGCGGACCCGGGAGACCTCCGCACGTATTGTTCGTCGGACAGCGTTCCGATCAGATAGGCAGTGCGGAGGATCAACCGAATTCTCGTATCACCAATCTGATTCTTGCGCGCAATAGCCTCGAAGGTCATGCCGGCTTTACGATCTTCCACCACCTTCGCGCGAAGCGCGGCATCGAATGCCTGCGCCGTGACCTGCGAGCAAAGACTGCGCGAGAATCCGTACTTCGCGCGGAGCTGCTGGACACTCATACCATTGAGCCGATCCTGAACGAGCGCCGCATCTCGGGCCACCTTCGTAGGGGATCTCGTTCGGGATCGCGCTTTAGGCGTCGGCGCAAGGCTGAGCACTGCACTCAGCCGGTTCACCTTCGAGTCCATGTGAACACTCCCATCATTTAGCACCGAGCAATTATCGGCGACGCTGGAGGCCGAGTGAAGAGCTCGCCGTCATGAGCGGAACGATCTCGCAAACTGCGCACTCAGTATCTCGCACAGCGCGGCTTCAAAGGCATACGGTTCACGAAGCGCTTCAATGGCGTGCGCCACTTACCGCAACTTCCAAGGACGCCATGACCCTGCTCGCGCTTTCCCCAGACCGCCATTCACAAACACCAGTAATGGCCTCATCGACGTCCTGCCGTCTGCGAACGTCGGCGTAGCCGCGGAGGCGTCTCCCCTGCCAGCCCCGCGCCGACGATATCTCGTGCCAACTTGATTGCACGCTGACACAGAGGGTTCGTCGGATCATTGAAGGGGGGCGCGTTGTACTGCAATCCCTCGACGATCAGCGACAGCAGGGCATAGCCAGCCATGAGCTGCATCTGCTGCCTGCCAGCCACATATGCCCCTCCGCCGTCAATACCCCCTGCAGGTGGTTTCCGCCCGCTTGCACCTGCCTTGTAGGGCATTTGCCGGCCATTACCACCCCTGAGGCGCTCGACTTGGTTCAAATGTGAATTGGCCGCGCGACGGCGACCGGTAGAATGGCGCGCGGCCATTGTCAACCTCAGGATCCCTTTAGGTTGTTGTGGCGGAGGGCCTCGGGTGCGGTCTGGTATCGCCCCGGGGCCCGCTTGTTTCAAGACCTTACCACCTATGGGTGGTAAATGCCATACGTGGGTGGCATCAGCAATGCGGAGCGCGCTACTGTGACCGAGAAGCCGATTAAGACTTCAGTGTACATTGAAGAGAGCAAGCTCGAGCAGCTGCACAAACTCTCGGAACATACCCGGATCAAGAAGGCCGAGTATTTTCGGGAGGCGATAGAGGATCTACTGACGAAGTATCGCACCGTACTGCAGGAGATCTCCAAGAAGGACACCTCCAAGAAGCGCAAATAGCGGCCATGCTGGTCAAGCGCCGCACCGTCTCCCGCACCCGATTTCTTCTCGGACAGCTGACGCCAAATTTTGCTCGCGCCGGAAGGTTCGCCGTTCATCATGGCGCCTCGCCCATCGCGCTGCGAAGTTTCATCGATCGCTGAGCGGCCGACGCGAGAAGTCGTTCGGCGTCCGCGTGCAAAAGAGTTGTTCGCGATGCCGGACACCTGTGTTCAACGGCCTCCGACCTGCAGGGGCGTCAGTTCGGCTAGTGGTGCCGGCGTCCTCGTCCCACTGTCCCACGATACGAGGGCGCTCTCACCCTCGATGTCTGCAACCCGACCGGTGTCGCGCGTTTGGCCAGTGCCTCGCTCCACGCGCATGCCGACTGCGATGGAGTGCGTGGGCTCGAGGCGAACTGTGAGCCTGTCGTCATTATCTTCCAAGCAGGTGGGCTGCGCATCGACGGGTTCCGCAGGCAAGGGCATGGATGCCTCGCGTACCTCATCGCACCCGACGGCTTGTGTGTCCTGAGACAGAGCGTGTGCTTCTGCCCCATCGCTTGTGAAATCTTTTTCGCGCACCGCTTCGGGTGGGCGCGCAGAACGCAATTCTGTCGGTATCCGAACAGGCCGACCCAACATGGAGTTGAGAACGGCAATGCAGCCGCGGCCGATCGCGAGTGTGATTGTATTGTGCGATCTGTTCGGGTCCGTGTTCGGTCGGCCTTCATCTGCGGCGACCTGTGCCATGGACTTGCCGCCACGGAAGTGCGCCTCCATTCGGCGCCACTGTTCGGGTGTAGCGGCATTTCGGTGAGCTTCAATCAAGGACCATTCGTCGGCCATGCCACTGAAGAGTGCGATACACCCGCGCCCGACGCTCAGAATGACCGACGATTTGCTCTTTCTCGAACTCTCGCCCGCCGCGATCTGCCCCAGCGACTTGCCATACCGGAAGTGTGCTTCCATGCGGCGCCATTGTTCCGGCGGAGTGACTTTGCGGCGAGCTTCAATGTCCTTCCACGTGAATGTCATGGCACATCCTCGGACTCGACTGTTTTCTCTATCTTTATCGGTGCCGCTCAATCTGGCGGTACGCGCGTTTCGCATGAGAGCGGCGGGCTGAACTGTCCGTTCATTCCCGCCGACCATAATATTCGCGGGCACGCAGCACTCCAAACGGACGCATCCTCGCGCGAAATGCCCCAACGGGCATAACGGAAAAGAGAAGATCGCACGTCTTTCTTTAACCACGGTTGAGCAGATCGGCTGACCTGTCGCGAAGGAACGTGATGCTGAATATTTTCTTGGCAGGGCTCGTCGCAGCAGGCACCTGCGTGACTGATGAGGCGCTGAGCGACGCCGAGCACGGCGACTTCGTTACCTGTCACCTCGTTTCCATGCCAACCGTCGTGACGATGCTTCAGGAGCACAACCCCACGTGGCAGGTCACACTACTCAATCCGCAGCGGTGTCAGCAGCCGCTGAACATCACCTATCAACTCATCAGCCGCTCCGACGGACTCATCGAGCTCATCGAACGTCTCGAGAAGATGGGATCGATCACGGCGAAGATCGACTCGGAGAATCAGCGAGTCTCCGTCACTTGCAAGTACTGAAGGGACAGGCACGTAGGATGCGGGTACTCTTAGGCTGATGCCATCAGTGAGTTACTGAGCATGTCCAATCAGCTGACCGCCGCGGAAGTCCGTTTTGTGCGCGCGCTATGCGGATCGGGGCCATTGGGTTTCTCCCCGCATGAGCTAGCGCGTGCCTTGGGCGTGAAGCCGGCAACGGTCGGCGGCCTCTCCACTAGCGTCGAGCGAAAAGGATTCTGCAGGCGCGAGCGGCACGGTATGAGGGTCTTTCTGTACCCGACGAGCGTCGCGCTTGCGCTCAATGCCTCGGCCCAGGCGGAGGATTCGTCTAGCGCCGTCCAGACCTCGCCGGCGGACTCACAGAAGTCGCGAGCGCCAAGGATGCCGCGCACACGTTAGCTTTGACGGGCGGGACCGCTCGCGAAAGACAGCCGCGCTCTTTTGCGGGCGTACGCTACGTGAACTCGCGCACCTCCGGCGTGGCTGCAACGCGATGCATCAGTATCCCGGCTCGGATTGCAGCTTATACAGCAGTTGCTTAAATGGCATTTTCTTCCTAATCTGGGAACGCCTTTAGGGCCACGCAGCGGCCGTAGTGGCAAGGAGCCCGGTGTGCTCGTCAGCGCACGATCACCGTCTATGGATCATTCGCAATTCAGGAAGCACTCCGCCCTTTACGTGGCCGAAGTTCTCGATGACCCTCTGTTGTCGGAGTTTCGGCGCCACCTGGGCAACTGTCCGGACTGCCAAAATGAAGTGGCTTACTGGAATCGCGGTCTCGATGCCTTCGAAGACATTCGGCGGTTCGTCGCAGATCAGTACGCTCGCCGCCATCAACGCTGGGTGATCACGCTGCTGATCGCAACCCTCGTGCTGGGAATGCTGATTGGCGCGGCAGGGGTCGCAGCGTACCTGATGCCGCGTGCATCACCCGGGCAGGTCGCCGATAGGCCCTAGCCGCCGCAAGTCATCGAGAGTCCGAACGAGCAATCGTCCAAGCACATGGAAGAGCCGATGTCCGAACGAGGGACCAACTTCGATGTCGCGTCCCGTCAACACGAGGCCGATCCACTGATGGATCGTAAGGCCGCCGCGAAGGAGTTGGGGATTTCCCTGAACACGCTGAGGCGGCGCGAGGCGGCGGGGCTAATCCCTCCACCGGATCGACGGGCGGGCACCCACGGTCGGCACGAGTGGCGACGATCGACGTTATCCCGCGTGAAAGCACCCACGCACAAGGCCGCAGAGTACATCTCCGCGCCGGAGGTTGCGGCCTCACTCGGTCTGACGTCGCGCGCAGTTGATGAACGTGTGACCCTGGGCTGGCTGCCACCCCCAGATCTGCCCGGCCGACAGGGCGTCCCTCACCGGTGGCTGCGCGCGACGCTCGAAGCGTTTCATACCGCGGAGAAAGCAGATCCCCTCGTCGACGCAGAAACCTTCGCGTCGAGACTCGGCATTTCGCGGGGCAGGCTGACGGCGCGCGTCAAGTCCGGCCTGGTGCCACCGCCCGATCGACGGGCTGGTCAACACGGCGGGGATCAGTGGCGCCGCTCCACAATCCTCAGCGTGCTCAAGGCGGGAGTCGCTGGGCGGCGCCGCGCCTGGTAGCAAGGAGGGCCTTCCGCACCAACGCCCCCGCGCCGCGCCCCGCGAGCGGGCGCGACGAAGCGGATCTGGATGTTCGTGACCAAATGCTAGGCCGCCAAGCGCGTCCAGGAGCCTAACCCCGGGACACGTGGTTTCTCGCGGCAGATCCGGTCAGCCAAGTGGCCGCCGTCGGAACGCATGACGCACTCGTCCACACCCAACAGCTGGCCGCGCGCGTCGCGCAAGGCCGCCCGGATGCGAAGCAATGGCGCCCCTACCCTGATTCTGAGCGCACGCGCAGCGATCGAATCCGCTGCAATGGCAACGGTTTCGCGGTCCACCGTGCGCACAGCACGCGCCAATTTGCGCAGACCGTGTTCCGTGACACCGTTTCCGGCAACCAAGCCCAACTCTCGAATCACCGCTCGCGGCATGTAAGTTATCGCGGTAAAACACGGTCGACCTTCTTCAGCCCGCACCCGATGGATCGAGAGCATCTCCTGCTCGGCGAGCTCCGGGTAAGCGTTCGCCAGGAACGAGGTCAAGGAAGTGGCGACGTGGGATTTCAGTACGAGCTCGCACCCTTTGGAGCCTCCCAAGAGGTCACCGAGGATATTCTCCGACGTCATTCCGCCGCTCCTGCGTACCCGCCCCGCAACCGGGTACGTACCGCTGCCCCGGCGGCGACTGATCCGGCCCTCCTCCTCAAGTCGCTCTAACGCCCGACGAACGGTGGTCCGGGAGACGTTATAAGACTTCGTGAGCTCCGGCTCGCTTGGGAGCGCAGTCTTGAATGCCCCGTCGGCAAGGGACCTCGAGAGCATCTCGTAGAGCTGCAGGTAACGTGTAACTCCGTCCGACCTGTCCGTTGAGATTCGTCGACTGGGCTTCATAAGATTCACTTGCCTCTTATTATGATACAACTCCGTTACCAGCATCAGACGGCCGACGACGCCCTTACCGTTATCGACCTGTATCTATCTTGCGTCAATCCGCGGACGCGCCGCTTCGGCAGGCTGGTACGCGGGCGCCCTGTTCAGGTGTCTCGAAAAGGCGCCCCAAGAAAACATTGGTAGGTCTCGGCGCCTGTTGCCAGCAATGCTAAGCTGGGCATCCCGGCCCTGGGCATGCAGCTCGGGCGTCGAAGCAGCCAAGCTGCGCGGGTTACTGGGCAATGACTGCCGATGTCCGCTTCTCGATACATCTGCTGTTTGTCACGGCCGCCCTGTTGCTATTGCTTACGGCCTGTGCGGCGACTCCGCCCGCTACAGGTGCCCCGAAGCTCATGTTCGATGTGTCGCGAGCCGATTCGCCGACGATGCTGAACGCGTTCGGCACGCAATCACGAAAGCCCTTCCTGTTCGCCTACGACGCGGTGACGTTGAACCCCGTCAGAGGGCGGATGAGCTCAGAAGAGGCGCTTCGGCGTCTGTTGGCGGGGACGAAGCTTGGGTATCGTATTACCGAGCATGGAACAATTGTTATCGTTGATCCAGCGCTGCTCGAGCGCAACGACCATTAGGCTCCGTACCAACCTGCTGCAAGCAGGAGCGGCGGGAAGTCCGAGCTCGCAAACTGTCCCCCAGAAATTGATCACAGGGCGCACTCGCCAATGGCCGCAGCGGCGAAAGGACTGCCTGGCATCCGAGTCTCCACAATCTCGGAGCTGACCGTGTCTGTGAGCCATAAGCATAGTGTTGTGATCCAAGACGACTGGAAACTGTTGGCGTGCGGCGGGGCTCGAATCGATCGCGCGGATCTACCGGAAGCGTTGTGCCACACAGGGCAGCGAGACCAACACACGCCGTCAGTTGAACGAGGTGGCGGTGTGCCGAAGCGCACCGTTCAACTCATGGGATTAGAATGGTCTTGGTGAGGGAGCGCCTGGAGCACGAGGGCTTGTGATCGCCATGTCATCTCAAAAGTTGGCGCTGACCCTGCAAGGAACGATCCGTCTTTCTGACTCCTCGGCCATTCGGACGGCGGGGAAATTCAGTGCCTTGATTCTCGACAACGCCCATATGTTCAGGCGCTACTTCGGCACCGATTTATTACCTTGTTCCCTCAATGTCGACGTACCGCATCCAAATGGCTCTTGATGCTTGCATACCTGCTCCCTCCTTCGTGATTCCGAAGGCCGCGGTTGCTTTCTCCCCCTCCGAGCATAATGGCCAGGTCGTGCAACTATCGACCGATCAAGTAGCGACGATAGATCGCAGATCCGAGACCGTTCATGTGAGCGTAGTGCCGCTTAGTTCCCGGGAGAAGTCGAGGTCCCTCGCCTGGACCGTGAGCTCCATCGACCTACTGGATACAACTCTGCGGGAAGCGGTTGCGGAGTTCAACCTGCACAACCTGCGTCAGCTCGTGATTGACGACTCGGAGATCGGCGACATCCGTCTCGGTGGCCACTTCCAATTATCAAATCCCGAGTACTTCGCTTCTGCTGTGAAACCGCTTGGTGTCGGTGTCCGGATTGAGCCTGGTGAGGATCGCCCCCTCCACCTGTACCGCCCGGCTGATCGGCGTCCAGGTGCTGCGTCCACGTTCACCACTGCTCGAGCGCACGCTATGAAAGGGGGACGTTGGTAGAGAACCGAAAAGCTACGGTCGGCTCCTTGTCAGGGTCGAGAAGGTGACCGTGGCCTAACGCCAGCCGTCGGGAGGACACTCTCTCCCGGCGGCTGGCGCTTGCTGAAAATCGCTGTCAAATACACCCCCGATCGCCGGTCCCTACTGCTCCCCGCTAGTCGGGATTCTCGGGCCAAAGCGAAGAGAAGGCTGCCCCGCAGCGACAATCTCCGGCGTGTGTCGGATATATCCACCTAGCCACGGCGCTGCCGACACGCCCAAGCTACGGCACCGTTGCCGAGTGGCCGCCCTGCCATGTCCCTGTACTTCCCAGCGTATGTCCATGCCTGCTTCACGGGCGGACAGCTGGTACTTCTGAACGTTAGAGACGACGAGTACATCTCGCTCGGAGCCGCACAGACGCGTGCAGTCGCTCCGCACGTCATCGGATGGCCAGCGCCGGCAGACATCGAGCGAGAGCAACGGCCGCTATCACCGACGCGAGTCGGACGCCTGCTCGAGCAGCTGACCGCGAAGGGCTTCGTCGTCGACACGCCGACCGGCGAACGAGAAGCTGTGGTCGAGGTACCGACAGCACAATCGGATCTCGTGCGCGAGCGGCCGGGTCATCGACCAGAAGTCTGTCTCGCCGATGCTCAGCGCTTACTGGTTGCCTCCGCGAGCGCCGCGCGCTGGCTCCAGTTCCGATCGCTGGAATCCACGCTCCAGCACGTCCGAGATCTCAAACATGCCCACCAGGCTCATCTGGCCCGCGGTGTTGCTTCACCGCCCATCGAGGACGTGAGGAAGTGGGTTGCGGCATTCGTTCGGCTGCGACCGCTCCTGTTTGGCGCCCGCGATAACTGCCTCTTCGATTCGCTGGCACTCATCGAGTATCTCGAACCACTGCATGTTTCTCCGACATGGGTCATTGGAGTGCGCGTCTCGCCATTCGTCGCGCACTGCTGGCTTCAGGACGGAGAAGCGGTGTTCAACGACTTGCCCGGCCACGTCCGGCGCTTCACTCCGATACTGGTCATCTGAGGCGCCGTGTTTCGATTTGCCGCATTCGTCGACGAGTCAGAACGGGAGCTCTCGCGACATTCTGAGCGGCTTTGTGCCTCCGGCCCGGGGTGGCGCACGGTCTACAGCGCGAGCGGAATACGAGTGCTGTGCCGAGGGACCCGGCCGGGCTCGAGTGAGGTATATCGCCTACACGGCGGCACGGGCGTCATCGTTGGAAAGCTCTTCGTAACCGCCAGGGTCCTCGGGCAGCCTCATCGGCACGCGCCATTGACGTTTGAGGAGTCGGAGACCTCCTCGATCACCGCGAGCGCCGGAAGAAGACTCATCAGCCACTACTGGGGGCGGTACGTCGCTGTTCTTCGCGATCATGCCACGAAGCGCACATGGACGATCCGCAGCCCAGGCGGTGCCTTGCCATGCCTCCGGCTGCGTCTCGGGACGACGTATGCCTACGTATCTTGCATCGAAGACGGGCTGCTCCTTTTCGATCGGCCCCCCACAATCAACTGGGATTACATCGCCGCGTGGTTGGCTGTTCGTGTCAATGGACGCGAGACGGCGCTCCAGGAAGTCAGCCAGTTGCTGAGTGGTGAATGCGAGACAGTTCACGATCACTCCGCTACCCGCGAGATCTATTGGAATCCGCTTCGCACGCCGAAAGCGAGGCGTATCCGGTCCCTTTCTGCCGCTGTTCACGCGCTTCGCGAAGCCGTGCGCGCCGCTGTTCACGCTTGGGTCTCGTGCTACGACGACGACTGGAACATCCTCCTTTCCCTTTCTGGCGGCTTGGACTCCTCGATCATTGCGGCCTGTCTTCGAGATGCGCCAAGTCAGCCGCGTGTGACCTGCTATCACCACTACATCGAGGGCCCGGACTCGGATGAGCGCGAGTTTGCGCAAGCTGTCGCAGATTCGTTGGGGCTACCGCTGGTTACCCTTCGGCGAGATCCTGCAACCAATCTCCGCTCGATGCTTAGGGTAAGGAAGCGGGCGACGCTGTGGAATCTGATCCATCAGGCCGAGCTCGGAGACAAGGAAGCAGAGATCGCTGTAGCGTGCGGCGCTACTGCTAATTTTACTGGAGAAGGCGGAGACCAAACCTTATTTCAGGCTCGCGCCACATTCGCCGCGGCTCAATGCCTTCGTCTACACGGGCCTTCTACTCATTGGCTCACTGTGCTTTTGGACGCGGCTCGAATCGATGGCGAATCCCTCTGGTACGTCCTCGCGCGGTGTCTAATCGATCTAGTGCCTGGTTGCGCGTGGTCTCCGCGACGCGACGTCGGCCGGCACCGTACCCTTCTGACGCCTGAGGCCCTCGATGGCGTTCGACGCAAGAGACTGACCAACCACCCATGGTTCGCAGGCGCCTGGTGCGCGGGCAGCGGCGCTCGCTGGCACGCGGCCATGATGTCTACCGAGCGGCCGTTTTATGACCTACTCCTGCCACCAGACGCCACCGTACCTGATCCGGTCGCAGCCCTGATGGATCAGCCCGTAGTTGAAGTAGCCAGGGCCATCATTGAGGAACTTCACATCCACGCGGGATGGGATCGGGCTGTTGCGCGCCTGGCATTCGCGCACGACTTGCCCGAGTCGGTCATAGCCCGTCGCGCCAAGGGAGGATTCGAGGAGCACGCCCGCGACATGTTGTTCGCAAATGCAAGTTTCGCGAGCGAACTCCTTGGTAATGGGCAGCTCGTTCGCAGAGGCATCGTCGATGGGAAGAAGATCGGCCAGGTGCTTTCACCCGCACCGACGATAGTTGGTACAGAAAACTTGGAAATTTACGACTACCTTAGTACCGAAGCAACGTTATTGGCGTTGGGCGAAGCCCAATAGCACAAGCTCGGAAGCCAGCACCTGGGACGAGCTGAGGTTCGTAGTCCTGCCCGCACACCTGTCCGCTGGAGAAGGGGAATTTGTCAGCCGCCTGGTCAGGTGTGCCGATTGTGTGCGAACCCGCACCGGGTCCGGGCTTGACAAGCCTGATCGGAAGCCTTGTAGAGTTGCGCGGAAGTTACAGCTGGCAGTGCCAGCAGGAAGGCCGTATGAACGACCAAGCTGAAAGTCCCGATGAAATCGAAGGACCTCCGGATGAGCCCACTGTTTCGACCGATCCGGCGGAGGTAGTCAGTCACGGTCCCGCGTCCGCGCGCATTCAGGGTTGCGGCTGCGGGTTCAAGTTTGACATCGGGGGGTGGCCGAAACCTGCCTAATTAGAGAAGACGGAAAAGCAAACCCGCGGCCGCCTCGTCTCTGGGTCAGGTAAGGCTCGGCTGTCGTCAAAAGCGTTTCTGCGCTGAGAACGAGATGACGCGGCCGTAGGGCAGTTCGTTTTGCTGGTCATAGCCCGTAGGCCGATTCACAAATGGTGGTGATCGATCCGTGATATTTACGACGTTGAGAATGAATTCCATGTCGCTGAGGGTTCCGGCGTCTCTTGTTGTGAGATACGCGAGGGTCAGGTCGAGCTCCGTCGCAGATCTGATGTCCTGCAGGCTTTTTGGACGCGTCGGATCACGAAATCGGCTCGTATAAGACGCTGCAAGGCCTGTGGAGAGTCCAGGCGACCCTTCCCCTCGCTGAGACCAGTCCACCGATGCTCTCATCCGGGTGCGAGGGGGCTCGTTGAAAAGGCCGAGCACATCGGCGGCCGGAAGCAAGCTGCCGTTTGCCTCTCTGAAGTGAAAGAAGTGCGAACCTGCTAGTCGCACATGCAATTCACCCGCCGTGGCGTGAACAGGCTGCTCGAGCGACCAATCGATTCCACTCACCTTCGAATCACCACCGTTTCGCACGCGGCCGTCGATGATGACTGGCGTGCTAGCGTAGCAGTCCGCGCGCGAGCCGAAAAAGTTGACACCGTTACAAAGGTCGTCGACGACTTCACGCGTTGGATTGCGGGTAACGATATTCGCCCAAAGCTGCTCCTCCTTTAGAGTGAAGATCGTGGGAACTGGGCCGGGCTGAATGACACGATTCTCATAATCGACGGAGAAATACGTCATGGACAGAGCCGTACGGGTGCGCTCTGAAGTCACGTCAATCCCAGCAGTCCAAGTGCTCGCCTGTTCCTCACGCATCTGCCCGTTGGCACCGAATCTCAGAAGAGCCATTGAAGTTCCGGTTGACGCCTTCGGATCGGGGACCGGCATATAAAAGACGAACGCGCGATCTCGCTCATCCACCTGCAAGGCATCTGGGGCGCGATAGGAACGACCCCAGGAACCCCTGAGGTGAACGGCGCTCACCGGCCTCCACGTAAGAACCGCTTTAGGCGCGAATGCATCCCCCGAAGCAAAAGTCTCAAGTCGTCCTGCCACCGAGAGATCCAGGTTCTGCGCGGGCGACGCCGTGAGCTCGGCAAAAGCGGATCGACTCGTGCGCTGAGTGTCTGCGTACGTAGAGCTCGACCGACGCGCCTCCGAGCTAACCAGAGTCTCGTTGCGAATGGACGCGCCCGCCGAGAAACGCATTAGGCGATGCCGCCAGTCGAAGAAGCTCGTGTCCGTCCGTGCGGAGAACTCGCTGATAGTCGAGGTAGCACGTTGCCGAAGGGCGTCGCGAATCGAATCCAGGGTCCTTTGCGAAGTATTGCTTCCGGCGCCGAACGGATTGAACGCCGTAAGCGGGTCGGGATCGGCGAGCGCTTCTTGCAAAGACTCATCATCAACGACGTTTGTCCGAAGCGTGCTGAGATGTTCCCGCCCATAAGAACCCGTGAGAGTTGCTCGCCAACGGTCTCGGATGGCTCCGGTAAGCGAAATCGAACCGAAGCCCATATGCGTGGAACCTTGCAGGTCCGTCGTCCCGAGATCCGCGCCGAAGTTGTAGTCGACAAGAACACTGGCAGCATCAAACGGCGAAACGAAGTATGCATTCGTATTCGGGATGTTGAGCTGTCGGCTCTCGGCGAAGCCATGCTCACTGATATCGCGCATATGGACGCGAGCGAAGCCAGCCAGTTCCCAGCGATCCCCAAGGTGTTGTGAGGCTGAGAGATAGGCGCTGTGTGCCTCGCGCTTCGGCAACAAATCATCCCCTGCGATCCAATTGAATCTATTTTCACCAGGAATCAGATCGGCAGGCCTCAGTCCCTTGCCATTCTGCCCGGGTGGGATCGCGTACGAAGGCAGAAGTGTAACCGGATCGCGAATCGTGCCCGGATTGCTTGCGGTGCTGGAGAAATCGTCGCCACCGAACGGGCGCTTATCCGCATCCCTCGCATAACTACGTTTCGCACTTGGCAGGGCATCGCGCGTGCTAAATTGATAAGCAAAGAGCGCAGTGCCGCTTGCCCATTTTCCGGCCAGGAGTTGGGAGGCGATCCGTTCGCTCGGTCCGCCGCTCATCTGTGAGTTGCGCACACGGGTTTCCGCACCACTACTGTCCTGGCGCATGATGACGTTAACGACTCCTGCAATGGCGCCACTCCCATATTGTGCGGAGGCGCCATCGGGGAGCACTTCGATATGATCGACGGCCGCCCAGGGAAATGTCGAGAGGTCAACGAAATCACCTTCTACACCCGAAAAGGGTTGACGCTGGCCGTTGAAGAGCACGAGGGTCGCACCCACTCCCAGACCACGCAAATTCGCCGACGTGCCCCTAGTGGGATTGTCGTCGAAGTTCATGTCCTCCTTCATTCCCGCGAGCAGCATCACAGGCAACGTAGAGAGCGGATCCTGCACATTCGCCAACGCGGCTGTCTTCAACTCCCGCTGCTCGACTTTTTGCGTCTGTGCCTCCGCCAGCTTCTCCATTCCACTCTGGAGCCGGCGCGCAACGATGCGCACTTGCTGCGGCGATTCTTGGATGTAGAGGCTGTCGGGAAAATTGGGTAGAGGCATGTAGCCTAGTCCGGTGCCCTGTAGCATCCGGTCGAGTGCCTCGTCAGCTGTGTAGTAACCGCGTACGGCCTCCGTGTGTGCTTCCTGGTAAAGACGCCCCGGAATCATGAGCCGAATTCCCGACTGCGCGGTGAACGCATCGGCCGTCTGTGTTGTAGGCCCGGCAGGAATGTCGAAGTGTCGTTTAGCGTCGAGCAGCACCACTTCGATGCTGTCGCTATCCGAGCGCGTGGCGAGCGCGAAAGTGACGCCGCTGTTCGTCAACATGCGCGAGAGCGCATCGAAGATTTGATAGTCGCCGCTCACGGCTTGCGTTGTGATCGCATCGAGCGCTTCGCAGGGCAGACTGCATCCTTGGGTGATGCGCAGACCAGGCTCGCTAGCTATCGGACACTGCCGCGCGCAGGTGCCCTGGCTGATTTGATCGCTCGTACACGGTTGCGGTCCGGAGCAATAGTTGCAACGCACGTGGACAAGCGTGCCGACTTGCGCTCGATACTGCTCCATCGTCTGCCAGATGTTGCCGGCGGGAATGTCGAAGTGCATGCGCCGCGTAAGATCTGGAGCCGCCGCGAATGCGGTCGTTGCGGCCATCCACATCGCGGCAAGACACACCTGCCGCGCAAGCGTTCTGGCTAAGCGAACATGACGCACCGTCGTCATTGCGTCGGCTGAGTTTAGGGAACCCGCGACGCGTAGCGCACGCAGACTCTCGGGGGAGGATCTGTCGATTCGTCATCGCACGGAAAGGTGCACTGACTGTCGCGACTATCAGGGACCATCATGCTCATGCGGCGATGCACCAGGCGCGTCCATACCGAGTTTGATTCGGCGCGCACCGTCAGTGCCCTCTCCGGGGGACGCGGCGCGGTCGACTCATCGCCCACCCATTGGTAAGCGAGGCGACTGCTGGCGAACAGCGCTTCGGCTGCAGCATCGGGGCTCAGGCATCCCCGCACGGCCGCCGTCTGCGCGCGCTCTGCTGCGGAGGGCTCGAACGATACAACCAAACGCGCCGTGTCGACGAAGGCCCGCAGACCCCCGAGTGCAGGTCCTGCCGGAATGTCGTACCAACGCAGCTTGCCTAGTGCTCGCCGAACCTCCACTTCTTCAGGCCCCACGAATGCGAACGTGAGCCCCGTTCCCGTCAACATCCCACGCAGCGCTGCCGCTGCTGTCATCGATCCGGAGACCGCTCGTGTCATCGTCCCATCGGACCGGTCTTGAACGAACGTGATGTTGAGCGAGGTCTGAGCACTAAGCGCCAGCAGGCTCGCGCGTGCGGAGCCGGCGGCGATATCGACCGAGTACGTCTCTCCGGCCGTTGCGCCCGCGGTAAGCGGCAGGACGAGAAGCGCAACTGTCGCTAGCAAGCTGCTATTGGGGTATCTGCGTTGGGGTAACTCTGAGAAGAGCGCCGATCTAACGGCAGACAGCCACCCTGCAAGACGTCTTCGCGTCATATATTCCGATCCCTCTGGAAACCCTGATCCGACGGGCCCGTGCAAGACCTTCGCACGATTTCCGCAGGAAGCCTGCCACACGCCTAGCGGGCCACGCAATTGTGACAAGAGAATTTGCGGCGGCGATAAAGGAAAACCGCGTATCGGCCGTCTTACTGACTTCGTTTGGAGTACTGGGCCTCGTTCGGGATTGCAGCCTGGCACGGCCGCTGAGCGATCGTGCGTGACGCAGAATTGGTACTGCTAATCGGTCGGATCTCTCCCGCTGGTTTGTGCAATCCAGATCCGCGTTCGAGTCGCCGAACTGCCGCGAGAAGTGCTGCATTTCGTTCGCCCCGTCGCTTCGGCGACTGCCACCGATCAGTTCGTGCAGCAGTTCGGTGCTGAGGAGCGCTTCGCCATCTTTGTCGTCGCGATCATCGGCGATCATCGCCAGGAGCGAGGTGCGCGTGAGGTCTGCGCCCGTCCGCACGCTTTGGATCACAACAGATAAGCCCTCTCACACACTGACGGATATGTTGACGTCTGAGGTGGCGCGACGACCGTCTCTATTATGGCGCCTCGCGGCTCTCGTCGCGAGCGTAAGCCCTCCTCGAAGGCTGCCAGCCCCGGTATTCTTCTTCCGGAGGCGGCTTCGCGAGTTACGCGTCGAGCCTCGTCCGCATGAGTCGCAGGAGCATTCCGACCTCGTGAAGCGAGTATCTGCTCCGTTGGATATTCCGGCTCAGAATGCCGATCAGTGACAGCACCAAGGACTCCATATATGGGAGCCAATCCAGCGTGTCAGAAGCGAGCGCTTGCACCTGAACTCCCGCCCGCGCTATGGCCCGGCGTCATCGATGTCCCAACTCCAATCTCGAGATCCTGCTCATGCCTGGCGGCAGGAGTTACTCCCGACGAGCGTTTCCACGCCTGCGGATAAGTAGTCCTGTACGGTGATCTCACGTTCACGGCTAGACGAACACGCGCCAGGAATCATCCGCCGTCAACAACTACAAGCCCAGCACACACACACATAGAGCAGGGAAGTTACTCACAGGAATCCATGCACAAGCCTGTGGACAACTCTGACTTTTCTTCGCGGATCAATCGCTTTCGACATTGAGCATTTTTTGACCATTCGCGACTCTGGCCAGGGCAGCGTTGTCAAGTGTTATGGAAACCGTGGTAGTAGGGGCGGCCTCTTTGCGCTGCGCGACGCAACGAAGACGAATCGCCCCTAAGTGGCGCGCCCAATCGTCGGCTGAGAAAGTGTACGTCCTAAAGTTCGCGTTGATCGCCTGGCGACTCGAAGTCCCGCTTTCGTTTTGGTCTCCTGGAAAAAGCGGCCATTTACTGCATGGACGCGAACCGAGCGGAGGATTGCCGGCGCGCGCTCTCGGGTCGCTCAAATCAATCAGGTGGTGACTACCCCCTGTCGGTGGTTTACGTCGTCTGTAGGTCCTGTCTGCCGCCTATAGGTGGCTTTCGTCCCCCATCGACGCTACTTGCCACCCGACGGCTCGTGATCCCACCTATAGGGGGTAACGGGTCTGCAGTCTTCCTGTGGTGGGTCGAGAAATCATTCACGAAGTCCGAAGCCCCGCCATCCTCCGTCCACACCCCCCGCCATCGCCTCAGGAAGCGCAATTGCAGGATGGTCAGACGCGACCAAGCGCGGGAGGTCGGCACCGAACGCGGGGGAAAAGGGATTCGCCAAACCCTTGATAGAACACCACATTTGCGCAAAATGGAGGAGCCGCGTCTTGCGGACAAAGAGGAGCTTAGGACTCCCGCTCGAGACGGGGATCAGGCAAACTCCGTGCCTAGATGCGACGGCTACACCCTGATGCCGTCGAGGATTTGCGGACTCTTTTGGCGGTGCTGCTCGCGTTCAGGAAGGGCAAGAGCGGGCGTGGCAGACGGTTGCCAACTCTCTCAGATGCGTTCGTCGTTTACCTTGGGCTCCGTCCAGGCGCCTCAGTTCTGGAACTGTGCGACTACTTTCAAATTGGACAGTCAAGGACGACTCGAACTTGCCAAGCCCTGCAACGAGAGGGAACTGTGAAGTTGCGGAAGGCGACCGACGATCGCCGTAGAACGGTCGTCAAGCTGACTGCCCAAGGTCTGCGGATCCTCGACGACGCTCGCACCCTCTTTCGCGAGGGCAAGAAAAAACGATAAAAAAGCATCCGCATGCGGATATAAATTTCGGCCACGGTGGCCCGAAACCACCACGGACGACTCTGATCCCCGCGGAGGTGGAGGTTAGGACAGGATTTAATGGCATGGACGCCCCTGCTCGGCACGGCATCAGTTGTGCCAAGGTGGAAGTGTCGAGCAACCACTTAAACCGGCAGGAGCGTCCGTGAGGAACATTACGACCATTGGCGTTGATCTGGCAAAGAACCTGTTTCAGGTGCATGGGGTCGATGATCGAGGCAAGGTGGTTCTTCGCCGAGCACTAAAGCGAGCCGAGCTGGCGAGCTTCTTCGCGCGGCTCACGCCGTGTCTGATCGGGATGGAAGCCTGCGGTGGCGCTCACTTCTGGGCGCGTAAGCTCACCGAGCTGGGGCACACCGTCAGGCTGATGGCGCCGCAGTTCGTGAAGCCCTACGTGAAGACGAACAAGAACGACGCACGTGATGCGGAAGCGATCTGTGAGGCGGTGGCGCGACCGAACATGCGCTTTGTGCCGATCAAGACCGTTGAGCAGCAGGCGTTGCTGGCGGTTCATCGGGCCCGGCAGGCATTGGTGTCGGCGCGTACGGCGCAAAGCAATCAGCTGCGTGGATTGCTGAGTGAGTTCGGGATCGTGATGCCGAAGGGGGTCGCGGTTCTCGAGCGGCGTATGCCGCAGATTCTGGAGGATGCCGAGAATGGCCTGCCTGGTGTGAGCCGCGAGCTCTTCGCGCGGCTCTATGCGCATTTCAAGGAGCTGAGTGACCAGATGGGTGAGCTGGAGCGGCAGATCAAGGCGTGGCATCGCGAGAACAGCGCCAGTCAACGCCTGGAGGCAATTCCGGGCATTGGGCCGCTGACTGCAAGTGCACTGGCCGCCAGCATCGGGGATGCGAAGGCGTTCAAGAATGGCCGACAGCTAGCGGCTTGGCTGGGTCTGGTCCCGCGCCAGTGCTCCAGCGGTGGTAAAGACCGGTTGCTCGGGATCAGCAAGCGCGGCGATTCGTATCTGCGCACGCTGCTGATTCACGGTGCACGCTCGGTGCTGATACGGCTCAACCGACATGCCGATCAGGCTGAAGGGTGGCTGGCGCGCTTGGTCGCGCGGCGCAATCCCAACATTGCCGCGGTGGCGCTCGCGAACAAGAACGCACGCATCATTTGGGCGTTGCTGGCTCATGGACGGGACTATCAAGCCGGATACGTCGCGGTACCTGAACAGGCGATGGCGTAGATCACTGCGCGGCAGTCGGGCATTCGAGAAACAGTTTCAACGCAAGACACGCCATAGATTGCACAGGCGTCTTCAAAGGTGATGGCGACCAGGTTAGACCGGGGTTGACGAATCCTGCCAGGTTCTTCGGGACCTCAAGAGTCCGTGGATTTGATCAGGCGTCGACCAGCGCATTCCATCAGGGCCCGCGGCCAAGTGCCGTACACCGAGGCCGAATGTATGGCTGCAATCTCTACCTGGAGACCGGAAGCGAAGAAGAGGCTTGGCATATGGGGGCGTCCATGTATGAACCTGCGATGAGTCCCTGGTGCGTCCTTGCTGGGTCTGCGAAATCGCGGTAGGTAGTCCCGACGCCTCCAAGCCAAACCGGCAGCTCCACGACGATTATGAGTTGCGAGCCCGTTGCGTTCGGCATCGTGACGTTGCTCACCGGCTGCGCATGTGCTGGAGCGCTGTAAGTTGGACATCCTGCATGTCAAGCAGGTGCGTTCGACCACTCCGCCACCTAACCACTGCTGCTGCTCGCCGATCGGCGACTCCTTTCGCGCCCCAGAAGGTAGGTGGTGATCATGAGGAGCTGCGGGAAGCCGCCCGCCTGGCCGACCGTGATGGTGTAGCGCCCGTCTACCACCATCGTTGGGGTACCCACCACACGGCACTCATGCACAAAGCGCTGCGAGAGCGCCATCGCGCTCTGAACTGCGGCGGACTTGCGAACCTGGTCAAAACGGGCCGGATCGATTCCGTGCGCACGTAGAAAGTCGGCCTGTAGACGAATCGAATCAGCCTCGATGGGTGCACTCAGAGGGCGTTGCGAGCGGTGGATCGAGTCATAGACGGTCCGGTGCAGCTGCTCCAGGCGCATCTCGCGCAACGTGAGCGCCAGCAACGCCTCGCCCTTCTGGGAGGTTGTCCAGGCCACCGGCGTTCGAGTGAAGGCGACATCGTCTGGCAACCCGCTAATCCACTTCTCCAGCCCTTCTTCGAAGGCAAAGCACGAACCACAGGAGTAGCGGAACACCTCGTTTACCGCGATGGCGCCGGGCCGTACCGCAAGAGCTGCGCTCGGCTGAGGCAATTGGCTGAAATGCGTTCCCTCTTTCCAGCGAGGCGGCGCGGGCCGTGCTCGCAGTGCCGTGGGAGCAAGAGCGGCGAGAGTGAGTATGAGAGCGTTGCGGCGGTTCACGGCGAATCCTTTCGTGCGCAGTCCGTGCGGAACAAGGTAGGACCGTGCACAGGACCTCGCGAGGCGCCCGCCACCCCCACGGTGTAAATGCCGCACGTACCTGTAGTTTTCCGTCGATCCCTTCGGTGACACAGCCGTTGTGGTATTTGCTTCTCGCGAGTCCCCCAGAGATTCATGTGCATCCGGATGCGGATGCGATTCCATCCGCATGCGCATGGGAAAGCATCCGGATACGGATGCAATTCCAATAACGCAACTTCGAGTCCCACTCACTAGCGGCCGATCGCCCCACGCTGGTTTTCAGCGATTTTTCACGGGCACCC